>Ga0316576_10000645_pt1 | contig 16870 bp, 14 predicted proteins | sample S0NA_FD_203075 | JGI IMG/M metagenome (GOLD analysis project Ga0316576, IMG submission 203075) | Rhizosphere microbial communities from salt marsh grasses in Alabama, United States - S0-2_050615r3r5 | ecosystem: Host-associated > Plants > Roots > Rhizosphere | place: USA: Alabama | collected... | reverse complement strand
GCCCCAGCCGCCGGGTCCCGGGTTTCCCGAGCAGCCGCCGTCGGTGAACAGGCCCTCGTCGGGACCGTCGTGGTGCCGCTGCAGCAGGGCCACCAGGGCCTGGGCCAGCTCGGGCTCCACCTGCCGCTGCGTGGCCTGGACCGGGTCGCCCATGTCGCCGTCGGGCGGGAGCTCGACGGCAGGGGCCGGCGTGGCCTTGCGGGGCGCGCGCTTGGCGGGTCCGTCTCCGGAGTGGCCGAAGCACTCGCGGCACTGGCGCGGGACCCAGCCCGGGTAGCGCTCGAGCACGCTCTGGGGGAGCGTGAACCGCTTGCCACAGCTGCTACAGGTGAATTCCATGCTTCTAGCCCCTGGACGGCCTTTTCACGCAACCCCGACCGCCCGTCGCCGATAACCAGGGTGTGATGTAACACAGGAGGCCAGGATGTTTAAGCCTGACAGGGCGCTTGTCCTCGTGGTCGTGCTCGGAGCGTGCGCCCACGCCCCGCTCAACCCCAAGGCCGTGGTGCACCAGCAGCGCGGGGCGCGGATGCTGGCCACGGACCGGCTGGACGAGGCCGAGGCCGAGTTCACCCTGGCCCTGGAGTACAACCCGCGCTACGCCGACGCCGAGAACGGCCTGGGGCTCGTCGCCTTCCGCCGGGGCAGCCAGCGGGTCGCCGCGGAGCACTTCCGCGCGGCCCTGGTCCACGACGAGGACCACGCCGAGGCGCACAGCAACTACGGCGTGGTGATGCTGATGCGGGAGGACTATCCCGCGGCCGAGCGAGCGTTCCGCGCGGCCCTCGCCGTGGACCCCGGCTTCACCTACGCGCGCTACAACCTGGCCTTCGTCCTGCTGCGCCGGGGAGCGCTGGCCGAGGCCCACGCCGAGCTGCGCAAGGTCGTCGCCCTGGCGCCGAAGATGGCGGAGGCCCGGGCCGAGCTGGGGTGCCTGCTCCTGCACCTCGGCCGCCGCGCGGCCGCCGAGCGGCAGCTCCGCCAGGCGCTGACCCTGGACCCCGATCTCGGCCCGGCCCGGCGCTGCAGCGGCGTGCTCCTTCGTCGGGGAGGCGATCTCGCCGGCGCGGAGCAGGCCCTGCGCCTGGCGCTCGAGAGCGATCCCACCGACGCCGACGCGCTCTTCGAGCTCGCCGTGACCCGTATCCTCGCCGGTCGGGTCGACGAGGCCGAAGGGGAGCTGCGCAGCGTGGTGCGGCGTCGGCCCCGATTCGCCGAGGCGCACTTCGTGCTGGGCCACGTGCTGCACGAGCGCGACCGGCCGGTCGAGGCCGAGCGTCACCTGCGACGGGCCCTCGCGCTGAAGGGGCGCTTCCCCGCCGCCCACCTCGCGCTCGGCGATCTGCTGCGGGCGCGGGGCAAGCGGGAGGACGCCCGGCGGCAGTACGCCCTGTTCCTCGAGCGGGTGCCCATGGAGCTTCTGCAACAGCGGCGCCGTGTAGTAGAGTGGATGCGCGCAGGAGAGGGGAGCCGGCGGGCCGAACGATGACCATCTCCCTCACGGTGGAACGCGTCGACGGGGGCCGGGCTACTGGCCCTCACCGCTACCGGTTCGACAGGGAGGAGGTGCTGGTCGGGCGTGACCGGGCGACGGACGTGCGCCTGCCCGATCCGGCGATCTCGATGGTCCACCTGCGCCTGGTCTGCAAGAAAGGCCGGCTCTACGTCGTCGACAACCGCTCCACCAACGGGACCTTCCTGGACGGCGAGCGCGTCGAGCCCGGCAAGGCCCGGGCGGCAGGCGAGGGCAGCCGGCTGCGCCTGGGCCCGTTTCGGATTGTGCTGGGCGAGCCGGCCGAGAGCGTCCCGCTGACCGCGCCCTCGGACACGGCCCGCCTGGCCCGTCAGATGGTCCTCGAGATGATCGGCGCTCCGGGCGGCGGCGCCCACCCGGTCCTCGAGGTGCAGAACGGGGAGGACCGGGGCAGGCGCCTGGCCCTGCCGCCGCTCCGCGGCCCGCTGGTCGCCGGGCGGGGCGAGGGCTGCGCCCTGCGCCTGTCCGACGGCGACGCGAGCCGGCGGCACTTCGAGGTGGAGAACAAGGGCGAGGCGGTGGAGCTGCGTGACCTCGGAAGCAAGAACGGCGTGGAGCGCAACGGCGAGCGGATCGAGGGCGTGGTCGCGCTGGCGCACGGAGACGAGCTGCGGGTGGGCCAGACCGTGATCCTCTACAGCGATCCGGCCGAGGCCGCGCTGCACGAGATCGACGACGCGCCCGACGAGCCGTTCGCGGGGGCGTCGTCGGAGCCGCGCCTGGAGCGCTCCGAGCTCACGGCCAGCGGCGGGATCGCCGACGCAGGCGCAAGCGGGAGCCTCTCCGGGGTGCCTGTCCGCTGGAGCGCGGGGAGCCTGCTGCTGGTCGCGGCGGTGGCGCTGGTCGCCGTCGCCGCCATGGCCGGCGCCCTCTGGCTCCTGCTGTGATCACCCGCCCGCCCACCCCACCGTCCACATTTGATCAGCGCTGGAAGAACTGGTCGCCCTCGAAGACGAAGTGCCGCCGCTTCTCCTCCTCCCAGGGCAAAATGATGGAGAAGCAGTCGGCGCACGGGGCCTCGCGGAAGCTCTCCTTTGTGAAGCCCCGCGCCGCGGGCTTGTCGAAGATCAGGTCGACTCCACCTGGCTTGCGTCCCCGGCGCCGACGTCGCTTGATGGCAAAACGGTTGGTGATCACCCGCGTGCCCTGGCCCTTGAGGATCTCGTGGGCGAAGGAGCGGACGAACTTGTTCGCGTCGTTGAAGCGAAAGACGGCAATCAGCTCACGGCGCCCGTTTCCAGCCCGCTCGACGTAGCGGGTGACGATCTCTGCCTTGCCGTCGCCGTTGAGGTCGAGCAGCTTGAGCCAGTAGACATCCCTGGGCCGCTGCACCGGGAGGTCGAGATAGAAGTAGCCTCCGCCCGGGAGCTCGTCCCCCACGATCCCGATCGTCCGGCCGACCAGGATCACCTGCTCCACTTGCCGGGTGCCGACCACGTTGGCGTTCGCCCGGATCCGCACTTGCCCCGGTCCGTAGCCCCGGTCCCGCAGGAAGTTCGACAGCTCGGCCCGGGCCTGGGCAAAGGCGAAGCGCCCCTGCCGCGCCGAGCGCGCGGTGCCGATCACCGACTGGACCGTCATCTTGGCCTTGGAGTCGCTGTCCGCCACCTGCACGGCGCCGGGGTAGGCGGGTGCCCCCTTGCGGAAGCCCGCCATCTGCTTGAACGGGATCCGGAGCTCGATGCTGTAGCCGTGCTTCTGCATCGCCTCGGCCATCTGGATCCCCTTGACCCGCCCCCGCTTGCCCCAGGTCATGCGTGACTTGACGCTGCGCAGGTCGCCCGGGAAGACCCAGAGCTGCTTGCCGCCGATGAAGACCCTGACGTGGTCATCTCCCCTGGCCTTGGGCGTGCGGACGAAGTAGTCGTCCTTGACGTCGATGGCCAGGTAGAGGCTCTCCTCGTCGTGACCGCAGTAGACGTCGAAGCTGAGGTCGTCGGGGCCGCTCCAGTCCTTGCTGCCCCGCACCACCTGGGAGGCCTGGTCCACCCCGACACCCTCCACCTCCTTCCACTCCATCAGCAGGCCGTCGATCTGCACCGTCCCCTTTTCCAGGGGCGAGCAGGGGATCTCGCTGGCCCGCGCTGGCAGGGTGGCGAGCATCAGCATGGCGAATAGGACGCGGTACACCATGGGTCGTGATTATAGATCCGCCCCCTTTGACGTGGGGAGGCTTGTTTTTGTTCCCCCTTTTCGAGCCAGGGGGGCTGTGCTATAGCTCCGCAGCTGGTCCTGATAAGCCATGTTCGAGACACTTAGCAAGGGATTTCGCGCAGCTCGAGACTTCCTCCAGGGGGAGACAGAGCTCTCCGACGAAAACATCGAGAAGGCCCTGCGGGAGGTCCGCCTCTCGCTGCTCGAGGCCGACGTCGAGTTCAAGGTCACCAAGCAGTTCCTGGCCCGGGTCAAGGAGAAGGCCAAGGGCGAGACCGTCAAGCTCCGCGCCCGGGCAAAGGGCAAGAAGGTCAAGGTCTCGCCCGGCGAGCACTTCGTCAAGATCTGCCAGGAGGAGCTGGTCAACCTGATGGGGCCCGTGGACACGGGCATCGCCTACACCAAGAAGGGCCCCACCGGGATCATGATGGTCGGGCTCCAGGGCTCGGGCAAGACCACCACCACGGGCAAGCTCGCCTCGTACCTCGAGCGCAAGCGCAAGCGGCCGCTCTTGGTCGCCGCCGACGTCTACCGCCCGGCGGCCATCGAGCAGCTCAAGGTGCTCGGCCAGCGGCTCAACCTGCCGGTCTACTCCGAGGAGAACGGCGCCGACCCGCCGAGCATCTGCGAGCGGGCGATGAAGTACGCCCACGAGAAGGGCCGCGACGTCGTGCTCTTCGACACCGCCGGGCGCCTCGCCATCGACGAGCCCCTGATGCAGGAGCTCTCCGAGATCAAGCTGCGCACGCGGCCGGCCAACATCTTCCTCGTCGTCGACGCGATGATCGGCCAGGACGCGGTGACCACGGCGAGCTCGTTCCACCAGCGGCTCGATCTGGACGGTGTGATCCTGACCAAGCTCGACGGCGACGCCCGCGGCGGCGCGGCGCTCTCGATCAAGGAGGCCACCGGCGCCCCGATCAAGTTCCTCGGCGTCGGCGAGTCCCTGGACAAGCTCGAGGAGTTCCGGCCCGAGGGGCTGGCCTCCCGGATCCTCGGCATGGGCGACATCGTCGGCCTGATGCGGGACTTCGAGGACGTCGTCGACGCGGAGCAGGCGGAGAAGGACGCGGTCCGCATGCTCCGCGGTCGCTTCGACATGCACGACTTCCTCGAGCAGGTGAAGACGATCCAGAAGATGGGCTCGCTGGCCGAGCTGTTCGACAAGCTGCCGTTCTTCCCCAACGGCCTGCCCGAGGGCATCGTCCTGGACGACAAGGAGCTGGTGAAGATCCAGGCGATGATCAACTCGATGACCAAGCAGGAGCGCTCGCGCCCCGAGCTGTTCATCGTCGAGCAGGAAGAGACCGACACGTCCGGCAAGAAGAAGACCAAGGAAGAGTTCCACCTCGACCGCGTCCGCCGCGTGGCTCACGGAGCGGGCCGCAAGGAGAACGAGGTCAAGGAGCTGATCAACAAGTTCGCGATGATGAAGCAGATGATGCTTCAGATGGGGGCGAGCAGCGGCCTGCTGGGAAAGATCCCCGGCCTGAAGCAGCTGCAGCAGATCAAGAACCTCGCCGGCGTGGACATGAGCCAGCTGATGGAGGTGGCGGGGATGAAGCCGCAGGAGCCCCCCCGCCACAAGTTCCGCCCGCCCAAGACCTCCAAGGACAAGGCCAAGGCCAAGCGCAAGCGCAAGCAGGCGCGAAAGAGCCGCAAGGGCGGCCGCTGACCCAAGGGCCCGGAGCCCTGCCGACACGGTTGTGGATGGTTGAGGAGGCGGCCGGGCCACAAGGGCCCGGCCGGGCGCCGGCTACTCGACGATGAAGCCCTGCTGCCAGCGCTTGTAGGAGGCGATGACCTCGCTGCCCTTCTTGTACTTCACGTTGATGAAGACCAGCGAGTTGGCCGAGGAGCGGTAGTCGAAGCCGTTGGTCCGGCTGCGCTGGATCTCGGCCCCGTCCATCGCCACCGCCAGCGAGGAGCTGATCGGCACGTACTCCAGCTTGAGCGGGGAGGCCCCGGCCACGATGGAGTCGATGATGACCTGCAGCGTGTTGCCCAGGTCCTTCTGGCAGACGTCGCCGATCTGCCCGCCCAGCTGCTGGGCGAGCTCCTTGTAGCCGTGGGCCACGTCGGCGCTGCAGGAGTTGTTGCACACGCCGCCGATGACGTGGAACATCGCCGCCGCCTCGGGGTCGGTGGCGCCCTGGAACAGGCTGAGGTAGGGCTGGATCGCCTGGTTCACCTTGCCCTGGGTCGTCGCGTCGAGCGTGCACTGGCTGTAGTTGGAGTAGGAGAGCACGCCGCCGAGCTCGTTGGGGATCTCGTCGGTGGCGACGATGATCACCAGCTTCGCGTCGGGCCGGATCTTGCTCGGGTCGCCCGAGGCCCGCGGCAGGTGCTTCTTCACCGCCTCCTCCGCGTTGTCCAGGCCGTACTCGCTGCCGCCCTCGTAGCCCGGCGGGTTGTTGACGCAGGAGGAGAAGATCGTCTGCTCGGCGTGGGTCAGGAAGCGGTCGGTGCCGCCGTCGTCGGTGTCGCTGGTCGAGATCTTCGAGCAGAACTTGCCGACGATGTTCTTGTAGGAGCCGCTCGGGTCGCAGACGTTGGTCACGCCCATGCGGAAGTCCAGGCCGCTGGCGAGCGCGCGGGAGAAGAAGTTGTTGGCGTTGTTGGTGATGTCCTGGCGGTTGTCGCTCATCGAGCCCGACTCGTCCACGACCCAGATGATGTCGGCCACGGGCAGGTTCGCGATGGTCCCCACGTCGCACTCGTTGAACACCTTGTCGCTGGACTTGGCGAGGGCCGTGCCGTTGGACATGTCGTCGACGAGGAAGCCAGTGACCCGCGCCGGGTCCTGGTAGTTGTCCTTGCCGGCCACGGCGCCCATCACCACCAGGCGCCACTGGGTCTTGTCGCCGCTGTCCGCGGGGGGCTTGCCGGTCTCGCTCACCTTGTTGCCGTCGGCGTCCAGGATGTTGTTCTGGCTGTCCGTCTTGAACTTGACGCGCTTGACCGTGACGAAGCGGACCACGAACTCGGTGTGGCTGGCGCCGTAGGGGCTGGGCAGGTTGCTCAGGTCGGCCATCGGCTTGCCCAGCATCACGCCGATCAGCTCGTTGCGCACCGTGGAGACGTTGGAGGCCGTGCTCAGGGTCACGTCCAGGATCGTGCCCTGGATCGAGTCGTAGAGGTCGTGGCTGCGGACCTGGGTCCCCGACGCGCGCTGGGACACGGTACCGGAGCCGCCCGGGGGCTTGGCGCCGAGCGCCTGGAGGATGTCCGTGAGCTCGTCCTGGACGTTGTCCTTGGTCGTGTCGCGGCTGATCACGAAGCCGGCGACCTCGGCCTGGGTGTCGTCCTCGTCGATGACGCCGGCCCCGTCCTTGGCGCCCGCCGAGGCGATCGTCAGCTCGCCGTACTTGGCGGTCTTCTCCAGCGCGATGTGCCAGTCGCCCACGGTGTTCTGGCGCAGCTGGATCGGCTTGCGCCCCTTGGGGTTGTCCTCGGTGGCGTCCCGGCAGATGAAGGTGCCGCGCTCGTTGTCCAGCTTGCCGTCGCCGAAGGTGTCCTTGTTCAGCGGGTTGGTCTCACCGTTGGAGCACTCGAAGTGGACCGCCGGCGTGCAGGTGCCGCTCTTGCACTCCTGGCCCGCGCCGCAGCCGTCGGAGGTCAGCACGCACTCGTTCTGCTTGACGCCGGGGCTGTTGCACTTGGTCATGCAGCAGCCGAGGAGGCCGTCGCCGTTGGTGTCCTCCTCCTTGTCCAGCAGCCCGTCACCGTCGGAGTCCACGTCGAGGTAGTCGGGCACGCCGTCCCCGTCGTTGTCGCAGGGCCAGCCGTCCTTGGGGGCCTTGGCTCCCTCGCACTTGCCGGTTGAGGTCTTGGTGCCCTTCTCGATGTCGTCGTAGATCCCGTCGTCGTCGGAGTCGAAGTCCTGCCAGTCCGGGATCTTGTCGCCGTCGCTGTCCCGGCCGTTGAGGCAACCCTCCTCGCCGTTGGAGATCCCGTCCCCGTCCTCATCACCGGTGGGATCGGTGCACAGGTTGCTCTTGCCATCGAAGAGCCCACCATCGCCGACATTGCCGCCGTCACCCTCCTCGAACGGATCTGTACACCCGACGACCAGCAGGCTCGCCGCCAGGAACACCCAGGTTGGTCTGACGTGCATGGTAAGACTTTCTCCTTCCCTTCGTTACACTTGAATACTTATGGTGTGTCTCGTTTGTTGAGAGGCGCGCTTTTTCTGTAGTGCTCGATGCTGTTTTGTCCCCGCCACCCACCCCACCCCACATGCGGACGGGGCATTATGAACCCCCGGCCGGCTCTGCACAAGGCAGGTTTCAAGTCTATACGCCGTTGGCCGGTGAGGTGGCTACACGAGACGGGCTACTTTTGCAAGGACCACCACTCGAGGAAACGACGGCGGATTGCGTCACGTTCTCGACGCGGCATGTCATAGCTGTAGCCAAACGACTTCCCGGTCAGCTCCTCGATCTCGACGGCCGAGCTGGCCCGGATCGCGGGATCATCATGTCCCAGCCCATCGATGAGCCACTCGATACGGGTCCGGTTGCGGTTGGCCTCCCACCAGGACTCCCACTCCGGGATATTACCCATATGATCTTGCTTTGTTATGCTGATCAGGGCGCTTCGGGCGGCCTGGGCGATGGTCGGGTCACGGTCCTGCAGCAAGGTGACGAGGGTGCCCACCACCTCCTCGTCGCCCAGGGCGCCGAGCGCCTCGACGGCGCCACGACGCGGGCGTGGGTCCGGGTTGGTCAGGTCGGTGCGCAGGTCGGCCACCACCTGGGGGAACTTCGGCATTTGACGGAACTGGCGCAGCACCTTCACGGCGAGCCGCCGGATCACCGGATCCGGGTCCGAAAGCTGTCGGGCGAGCAGAGCCACGGCCTCGGGGTAGACGAGCTCGGAGATGAGGTAGGTCGCGTAGAACCGCACCTCGGCGTCGGGATGGAGCAGGAGCGGTGCGATGGAGGAGAGCACGGGGCGGCCTATGAGCACGAGCGCTCGCAGGACCGCGCTGCACTCCGCCACCGGGGGCAGGTCCTGGTCCAGCCGGCTGCCCGTGACCCGGCCGGGGAACCACGAGATCAGCGCCTGGACCGCGTCCTTGCCCATGCGGTGGATCGCGCGCTCGGCCTCCGCCGCGGCTTCATCGCCCCGGTCCAGCTGGTGCAGGAGGGTGATCAGGTCTGGCGGCTCCTCGGCCTCCGGGGGAGGGCCGATGTCCGAGACGACGTGCCGGTCGGTCTTCTCGCCCTCCCAGGGTGTCTCGACGCGGTCGGTCCTGTCGCCCTCCCACGGGCTCTTGGCCACGGCCGGCACCTCGTCGGTGTCATGCTTGGCGTCCTGAGTCGGCTGCTCCTTCCCGGGCTTGGACGGGCCGCGCTTCAGTCGCACGATGAGCTCGGCCATCCCCAGGGCCGCCTCCTGGGTCAGCCGGGCGAGCGGCGCCCGGCTGCCGGACGGGATCGAGCTCTTTTCGGTCCAGCCGAGCACGAGGCAGACCGTCTTGGTTCGAATCACGACCGGCATCAGCACGAGGCCCCGGGGCCTGACGATCCCGGCGGCGGCGAGGACCGAGACGCTGGCGTCCGTGTCGGGCGCGGTACCGAGGAACAGCGCGCCGCTCTCCACCGCGCGCGCCAGCACCGTCGGGATGTCGAGAGACAGCGGCGGCTGCTCGCGGATCGCGTCCGTCGCCGCTCCGTCGGCGTCGAGCTCGAGGTGGCCAACGAGGGAGCGGCCCTTGACCACGTAGAGCTTCACGCCGTCGACGTGGAGTAGCACGCCCCGGGCGACGGCGATCAGCAGCGCGTCGCGGCTCTCGGCCTCCCGGACCTCCTTGATCAGCCCCTCGAGACGTTCCTCGACCGGCGGCGGGGGCTGCAACGGTGTCGGGGGGACAGGCTCCGCGGCCCGCTCCTTGACCACCGGGGCTTCCTCCGGCTGCTCGGTCTGCTCGTCGGCGGGCATCTCCTTCGGCTCGTCGGCGGGCTTCTCCTCCGGCTCGTCGGTGGGCTTCTCCGCCGCCACCGGTCGCTCCTCGATGGTCGGGAGTCGGTCTCGGCTGACGGAGCTCTCGCCGCGATGCAGGGGCGGCGGCGGCTGGGCCTCGAGGACCATCTCGGTGGTGAGCGCGAGAGGCTCCTCTCCCAGCTCCCGGATCCCGGGTTTCATGTCGGGGTCCGTGTCCTCGGCGAACTCGTCGGGAGTGGGATCCGAGGGCTCGGCGGCGACCTCGACGATCACCCGGGGGGGCTCGATCGGCTCGGGTACCGGGGGGCCGCCCGGATCGGTGCTCTCGTCCCAGCTCTCGGCCCCGGCCGATCCCCTCCCCGGGTCCGTGTCCTCCTCCGCGTCCTCATCCTCGTCGTCCTCATCGGCGTCTGCCGGCGTCGGCGGGGGCTCGAGCTCGGGCTCTTCCTCGGGGATCAGCTCCCTCTCCGGGAGCACCTCCAGCTGCTCGAGCTCGCCGGGCTCCTCGGACTCTTCCGCGTCGTCGGGGATCGGTGGCATCCCATCGAGCCCGGAGGGCGCCGCCGGCGGCTCCATGGCCCCGGCGAGATCCGGGTGGATCATCACCTTGGGCAGGGCGGTCTCGTCAGGCGGGCGCTCGCCGGGCGGGGGCGCCTCCTGGACATCCTCGGTGCGTTCCGGTGCCACCTGTCCCGCGTCGGGAGCCGTGGCTCCCTCGGCAGACCGGTCCAGCGGCTCGAGGATCGTCACCGCCTCCTCTTTCGCGTCCGGCTCGTCCTCACCGGCCTCCGGCGGCGCGGTCGGTCGGATCAACGATGCATTGGGAGCCGCGGTTGGCTCCTCGATCTCCGCGGGCGGCACGGGGTGGCTTTGGAGCAGCCTGGCGAAGCGCGAGTCCAGCTCCTCGCCGTAGACCACGCTCCAGGCCTGTAGCAAGCGGAGCTCGATGGTGGCGTAGGGGTGGATCGTACGGTCCAGCCGGAACGCGAGATCCTCGAGCGCGAAGGGGTCAGAGGTCTCCGACACCAGCAACGAGAGGTTCCGGCTGTCGACGGCTACCGGGCAGACGCCGAGCTTGTGCGCCGTCTCCGCGTCGATCAGCTCCGCGCCGAGCGGGCTCGGCGACGCGAGGATCCCGGCGACAGCCGGAGGGAGGCCGGTGGCTCGGGCCACCGCGGCGATGAGGGTGGCCTCGTCGACGATGCCCTTCTCGAGCAGTATGGTGTCGAGCTGGCCGCCGAGGATCGCCTGCATTGCCAGGGCGCCCTCGAGCTTCTTTACCGGGACCAGCCCCTCCTGCACGAGCAGTGAGCTGAGTTTCGATCCCATCCTAGTCCCCTGCCCGGATGACGTACGTTCCGGCGATCCAGTCGTGAAGACCACGCTTCTCGCGATCGAACCCGACCCAGAGCACGCCGAGACCCAGAAGTCCCACCCCGCCGAGCAGCCCGAGCCCACGGAGGACGACTCGCCACCACGCCGGCGGGTCGCCGTAGAGGTCGATAACCCTGAGCCGTAGCAGCCGTAGCCCCGGTGTCGCGCCGGTGGTTACAATGAACAAGAACCCGTAGAGCAACATGATCGCGACGGCCATGCCGAGAACACCGTAAAACAGGCTCCCGCCCTCGAGGAACAGCTCGAGGATGCTCTCGAAGCGGAGCTCCGCCGGGGCCCGGATTCCGGTGACCCGGAACGCGAGCCAGCCAAGCAACGCGATGGCCGGGGTCAGGCAGAGGCCGTCGACCAGCGCGGCGCCCATCCGGCGCATGAGCCCGGCGACACGCACCAGCGGTGCGTCCAGCTGCCCGATTGTCCCCATGGTCGCTTCCGCCTGCGGCGACATGAAACCACTATATTTGGTTGGCCCCGGATGGCAAGTTACATGCGCTTGGCCAGGTGGGCCACGAGGGCGAGCAGGGCCAGGGCGGCGGTCTCGGTCCTGAGCACCCGGGGGCCCAGGCTGACCGGGCGAAACCCGTGGTCGCGGGCCTGATCCAGCTCGAGGGCCGTGAAGCCCCCCTCCGGGCCCACCGCCATCGCCACCGCGCGGTTGTCGGCGCCGGCGATGGCCGCCGCGTGCTCGGCGAGCGGGCGGCCCTCCGGGGTCGCGACGATCCTGCAGTCCGTCGCCGCCGCCGCCTGGCTCAGGGCCACGCTGTAGGGCTGGGCGGGCGATAGCAGGGGCAGGGCGGTCCGGCCGCACTGGCGGCTCGCCTGGGCGACGATCTCCAGCCAGCGCTCGAGCCTGCGACCCCCGTCGGCGGGCCGCGAGACCGAGCGCTCGGTGGCCGCCGGGAGCACCCAGTCCACTCCGAGCTCGGTGGCCTTCTGGAGCACCCACTCCGTCTTCGTGCGCCGCGATAGACCGTAGACCAGCACGAGGCGCGGCGTCGGCGCTGGCTCCGGCGCCAGGTGGTCGGTCAGCTCCACGACGACCTTGCGTGGGCCGAGGGCGCCGATTCGGCCCTCGTGTCGCGCGCCGGTCTCGTCGAGGAGCAGCACGGGGTCGCCGCGCTTGAGCCGCAGGACGTGGCGCAGGTAGTGGTGCTGGGGGCCGGTGACGGTGGCTCGGTTGCCGACGATGGTATCGGAGGGGACGACGAGCCGGCGGCTCGTCACTCGCGGACCTCGAGGAGGTACGAGCGCCAGCCGTCGAGCTCTTCGCTGTACTCGGGCTCCAGGGCGAGGTCCTTGCAGTAGAGTCGGGCCACGGTGGGGGCCTGGTCCGCGGTGAGGCCGCTGATCACCAGATGGCCAAAGGGGTCGAGGTGGCGCCGCAGCACGGGCTGCAGGTCGGTGAGCGCCTCGGCGGTGAGGTTGGCGAGCACGAGGGAGAACGACCCACGGATCTCCTTGGCGGAGCGGTGCTCGATGACGATGCGTCCGTCGAGGCCGTTGCGCTGGACGTTCTCCCGGCAGACCTGGATTGCGGTCTCGTCGTTGTCCACGGCGAGCACGCGCGTCGCCGGCCAGAGCTTGGCCGCCGCGATGGCGAGGATCCCCGTCCCGCAGCCCAGGTCGAGCACCGACTTCGGGGCGGGCTGGTTGTGGGCCATCCGCTCCATCGCGTGGACCACGAGGGCGGTCGATGCGTGCAGCCCCGTGCCGAAGGCCATGCCGGGGTCGATCTCGACGATCAGGTCCTGGGCCTCGGCCTTGTAGCTCTCCCAGCTCGGACGGACCACGATGTACCGTCCGATCCGGTTGACCTTGAAGTTGCGCTTGTAGGCCTCCTCCCAGTCCTTCGGGTCGACCTGCTCGGAGGCCCACGACCAGGGATCGACGCTCGAGCCCATCTCCTTCAGCGACGCGAGCAGCCCGCTGACCCGGCTGACGCGGCCATCGACGGCGGACGAGGGGACCCAGACGATCAGCTCGGTCACCTTCTCGCCCACGGACTCCGAGGTCTCGGCATCTCGCTGCTCCACGCCGCCCCCCTCCTCGGTGAGCATGTTGGCGACGGCTTCAGCGACATCCGAGGGGACCGAGAACGACAGCTGTACGAGATCCTTCACGAGCACGACGGTTTATAACGAGGAGGCGAGGCTCCTGTCAACGGTGTGGATCTGTGCTACGGTCCGGCCGTTGCGGAGCGTCCGGACATGTCAGTCATCCTGACCATTGCGAACCAGAAGGGTGGGGTGGGCAAGACCACGACGGCGGTGAACCTCTGCGCCGGATTGGCGCGCCGGGGCTACCGCACCCTGCTGGTGGACCTCGACATCCAGGGCAGCGCCACGGCGAGCCTCCACGGCCCCCTGGCCAGCGAGGCGACCAGTGTCGCAGAGGTGTTGGTCGAGGAGCAGCCCGTCGACCGCTGTGTCGTGGAGACAGACACGCCGGGCTTCCTGCTCGCCCCGGCCGGCGAGGCGCTGGCCACGGTGGACATCCACCTGGCGACGACCATGGGCCGGGAGCGGGTGCTCCAGCGCTGCCTTGACACGTCGCTCGTTCGGGAGACCGACGTGGTGGTGATCGATACGGCACCCTACCTCGGGCTGCTCACCGTGAACGCCCTCGTCGCCGCGGACCGCCTGCTGGTCCCGGTGAGCTGCGAGTATCTGCCCATCGTGGGGCTCAAGCTCTTCAACGACACCCTGGACCAGATCCGCCGACGCCTTGGTGGCGCCTGCCAGGTCCTCGGCTACCTGCTCACGATGCTCGACCGCAGGGAGCGGATCACCGGCGAGGTCGAGCAGCTGCTCCGGACCCGATTCGGCGACCAGGTGTTCTCCACCTCGATCCGGGTGAACACCCACCACAAGGCGAGCCCGTCACACCGGCAGACCATCTTCCAGTACGAGGGCCGGTCAGGTCGTGGGCGCCAGGACTACGAGCAGCTCACCGACGAGGTGGTGCGCCGTCTGGGAGACCTGGTCCACCAGCCACAGCTGCCCGTGGCGCTCGACGAAGGTCAGGCGAGCCTCCCCTGAAAGGCCCCGCGCTCGCCCAGGGCGCGGCGGATGTGCTGGAGCGCCTGCGCCTTGCGTGCGGTGAAGGCCGGCGCGAGCAACGCCGGGGGTCGGGCCTCGCCCACCAGGCGGTGGACCTCGACGGCCCAGGGCAGGTGCTCGAGGAACGGGGCCAGGAGGTCGACGTATTCGTCGAGGTCTGGCGGTTGAAAGAGCCCGGCGAGGAAAAGGTCGGCGAGAGGTGTGCCGGCGAGGACATGGCAGTTGTGGAGCTTGACGGCCTCGACGTCGAGGGAAGCGAGCAAGCGCGCGGTGGCGGAGGCGTCCTGTGCCCCCTCGCGGGTCAGGCCGCGACTACCGACGGTGGGTAGACCGAGGATCACGTGAGCACAGACCCTCAGATCCCGGGAATGCAGCCGCCGCACGGCGTCGGTGAAGCAGGCCACGGTGTGGCCGCGCCGGACGAGGCGCAGGGTGCGATCGTTTGCGCTCTGCAGCCCCACCTCGACGAGGAGCTCGGTGCGAGCCGCGTGGCTGGCGAGGACATCCAGGACCGGCGTTGGCAGACAGTCGGGTCGGGTGCCGATGGCGGTGGAGATGATCCGGGGGTGGCGACCAATGGTGAGCAACACGCCATCCAGCGTGGACGGATCAAGGTACGTCGCAGTGTGGTCCTGTAGGTAGGCAATCGCCAGGGCATCGGGACCAAGACGTTCCAGCCCTTCCCGGAGCTGCTCGTCCAAGGGAGGTGCGGGTCTCGCCGGTCCGTCTCCACAAAAGCTGCATCCGGGGTCACCAGCCTCCCTGTGAGGACAGGTTGTCCCGAGCCGCACAGGAAGCTTCCGGATTCCGACGCCGAAACGGCGACGTAGAATCGGTCCAATGTCGTTGGTGAGGGGGTGTTGGGCCACGGTAGATTTTTTTGTGAGGTTATGGCTTGAATGTCGTATATGTAGAATACTTCCAGGTAGACAGAATCAGACTCTCTGTGTTATAAAGCTTGCCTGAGTGAAAAAATTTGTAAATAATGTAATAGTTGAGCGTCACTAAAAAACATAACATATCACGGTGAGTTACGTTGAGAGCGGAAAGGAGTATGCATGCCGCTTTTCAGTGGAGCAAAGGTCTTCTCGGCAACAAAGGCCAAAGAACGCGAAGAGCTGGGGGAGACTGTAACACGCTGGATCCGGGAGCATCCCAAGCTCAAGATCGTCGACAAGATCGTCACGCAGAGCTCGGACCGCGAGTTCCACTGTCTCACCATCACACTTTTCTATCAGACCATGGGCTGACCTAGCAGGTCTCCTTCTGGGTCCCTTCACAATCTCCCAACAGGTCCGCGATGGCCGGAATCTCCAGCAGCAAGGAGACCTCGTCATCGGTGAGGTAGATTCGCCTCCGGAGCTTCAGCTCACTGTCCTCTATCTCGAGCACGCGCCGTCCATTCGCATACCCGTTCAGCCGCACCACGGCGTCGCGGTGGGCATGGTCCACCAGATCTCTCTCCAGCTGTCGAAGCATCAGGTGCAACCGGAGGGCGCGCCGTGCGGTCGGGAGCTGAAACAGATCGAAGTTGCGGTTGCGGCTGATCTCCCTGGCACGTAGCATCTCGAGGAGATCTCTGACGGTCTTGGTGCCCACCCCCGTATGGTAGCAGCCCAATGAAGATTCGGAAGCGGATGCTCGTCGCGCCGTCGATGCCGCTCGCTGGGCAGGGGCTGCACTCTGGCCGCTGGGCTCGCCTTCAGCTATTGCCAGCGCCCAGCGGCTCGGGGCTCGTCATCTCGACGCCGCGCGGGACGGTTCCGGTGTCCCTGGACACGGCGACCCCTGCGCCCCGGCACACGGCGCTGAGGACCGGTGGGGCCCGGGTCGAGACCGTGGAGCACCTCCTCGCCGCGCTCGCCGCGCTGGGGATCTGGGACGCCCGGATCGAGCTCCAGGGGTTCCCCGAAATCCCCATCCTGGACGGCAGCGCGGCGCCGTTCGTCCGCGCGCTCCTCGCGGCCAGCGAGCCTGTTGCCACCGAGGGCAGGTGCTGGCAGGTCGAGCATCCGTTCGCCTGCCGCGTCGGGCTGGCTTTCTGTCAGCTGCTGCCCGCGCCAACGCTCGAGCTGGAGTGCGCGATTCGCTTCGCCAGCCCGCTCATCGGCGACCAGCGCGTGAGGCTCGAGGGGCAGGAGCAGCTCCTGCGACGGATCGTCCCCGCTCGCTCCTTCGGCTTCATCGACGAGGCGCGGGCGCTGCGACGGACCGGGCTCGCCCGTGGCGCCACGCTCGGCAGCGTCGTCGTTTTCGATGGGGAGCGGGTGCTGAACCCCGGGGGCACGCGGTTTCGAGACGAGCCCGTACGCCACAAGCTCCTCGATGCGCTGGGCGACCTGGCGCTGCTGGGGGGGCCGCTCGCCGGCCGCGTGCGCCTCCAGAGGCCTGGCCACTGGCTGGTCGTCGAGGCGTTGCGCCGGGCAGTCACGAGCGGGGCGGTGGTCGCCCACGCATGACCCGGGGTCACAGCAACACGCCGTCCGGTTCACTATTCTTGTGACGACGGGAGGTTGGGGCCACAACGCGAGATGGAGCGCTTGACGAGGGGCCGTCCACCCACTACATAGCTTTCTCTGGAGCCGCGATGCCATCTGCCACAATGCACGTCACCCACGCCGAGCTCCTCAGCGGAGATCCGGCCCTCGCCGCGCCGTTGCGCCAGGCGATGGGCGACGAGGTTACCTGCTCCCGGCTGGGCGCCGTGTTCGTCGATCTGCCGTTCTACACGAACATCGTCAAGATGATGCTGGGCTACTGGCTGGAGCTGCCGGCGGAG
>Ga0316576_10000644_pt1 | contig 16877 bp, 16 predicted proteins | sample S0NA_FD_203075 | JGI IMG/M metagenome (GOLD analysis project Ga0316576, IMG submission 203075) | Rhizosphere microbial communities from salt marsh grasses in Alabama, United States - S0-2_050615r3r5 | ecosystem: Host-associated > Plants > Roots > Rhizosphere | place: USA: Alabama | collected... | reverse complement strand
TAGGCGATCCCGATCGCGTCCAACAGAGACGCCGCCTCCTCTCGAGGCAGGCGGCGCAGCAGCACGTCGACGCAGCGGCGCCACAGGTCCGGCTCGACCGCGCCATGCACCAGCCCCCAAGCCAGCGCCGCGTAGACATCCTTGTTGAAGACCTTCAGGTGCGGGCCGCGCGCGTTCGGGTCGCAGACCGCCGCGCCGGCGTCGGGCTGCCCCAGGTAGGCCACCAGCGCTGGCCCTGCACCGTGCGCGGCGAGGTGGCTGGCCGTCATCGGCGAGGGGTAGGGGTGGCGCGCGCCGCAGGCCGAGAGCGCCACGCCGATCATGGCGTTGAGGAGAACGCGGGCCGGATGGTGCGACAACGTGATCACTCGCCTGATGTTGGTGTGGCTGCGCGGTGATGACCTGAGCCGTCGCTGAGCTGGTTCTCAACCGATCTTGATTCAACCGGTCGTGGCCTGCCGTCGGGGTCGTCACGCTGCTGGACAATGTGCCGGCGCTACCGTTCGCGCGCCACCGGGGGGAATCCCCCCGCCCTGTAGAGTCCATTCTACAGATCGCACGCGCCGCGCCACGCCCGCGTAGCTTGTTCTCGCACATTGCATGACCCGCGGCCGTGGCACCGATCTTGCGATGATCCAATGCGAGCGCCTGCCTCGGGTCAGGCGCCGGGGCGAGAGGAAAACAAAAAGCTCCACGGATCTCCCGAACCGCCAGAAGGAGATGACAGATGACGTGTGCCTTGAGATGGACGATGACCGCGCTGGCGATCGTGACGGTCAGCGCCTGTGTCGGCGAGACGAGCCGCGAGCCCACCGTCAGCGCCGACGGATCGGCCGCGGTCCAGCCGTCGGCGGACGGCGCGTTGTCGAGCTGCACGGCGACCGGTGAGCTGGCGTCCTGTGACCCGGTCACGGCTGACGGCTGCGGCAAGGGCGACTGCTACCTCGTGGCGGGCCAGGGCCCCTCCTGCGTCTGCCCGGCGGGCACAGCCGCCGAGGGCGAGGCGTGCAACACCACCACCGAGTGCGAGCCGAGCCTCGTCTGCGCCGGCACGTCTCCCCCCGGGACCTGCCGCAAGACCTGTCTGGTGGGCGACACCAGCTGCCCGGTGGGCACCTTCTGCCGCAAGATCACCGCCTTTCCGACCTATGGCTACTGCGATCCGGACGGAACCGGCGTGCTACCATAAGCGGAGTGAGATTCCGACTGGTCTTTCTGCTGTTCGTCACCAGCTGCACCTTCGACACCTCCGGGATCGCCCCCTCGGCTGACCTCCAGGATCGCTCCCAGGCCATCGACCTGCCCTGGCGACCGGTGACCGACGCCACACGCGCCGACCAGGCCCGTGACCGGTCGGACCTGATGCACAGCCCCGAGGCGAGCCCGGACGACGCGCCCGGTACTGACAGCGGCTCATCGCCCGACACCAAGCCGTTGCATGATGCCACGCCCACCCCGGACTCGCCGCCGCCGCCCAGCTGCGATGCCCTGTTCAAGGGCAAGGTCCCGGGCTACTCGCTATGCAATGAGACCGCCGCGAGCTGCCGCTTCTACTTCAGCACGAGCCAGGCCAACTGCAGCAGCCTCTGCGGGTCTCAGCCGTGCCTCAAGACCGAGGACAACGAGCCCGGCACCACCTGCACGCCGGAGACGAACATGGCCTGCGGCACGGGGCCCTGCACCTGCAGCTCCAACCTCGGCAGCGGGATCTGCACCTGCCAGAAGTGACTCAGACGGGAGCCGACTCCACGGTGCGCTGCAGCCCCAGGGCGAGGCCCAGCGGCTCCGCGAACCCCAGCACCCGCCGGAGGCGGCTCGTGTCCACCACCAGGTCCTGGGCCCAGGCCAAGGCCGGGGGCGCGTTCGGGTCCAGCCGGAGCTGGCCGCGCCAGCCCACGAGCTCACCAACACGACGCGTCCACTCCTCGGTGCTCAGCGCCATCGGGTCGCCCAGGTTGAAGGTCTCGCCCGCCGCGCGCTCGTCGGCGACGGCCGCCGCGATGGCCGCGGCCACGTCGTCCACGTGGGCCCGGGTGCAGCGCCAGGCGGCCTCCGCGGGCGAGAGCACCACGTCCCCGTCCGAGCGGAGCAGCTCGAGCAGCCCCTGCACCCGGCGGCGGTAATCCCCCGGACCAAACACGAAGGGCAGCCGCAGGCAGGTCACGGCGAGCCGTGGATCCTCGACGTAGGCCCGCTCCACCAGCAGCTTGTCGTAGTCGTCCACCCCCGGCGCAACGTCGCGCCGGGGGAAGCGCGACGTGCGGAGCGGCGCGTCCTCGGCCAGGGGCACCGGATCGGGCGGCCCGGCGTCCCGGCCGGCCAGGCGGTCGTAGGCCCGGTAGACGTCGATGCTGCTCGCCAGGACGAGCCGGGGCGTACGACCGGCGAGGAGGCCCACCGTGGCGCGGGCCTGCCGCTCCGCGGACGTGATCATGTCGAGCACCACCGTCGGCTCCACTCGCTCCAGCGCCCGGGCCAGCGCGACGGCGTCGTCGCGGTCGCCGTGGATGTGCTCCACCGCCGCGGGCAACGGGGCCTCGGTCTCTCCGCGGTGAAACACCGTGACCGGCCAGCCCCCGGCGACGAGGGCGCGCACCGCCGCGGCGCCGATGAACCGGGTCCCGCCGAGGACCAGCACCCTCACCGGACCGTCCCCCCCTGCATGGTCCAGATCAGCGGTGTCGGCTCCGCCAGCGGGTCGCCGTCGAGCAGCAACAGGTCGGCCCGCTGGCCGGGCCGCACGACCCCCCGCTCTTCCCCGAGGCCGAGCGCCGCCGCCGCCGCGCCGGTGGCCGCCCGCACCGCCTCGGCGGCGGACAGACCGGCGCGGGCGAGCAGCCGCAGCTCGCGCCAGAGGCTGACCCCGGCCGCGACGAAGGGGCGCGGGCAGTCCGTCCCGGCGACGATCCGCACGCCGCCCCGGTGCAGGCGTCCAACCAGGGCGAGGGCCTTGGCCCAGGCCGGGCGCGCGCGACGGCGCAGCTCCTCGACGGCCTCCTCGGTCAGCCGCGGCGGATCCTCGCCACCGGGTGGCAGGCTCCGGTGGTAGTCGGGGTCGCCGGTGAAGAGCAGCGACTCCAGGCCGACCAGCGTCGGGTCGACCGCCACCCCGCGATCGGCGAGGAGAGCGACCATCTCGTCGACCTCCGGCGCGTCGAGCTCCAGCAGCTCGAGGAAGCGGCAGACCGGGTGCGCGCCGCGGCGCAGGTCCTCGAGGTAGCGGGCCCGGGCGTGCTCCGGGAGCAGCGCCGGGTGGCGGGGCGCGGCGTGGCACAGCGAGTCGATGCCGGCCCGGGCCGCCTCGGTCCAGCTCGTCGCCACCAGGTCGCCGACCGCCCGCAGCCCCCGGGCGTGGGCCTCGTCCACCGCCGCGCGGACCAGGGGCGGCGGCAACGCCGTGTAGAGCTTGACCCACTCCATCCCCTGATCGGCCTGGCGCTGCACCTCCCGTCGCACCTCGTCCTCGTCGTGGCACCGCGCCGCGTCGGGCAGCAGGCTCCCCTCCCCGTCGATGTAGCGACCGGCGCCCACCACCGTCGGCCCGCGTTGCCCCCGCAGGAACCGGCCCCCCGGGATCCGGATCGTGGTCACGCCGTGCTCGAGCAGCCGCAGCAGGTCAGGGGCCCGGGCGTGGGCGTGGACGTCGAAGAGCCCCGGTATGAGCCAGCGGCCCCCGAGCGCCTCGACCCGCGCCTCTGCCGGGGCCGGCGCGGCAGCGGTCGTGACCTCTGCCACGCGATCACCGCGAACCAGAACCGCCGCGCCAGGTCGTGGCGGCGCGCCGCTGCCGTCGAGCAGCGTCACGTCCTTCAGCAGCCGCAGATCTCGCGCCATGTCGGCCAGCGTACCCGATGACCGCCGGGCCCGCGAGTTTGACCGGGGTGCCCGTTCCTGCCTATGCTCTCGGCAGGAGGTGGATCATGTCGGAGCGCGAGATCCGTACGTTCATCGAGAAGGTGCTGCGGACGGTGGTGCTGGGCGCCGGCTTGACCCTCGGCGCGGGCGCGTGCAGCGACGACAACGTCCCGAAGCCCGACGGCACGGTGGCCGACGCCAGCGTCGACGCCAAGCCCGTCGTGGACGCCGCGCCCCGACCCGAGCAGCTGCCCCTGCCCTACATGGCGCCCGACGCCGCACCGCTCCACTCCCTGACCCACAGGAGCTAGCCATGTCCGAGAGCGAGATCCGCGCGTTGCTGCGCACCATCCGCGCCGACCTGGACCGCGCGCTGCGCAAGGTCGTGCTCCCCACGGCCCTCGGGGCGGGGATCGCGCTCTCCGCCGGCTGCAGCGACGACTCGAGCACGCCACCGCCCGACGCGAAGAGCTCCGACACGGCGCTGGTGGACAGCGTCGGCCCGGACCAGCAGGGCGTCGACCAAGCCGTGGCCGACGGCGCGGCAACCGCGGACCAGCAGGCGGACCAGCAGGCCGACCAGCAGGGGGCGGACAGCCAGCCCGGCTGGGACTTCTACCCGCCGCCGCCCTACATGGCCCCGGACGCCGCGCCGCTCTACCACTCGGTCGAGCGGCGGGGCTAGCCGCGTCCGCTGAACGCCAGCTCCTCCGGGCTCGGCTCGTCGCCGTCCGCCAGCAGGTCGAGGCGCCCGGTGACCACCGCCTGCCGGTAGAAGCAGAACGGGTTGTCGTGCCGGTCGCCGCTCCGGCTGAACGCCGTCCACGAGCAGCCGCCGCGGCAGATGTCCCGGTAGCGGCAGACCGCGCAGAAGCCGCCGAGCCGGTCCTCGCTGAACTCGCGGTTGTAGGCGAAGGCGCCCTCGCGCCCCCAGATCTCGGCCAGGGTCTTCCCGCGCAGGTTGCCCTCGACGAACTGGTCATCGCCGTGACGCGAGGAGGGCAGCGAGAGGCAGCCCTTCACGTTGCCGTTGCTCTCGATGCCGATCACCTGGCACCCCGCGCGGCAGCCGATCCAGAAGGGGATGCCCGAGGCCTCGACGCGGATCTCTGCCTCGTGGCGGCCGAAGTAGCCGATGTTGTCCGCGGCCAGCACATAGGGGCGGGCCGCCCGGTCCCGGCGCATCTCGGCGATGAGGGGCACGATCCACAAGAGGTCCTCGGGCGCGACGACCATCTCGTGGTGACGCCCCATCTCGCCAGTGGGGTTGCCGGTCTGCAGCTGCCAGGAGGAGACGCCCAGCCCGGCGAGCAGCGCGCGCAGCTCGCGGAGCTCGTTGCTGTTCAGCCGGTTGATGTGGGTGATCACGCTGGTCGGCGTGCCGGCTGCCACCGAGCGCTCGATGGCCCGCACCACCCGCTCGTAGGACCCCTTGCGCCGCACGGCGTCGTGGGCGGGCTGGAAACCGTCGAGGCTGAACGCCACGTTGGCCAGGCCAGCCTCGCGCGCGCGCGCCAGGTGCTCGTCGGTCCAGCGCCAGCCGTTGGAGATGATGTTGACCCGCACCCCCCGCCGGGTCAGCGCGCGGCCGATCTCCCACCAGCGCGGGTGCAGGGTCGGCTCGCCGCCGCCCAGGGTCACCTTCTCGCAACCCAGCGCGGCGAGCTGGTCCGCGACGTCGAGACACTCCTCGAGCGAGAGCTCGTCGGGACGCGGCTCGCCGGCGAAGGAGCCGCAGTGCCGACAGCGCATGTTGCAGGCCAGGGTCAGCTCCCAAACGCAGAAGCGCGGGCGGAACCCCAGCCGCTTGAGGATCTCGATCACCGCAAAGGATGGTAGGCCCCGCCGCCCCGGGCGGCAAGGCCACCGGCGTGTCAGTGCAGCATCGCGGCAGCGTCGGCGGGTTGCTCCGCGCTGCTGCGCACGAGCTCCATGCCGTGGTTCCTGAGCAGGCTCATCACGTAGCCCAGCTTGATGTCGTCGGCCGAGGTGCCCAGCGGGAGCCCGAGCAGCTCGTCCGGCCCGGCCTCGTCCAGCATCTGCAGCGATCGGCCGCCGGTGTGACGGACCCAGCGCTCCATGAGGAGGAAGGCGCCGACGAAGTCCATGTAGGGAAACTCCTGGTCCCGGCTCTGGGCGCGGACCAGCTCGCGGAGGGCCTGCGTCATTTGCATGGACCCATGCTAGGCTTGCGCCGCCGGCGCGCAACTTTTCGCCCCACATTCCCGACTCCCGGGCCGGCTCGAAAGTGGTCGGGTCTGCCCGGCTTCGGGACTATCATGAGCCGGTGACCATCACGGACCGGGAAATCCTCGACCGCGTCGGCTGCGTCGTCGCCCGCTGGCGGCGCAGCGGGCAGGTGGTCCTGCTCAACGCGGCCGGCCGGCAGCTGCTCGGAGAAGGGGCCGGGCGTCTGGGCGCCGCGGCGCTCCTCGGCCTGACGCCGCCCGAGCTCGGCCGGCTCCTCGCCGACCTCGAGCAGCCCGGCGAGGTCTCCACTCGCAGCGAGCGCGGGGCGCCGAGCGCCGGGGACCACCTGGTCCTGCACTGGACCCATCGCCCGCTGACCGACGCCGCGGCGCGGGTGCTGGAGGTGATCTCGACCGGGGCGGACATCACCCCGTACCACGCTCTCGCCCGATCCCTGGCCGAGAGCGAGGGCGTGTTCAACGAGCTCGCCGAGAACCTGGAGCAGTGCGTGTGGATCAAGGACCCGAGCACGGCGACGACCGGGAAGATGGCCTATGTCTCTCCGGCGTTCGAGCGGGTCGTGGGCCTCTCACCCGAGGCGCTCCACGGCCAGCCCGACCGGCTGTTCGAGGTGGTCCACCCCGATGATCTGCCGCGCTTCAGGGACTCGATCACCCGGCAGTTCGAGAAGCGCTACGACGTGGAGTACCGCGTCGTGCGGCCTGACGGCACGGTGCGCTGGCTCTGGAGCCGGGCCGCCCCGGTCTGCGACGAGGATGGGCGCGTGATCAAGCTGGTGGGAATCACCGAGGACGTCACGCGCCGCAAGGAGGACGAGCAGCGTATCCGCGAGCTGAACCGGGAGCTGCAGCGGATGTACCGCCGCGAGCAGGAGCTGAGCCGGACCGACGCGCTCACCGGCATCGGCAACCGCCATCGGTATGTCGAGGAGGCGGACAAGCTCTGGAAGATCATCCGCCGGGAGGCGCAGAAGAGCGGCGGACCCCGCTACCTGGCCGCGGTCCTCGTCGATCTCGATGACTTCAAGGCGATCAACGACCGGCACGGCCACGGGGCCGGCGATGTCTGTCTGCAGGCCGCGGCCCGCGTGATCTCCGCCTGCGTGCGCGAGATCGATGTGCCCGCCCGGCTGGGCGGCGACGAGTTCATCGTCCTGCTGCCGCACACGACCGCTGACGAGGCGTACAGCGTCGCGCGGCGCATCTGTCGGGCCGTGAGAGATGTCCCGGTGACCTACCACGCGCCGGAGGCCGAGGCGACGCTGTCCCTGGCGCTGAGCGCCAGCGTCGGCGTGGCGGCCATGGACCCGCGCGATGACCGCGCCAGCGTGGAGGCGCTGTACAGCAAGGCGGACGAGGCGCTCTACGCCGCCAAGGCGGCCGGCCGCGGCCAGGTCGCGGCGGCGGCGAGGCCGAACGACGTCGAGCGAAGGTAGAGGGCGCGCCGAGGAGCTCCCGGCGCCTGCTCAGAGCCGGATCACTCGACGGTAGGCGAGCATCGCCTCGACCGTCTCGCGCATGTTCCCCACCTCACCAACCACGAGATCGTCTTTGCGCTCGTAGTAGTCAAGGCAGGTCCCGCAGCTCTGGACCCGGCTGCCCGCCGCGGCGAGGCGCTGCATCAGCTCCAGCACGGGCGAGCCCTTGGTGGTCAGGAACACCGCCGAGCTCATGCAGATGATGCGCTGGGGCAGATGGCCGACCTCGAGGAGCTGGGTCAAGAACGCGCTGAGCAGCTTCTCGCCCAGGTCGGGCTCCGATCCCAGGGTGGAAGACTTCAACACCAGCAGGAGGTCTTCATCAACGGACATCCGCAAGCTCCTTGTTGCCGACATCATGCGCAGCAGCGGATTTCGGGTCAACGGGGGTAGTGCCGCGCGCCCGGCCGGTAGGGGTAGTAGTGCGGGGTCCACTGGGCGCGGCTCACCAGCCGCCCGAGCCGCTCGTCGTCCAGCAGGCGGCCGAGGCCGGAGTCCCGCGCCTCCCGCGCCACGGCGAGCGCCACCTCGAACGAGACCCGACGGATGTCGTCCATGTCGGGCAGCAGCACGCCCGCCTCCCGCTGCCCGGGGCTGACCATGGCGCTCAGCGCCTCGCTCGCCGCCAGGAACATGCGATCGGTCACCTTCAGCGCCCGGCTCACCAGGACCCCCAGCCCGACGCCGGGGAAGACGTAGAGGTTGTTGCACTGGGAGGTTTGCAGCCGGATCCCGCGGTGCACCACCGGATCGAAGGGGCTCCCGGTCGCGACCAGACCACGCCCGTCCGTGGCCTCGGCCACCGCCTGCGGCCGGCACTCGCTCTTGGCCGTCGGGTTGGAGAGGGCCATGACCACCGGCCGGTCCGTGTTCCGGGCCAGCGCGCCGAGGACATCCGCGCCGAAGAGCCCGCTCATCCCGGCGACGCCGATCAACGCCGTCGCCCCGCCGTTGGCCACCACGTCGAGCAACGTGATCCGATCCGGCGAGGCCAGGCGCCAGCCGGACACGGCGTCGCGGGGCTGGGCGAAGGCCCGCTGGGTCTCCTCCAGACCGGGGGTGTCCTCCAGGAGCAGGCCCGCCGCGTCCACGGCCAGGACGCGACGACGGATCTCCCCGTCGGAGAGGCCGTCCTGCGCCAGCCTGGCGCGAATGTTGCGGGCGATGCCGACGCCGGCCTGGCCCATCCCGGCGACGACGAAGCGCTCGTCGGCGAGGCGGCCGCCCTTGATCCGTGCCGCCGTCATCAGCGCGGCGAGCGCCGTGGCGCCGGTCCCCTGGATGTCGTCGTTGAAGGAGAGGATCCGCTCGCGGTAGCGCTCGAGGAGGTTGAAGGCGTGGTGCTTGCCGAAGTCCTCCCACTGCAGCAGGGGCGAGGGCAACGCCCGGCGCAGCCCGACGACGAAGCGCTCGATGAAGTCATAGTACGCCGTCCCGGACAGCCGCGGGTGCCGCCAGCCGAGGTACATCGGGTCCCGGAGCAGCTCCTCGTTGTTCGTCCCCACGTCGAGGCACACCGGCAGGCAACAGGTCGGGTGCAGACCGGCGGCGGCGACGTAGAGGTTCACCTTCCCCACCGGGATCCCCATGCCGTCCGAGCCGAGGTCGCCCAGACCCAGGATGCGCTCGCCGTCCGTGGCCACCACGAGGGAGATCTCGGGACGGGAGACACTGGCGAGGATCTGGTCGATCTGCGCGATGTTCTCCGGATCGAGGTACACCCCGCGATAGCGGCGCATGATGTGGCTCATGTGCAGGCAGGCCTCGCCGACCACGGGGGTGTAGACGATGGGCATCATCTCCTTGAGGTTCTGGGCGAGCAGGGCGTGGAACAGGGTCTCGTTCCGATCCTGCAGAGCCTGGAGGTAGATGTAGCGCTCGAGGTTCGTGCTCTTCTGCCTGTAGTTCTCCAGCGTCCGGTCCACCTGCTGCTGCAGGGTGTTCACCGCCGCGCGCAGCAAGCCGGTCAGCCCGAAGGCCTGCCGCTCCTCCTCGTTAAAACCCGCCCCCTTGTTCAGCAGCGGGTCCTCGAGCAGCCGCTGGCCGGTGAGGTAGACCTCGTAGAGCTCCTCGCCTGTCAGCGGGTCGATCTTGAGCGCGAAGGACTTCATCACGACACCTCACGCCCTCCGGGCGAGGGCTCTGATCCCGGGATAGCACGGCCGCCGGGTCCTCCCTATCGAGGCGGCTGCCTTTTGCCTGTCGGGTCGTTTGCCACGTGACAGGGTGGCATCGCGACGGTTGAGTCCGGTCCGGACCTCGTGCACTATGCGTAGATTGGCCCTGCCGTTCGATGTCGTTGATGAGTGACCCGCAGCACATCCAGATCGGAGACGTCCTCCAGGATACCTATGTCGTCAGAGGCGAGATCGGATCTGGCGGGGTGGGCGTGGTCTTCGAGGCCGCGCACCGCCGGTTGAGCCGGCCCTTCGCGATCAAGGTCCTGCGCCCCAAGGTGGCCCGCGAGGCGGAGGTCGTGGCGCGGTTCCAGCGCGAGGCGGAGCTGACCAGCCGCCTCGGACACCCCCACATCGTCGAGATCGTCGACTTCAACCAAACACCCGACGGCCTGCCCTACATCGTGATGGAGCGCCTGCAGGGCGAGGACCTGCTGACGCGCCTGGAGGACATCGGCCCCCTGGAGCCCACGCGGACCGCCCGGATCCTCGACCAGGCCTGCTCTGCCCTGCAAGCAGCCCACGATCAGGGGATCATCCACCGCGACCTGAAGCCCCAGAACGTGTTTCTCTGCCGGGTGGGCGAGGACACCGACTACGTCAAAATACTCGACTTTGGCATGTCCAAGATCCACGGGCTGCCCAGCGCCCTCACCGGTCCGGACATGATCCTCGGCACGCCGCTCTACATGTCACCGGAGCAGGCCCAGGGCAGCTCCGCGGCGGTGGACCACCGCACGGATGTGTTCGCCATGGGGGCCATCCTCTACGAGATGCTCAGCGGTCGGAAAGCGTTCCTCGGCCAGACGCTCAACGAGGTGCTGCAGAACGTGATCCAGCGAGAGCCCCCCCCGCTGCAACAGCTCTGCCCCGAGCTCCCCTTGGCCGCCGAAAGAGTCATCGCGCAGGCCCTGGCGAAGCGACGCGAGGACCGCTTCGGCTCGGTGCTCGAGCTCTCCCGGGCCTTTGGTCGGTCGCTCGAGGCCAGTGAGGTCCAGGGCGAACGGACCCTCCCTCCGGATCATGCGGCCATCGATCCCCTCGGTCCCACGATGGTCACGCCCCCGTCGGGCCTGGACGGTCCGGCCGCCGGTCTGGACGACATGAAGACCGTGCCCTTCGAGGGCAACCTGTCACCGGGCCCCTCGCCTTCGACCCAGCGCCTGCGGCGCGAAGGCGGACCGGTGCCGGCCCGGGTGCTTCAGGTCACCCTGGCCGGGGGCCTGGTCGGGGCGCTGGCCGTCGTCGCCTACCTGGGCCTGAAGGAGGAAGCGCCAGCCCCGACGCCCCCCCCCGCCGACCTGTCGCTGGCGAGCTCGGTGACGCGCGCAGGGGCAGGCTCGTCGACCGCCCGCGCCGACCTGTCACCGGCGCCGGAAGACCTGGGCCCGGACGCCGCGCCGACCCGGGCGGCCCGGCGCACCCTCACCGTGACCTCCGAGCCGCCGGGAGCGCTGGTCCTGGCGGACGGCACGCGACTGGGGAAGACGCCGGTCAAGGACCGGCCGATCTCCACCGACGCGGTGCACCTGGTGGTGCGCAAGCCCGGGTTCCTGCCCGTCCGCCGGCGCCTGGGCCCGGGGCGCGGCACTACTGAGCTCGAGCTCTCGCTGCAGCCGGTGCCATCCAGGGTCGGGCCCGAGGTCCAGTCCGTGGCGCCGGTCCGCCTGCGCGTGGCCGCCTCCTTCGGCGGCGAGCCGATCCGGAACGCCACGGTGCTCATCGACGGCGTCCAGCGCGGGACCACCCCCATGCAGCTGGACGTGCCCCCGGGCGACTACCGCCTGGAGGTCAAGGCCGAGGGGTTCAAGCGCGCGACCAAGCAGGTCCAGGTTCAGCCGGGCAAGCGCACGACGACGGTCATTGTCGACCTGAGCCGGTGATTCGTTGTTATAATGGCGGCGACCATGCGAATCGTCACTCCTCTCCTGTCGCTGCTCACCCTGCTCCTCTGGTCCCTGCCCGCGCTCGCGGCCGATGACGCCGCCGCCTTGCTGCAGGAAGCGGTGCGCCGCTACGGCCTGGCCGACTTCGAGGGCTCGCTGGAGCAGCTGACACGGGCGCAGGAGATGACCAAGGACCCGAAGCTGCTCGCCCGCATCCACCTCTACCAGGGGATCAACTACGGCGAGCTCGATCGGCTGCCGCTCTCCCAGGCGGCGTTCACCACCGCGCTGACCTTCGAGCCCGACATCTGCCCGGACCCGGCGCGGTTCAAGGCCAGCCTGGTCAAGCTGTGCCAGGAGGTGCGCCGGAGCCTGCGGGGCACCCTCGCCGTCACCTCGCAGCCCGAGGGGGGACAGGTCCTCGTCGACGGGGAGCCCGTCGGGCAAACGCCCCTGGAGCGCCGACTGGCCATCGGCAGCCACAGGGTCCAGGTCCGCGTCGGCGACCGACACAGCCCCGCGCAACGGGTGACCGTGTTCGTCGACCAGACGGCGAGTGTCAAGGTCGAGCTGCCGCCTGCCGGGGTCACGCTGCCGCCTCGAGCAAAACCCGACCGACCGGCTGCGCCCCCACGGCCCCGGCCTCGCCGCCGGCTCTGGACCTGGATCGCCGCGGGGAGCGCCGTGCTCGTCGCCGGCATCGCCGCCGGCGTGTGGGCCTCGGCCGAGTCGGACTACGGCGAGTGGGAGGAGACCGCCGATGACCCGGCGGCCGACGAGCAACGGCTGACCGACCTCCAGGACAGCGTCCAGCGCAAGGAGGTGGCGGCCTGGGTCCTGTTCGGCACGGCGGGCGCCCTGGCAGCAGGCGCGGTCACGCTGTTCTTCCTCGAGGGGAGGGCAAGCGGAGCGGAGCGGAGCGGCACCATGAGCGTTGTGCCGATCCTTGGACCCGCCCCCGGGGCCGCCGTCACCCTCCGCTTCTGAGCGCTCCCTCCCAAAAAAAATACAAATAAAAAAAGATGCTTGAACAATGAGGCGCACTTTTTCGTTGCGCTTGAACAATGTTTGACCATGGTTTGTCTCGTCTTTGAAAAACAACAACCCGTGGCAAAGGAGAGAGACCATGTTCAAGACTTCCATAAAGACCGGCCTGCTTGCCGGGCTCGTCGCCGTGCTCGCAGTCGGCTGCGGCGATGACGACTCCAACAACACCCCCCGCACCGACATGGGCATGCCCGACAGCGGCGCGCCCGACTCGATGAAACCAGCAGAGGACGGAATGGCGGCCTCGTCCATCGTGGACATCGCCGCCGCGAGCTCCGACTTCTCGACGCTCGTCGCCGCGGTGACCCGGGCCGGTCTCGTGGACACCCTCAAGGGAGCCGGTCCCTTCACGGTCTTCGCCCCGACCGACAAGGCCTTCGCCGACTCGGGGATCACGGACCTGAACAGCATCCCGCTGGACCAGCTCAAGACCATCCTGCTCTACCACGTGCTCCCCGGCCAGGTGGGCTCGTCCCAGGTGAGCGCCGGCCCCGCTGACACCGCGGCGAGCTTGACCCTGTTCCTCGGGACCACGGGCGGCGTGACGATCAACGGCGGAAACGCGGTCAAGGGCGGCGCCAACGTGGTGCAGGCCGACATCATGGCCAGCAACGGAGTGATCCACGTCATCGACCGCGTGATCCTGCCGCCTGACATCCCGGCCTGCGCGGTCTACGGCGGCCTCGACGAGCTCGTCAACGCGGTGGGCGCCGCCGCGGACCTGCCAGGCGGGACCTCGGTGCTCTCCGCCCTGCAGGGCGCCGGCCCCTACACGGTCTTCGCCCCGACCAACGCCGCTTTCCAGGCGATCTCCGCCCCGTCAGACCCGGCGGTGCTGCGCGACGTGCTGCTCTACCACGTGGTCTCCGGCAGCGTGGAGTCTAGCGCCATCCCCGCCAAGGCCGACTCGCTGCTCACGAACAAGTGGGGCAACGGCGTGACCCTGCTCTTCGACACCTCGAGCGGCGCGAAGGTGAACGGCGCGGGCGTCGCCATCGCCGACATCCGCTGCACCAACGGCATCGTCCACGTCATCGACAAGGTGCTGCTGCCGCCGACGATCGTCGACATGGTGGGCATCGCCGGGCTAAGTGAGCTCGGCAAGGCGGTGGGCGCTGCGGCGGCGCTGCCCGGTGGCACGACGGTGGCCGACGCGCTGAGCGCCAGCGAGCCGTACACGGTCTTCGCCCCGACCAACGCGGCGTTCCAGGCGATCACCGCGCCATCGGACCCCGCGGTCCTGCGCGACGTGCTCCTGCTCCACGTGGTCAAGGCCGCCTCGCCGGTCCTGTCGAGCCAGCTCCCCTCGAGCGCTGTGGACACCCTGCTCTCGGGTGAGACGCTCTCGTTCAACGCGACGGCCCCCGCGGTGAGCAGCGACGGCACCCCCGGCGCGAACATCGGCCCCTTTGACATCAACGTCACCAATGGCGTGGTGCACGTCATCGACAAGGTGCTGCTCCCGTAGCACCCGACAACTCCCTGCCCCCTCCGCTTCCTCTCTGATACCATCGGGCCCGTGGAGACACGGAGCCCGACCCCCTCTCCGGTTCGCTGGCGTCGCGTGGTAACCTACTACCTCGTGGTCTACGCCGTGAGCTACGGGCTCGTCGCTGGGTTCATCCTCTTCGGGGGCAGCTTCCACGACGCGTCGTGGGTCCTGTTCGCCCAGGCCTCGTCCCTCTCTCCCGCCCTGGTCGCCCTCGCCCTGACACGCTGGCTCTGGCGTGACCCGGTGGCGGCCTCGCTGGCGCTCAGACCTCGCAGGGATCGCTGGCTCCTCGCCGCCTGGCTCCTGCCCTGGCTCCTCTCCCTGCTCGGTCTCGCCCTCGGTGTCGCGATGCCCGGTGTGCGCTGGGACGGCTCGCTGCAGCCCGCGGTGGACGGCAACATCCTCTCGCCGGAGCAACTCGCGCTGATCCAGCGGCTCGCGGCGCGGGCCGCGATGCCGCCGGTCCTGCTCCTGGTGCCCTTCGGTCTCCTGTCCAGCGTCACGCTCTCCTTCATCTCCGGCTGCGGTGAGGAGATCGGCTGGCGCGGCTTCGTCCACGGGGAGCTGCGCGGGCTGGGCTTCTGGCGCAACACGCTGGTCACGGGCCTGCTCTGGCTCGGCTGGCACCTGCCCCTGCTGGCCCTGGGTTACGGCTACCCGCAGCACCCGGGCCTGGGCGTCCTGCTGATGACCGGTCACATCCTGATCTCGTCCGTGGGTCTGGCCTACCTGCGCGAGCGCGCCGGATCCTCCGTGGCCACGGGGCTGTTCCACGGCACGACCGAGGCGACGGCGCTGCTCGCGGTCGCGCCGCTCGCCGGCGGCAGCGATCTCACCGTGGGCATCGGCAGCCTGAGCTGGATCGCCGCCGACCTGCTCGTGGTCTGCCTGCTCCTGGCCCACGACCGGTTCCTGGCCCGGGAGTCGATCGCCTGGGGTCGTGGCTTGACTCGCGCTGCCCTTTGACCGGATGCTGAGAAGATGCAGGTGCAGCTGGTGAAGCTCGAGATCCTGCTCGAGGAGCTAGGCCTGGGCCCCGACCTGTTCGTCGAGCGCTACCCCGGCGCCTTCATGGTCGCCGCGGGGCTCCTCGCCATCGAGGAAGAAGTCAAGGACAACGAGGACAACGAGGAGAACGACGCGAGCGACGAACGGTTGATCATCGCCCCCACCAAGCCCCCGCGGGACATGACCCGGGAGCGGCTGGACTTCACCACGGTGTTCAAGTTCGGCCGGAGGAGGGCCCACGCCACGGGCGAGCCCCACGCGCTCGCCGGCACCGCGTTCCGCCTCCAGCCCACGGGGGACAAGTCCCACGTGACCGTGGGGCGCAGCGCCGACTGTGACATCACGGTGCCTGATCGGTCGGTCTCCGATGTCCACTGCCGCATCGAGGTCACCGAACGGGGAGTGGTGGTGATCGACCTGCAGTCCACCAACGGGACGAGCATCAACCAGCAACGTCTCGAGCCCGGGGCGGCGACCGTGCTCGCGGACGAGGACATCCTGTCCGTGGGTCGCTACAGCTTCCAGATGCTCAGCTCGGCCTCGCTGTACAGCGGGCTCCTCGAGGTCCGACCGCTGATCCAGCCCGGCAGCTGAGCCAGGCCTAGCGCGACGACGCGTTGGGATCGACGATGCTGGCCCCTTTGCCCAGCGCTCCGTCGAGGAAGCGCGCCGCCTGCTCGCGCACGGCCGCCGACGCGGCGGGCAACGAGCTCTCGGAGAGCAGGAAGCCGTGCCTGGCACCCCCGCCGAAGTAGAACAGGCCGGGCGGGGCGGCCGGAGCCACGGTCCGCTCGAGGGAGGGCATCTCGGCCTCCACCGGGCAGGGGCAGACGTAGCTCGCCCCCAGGGCGCTCGCCAGCGCCTCCACCGTCTCGTAGCCCAGCGTGTCGCCGACCACGTTCTGCATCAGCACCGAGCGCGCCCGGTCCGGGCTGGCCTCGCGGACATAGAGCCCGGCGAAGGTCGCCGGGTCCACCGGATCGAGGAGGTTCTGGACCAGGTGGAGCAGCCCGAGGCGGAGCAACAGGCGGTCCTTGCTCAGGGCCGCGAGGTACGCCCCGGCCAGGGAGGTGGCCAGGCGCCCCCCGGTGACGTTGAGCACAACCCCGCGCAACCCCGGCTCGAGGGCGGCGAGGGAGGCGCCGCTGATGCCGCCGAGTGACTCGCCCAGGTAGGCCAGACCGCCCAGGGGGTGGTCAACGCCGCCGACCGGGACGCTCTTCGTCGCCTCGAGGGCTTGGGTCAGGCGCATCCAGTCCGCGACGTTCTGGGCCAGGCTCCCGCGAAACTGCCGGGGCCAGAGGCTGATGAACGAGCCGGTCCCCTCGAGCGCGCCGTGGCCGACGTGGTCGATGGCGATGGTGGCCATCCCCTTCGCGGCAAGGGCGGGGGCCACGTAGAGCGCGTGCGCCCTGCTCCCGCCGTGCCCGTGCCCGAGCATCACGACCCGGGTCGGCGCGCTCCCCGCCGCCGGCAGGGCGAGCAGAACCGGCACCTTCAACGTCCGCTGCTCCTGCAGGGGCTGGCGCAGATCGCCCGTCGCGACGTCGCGCAGATCCGGCACCTCGATCTCGCCGGTGACGATGCGCTCCACCGCCGAGAGGTCGGGCGCGCCGGCGGGCACGTCAGGAAAGTCGGCCGGGCTGTAGTGCCCGGTCCAGGTGACCCTGGCCGGGCTCGCGCGCAGGTGGGCGCGGACGCCGACGAGGAGACCACGCGCGCTG
>Ga0316576_10000643_pt1 | contig 16880 bp, 14 predicted proteins | sample S0NA_FD_203075 | JGI IMG/M metagenome (GOLD analysis project Ga0316576, IMG submission 203075) | Rhizosphere microbial communities from salt marsh grasses in Alabama, United States - S0-2_050615r3r5 | ecosystem: Host-associated > Plants > Roots > Rhizosphere | place: USA: Alabama | collected... | reverse complement strand
CCTATTGAACATTCTCGATTTCCGAACAAGAGCCCACCAATCGTCGAAACGCTAATCGAGAGATGCCGAGGAGACCAATGCTCACGCAGGTACTGGCCTGGGCACCCCGGCATTTGCGAGATGACCCCGATGTTCATCATGGTTCCGGCCCGACGCCGCGGGGAGCGCATGTTCATGCGTTTTTCGGAAGCGGCGTCTCGACGACGACCCGAGTGCCGCGGCCAGGGGCCGCTTCCAGGCGCAGGGAGGCGCCCATGTCGGAGGCCCGGCGCCGCATGCTCGCAACACCCTGACCGTCGTGGGCCACGGCGGGGTCGAAGCCGATTCCGTCGTCGGCGAGGGTGATCACGAGATTCGGGGGCCGGAGCTCGATGCGGAGAGAAACGGCCCTCGGTCTGCCGTGCCGGCACGCGTTGCGGATCGCCTCCTTGAGGATCAGCAGCAGATGTCGGCGGGCCTCGGAGGCCAGGGGCACGTCGTCGGGGGCGTCGACCTCGACCGTGAGCCGGGCGTCGCAGCCCTCGACAACGTCGGCGGCCGTCCGTCGCAACCGCGCGACGAGCGAGGCCAGGGTGTCGTGGCGCGGGTCGAGGGCCCAGGCCATGTCCGAGGTCGCGTCGACGAGGTCGCGAGCGGTGCTCCCGATCTCGCGCAGGGTGCCGGCGGTGGCATCGTCGCCACACCGCCTCCCGGCAACCTCGGCCAGGATCGAAACCCGCGCCAGGGACAGGCCCATTTCGTCGTGGAGATCTGCGGCGATCCGACTGCGGACCTGCTCGAGCTCGAGCAGACGCTGCATCCTCCACCGCTGCACGAGCCAGACCATCACCGCCAGAAGGCTCGCGACGCCGCCGATGAACCACCAACGCCGCCACACTGGCGCTGCAATCTCGAGCTCGACGGTCGCCTCGGGTCCTGCGGAGCCGTCGGGGGTCAGGGCGCGGACGCGAACGGTGTGAGGGCCCGCCGCGAGCCCGGTGAGCCGGAGGGTCCGTCCACCTGCGGTCGGCGACCACCTCGGCCGGTCGCGTGCCACCGCGAACTCGTAGTGGAGGTGCGATCCGGGGGTGAGGTCAACGGCGGTGAAGCTGATCTCCACGATCGACGTGTGGGCCGGCAAGGTGAGCCGCGGCACCGTGGCCACGCCGCGGATGGGCACAGCGAGATCGACACCGTCGGCGCTGACGTGATCGACCAGCACGGCCGGCGGCAATCTCGGGTGGTCGGGCTCCGGGCGGTAGCGGCTGACGCCGCCGTCGGTGGCCAGCCAGATGTCGCCATCGGGGTCGGTGAGTGCGTCGATCACCAGGTTGTTGACGAGACCGGTCGCGGTGTCGAAGTGATCGATTCTGCCGCTGTTGGGGTCGAGCCGGTCGAGCCCCTTGAGCGAGCCGACGTAGATTCTCCCGAAACGGTCCTCGGTGAGGCTGAACACGCCGTCGCTGGCGAGACCGTCGGCGACCGTGGTCCGGCGCCACGACGGGGAGACGGCCTCCGGGTCGTCGGTCACTGCGAGGCCACCGCTCTGAGCTCCGACCCAAAGGCGACCACCGCTGTCGACGAGGAGGGTGTTGACGAAGCCGCTCGGCAGGCCCTGCGCCGATCCAAAGAGCTCGAAGACGCCGTTGCGCCAACGCGCGAGGCTGCCGCCGAAAAACCCGATCCAGACCGCTCCCGACCGGTCTTCGGCAAAGGCGGTCGCGGTCTCGTCGGGGATGCCATCGGCGGGCGAGAAGCGCTCGACGGTGTCGGTGGACCGTCGCCAGCGGGCGAAACGCAGGTCGCCCAGAATGCCCATCCAGATGTCGCCGCGAGAGTCCTCGAACAGGCGGAAGACCTCATCGTCCGGGAGGTAGCGATGCTCGGCGCGCGTGTCGGGCAGATCGCGCAGGTTGGCGAGACGGGGAAAGCGAAGGAGGCCGCGCGGAGTGGGAACCCAGAGCCGGCCATCGTGGTCGAAGAAGGTGACCTGGTTGAGACCCCAGCCTCGGCAGGGCAGGTGCTCCGGCACCGGAAGAGAGAGAGCGACGAAGGACTCGTCGTCACGAACGTACAGGACCGACTCGGGCGGCCATGCCACGACAACGGTCTCACCGTCCGGCCCGAGGGTCACCGAGCTTGTCTGACGGTCGAGGAGGCCGTCGGCCTCGGTGTACGACGTGAAGCCAATGGAGTTGATACGCATGAGCCCGTGACTCTGGGTGCCGATCCACGAGTTGCCGGCGTCGTCGGCAAGCACCGACGACAGGTGGTCCGACACCAGACCTGAGCTGCGTCGGTGGATGGACATGGTGGTGTCGTGCCAGATGGCGAGGCCCCAGTGACAGGCGATCCAGATCGCGCCGTCGGGGCCGCTCGCCAGGTCGACGACAATGCCTTCAGGGAATGCCGGGTAGCGGTCGAGATGAGCGGCGGTGCCGGCACGGTCCGGCAACGCCGACTCGTCGCCGACGTCGAGCCGCCAGATGCGAGCGCCTGCCACGGAAGCTCTGGCCGGCGGGGCGACCACGAGCAGACCGTTGCCGGCAACCCACAGCCGTCCGGAGGAGTCCACCAGCAGGTCGTTGATCCGTCCGAGATCACTCTCGTCGGCGTGCTCGAAGTGAGTCGTGACACCGTCGCCTTGCCAGAGAAAGAGCCCGATGTTGGTGCCGAGCCAGAGCCCGTCGCCACCGGCATCGGCCAACGCAGAGATGAGTCGGCCCCGACCAGCCTGCCACGGGATGTCCGGCCGAACTGCCTCGAATCCGACCTCCGATCCCGGTTGTCGGCGGTACAGGGTGTCGCCGGACGATGCCCATACCGTGCCATTCGCGTCCTCGGCGAGCGCGGACACGGAGCCGTCGATCGCCGGAACCCGGTCGAACGCCGTGCCGGTAGCGTCGCGCTCGGCCCGCATTCTCGACAGCCCGAGACCGGTGCCGACCCACAACGTACCGTCGGCCGACTCTACAACGGCGTGGACCGCCGCGTCAGGGAGCCCGTCCCGAGTGTCGAAGGAGCGAAACCTGACGCCGTCAAAACGCGACAGTCCGGTGCGGGTGCCGATCCACAGAAAGCCCTCGCTGTCGCGCACGATGCAGTTCACCTGGTCGCCGGCCAGGCCCTCGGCGACGGTCATCGTGTGGACAGCCAGCCGCTCGGCGCCGGCTGGGACCGGCGCGGTCATGGCGATCGCCAAGGCGAGCACGGCGTCTGTGACTGTCCTCGAGCTCACACCCTCCATTCTCCGCCTGCGGCGTCGCCGCGTCGAGAAAGAGGGCGGCGAAGCATCAGGCTCGCGGAAGCCGGTCCCTTGACGCAGTTCGGGCGCTGGAGTAATACGGATTCGAGAGAGTTCATACCGGATTGGAGGCGCCGTGTCCCTCGAACGCATCAGTATCGCCCTCGACAGCGACCTTCTGTCGCGGTTCGAAAAGCTCCTCGAACGGCGCCAACTCGGCAACCGATCGGAGGCCGTTCGCGATCTCATCCGCCGTCGTCTGGTGGAGGACGAGATCGAGAGTGATCACGGCGAAGCCGTCGCGAGCCTGACCCTGCTTTACGACCACGAGCAGCGCGAGCTGTCCGAACGACTCGTCGAGGCCGGCCATGCCCATCACGCCCGGGTGCTGTCGACCCTTCACCTCCACCTCGACCAACGGCTCTGTCTCGAGGTCCAGGTGCTCCAGGGCGAGCCGAGGGTGCTCCGCCGATACGCCGACCACATCATCGGATTGCGAGGCGTCAAGCATGGCGAGCTCGTGCTGAGCTCGGCCGGCCTCTGGCGGGGCAACAGGCGCTGACGGGGCCGACGCGCCGAGCCGGTTCCCATCCGGAGACTGCGGGTGACACCAGTCGGAACGCGTTCGGGGCCGTCGAGCTCGTGCGTCAATCGGCCGTGAGCGGCCGCAGCCGCGCCGTCACTCTCGCTCCGGAGGATGCGTCCGAAACCGCGACAAAGATCGTGTCGTCCCCGGCGACGGTTCCGACGACACCGGCCAGGGCGAGGCGATCCAAGGCCAGGGCCACACCCTGCGCCTCGCCGGCCGGGGTCTTGAGCACAAGCAGGTGACTGCCGGCCGCCGCCACCGACAGCAGTCGCCCGGCAATCCGTTCCTCGAGAGGATCGGTGGTGACGAGCTCGCGCCGTGGCGCCGCCCATCGACCGTCGAGCTTGACCAGATGGAGGGCGGCGATGTCGCGCGACACCGATGCCTGGCTGGCCTCGATGCCGACCTCGCGAAGCGCCTCCCGCATCTGCTCCTGGGTCTCGATGCGGCTGCCGGCGATGGCCTCAAGGATCGCGGCCCGACGGTGCTCGGCGGTGCTCATGGATGACCGTTCCCGGCAAGGCGACTCAGCGCCTCGTCGAATCGCCGGCGACGGTCAGCGATCTCCGCCCGCGCCCGGGCCGCAATCGTTGTCAGCTCGCCGAGGGGCGGCGCCCCGGCGCCGCCGAGGTGGGTCCTGGCGTCGAGGACCTCGTCGACGGTGAGCGACGGCACCACGGCCCCGGCGGCGAGCTCGGCGGCGAGCTCGCGGTAGGCGCTGCGGAACGGCGCCCCGGCCCGGACCCGGCGATAGACCTCGTCGGTGGCCAGGAGGTCGCCGGCGACCGCAGCGGCGCATCGATCGACGTCGATCTCCAGCTGCCGTACCGCCTCCGCCATCATCGTGACCATGGCGCCGACGGTGTCGAGGCCCTCCATGACCGGGCCCTTGACCAGCTGCATGTCCCGGTGGTAGCCGCCGGGCAACGATCCCGCGACCGCCATTGCCTGAGTCGCCAGGCCGGCGACGATGGCGGCGCGGCCCCGGGTGAGCTCGAAGACATCGGGGTTGCGCTTGTGCGGCATGATGCTCGAGCCGGTGGCGAGCTCGGCGGGCAACACGATGTATCCGTGCTCCTCGGCCGAGAACAGGATTACGTCCCAGGACAGCGCCGCGAGATCGCGCGCCACCGACCACAGCGCACTGAGAACTGCGGCCTCGAGCTTGCCGCGGGCCAGCTGGACAGCAGTGACGGCGAGCTGAGGTGCGGCGAAGCCGAGGGCCTCGGACACGGCCTGCCGCTCCAGCGGCAGCGGGACGCCGTAGCCGGCGGCGCTGCCGAGAGGTCCGCGGTCGGCGAGGTCGACAACCGCGCCGAGCAGCCCCAGGTCGTCAAGAAGCGCTTCGGCATAGCCCGCGGCCCACAACGCGACTGACGACGGCATCGCTCGCCGGAGGTGGGTGAATCCGGGCATCGCCACCCTCGGGTAACGCCGGCCGAGGTCGAGCAGGGTCTCGGCCGCCTCGACCACGTCGGCCTCGATCCCGAGGACCGCGTTCTTGAGGTAAAGCCGTAGAGCGGTCATGACCTGATCGTTGCGCGAGCGCCCGGTGTGGACCTTTTCGCCGAGCTCGCCGAGTCGGTCGATGAGGTGGTTTTCGAGCGCCGAGTGGGCGTCCTCGTCGCTGTTGGTCACGGTGAGCACGCGGGAGTCGGTTGCGACCAGAGTTCGCCGCAGCTCCGCGATCAGCGCCGAGCCCTCGGCGGCCGTGAGCAGGCCGGCCTCGATGAGCCCGGTCACGTGACCCATGGTGCCGAGAACGTCCCAGCGCAGCAGGCGGCAGTCCCAGCGGCGGTCGTCGCCGGCGGTGTACGCCGACACTAGATCGGCGCTGCCGGTTCCGTCGCCCCACAAACTTCGGCTCATTGCAGATACTCCCGGGCGACGTCGCCGTACAGGGTGGCGCCGACCCTAACCTCGTCGAGCTCGATCCGCTCATCGACGGTGTGTGACCGTCGCGAGTCGCCGGGCCCGAGCTTGACCGCGTCGACGTGTCGGAGGAAGACCCAGTCCGAGCAGGTCGGCGACGCGAAGGCGGTCGCGTCCGGGCGGGCGGTCAGGACCGCGGCGAGCAGACGCGAGTCGGCCGGGGTCTCGGCCGGGACCAACCGGTCGCTGTAGATCCTGACCGTCGCGCCGAGCCGGTCCCGAACCATTGCCACCACCTCGTCATGCTCGTACGCCGGAGTCGTGCGAATGTCGAGCATCGCCGTGCACGTGGGTGGAGTCACGTTGCGAGCGACCCCGCCCGAAATCAGGGTCGGTGTCACCGCGACCGGGCCGAGCAGGGGATGAACACGGTTGAAAGCGAGCTCATCGAGCCGGGTCAGGTCCTGCGCTGCCAGCCGGATGGCGTTGACCGGCGGCGGCTGTCGGCCGGCCGCCCAGCCCGCGTGAACCTGGTCGCCCTGCCAGTGGAGCTCGAGCAGCAGCTGGCCGCGTTGGGCGACGCACGGCTGGAGCGAGGTCGGCTCGCCCACAATCGCCGCGTGAGGGGGCGACGCGAGGCGGGCGAGCGCCTCGGGCATGGTAGTGTCCCGGGTTTCCTCGGAATAGGTCGCAAGGAGAACGAGCTGGCCGGCTGCAGGACCGCCCGCAGCGGCCACGCCTGCCACGGCTGCCGTCATGGCGGCCACCGACGCCTTGGCGTCGACCGCACCTCGCCCGGTCAGGCGACCATCCTCCACGGTCCCGTCATAGGGTCGGACGCTCCAACCCTCGCCGGGCGGCACCGTGTCCAGGTGGGAGGCCAGCAGCAGCGTCGGTCCCGGCCGACGGCCGCCGACCACCACTCGCACGGCGGTGTCGTCGACCTCGGGGACGAGGCCGTGTGCCGCCGCCCATTCGGCGAGCACCGAGGCCACCTCGGCCTCGGAACCGGAGGGGCTCGGGGTCCGGACCAGACGGACCAGCAGATCGGCCGGATCAGGCATCATCATCGACCACCGGTCTCGTAGCTCCGTTTCTCTCTCGCGCCGACGATCATGGTGCCGCTGCCGAGGCCGGTGAAGAGCTCCAGCAGGAGCGCATCGGGGGTCCGGCCATCGATGATGTGGGTGCGTCGGACGCCACCCTGAACCGCCCGCAGACAAGCCTCCACCTTGGGCCGCATGCCTCCCTTGACGGCGCCGGAGGCGAGCATCGCCTGGAGATCCTCTGGGGCGGCGAAGGCGACCAGAGAGGTTGGATCGTCGGCATCACGGAGCAGGCCTGGAGCGCCGGTCAGGTAGATCAGCTTCTTGGCGCCGAGAGCGCTCGCCAGCACCTCGGCCAGCGTGTCGGCGTTGACGTTGAGGACCTGGCCACCGGCGTCTGCCGCCAGGGAGGCGACCACCGGGACGAAGCCGCGCGGCAGCAGAACGTCAGGCAGCGCGGTGTCGACGCCCTCGACGTCGCCGACGTGGCCGAAGTCCACGGTGCGGGTCACGCCGTCGTCGTCTCTGACCTCCACCGGCGGCCGCCGGTGGACGGTGACCATGCCGCCGTCGATCCCAGTCAGGCCGATGGCGGGGACGCCGTGGCCACGCAGGGCAGCGACGACATCGACGTTGAGCTGGCCCGCGTAGACCATTTTCGCCACCTCGAGCACCTCGGCGTTGGTGACCCGGCGACCGGCGACAATTTCGGGTTCGATACCCATCTTCCGTGACAGAGCGCTCGCCTGCGGGCCGCCGCCGTGAACCACGAGAACCCGAATCGACAGCGACTCGAGCAAGGCCACCTGGATCGCGATGTTGTCGAGCGCCTCGTCTGACGACAGTACCTCGCCGCCGAGCTTGAGCACGAAGATCTGCTCACGATAGAGCCTCGTGTACTCCAGGGCGTCCTTGAGTCCGTTGACAAGCTCGGTCACCGCTCACCCCCGTTCGTCATCAACCTCTCCAGCACCGCCCGCTGCACGTGGAGTCGGTTCTCGGCCTGGTCGGTCACACGCGACCACGGCCCGTCGAGGACCCCATCGGTGACCACCACGTTGCGCCGCACCGGCAGGCAGTGGAGAAAGGCCCCCGCTCCGCCCCTGGTTGCGGTCATCCGTCGCTCGTCGATCCGCCAGCCGCGATGGGGCGCGCGTCGTGTCGCCTCGGCAGCGGCATCGCCGAAGACGTCCAGGGAGCCCCAGCTCTTCGCATAGACCACGTCGGCGTCGGCCACCGCCCCGTCCAGGTCGTCGGTGACCGCGACCGAGCCGCCGTTGCGGGCGGCGACGGTCGTGACGGCCGCCATGTCGACCGGGTCGAGGTCGAAGCCCCGTGGTCGTGCCACCACGACCTCCATACCGAGCCGGCCGGCCGCCAGCGCTGCCGACACCGGCACCGCCGTCGGCAGGGCTCGTGGGTGCCAGCACCAGGCGAGGACGAAGCGTCGACCGGTCGCCTGTCCGCCGAGGATCTCGTTGACGGTGAGGGCATCAGCAAGACCCTGGCACGGGTGGCGGCGCGCCGATTCGAGGTTGATGGTCGGGACTCCGGCGTGCTCTGCGAAGCCTCGCAGCACGGCGTCCCGCCGCGCTTCCGCCCAGCTCGACGCGCGGGGGAAGGCGCGGACCGCCAGCGCCTCGCCATAGCGCCCGAGCACCCGCGCCGCCTCGACGATGTGCTCGACCGCGTCGCCGTCCATGACCACGCCGGGACGGGTTTCGATGGCCCAGGCGCCCCGGCCCGGTTCGAGCACGACCGCATGGCCGCCGTGGCGGGCCATGGCGACGTCGAAGGAGGTCCTGGTTCGCAGGGACGGGTCGAAAAAGACCATGACCAGCACGCGACCACCCAGGGAGATTCCGGCGGCGCCGGCCTTGAGCTCGGCGGCGCGGGCCAGGATCGAATGGATGTCATCGTCGGGCCAGTCGTCGGTGGCGAGCAGGTGTCGTGGGGTCATCGCAGCACCTCGTGAAGCGTGTCGAGGAAGGTCGCCACCTCGTGATCGGTCAGGACCAGCGGTGGCAGCAGCCGCAGCACGGAGGGATCGTTGGCCGTGCCGACCAAAATACCGCGCTCAAACAGGGCGAGCTGCACAGGCCGCGCCGGCCGGTCGAGAACGAGGCCGAGCATGAGCCCGCGGCCGTCGACTCTTCGCAGGGTAGACAGGTCGGCAAGACTCTGGCGCAGTCGACGCTCGAGCCTGGCGGCCCGGCCGGGCAGGTCCTCGTCGCGGACCACCTCGAGATTGGCGACCGCCGATGCGCAAGGGATCGGGCCGCCCCCGAAGGTCGTGCCGAGGTCGCCCTGGGCGACGTGGCGTGAGATCCGTCGCGACAGCATCACCGCTCCCATGGGCAGACCGGCGGCGATGCCCTTGGCCAGGGTCAGGATGTCCGGTATGACGCCGTAGGTCTCGGCGGCGGTGAAGGCGCCGGTGCGACCGCAACCGCACTGAACCTCGTCGAAGATGAGCACCGCACCGGCATCGTCGCACGCCCGGCGAAGGGTGGCGAGAACCTCGGCGCCGACCTCGCGGGCGCCGGCCAGGCCCTGGACCGGCTCGACAATGACCGCGGCCACGGTCTCGTCGATGAGCGCCGGCAGGACCTCCGGCCTCGCCCACGGCGCGACCACCGTCAGGTCGAGCAGCGCTTGGCCGCCGCTTGCTTCGGCGAGCTGTCGGTAGCGCGGAATCCCGGACACCGCCAGAGTCGCCAGGGTGCGACCGTGAAACGCACCCTCGAGGGTCACCACCCGCCGCCGGTCGGTGACCCGGCGGGCCAGCTGGAGCGCGACGTCGTTGGTCTCGGCCCCGGAGTTGACCAGAAACGCCTGATCGAGGATCTTCGGCGTCATCTCGTCGAGGAGCTCGAAGAGACGATCGCGGATCTCCAGAGGCACGGCGTTGGAGTAGAACAGCAAGCGTTCGGCCTGCTCGCGCACCGCCGCCACGACCCGCGGATGGCAGTGGCCGCTCACCGCCACCGCGTGACCGCCGTACATGTCGAGGAAGCGGCGGCCGTCGTCGGCAACCAGGGTCGAGCCCGAGCCGCGTTCGGGCTGGAGGTCGAGCCGGCCGTAGACCGGCACCTCGGCGGGGTGGACGGTCCTCAGCATGGCGCCAACCCCACGGCCTCGAGGCCTGCGGTCTCATCCAGGTCGAGGGCCAGGTTCATGGCCTGCACCGCCTGACCGGCAGCGCCTTTGACCAGGTTGTCGATGACGACTGCCACGATCACCTCGCGTCCGTCGCGACGCGATGCGGCGTGCAGGTGGGCATGGTTGCTGCCGACCACCGAGGCGAGCTCGGGCGGATGGTCGAGAACACGGATGAAGGGCCGGCCGGCGTAGCTGTCGGAGAGCAGCCGGTTCGGGTCGACCACAGGCTCGGCGGGCGCCACCCTGACGGTGGCGTGGATGCCGCGGACGATCGGCGCCGAGTGGGTCAACAGGGAGCACGACGGTGCGCGGCTGCCGCACCAGGCGCCGAGGCGCTCGTCGAGCTCGGCCTCGTGGCGATGACCGGCGAGTGCGTAGGCGAACAGGTTGTGGGCCCGAAAGGGATGATGGGTGGTTGCCTTGGCTCGGGCGCCCGAGCCCGACGAGCCGGTGGCCGCCCAGCACACGGGCGCCGACGCCGGGCCGAGCACCGGCGCCAACGGCCACAAGGCCAACAGGACGGAGGTCGCAAAGCAGCCGGGCACGGTGATCCGGTCGGCGCCGGCGAGCCTTGCCCCCTCGACATCGGCAAGGCCGCACGCGAATCGGCCGAGAAGCTCGGGTGCGGCGTGGGGTCCGTAGGTGCGCTCGGCCCGGGCGCAATCGACGAGCCGGAAGTCGGCCGCGGTGTCGATGATGAGACGTGGATCCCCGGCGGCAACCGCCGCCATGATTCGCTGCGACTCGCCGTGCGGCAACGCCAGGAAGACCACGTCGGCCCAGGCGCCGGCCGCCTCGGCGTCGACCGGTTCAAAACGAGGCGCAGCCGGGAGGTTGACGAGAGATGAGTGCACCTCCGACCACCGGCGACCGGCGCTGCTTGACGAGTGGGCGTGGATCTCGGCAACCGCGGGGTGGCCGGTGAGCAATCGCAGCAGCTCACCACCGACGTAGCCGGCGGCGCCGACCACTGCGACCTTGAGCGTCGCGTCAGGCGGCGCCATGGAGCGCCTCCCCGATGATCCGAGCCAAGGCGCCGTCGCCGCGGCGAGCGTTGGCGGCCGGCAGTTCGAGCTGGTCGCGGATGAAGCGGCAACCGACCTCGTTGTCGGTGGCCGGACCGGAGATCGCGGTCGGTGTGAGGCCGAAGCGCGTGCGCAGGACCTCGACCGCTCCCCAGGCGCCGACCTGGTCGGGCGCGCAGCACACCATCGCGGCGATCCGCGCCTTGAGAGCGTGGTCGCCGAGCAGAGAGGCCACCCCGTACTCGCCGAGAATGCCGTCGCCGAACTCGGCCACGACCACGTCCGGCCGACAGCTGCGGGTGAGCTCGTTGAGCAGGCCGTAGGCAGTGGGAAGGGCGGCGCGCTCGTCTGTGGACACGATCCCGGCGTCGGTGAAGGTCAACGCCTCCACCGCGCCGGCGTCGATCATGGAGAGAGCGTCGCGGCGCAGGGAGACGCCGGTGAGCTTGACCCCCGCGACCCGCCGGCCGGCGCGAGCAAGACCGCGGACGACCTCGCCGGCAGCCACCGTTTTGCCGGCATCCATGCTGGTGCCGACGACCGCGACCACCGGCGGGCCCGGAACGAGCTCGGTCGCCGACGGGACCGCTCCGTCGTGGATCGACGCCGGGCTGCCGATGCGATCGCCGGTGCGCGGAAAGGTCAGCACCGAGCCGAGCACCTCGGCCTCGAAGGGTGGACCGAGGTCGGGGTTGCCGGCGGTGCAGCGGCCGAGCACACCGCCCAGGTTGAGGACCTGGATCCGATTTCCGGCGCTGAGCTCATCCGGCACCACGCCCTCGTAGCCGCGGAGGGCACGCCTGGCGCCCAGAACCCCGGCGAGCACGTCGCCCGCGCGCAGCCGGATGAGGCGCCCGGTCGGGTCCTCGACCTGGTTGTAGACAGCCTTGTCATTGGTGATCAGGACCGCGAGGATCCGCCCCTCCTCGGCGATCACCTCGGGACCGATAAGAACTTCGGAAACGAGCTTCGCGTTGCGAGTCGACGATGCGATGCGATCGAGCCGGACCTTGGAGGTCACCATGGCGGTACCTCGCCGGCGCCGGCGGCGAGCCGTGACGGGATGCCGGCGATGGCGGCGAAGGCCCGCGCCTCGTCGCCGGTCCAGAGCCGGTGGCTCTCGCCGTAGGCGGCGACGGTCGGGTCCATCAGGCTGTGTGGGCTGCGCACGCCGTCGACCAGGAAGCGCCCTTCGGCGAGGTGGACCCGAGTGTCGCCGGCGACCCGTCGCTGTGAGCTCGCGATCAGGGCTTCGAGATCCCTCATCACCGGGTCGAAGGCTTGGCCTTCGTGGAGCCGGTCCCCCCAGAACTGGCCAACGTGGTCCTTCCAGAAGCTCTGCCAGCGGGTCAGAACCAGCTTCTCGAGCTCGCGGTGGGCGGCAACCAGGACCTGGGCCGGGCCTGCGGTGAAGCCGATCCGCCCTTTGATACCGAGCGCGGTCTCGCCGAGGTGGATGCCGCGGCCGATGCGGTAGGCTGCGAGCCGGTCGTCGAGCGCCTCGACCAGTGCCGGGCCGGCCAGCGATTGACCATCGAGGCTGACCGGCAGGCCATCCTGCCAACCGATTACCAGGTCGACCGGATCTGGCGCTGCCTCGCCGGTTTCGTCAGGCCACGCGTCGGCGGGCGGCGCGTGCCACGGATCGTGGGTCCATCCGCCGCCGAGGGTCGTGCCCCACAGACCCCGGTTGACAGAGTAGCGGCCCGAGCCCGGTGGGACATCGAGGCCGCACGACTCGAGGTAGGCGATCGAGCGCTCCCGCTCGACGCCGTGCTCGCGCACCGGTGCGACGATCGGCAGCTCCGGCACGAGCACTCGCCAGGCGATGTCGAAACGAACCTGGTCGTTGCCGGCGCCGGTGGCGCCGTGCGCGACCGCGTCCGCCGACAGCGTGCGAGCCAACCGCGCCACCTCCACCGCCTGTTGGGTTCGTTCGGCGGCCACCGATACCGGGTAGACGTTGCCGCGAAGCACGTTGCCCCGGATCAGAGTCGCGATGAAGCCGTCCCAGACGCGCTGCCGAGCGTCGACGAGGTGGTGCTTCGTGGCGCCGGCTGCCCGGGCGCGGGCGGCGATGCGGGCGTGCTCGTCGGCATCTGTGCCACCGGTGTCGACGGTCACGGTGACGACCTCCGCGCCACGGTCGCGGGTCAGCCACGCCACACAGTAGGTGGTGTCCAGTCCTCCCGAGTATGCGAGCACGATCCGCATCGAACCTCCCACGGCCACCCTCAGAGCCGAGTGTGAATAATTATTCATCCTCGAGATTCTGTCAAGTCTTTTGTTGATATCGAATGCAGTTTCCTGGAAGACGAACTGAAGGAGGATTGTCATGGGAAGTGGGAAGATATTCAATCGCCTGGATTCCGCCGTACGCCACCTCTTGCTATGATGAGAAGTAGAAGTCGCCATTGCCGGTTGGGGCGCCCCGGGTGGTGTTGTGCCGACAAGAGGCGTCGAGTCGGGGAGCAAGACATGAAGTCACGGTCTGGAATCATTGCGATCGGAATCGTTCTGTTGGCGGCAGTGAAGGTCCCGGCCGAAACGCCGGAGTTCAAGGTCGTGGTCCACGAATCCAACCCGGCCACCTCGATCACAATCGACAGGCTGTCCCAGCTCTTCCTTCGCTCCGTCACGACCTGGCCCAGGGGCGAGGTCGTCGTGCCCGTTGATCAAGCGCCGGCCACTGCGGTGCGGGCCGCGTTTTCGGAAAAGGTACACGGTCGGAATGTGCCGGCCATCAAGGGTTTCTGGCAACGGCAGATCTTCTCGGGCAAGGCGGTGCCGCCGGTCGAGCAGCCGGGGGATGCCGAGGTGATTGCGTTCGTCTCCGCTAACCCCGGAGCGATCGGCTACGTGTCGTACGGGGCCAGACTGCCCGACACCGTCAAGGTCCTCACCGTCAAGGATTGAAGAACCGTGAAAGTTACCCACAAGATCGTGCTCATGTCGGGCCTGGCGGTGGCCGCCCTTGTGGCGGTGTTCGCGGTCGTCCAGGTGACCCGAGCTGCCAATGATCGTCTCAACCGACGGATCGAGACCGGGCACGTGCCGGCAGTCGCGGTGATCCGGCAGTTGGTGGAGATCATGGCCTCCCTGCAGCGCGGTCTGCAGGATGCGGTGGCGTCGGCTGATCTTTCGATGCTCGCCGAGACCGACCGTCTCCACCAGGAGTTCCTCACCAAGGTCGAGATCGCCCGCGCCAACGTCACCCTCGACGGTGCGAAAATTGATGACCTCGGCCGCCAGTTTGACGACTACTACACCACGGCTCGCGATGCCTCGAGGAGGATGATCGAAGGCGAGTACGGGGGCGAGCTTCAGGAAACACTGTCCGAGACCGTGAAGCGTTACACCGCGATCAAGGACGCGCTCGACGTGATCTCCAGCCAATCGAACGACGAGATCTCCGACGCCTTTCGCGAGGCCCGGGCCAACGAGGGCAGCGCCACCGTAATCTACTCGATCGTGGTCGTGCTCTGCATCGCGGGGTTGGTGATCCTCGCGATCTCGATCGTGCGATCGATCTCGCGCTCCATGGACCGCGTCCTGGCGGTGGCCGCGGGCGTCGCCGACGGTGAACTGACCGAGCGCATCGAGACCATCAGCCGTGATGAGCTCGGCACGATGGGGGCCGCCATCAATCGCGCGCTCGATCGGATGCGGGAGGCCGTAGCGGTGTTCGGCGACAATGCCGGCGCCCTGGCTAAGGCGTCGGACGAGCTCAGCGACATCAGCGTCCAGATGTCGGGCAGCGCCGAGCTCAACTCCGAGCAGGCCTCCACGGTGTCGGGCGCGGCCGAGCAGGTCAGTGCTGCCGTCGACTCGGTGGCGGCCGGCATCGAGCAGATGACGGCAAGCATCCGCGAGATTGCACGCAACTCCCAGGAGGCGGCGACTGTAGCTTCCGCCGCCGTCGCGACCGCCGCCCAGACGAACGAGCTCATCGCCCGCCTCGGCGAGCGCTCCTCTGAGATCAGCGGCGTCGTCAAGGTGATCAGCGAGATTGCCGGTCAGACCAACCTGCTCGCCCTCAACGCCACCATCGAGGCCGCTCGCGCCGGAGAGTCCGGCCGCGGCTTCGCGGTCGTCGCCGACGAGGTCAAGGACCTGTCCCGCGGCACCGCGTCCGCGACCGAGGACATTGCCGGGCGCATCCAGGGAATCCGGACCGACATCGAAGACGCTGTGAAGGCGATCGCCGAGATCTCCAGCGTCATCGATCGCATCGCCGCCATCCAGTCCGCCATCGCTCTTGCCGTGGAGGAACAGACCGCGACGACGAATGAGATCAACCGCAGCATCAACGAGGCGGCCCGGGGGAGCTCGGAGATCGCCGCCCACATTCTCGACGTTGCCCAGTCGGCTCGCAGCACGGCCGACGGCGCAGAGGCCACTCGCCGCGCAGCCGGGAACCTCTCCGTCATGGCTGAGGAGCTCGAGCAGCTTGTCTCCCTGTTCAACTACAGGGGTTCGCAGGTCGGCGACGGGTAACGACCGAACCCCGTCATCTGATGTTCCGATTTGGAGGGAGGAACATGATCCGAAACGTGACGTGCGCTGCGATTGTTGTTGTGTCCATGCTCGGGTGCTGGTCGGTCGCCGCCGGCGACTTGGCCGAGATCCGAGAACGCGGACAGCTGACCATGATCACCTTCCCGCACCAGGAGAGCAGGTTCTCGCGCACCAACCTCGATGCCGGCCCGACCCCTGAGCTCGGAACGGCCGACCACTTCGTCGGCGCCGACGTCGAGCTCATGAGCGCATTCGCCGATTGGCTCGGTGTCGAGCTCGCCGTGCGTCGGGTCAGCGAGCCGAGCTACGGCGCTTTGATTCCGGACCTCCTCGCCGGCCGCGGCGACCTCATCGCGAGCTCGTTGACCATCACCCCCGAGCGCGCCAAGAAGGTCAGCTTCTCCGATCCCTACTTCACGGCGTACAAGGTCGTCGTGACCAAGGCCGACGCCGCCATCGAGAACGTCGACCAGCTCGCCGGCAAGCGGGCCGCGGTCATCGAGGGCTCGAGCCACCACGAGCAGCTGCTCGCGATGGGGGTCCCCCCCGAGAGCATCAGCTTTGTCAACTTCACCCTCGAGTGCTTCACGGCGGTGGCCGACGGCACGGCCGACTACACCGTGGTCGACTCCATTGCTGCTGCGAACGGGCTCGCGGCCGAGCCGCGCCTGCGGATCGCGTTCCGACTGCCTGGGGACGACCACTACGGTTTCGCGGTCCCCAAGGACAGCCCGGAGCTGCTCGCGGCACTGAACGTCTTCCTCGATGAAATGCGCCAATCTGGCAAGCTCGACGAGATCGTGTCCCGGCATCTAGCCCGGACGATTCCTGAGGTTTCGTAGTACGCCGCGCAAGAAAACCCGCAGGTTGACGCCAAGATTGCCGAAAAGCGCCGTTTCTGGACGGGAACCAGCTTGGGGCGCGGAGGCGTGCTTGACAGGTCGTCGAGATGCGCAGCTCGAACAACCCGGGGGCTGGTGCGGTCAGGGGAACGTTGCCGACCAGCGGCTGGTGGTGCCATCCTCGAAATCGTCGGTAAAGAGCGCCGCTGCGAGGTCGACCTCGACATAGTCGATGACCTGGTACTCACGATCATCGTTGTTGTTCCAGTGCTCGTAGACCCCGAGGCCGGCGGCGGCAGCGACCAGTAGCACATCGGTGGCCGCTGAGTTGAAGCTCCCCTGTCGGCGCAACCAGTCGTGCATCACCGAGTCGGTCGCCACCGGGTCGACGCCGAAAAAGAGCATGTTAGGAGAGTCGTAGTCAAAGGACGACCACCGGGACGGAGGCTCGTTGTTGTCCGGCCAGGCGCCGTACAACGCGTCGCCCAGCACAAGTACGGTCTTGTCCCTGATCGTCGGGTTGGTGTTGATGTCGACCATCGGGTTTCTGTCCGACGCGTAGCTGCTGCCGGAGAGGTAGAAGTAGTCGTGCATTGCGTGACC
>Ga0316576_10000642_pt1 | contig 16883 bp, 16 predicted proteins | sample S0NA_FD_203075 | JGI IMG/M metagenome (GOLD analysis project Ga0316576, IMG submission 203075) | Rhizosphere microbial communities from salt marsh grasses in Alabama, United States - S0-2_050615r3r5 | ecosystem: Host-associated > Plants > Roots > Rhizosphere | place: USA: Alabama | collected... | reverse complement strand
CCGGCTGGGCGCTTCGCCCAAGGCCAGTTCCGCGCCCCACACGGCCGCATCCAGCGTCGCGGTGAGGTAGACGAAGTTGGCCTTCCTCCGCTCGCCGAAGTTCGACTCCTTGCCGGGCTCGAGGAGATCGCCCGGGCTCAGGTCCGCTCGCGTGCCGTGATAGAAGGTTCCGGGCTCCGCGGCTTCGAACGGGATCGGGCGCCTGCCCATACCCACCTCCTGGTGACTCGCTGCCGGTCGAAGCCCTACCTTCAAGGCCCGACCACACGAAGGTAGCCGACACGCCCTTCCTGTCAACTCGCTGCTGCAGGGCGCGCAGCCGCGACCCACCGCTCATCGAACTGCCGACGTGCGCTCGTAACCTTGGAGAGTGAGCGTGCAGAAGGCGAAAGCCAACGGGATCGAGATCGCCTACGAGACGTTCGGCAAGGTGGACGATCCCCCGATCCTGCTGGTCATGGGGTTGGGGACCCAGATGATCGCCTGGCCCGACGAGGTGTGCGAGGGCCTGGCCGCCCTGGGTTTCTTCGTCGTGCGCTTCGACAATCGCGACGTCGGCCTGTCGACGCACATGCAGGACCGGGCGCCGTCAATGGTGGATGTCGTCGTGCGCAGGAAACGTCCCCCCTACACGATCGACGACTTGGCCTCCGACGCGTTCGGACTCATGGATGTGCTGGACCTGCATTCGGTGCACCTGGTGGGGGCGTCGATGGGAGGGTTCATCGCGCAGACGATGGCGATCCGGCAACCCCGACGTATTCGCAGTCTCACCCTGATCATGACCTCCACCGGATCAAGGCGGGTGGGCAACCCGAAGCCCGCGCTCTTCAGCCGATTGACCAAGCGCCGCGTGGTGGCCGATCGTGCGTCCGCGCAGGCGATGACCGTGGAGACCTTCCGGATCATCGGTTCCAAGGGGTACGCGTTCGACGAGCAGTACCTCCTGGAGATGGCCGGCGAGTCCTACGACCGCGCCCACGACCCGGGCGGGTACCTGAGACAGCTGGCGGCGATCGCGGCGCAACCCGACCGCTCGGGCGATCTGCGCAGACTGCGCGTGCCGGCCCTGGTCATCCACGGTCTGCATGACCCACTCGTGGCGTTCAGTGGGGGTCTGGCTGCTGCCCGTCTGCTGCGCAATGCCAAGTTCGTCGGGTTCTCCGGCATGGGCCACGACCTGCCACGGGAACTGTGGCCGGAATTCGTGGCGGAGATCGGCGGCCTGGCACGGAGGGTGGAGAGCCGGACCACCTGACTGGGCGAGGCGATCCCGACCCCGGGGTACATTCGCAGTGTGAGGATTCTTGTGGCCGGCCTGGTCACCTTGGTCGCGGTCGCGGCTTGCGGCAGTGGGTCCGGCAGCCCGGCTGAGTCCCCCACGACCGACTCCTCAACGTCCTCGGCGCCCGCGGAGGTGCCTGAGGCGCTGTCCCCGGGCAGCGACTGGATCCTGGTCGGTCCCAACACGGCCGACGTGCGGCTGGCCGGTCGCGGTGTCACGCTGCGATTCGACCGGGACGCGACCTTGTCGGGATCAGCACCGATCAACACCTACTCGGGGACCTTCACCGCCACGCAGGCGGGCAGCCTGGAGATCGGACCTCTCACGCGCACGGAGATGGGCGGTGACCCGGACCTCCTGGCCGCCGAGGATCAGTACTTCCAGGCGCTGAGCATCGTGGACGGATTCGACACCGATGGGGAGCAGTTGTCCCTGCGGACGGGGGACACGGTGGTTCTGCGCTACGCTCTCGAGGACACTGCGGCCGTGTACGGCGCGAGCCTGGTCGGCAAGACGATCGCGAAGGCACGCATTGCGGCCGCCGATGAGGGGTACGAGTTCCGCGTGGTCTCGGTCGACGGGCAGAGTAAGCCGGTGACCATGGACTACCGTCCGGACCGCCTCAACGCGACCGTGGTGGACGGCAGGGTCGTCGAGGTGACGGTGGGCTGATGTCAGCCCTCTGAGGACGTGCGATTCGCCTCGGTGTCCACCTCCTTCGCGACAGGCTGGTCTCCCAGGGCTTTCGATGGCCCAGTTGGGTGTCAACCAGCCGCCCGCTTTGCCGCAGTCCGGCAGAACGAAGGGGGTCGCCAAGGGTGACGAGATCCCGTGCCACGATGGGCATCTGGGAACGATCGCGCCGCTGCCGGTGTGGGGAGGTCATGGTGGAGACCCGCGTGGTGACACTGGCAACGGGTCAGAGACTGGTCACCGATCTGACCGCTGTAGCCGGCGACTTCGTGGACGGACTCGGGGACGGCTTGCTCAACGTGTTCGTCCCGCATGCCACCGCCGGCGTGGCCTTGATCGAGACCGGTGCGGGCACCGAACCGGACCTCGCAGACACCCTGGAGCGTCTGCTCCCTACCAAGGACATCTACCGCCATCGGCACGGCAGCACCGGCCACGGGCGTGACCACGTCATGCCCGCGTTCGTGTCCCCCAGCCTGACGGTGCCCGTGGTGGGTGGCCGTCTGACACTGGGGACCTGGCAGAGCATCGTGCTCGTCGACCCCAACCGCGACAACCCGCACCGGAGCGTTCGGCTGTCCTTCGTCGAGGGCTGAAGTCTTCGCGAGTGGTTGACTGAGTGCCATGGACATTGTGCTGATCGGTGGACACGGCAAGGTGGCGATGCACCTCATCCCTCTGCTGAAGGCGGCGGGTCATCGGGTTGACGCGGTGATCCGCAATCCGGCTCACGGATCCGACGTGGTGGCCGCCGGTGCGGAGGCCGTCGTCGCCGACGTCGAGACGATGGACACGGCGGCGCTCACGGACCTTGTGCGGGGTCACGACCTGGTGATCTGGTCCGCAGGCGCCGGTGGTGGCGATCCGCGACGGACCTATGCCGTCGACCGGGACGCGGCGATCCGTTCCATCGATGCGGCCTCGGTCGCCGGTGTGCCTCGGTACCTGATGGTCTCCTACTTCGGGGCCGGTCCCGACCATGGCGTACCGACCGGGCACTCCTTCTATTCCTACGCCCAGGCCAAAGCCGCGGCCGATGCGCATCTGCGGGACAGTGCGCTGGCATGGACGATCCTGGCGCCCAGCGGACTCACCCTCGAGAAGGCGACGGGCCATATCGAGATCAACAGTCCGTCGTCGCCGATCGCCGGGGGTCGGGTGGCGCGAGCCGATGTCGCCGCTGTGATCGCCGCCGTGGTGGAACGCGCGGACATGGACGGACGCACGATCGAGTTCAACAACGGTCCGTCGCCGATCGATGAGGCCCTCGACGCGCTGGCGGAATGAGGAGCCGCGTCCCCTCACTTCTCCAGCAGGCGCGCCTTCGCGGCTGCGAACTCCTCGTCGGTGAGCATGCCGTCGGCCTTCATCTTCACGAGTTTCGCGAGGTCACCGACCGGACCGTCATCCTCCTGCGGCGGCGCGGCGGGCTGTTGGTCCAAGGGGTGCGGAATCCCGAATTCGCGGAACAACGGGATCTGTTCGGGTGAGGCGCCGTCGGGCATCCCCACTGCGAAGAGCGTCGGATCGGTCGCTGAGTACCAGGCCGGCCACACATCCCCGACCCGCGGCATCTGCGTCTGGTTGATCAGGATCTTCTTCTTGGCGGTGAACGGCGCGCCGCCGTTGAGCGGCTCCATCTGGAAACTCACCCAGCACTGGATGTTGATGTTGTTGACGACCATGCCGGTCGGGTCGATCCGGATGATCTTGGCCCGGGCCTTGTTCCCGGTGGTCATCAACTCCTGAGCCTGTGCCTGCTTCTTCGGCGAGTTTCCCGACAGGCTGCGGCGGATTACGAAGATGATCACCAGGGTGACGGCGACAGGTACCAGGATCGACACAAGAATCGTCGTGTTGAGGTTCACGCGAGTAATCATCCCGCTGGCCGGGTTTCTTGCCAAGGGGCCCTTCGGCCGACGCCTCCCCTGGTCCCTGTCGATGGGGGTGGCCCCCGGTGGTTGCCGGACCCACGACCACTCACCGTTCGTGCCGCCTCACCGACCGTTCGTCGCAGTCGCCGGGACCACCCGTGGACCCCTTCGCGCCGCTCGCCGCAGGTGGCCCTGAACACGGTTCAACCGCGGTGCACACCCCCATAACGTGTCACCACCGAGGGCGGAACAGGCCGCTCGACGATCGGAAGGCAGGACCGATGACAGTCAACCAGGACCCGCTGAAGGTCGGGGGCACCCCCGATCCGGAGGCGTATCTCAAGGCGCAGAGGAGCCCGCAGTTCGTCGAGCTGCGCAAGCGCTACCGGGGCTTCTCGTTCCCGATGACACTGGCATTCCTCGTGTGGTACTTCGCATTCGTGCTGGCAGCCGTGTTCGCGCCGGAGTGGATGGCCACCCCGGTCTGGGGCAACGTCAACCGCGGCATCGTCTTCGGCCTGCTGCAGTTCGTCTCCACCGGGCTGATCACGTGGCTGTACGTGCGGCACGCCAACAACAAGCTCGACCCGCTGGCCACGGAGATCCGTGAAGATCTGGAAGGAACCAGCCGATGAACGCCACCGCCGGCAGCCCCGCCGTCAACATGAGCATCTTCGTGGCGTTCGTCGCGATCACGATGTTCATCGTCATCAGGGCCTCACGGAACAACCGCACCGCGTCCGACTACTACACCGGCGGCCGCTCCTTCACCGGCGGCCAGAACGGAACCGCCATCGCGGGCGACTACCTGTCCGCGGCCAGTTTCCTCGGAATCACCGGCGCCATCGCCCTGACCGGTTTCGACGGGTTCCTGTACTCGATCGGGTTCCTCGTCGCATGGCTGGTCGCGCTGCTACTGGTGGCAGAACTGTTGCGCAACACCGGCAAGTTCACGATGGCAGACGTGCTGGCCTTCCGCATGCGGCAACGGCCGGTGCGCATGGCCGCTGCCCTCTCGACTCTGGCCGTCTCCTTCTTCTACCTGCTCGCCCAGATGGCCGGTGCCGGTGGTCTGGTCAGCCTGCTGATGGGCATCACCGGCAACCTCGGGCAGTCGCTGACCATCGCGGTGGTCGGTGTCCTGATGATCGTCTACGTGCTCGTCGGCGGTATGAAGGGCACCACCTGGGTGCAGATCATCAAGGCGGTCCTGCTCATCGCCGGGGCGGCACTGATGACGTTCTGGGTGCTGAGCAAGTACGGCATGAACTTCTCCAGCCTCATGGGCGCGGCTGCGGACAACAACCCGCTGGGCGAGAAGCTGCTGGCGCCGGGCGCGAAGTACGGTGTCAACACCCTCAGCAAGGTCGACTTCATCTCGCTGTCGATGGCGCTGGTGCTCGGCACCGCGGGTCTGCCGCACGTGCTCATGCGCTTCTACACGGTCCCCACCTCCAAGGAGGCGCGTAAGTCCGTGGTGTGGGCGATCAGCCTCATCGGTCTGTTCTACCTGTTCAGCCTGGTGCTCGGCTTCGGTGCCGCCGCGCTGGTCGGCGCCGATGTCATCAAGGCCGCTCCGGGCGGGGCGAACAGCGCCGCACCTCTGCTGGCCTACCAACTCGGTGGCACGCTGCTGCTGGGCTTCATCTCCGCAGTCGCATTCGCCACGATCCTGGCGGTCGTCGCCGGGCTGACGATCACGGCGAGTGCCTCCTTCGCGCACGACGTGTATGCCAACGTCATCAAGCGCGGGCAGGTCTCCACGGACGCCGAGGTCAAGGTGGCGCGGATCGCAGCAGTCGTGATCGGTGCGTTCGCCATCGTGGGCGGCATCCTCGCCAAGGACCAGAACATCGCCTTCCTGGTGGCACTGGCCTTCGCAGTGGCGGCCTCGGCGAACCTGCCGACGATCCTCTACTCGCTGTTCTGGAAGGGGTTCACCACCCGCGGCGCGCTGTGGAGCATCTACGGCGGTCTGATCTCGTCGATCACGCTGATCATCTTCTCCCCGGTGGTCTCGGGCAAGCCGATCGTCGAGGCCACGGGCAAGAGCCCCTCGATGCTGCAGGGCGTGGACTTCTCCTGGTTCCCGCTGGACAACCCGGGTCTGATCTCGATCCCGCTGGCCTTCTTCCTCGGCTGGCTGGGGAGCGTCACCGACCCGAACAAGGCGGACAGCATGAAGTACGCCGAGATGGAGGTGCGGTCACTGACCGGCGCCGGTGCCGAGAAGGCGACCGTCGCCCACTGACCCTGCCCCCGACCCCAGGACGGGCGTCCGGGTGGTGTGAGTTGGCCCCGCCACCCGGACGCCTCACCAGGCCCCTCCCCGATGGGTGTTGCGCCGTTGCAGTCCTCCCCCGAACCAGCACCGGCGCAACACCCGCGATCCGGACACGACCACCCCGCCAGTCGCGGCAACACCTCCGAAAGGCATCTCATGACAGACACCCTGGCGAACCTCGCCACCGAGACCCGCAGTTTCCCACCGCCCGCGGAGTTCGCCGCACATGCCGGCGCCACCGCCGGTTTGTACGACGAGGCCGCGGCCGATCGCCTCGGCTTCTGGGCGACCCAGGCCGAACGCCTCGACTGGGCGCAGCCGTGGACCGAGGTGCTCGACTGGTCCGACGCGCCGTTCGCGAAGTGGTTCGTCGATGCGAAACTCAATGTGGCCCACAACTGTGTTGACCGGCATGTCGCCAACGGCCTGGGATCCCGCACCGCCATCATCTTCGAACCGGAGAGCGGCCAGGCGGAGACGATCACCTACGAGCAGTTGCAGCAGCGGGTGTCGCAGGCGGCGAACGCGCTGACCGGGCTCGGCATCGCGGCCGGCGATCGTGTGGCGATCTACATGCCGATGATCCCGCAGGCGGTCGTGGCGATGCTGGCCTGCGCGCGCATCGGTGCCCCGCACTCCGTCGTGTTCGGCGGGTTCTCGGCAGAGGCTCTGCGCAGTCGCATCGACGACGCGCAGGCGAAGTTGGTGATCACCAGCGACGGGCAGTTCCGCCGGGGTTCGTCGATGCCGCTCAAACCCGCGGTGGACGAGGCCGTCGAGCACTGCCCGTCCGTGCAGAACGTCCTTGTGGTGCGTCGCACCGGTGACGCGGTCGACTGGCACGAGGGCAGGGACCTTTGGTGGCACGACGTGGTGGCGACCGCCAGCGATGTCCACGAACCGCGGGCGTTCGACGCCGAGCACCCGCTGTTCATCCTCTACACGTCGGGCACGACGGGCAAACCCAAGGGGATCCTCCACACCTCGGGCGGGTACCTGACCCAGGCGTCCTACACACATTCGGCGGTGTTCGACCTCAAGCCCGAGACGGACGTCTACTGGTGCACGGCCGACATCGGATGGGTTACCGGACACAGCTACATCGTGTACGGCCCGTTGAGCAACGGGGCCACCCAGGTGATCTACGAGGGGACTCCGGACACGCCGCACAAAGGCCGGTGGTGGGAGATCGTTCAGAAGCACAAGGTTTCCATCCTGTACACCGCGCCGACCGCGATCCGCACGTTCATGAAGTGGGGCAAGGAGATCCCCGAGCAGTACGACCTGTCGTCGCTGCGGGTGCTCGGCTCGGTCGGTGAGCCGATCAACCCCGAGGCGTGGATGTGGTACCGCTCCGTGATCGGTGGCGACCGCTGCCCGATCGTGGACACGTGGTGGCAGACCGAGACCGGCGCCATGATGATCAGCCCGCTGCCCGGAGTGACTGCGTGCAAGCCCGGCTCGGCCATGCGTGCGCTGCCGGGCATCGGCGCCGACGTCGTCGACGACATGGGCACTCCGGTGCCGGACGGCGGGGGCGGGTACCTCGTGCTGAGCGAGCCTTGGCCGTCGATGTTGCGGGGGATCTGGGGCGACGACCAGCGGTACAAGGACACCTACTGGAGCCGTTGGCCGCAGTACTACTTCGCGGGCGACGGCGCGAAGCTCGACGAGGATGGCGCCATCTGGTTGCTGGGCCGGGTGGACGACGTCATGAATGTCTCGGGCCACCGTATCTCCACCACCGAGGTGGAGTCGGCCCTGGTGTCGCACCCGGCGGTGGCCGAGGCCGCGGTCGTGGGTGCCACCGACGAGACCACCGGCCAGGGGATCGTCGCGTTCGTCATCCTGCGCGGCGACGCCGAGGATGCCGAAGGCCTGGTGCAGGAGTTGCGCAAGCATGTGGGTCACGAGATCGGGCCGATCGCGAAGCCCCGCCAAATCATGGTCGTGCCCGAGCTTCCAAAGACCCGTTCCGGAAAGATCATGCGGCGCCTGCTGCGCGATGTCGCGGAGAACCGCAGCCTGGGCGACGTCACCACACTGGCCGATCCCACCATCATGAACATGATCCAGAAGGGTCTCGGCGCGGGGAACTGAACGGCGGTGGCGAGGCGAACTTGTGAATATTCGGTCACTGGATGAGCGAATGTTTGCAAGCTTGCCGCAGTCGCCGGCGACGGCGACGGACTCGACCATGGTTCATGGCCCCAGACCCCCGGGGGGCAGCGGTGAGCTTGGCCATGGTCGAGTCCGATCGCTCCTGCCGGCCCCACGATTCGGATAGCGTCGGCGCATGGACGCCTGGGCGCTGGCACTGGCCGCGATCGCCGGCGCGATCGTGCTGGCCATCGTGATCGCGGGCTGGGTGCGTGGCCGGGCGCGGATGGGCACAGAGGGTCAGATGGCGACCTACCGGACACTGCACATCGCCAGCCAGGCCGCACCCGCGCTGCGGTCCGGTCTCACACAGTCCGCCGCCCAGCGTTCGGTCAAACATCTGCGCAGCCTGCTCGGGGTGCAGGCGCTGGCCATCACCGACGGCTTCTCCACGCTGGCCTGGGACGGGATCGGGGACAAGCAGCGCGATGTGGCCGTCACGCATGCGGCGGTGGCCCTGGACACGGGTTCGGCGGTGGTGCTGACCGCGTCGCAGGCCCGCGAGGTGTCCGAGATGCTGCGGTCGGGGATCGCCGCCCCCCTGACCTCCGACGACGTGGTGATCGGGGCGTTGGTGGCGTACTCCAACACGTCCGCCGGGCCGGCCATGATGCGGGCGGTGGAGGAGGTCGCGACCTTCACGTCCGGACAGTTGGACCTCGCCGAACTCGACCGCACCAGAGCCCGCAGCGCGGAGGCGGAGGTGAGGGTGCTGCGCGCGCAGATCTCCCCGCACTTCATCTTCAACTCGTTGACCGCCATCGCATCCTTCGTGCGCACCGACCCCGATCGGGCCCGCGACCTGCTGCTCGACTTCGCGGAGTTCACCCGGTACAGCTTCCGCTCGCACGGCCGGTATACGGCTTTGGCGGAGGAACTGCGGTCGGTGGAGCAGTACCTGTTGCTCGAGCAGGCGCGGTTCGGAGACCGGCTGCAGGTCAAGTTGCGGGTGGATCCCGAGGTGCTCAGCGTCCGGATCCCATTCCTGTGCATCCAGCCGCTAGTAGAGAACGCTGTGCGCCACGGCTTGGAGAACAGGGACGCGCCCGGCACCATCAGCATCACGGCGGTGGAGCGCGGACCCGACTGTTGGATCAGTGTGGAGGACGACGGGGTGGGCAACGAGCCGGCCGTGATCCGGCGCAGCCTGTCGGGAGAGCCGGGCGATCATGTGGGTCTGGCCAACGTGGACGAGCGGCTGCGGCAGGCGTTCGGCGACGACCGCGGACTGGTTGTCGAGACGGCACCGATGGCCGGGACAAAGGTCACGATGCGCATTCCCAAATTCGCAGAGGCGGTGACCGATGAGTGACGGACTGGTCGTGGTGGCCGTGGACGATGAGGCCCCCGCTCTCGCCGAGCTCGGATACCTGCTGGACCGGACCCCCGGTGTGGCCGAGGTGCGGACCGCCGGGACCGCGACCCGGGCCCTGGAGTTGTTGCAGGCCGACGACGTCGATGCCGTCTTCCTGGACATCCGCATGCCGGGCATGGACGGCCTGGCGCTGGCGCGGGTGATCGGGCGGTTCTCCGTGCCACCACAGGTCGTCTTCGTCACCGCCTATGACTCGCACGCGGTGGACGCCTTCGACATCGCCGCCGTGGACTATCTGCTCAAACCGATCCGTGCGGAGCGCCTGGCCCAGGCGGTGGCCCGCGTCCAGCGACAACTCGACGCCGAAGTCGCCGAAGCCCAAGCCGGGGACGCGGAGTCCGACGAGACCATCGCCGTGGAACTGGGTGGGACGACGCGCTACGTGAAACGTTCCGACATCGTCTATGTGGAGGCCCAGCGGGACTACGTGCGACTGCACACCCGCAGTGCGGGCCACCTGGTGCGGGTGCCTCTTTCCAGCCTCGAGGAGAGGTGGGAGCCCGCGGGGTTCCTGCGGGTCCACCGCCGCTACCTCGCCAACGCCGCCTACGTGGCCGGCCTGCGGACGACCGGCGGGCGCCTCTTCGTCGACCTCGGGGAGGGCCAGTCGGTGCCGGTCAGCCGCCGCCACACCTCGGCGGTGAAGGCGGCCCTCGTGGCGGGTCGGCGGCTGGAGCGCGAGTCGTGAGCAAGCCGGAGTCCAGGCCCCGGCGCGAGGTCATCACCGGCCCGCGGAGGGACGTGCGAAGGCGCCCGCCCCGGCCGGTCACCGACGAGATCGACGGCCAGACCAAGGTCGGACAGGTCTATCTGCGGGCATTGATCCGCACCCAGTTGCTGCTCGGTCTGGCCACCGTGGCCCTGGTCGTGGTGCCGCTGGCCGCGATGCCTCTGCTCTTCGGATTCTGGCCGGCGGCGCGCGAGTTGCAGGTCGGCCCGATGCCGCTGTGGTGGCTTCTGCTGGGAATCCTGGTCTATCCCGCGATCCTCGCGGTGGGCTGGTGGTACGTGCGGGCCGCCGACCGCAACGAGGCGCAGTTCACCGACCTGGACGAGGGCCGATGAACTCCTTGGCCGCGGTGGGCATCGGTCTGACCGCACTGGTGACCATCGGACTCGCTGCCTACAGCTCACGCCTTGCCCGCACGACCGGCGACTTCTACGTGGCCTCGCGATCGGTGCCGGCCTGGTGGAACGCGTCCGCGATCTCGGGGGAGTACCTCTCGGCCGCGTCGTTCCTGGGTGTCGCCGGGCTGATCATGGCCGGAGGCGCCGACGCCGTCTGGTTCCCGGTGGGGTACGCCGTGGGTTACGTGTTGCTGCTGGCACTGGTGGCCGCACCCCTGCGCAGATCCGGCGCCTACACCCTTCCGGACTTCTGCGAGGCGCGGCTTCGTTCCGGCACCGTCCGGTTGATCGCCAGCGCATTGGTGGTCCTGATCGGGTGGCTCTACGTCCTACCGCAGCTGCAGGGGGCAGGGCTCGCCCTCAACATCCTGCTCGGTGCTCCCACCTGGGTGGGAGGAGTGCTCGTGTCCCTGACCGTGCTGGTGGTCATCGTCGGCGGCGGCATGCGCAGTGTGACGCTCGTGCAGGGTTTCCAGTACTGGCTCAAGGTCGTGGCGATCATGGTGCCGGTGCTATTCCTGCTCGCCGCCTGGCAGGCCGACGCCAGCCCCAGTGCGTTGACGGAATCCGTGCCCACCTTCCGGGAGCAGACCACGATGGACGTGGACACCGACATCTCGGTCTCTGTCACGCAGCCGGTCGTCGTCGTGGTGGATGGCGAGGTCGACGGAGGCCGTGTTGACGGACGCGTCTCCTGGGCCGTGGGTGAGCACGACATCGCCGCAGGCACGACGGTGACGTTCGCGCAGGGCGCGGCGGTCCCACACGTGTCGTCGGTGCGGGCTCAGCGCGGGGAGGAATGGGGACAGGCACTCCAGGGCGGGGAGCAACATGCGCTGTACCGCACATTCGCCCTGATGTTCGCACTGTTCCTCGGGACGATGGGGCTGCCGCACGTCCTGGTGCGCTTCTACACGAATCCCGACGGACGGGCTGCTCGCCGGACCGCCCTGGTAGTGATCGGCCTGGTCGGTCTGTTCTACCTCTCGCCGTCGTTCTACGGAATGCTCGGCCGGCTCTACACCCCGGGACTGTTGATGACCGGACGCACGGACGCGGTCGTGCTGCTGCTGCCGCAGGCCCTGGTGGGAGGAGGGGCGGGTCAGTGGTTGACCGCCCTGGTCGCGGCGGGTGCTGCCGCCGCGTTCCTGGCCACCGCCACCGGCCTGACCGTCACTGTGGCCGGGGTCCTCTCCCAGGACGTTGTGGGCCGACGGGTGAGCAACCCGATCGTGTCCTTCCGTATCGCTGCTGCCGCTGCCGTCCTGGTGCCGTTGGCGCTCGGGCTGGTGGCGGAGTCACTGCCGCTGGCGCGAGCCGTGTCGCTGGCCTTCGCCGTTGCCGCTGCCACATTCTCACCACTGTTGTTGCTCGGGATCTGGTGGCCGCGGCTGACCGACGTCGGGGCGGCGGCCGGCCTGATCCTGGGCGGGGTGACGGCCTCCAGCGCGATCGTCGTGTCCACCCTTCTGCCGGATATGACGGGGTGGCCGGCAGCGCTGCTGTCCCAACCGGCCGCGTGGGCGATGCCCCTGGCAATGGTCACAATGGTCCTCGTGTCCCTTCGAACCGCGCACCGGATCTCCCCGGGTGTGGAGCGCATCATGATCCGCCTGCACACCCCGGAGACGGTCGGTGTCCAGCGCACGTGGATCGCACGGGGCCGGCGATGAGCGGACAGGCCGTGCCGGCGTCCGAACTGGTCGACGTCGCCCGGACGGTCGACTGGCAGCGACCGGCGGGCGCCCAACTGGCCGCCGCCGCCGACGACCGTACCCGGGCGCTGATCGACGGCTTCGTGCACGAGGCGGGTCCACCGCCGGCGGACTTCGCATGGGTCACTTTGGGCTCGCACGCACGCCGGGAACTGCATTGCGCCAGCGATCAGGACCACGCGTTGTTCTGGGCGAACGGGGCCGCGGCCTCGACCAGCTATGCCGCGGATCTGGCCGACACCGTGATCAGCGGCCTGACCCGGTTCGGGATGCGGCCGTGCGACGGCGGCTACATGGCGGATCGCTGGTCGCACTCGTTGCGGCAGTGGCGGGAGATCCTGCGCGCTCGCGTCGAGGCGCCCACGCCCGACGCGGTCGTGGATGCCGACGTCTTCCTGGACCTGCGCCCCTTGACCGGCGGCCTCGATGTGAGCCCGGCCGCCGCAGAGCTGGCGGCGGGGTCGCATTCCCCCCGTCTGCTGCACGGGCTGGCTACGGCCGCGAACTCGTTCCCCGCGCCGCTGCACGCCTTCGGCCGCCTCCCGAAGGGCACGATCAACCTCAAGCGGACCGGGCTGGCACCCATCGTTCTGCTCGCGCGCCTCTACGGGCTGCGTGCCGCGTCCACCGCTGTCGGTACCGATCGGAGACTCGCCGATGCCGCGGACTCCCGCGTGCTGGGCGAGGACTTGGTGGGTCGGCTGCGGAGAGGCTACTCGCTGCTGACGCGGCTGCGGCTGGAGAACCAACTGCGCCAGATCGACGCCCGGGAGTACGTCACGGATTCGGTGGTCGTCGAGGACTACGACGCATCGACGCAGGACGAGATGCGCGACGCGTTCCGCGCGATCAAGAGCGTCCAGTCCGTCACGTCGGTCGCTTTCAGGACCGACCTATGATCCGGCCGGACGCGGAACGGTGGCAATTATGACGAAATGGAAAGTCGTGGCACTGATCCTCGTCGCCACGATCGTGCCCGCGCTGACGGCGGCAGTGGTGCTCGCGGATCTACCCCCGGACTCCCGCCTGTCGCTGCTGGACACGCTCGGCGGTGAGGTCATAGTGCTCGGGATCGGGCTCGCGTTGCTCGTGGGTCTGATCGCCTGGATCTCATGGCGGACCTGGCGGGCGGAGCAACTGCTCGATGAACGCACCGCCAACGCCGTGGCCATGATCGCGGATGTGAACCCGGACCATCGGTTGCCGGGGGACACAGCCACCGAGCAGGCCATCAACACCCTTGCCGAACGGCATGCGACGGCGGAGGCCCGAATGTCCGAGCAACTCGACGCAGCCCATGCGGAGTTGCGACTCGAGCGCGACGGCCTGCTGGCGGTCCTCAGCGGGCTGGATGTGCCGGTAGGGGTGGTCGATGACCGCGGTCGTGTGCTCCTGGTCAATCCGGCGGCCCGCCACGCGCTCACCGGACGAACTCCGATCGCAGCCGGTCGCAGCATCCTCGGTGTGTTCGACGCGGACGACTTCCTGCCACTGCTGACCCGTGCCCTGGACGGGGAGCGGCCGAAGGCGGTGGTCGGCAACATGGCGATCCGGTTGGTGCGCCTGACCGGGTCGGGGGAGTCTCCGATGGTGCTCGTGGTCGGCAATCCCGCGGCCGAGCAACAGCAGGGACCGGTGGTCGGGCTGAGTGTCGATCTGGCTCGTCCCACTCGTCCGGTGCCGTCCCGCGAGCAGTGGTTGCAGACCCCGTTGGCCGACATCGTGTTCAGCGTCGTCGACTGTGAGACGACCGGCTTGCACGTCGACGCCGGCGATCGGCTGGTGGCGATCGGAGCGGTGCGGGTCGACGGGGCAGTGGTCCGTGCGGACGACACGTTCGACGCCCTGGTCAATCCCGGCCGCTCGATACCGGAACTCTCGACCAGTTTCCACGGCATCACCGACGATATGGTCGTCGACGCCGGTAGTCCGGCCGAGGTGGTCTCAGAGTTCGCCGACTACGCCGCCGACTCCGTGCTGGTCGCCCACCACGCGGCGTTCGATCTGGGTTTCCTGCGGCCCGCGGCGGCAGCCGCGGATGTCGCGCTGGAAGCCCTGAGCCTGGACACCATGCTGCTGTCCGCGGTGCTCGAGCCGCATCCGGAGGCCCGGCACGGGTTGGACTACGTCTGCGAACGCTACGGAGTGGAGGTCTTCGGCAGGCACACGGCGCTCGGCGACGCCCTCGCCACCGCCGAGGTCCTGGTCCGCATGATCCCGCAACTCGACCAACGGGGGATCACGACGTTGGGTCAGGCCCGGGAGGCCTGTGCGGCGACCGAACTCGCGCGCCGCATCGAGGCCGGAGGGTAGCGGTCGGCATCAGGATCCCTTCTGAGCCGGCGGCCACCACCGGATCAGGTGACGGTGCCCGAGGTGCCGTCCGGTCGGTCCGGGGTCCGGTTGGGCTGCTGGTCGGGATACATGACGGGCAGAGGGGGCGTCCTGGTCCCGCTCCAGGGTGCCGGAACCGCGTCGATGGACTTGGCCAGCGCGTAGGCCATGTCCTCGTAGTTCGCCCGCCATCCCCGGAAATGGCGGTAGGCGTCAGCGGGTTCCCGTTCCCACGTGTAGCCGGCGGACACGAGCAGCGCGACGGCGTCCTCGAAGTCCTGCTGGCTCACGTCACTCGGCTTGTCCGGCCGGGGTCCTCGTCGTACGGGATCCTGAGGTCCTTGCACAACTCCTGCATGCACACGATGCCCTGCCGCCACGCCACCCGCACGCTCCCCTGCGACTGGCTGGGGTTCAGCGAAAGATGGATGGCGGCGCTGTCCATGACGCACAGCAGGGAGATCAGCCAGTTGCGATACGGACGGGCCGATCGCATGTGGATGAGCACGGGGAAGTTCGTGTGACTCTCACCCACTTCGGCAGCCCACTGCTCCCAGGCCGGCCACAGCGTGTCGAGTCGATCCACGTTTCCCACAAGCGCATGTCGGCGCAGCAGTTCCGGTGCCCAGTTGGGTTCTCCTCCCCGGGCGAGTAACAGGGTCGCCTCGGCCTCTCGCCGCTGGTAGGCCGCGTAGAACGTGGGCAGGTATCCGATGAGCAGTCCGATGACGATCGGCCCGGTTGCCGCAGCTAGGAAGTCGAGGGCGGTCAGCGCGTTCCGATCGGTGCTGGCGTATCCCAGCGTGAACAGACTGGAGCCGGCCTCCCGCAGTGCAGTGCGGAACGTCAGATCGGTGGTGCCGTACATCAGCAGCCCGTAGCTCATCAGGAACATGAACAGCCACATGATCAACGAGGTGAGGATGGCCAGTGGTGAGAACCAGGCCAGCACGGTGTCTCTGGTGCGGTAGGTCGTGGCCGGTCGTATCGCGAGCCGGAAGGCGCCCAGCAGCGTGTTGTTCTTGAGCCGGTTGAGACCGGAACTGCCGCGGGAGACGACCAGGGTGCGCATCATCGAGGAGCAGGCTGCCACCCAGATGGTGATACCCAGGAGGATCGCGATCGCACGCACGCGCTCACCATAACCACCGAACTGTCGCGACCAGCCGCGACGAGGTGCGTGGGCCGATCCCATCGCGTGGCTTCACGGGCTGCCGGATCGGGCATACCCTGACCTGTGGGAGGAACGATGCGTGGCGGAGCCGTACTCGGGCTGGCGTGGGTGATCACGGCCGCAGTGGTGTCGGCGGAGTCCGCCGCGGCCGCGCCGGTACAGGTGATCCCGGTGGGGAAAGCGGTCATCACCGTGGATGAGGGATGCCTGGCACGAGTGGTGTCCGGGAAGTACAAGAAGGCGGTGCCACCCGGCGGCCGGATGGTGCTGCCCACCGGCACGTACCGGATCAAGGTCCGGCCGGGCGTCTGCAGGAGCTCCAAGAAGAAGATCCGTGTGCGCAAGGGCAAGACCGTGCGGGCCAAGGTCCTCACGGTCGAGCCGACGACAGTGAACTGACCGGACTCAGAACGGGGCAATCTGCACACGGCCGGATCCGGGCTTCTGCGTCTGGCGTATCAGCGTGGTGGGAACATCCCCATGTCCAGCAGCATGGCGAGGATGTCGGGCCCCTGCCAGTGCTCGGCGATCAGTCCGTCCTCGAGTCGGACATGGTGGATGCCGCGGATCCGGACGGTCCGGCCGGTGGGTGCTACCCCGAGGAACGGGCCGCGATGAGTGCCGGATCCGTCCAGCCGGAACGACACACGATCCCCTTGCTCGATCAGTGCGGCGAGCTCGACATGTGCGTCGGGAAACGCGTCGTGGACGTTCTTGAGCATGATTCCGACGAATCCATCGGGGCCGTGGACGTCGCCCAATGCGCCGTGCGAGACCAAGTCCTCGGCGAGGACTGCGCGCACCGACACCTCGTCGTTGGCGTCGATGGCCGCGATCAGCGACTCGACCACTTCCCGGTTG
>Ga0316576_10000641_pt1 | contig 16895 bp, 12 predicted proteins | sample S0NA_FD_203075 | JGI IMG/M metagenome (GOLD analysis project Ga0316576, IMG submission 203075) | Rhizosphere microbial communities from salt marsh grasses in Alabama, United States - S0-2_050615r3r5 | ecosystem: Host-associated > Plants > Roots > Rhizosphere | place: USA: Alabama | collected... | reverse complement strand
TCCCGCGGCTGCGGCACCGGGCTGTCCGGGCAGACCTGCAACGAGGCGGTGGTGCTGGATTTCACCAAGTATTTGAACCGCATCATCGACATCGACCCGGAGCGCCGTGTCGCACGGGTCCAGCCCGGCGTGGTGCTGGACCAGCTGCGCCATGCCGCGGCCCAGTACGACCTCACCTACGGCCCGGACCCGGCCACCCACACCCATAACACCTTCGGCGGCATGCTCGGCAACAACTCCTGCGGCATCCACTCGGTGATGGCCGGGCGCACCGCCGACAACACCGTGTCGCTGGACGTGCTTACCTACGACGGCTTGCGCATGACCGTCGGCGCCACCGACGACGCGGAGCTGGAGCGCATCATCGCCGCCGGCGGGCGCCGTGGCGAGATCTATGCCCGCATGCGGGACCTTCGCGACCGCTACGGGGAGATGATACGCGCGCGCTATCCGCGCATCCCTCGGCGCGTCTCGGGCTACAACCTGGACGACCTGCTGCCGGAGAACGATTTCCACGTGGGCCGCGCACTCACCGGCAGCGAAGGCACGCTGGTGACCATCCTCGAGGCCGAGGTACGTTTGGTCTACAGCTGGCCCGGCCGCGCGCTGGTGGTGCTCGGCTACCCCGACATCTATACCGCCGGCGACCATGTGCCGGAGATCATGGAGCACGGCCCCGTCGGCCTCGAGGGCCTCGACGACAAGATCATCGGCTTCAGCGAGAAGAAGGACCTCAACGTCAACCGCATCGACCTCCTGCCCGAGGGCGGCGGCTGGCTCATGGTCGAGATGGGCGGGCACGACCTGGACGAGGCACGGGAGAAGGCCCGCAAGCTCGCCGATGCCCTGCGCCAGCGCCCGAACGCGCCGACCGTCAAGCTCTTCACCGATCCGGCGCAGGAGGAGCAGATCTGGCAGATCCGCGAATCCGGCCTCGGAGCGACTGCCAACGTGCCGGGGGAGCCCCTGGCCTGGCCGGGCTGGGAGGACGCTGCGGTACCGCCGGAGCGGGTCGGGACCTACCTGCGGGAGTTTCGGGCGCTGATGGACGCCTTCGGCCTCGATGCCGCCCTGTACGGCCACTTGGGCCAGGGCTGCATCCATTGTCGAATCACCTTCGATCTCTTCACCCGTGAAGGCATTCGCCAGTACCGGGAGTTCATCGACCGCGCCGCGGACCTCGTGGCCGCCCACGGCGGCTCGTTCAGCGGCGAGCACGGCGACGGCCAGGCCCGTGGAATCTTCCTCGGGCGCATGTACGGCCCGGAGCTGGTGGGGGCCTTCCACGAGATGAAGGACATCTGGGACCCGCGCGGGCGCATGAATCCGGCCAAGATCATCGACGCGGACCCGCCGGATCAGGACCTGCGCCTGGGGCCGGCCTGGCGGCCGGCCGAGCCGCGGACCTTCTTCCGCTTCCCCGACGACAAGGGCAGCTTTCCGCGGGCGACGCTGCGCTGTGTCGGCGTCGGCAAGTGCCGCCGACCCGATGACGCCTTCATGTGCCCGAGCTTTCTCGCCACGCACGACGAGAAGGACACCACCCGCGGGCGGGCGCACGCGCTGTTCGAGATGTTCCGCGGCGATTTCATCAGCAACGCCTGGCGCAGCAACGAGGTCATGGAGGCGCTCGAGCTCTGCCTGTCCTGCCGGGCCTGCAAGCGGGAATGTCCGGTCAACGTGGACATGGCCACCTACAAGATGGAGTTCATGTACCACCACTTCCGGGGTCGGCTGCGCCCAAGGCATCACTATGCACTGGCCCTGATGGGCTATACGGTGCCGCTCGCCAACCGACTCGCCGGGCCGGTCAACGCCGTGGCCGGCCATCGCTGGCTCGGACCCTGGCTCAGGCGCGGGCTCGGCCTGGCACCGGAGCGCCCGCTGCCGCTCTTCGCCGCCGAGACCTTCACCCAGTGGATCCGGGGCTACCGCCAGCCCGTCGACCAGGGCGCCGAGGCCGTGCTCCTGTACCCGGACCTGTTCAACAACGGCTTCGAGCCCGAGGTGCTGCGTGCCGCGGTGCGGGTGCTGAATCGCGCCGGACGGCGCGTGCTGGTGCCGGAGGGGCCGCTGCCGGAAGTGCTGCCCGAGATGCACTTCGGCTTCCTCGGCCTCGCCGGGCGCCATCTGGAACAGGTGTTGGCAAAGCTCAGTCCGTTCGCCGAAAAGGAAACGCCGATCCTGTTCGCCGAGCCCAGTGTGGCCGCGCTGTTCGTCGAGGACCTGCCCAAGATTCGCCCGGACGATGGGGGCGCCCGGCGCATCGGCCAGCAGTGCGAGACCCTGTCCGCCTATCTCCTCGGGCTGGACCTGGACCTGCCACGACGGGACGGGCGCGCCATCGTGCACACCCATTGCAACCAGAAGGCCGTGCTCAAGGCCGACACCGTGGAGCGCCTGGTCGGCGCGCTGGGGTACGACGTCCAGGTCCCGGAGCAGGGCTGCTGCGGCATGGCGGGCTCGTTCGGCTACGTGCGCGAGCATTATCCCATCAGCCGGCGCATCGCCGAGCGGCATCTGCTGCCGGCCGTGCGCGATGCCGAGGCCGATACCGTTATCGTCGCCGACGGCTTCAGCTGCCGCAGCCAGATCCGCGACGAGACCGGACGCGAGGTCCTGCACTCCGCGCAACTGATCGCGCAGGCCCTCGACGCCTGAGGCCGGCCGCTGGTCCCGGTCGCCAAGCGCCGCTTGTCGACCAGGCGCCTAGGCCAGGCGCTGCGTTGCGATCCGGACGCCCCGCTCCGGTGGCCAAGCTCTGCTTCGCGACCTCGAAGCCGAAGCTCCACTCCCTTTCTCTGCCCGGGAAACGATCGCGGTATACGACCATGCGGCCCGAGTGCCCCTGCGCCTCAGGCAGGCGCATCCGCCTCCCACGGACGGTGTCGAGGATGCTGCCCCGTCAGCGGGGCACCGGCAGTCCCGGCACACCCAGCGCCGCATCCAGCAGCAGCAGCGCGAACAGCGCCGTCAGGTAGGTGATCGAGAAGCGGAAGAGCAGCAGCGCCGCCGGGTCTCCGCCTCTGCGGGCGAACGCCGCCGCGCGGCGGATGAAGTCTGTGCCCAGCACCAGTGCCCCGAGGGCGTACAGCGCGCCGCTCGTGCCCGCGACACAGGGCATCAGACTGACCGGCAGGAGCGCCACGGCGTACGCCAGGATTCGGCCCCGGGTGTGGGCGATGCCGTGGGTCAGTGGGAGCATCGGCACGCCGGCCGCGGCATAGTCCGAGCGCCGGGCAATCGCCAGCGGCCAGAAATGGGCCGGCGTCCAGACAAAGACGATCAGGAACAGCGACAGCGCCTCGGCGTCGATACCGCCGGTGATCGCGGTCCAGCCGAGCAGCGCGGGCGCCGCACCGGCGGCGCCGCCAAGCACGATGTTCTGCGGCGTGGACCACTTGAGCCACCGTGTGTAGACGACTGCGTAACCGATCAGCGCGAAGAGTGCGAGCAGGGCCGTGGCGGTATTGACCCAGAGCACCAGCACGACCATCGCCGCGGTACCCAGGACGGCCGCCAGCGCCAGCGCAGCCGGCACGCCGACGGCATGGGTCGGCAGCGGCCGGCCGCGGGTGCGGCGCATCAGCGCATCGATGTCCCGATCCGCGACTTGGTTCAGCACGGCCGCGGCCGCGGCCGCCAGCGTCACTCCCAGGGTGCCGGCGATGAGCGTCGGCCAGAGCGGCAGGATACCCGCCGGCTGTTCCGGCAGCGCCACGCACATGGACACGAGTGCCGTAAACACCACCAGCGCGACCACCCGGGGCTTGCAGAGCGCGACATAGGCGCGCCAGCGCTGCGTTGCGCCGGTGACGTTCGCGGACAGCGGCGCCGGTCCCGCGGCGCCGGCGAGCGGCTGAGCGCGGGCCGCGGCCAACGCCGGGCGTGTCAGGTCAGGGCGTGCGTGGATCGGCTGCAAGTGGCCGCGGTTGGGCATGAGGTTCTCCGGTGGGGTGCCCGCCGCCGGCGAGCTGGTGGACGAGGGTCAGAACCGTGAGCAGCAGCAGGGCCGCGACCGCGTTGTGCGACGCCGCCAGCGCCAGCGGCGCCCCGGCGGTGACGATGGCGATGCCCAGGGCGAGCTGTACCGCGAGCAGGGCCAGCAGCAGCCGTGCGATGTTGCGCAGGGCCGGCGGGCTCGTGGCCCGCGCGGCGCGCAACCCCAGGCTCCCGAGCAGCAGCAGCACCGCGCCGGCGCCGAGCCGGTGGGCCCAGTGGATGGCGATGGGGCCGGACCCGCTGCCCGAGCCGTCGGCGGCGAGCCCGAAGCCGGCGGTGAAATCCGCCGGCGGCCACCAGGCGCCGTTGCAGGTGGGGAAGCCCTGGCAGGCGAGGGTGGCGCCGTTGGCGGCGACCCAGCCGCCGAGGGCGATCTGCAGGACGAGCGCGCCGAGCGCGGCACCGGCGTGCAGATGCAACCCCGGCATGCGGCGGGAGCCCGAGCCTGGTACGGGACCCGCATCCCGCAGTACCAGCCACCACAGTAGGCTCAGCACCGTGAGTCCGCCGAGGAGATGACCCATGACCACCAGCGGCGCGAGCCGGAGCGTGACGGTCCACATGCCGAGCAGCGCCTGCCCGGCAACCAGCGTCACCAGCAGAGGACCGAGCAGCGTCGCATGGGCTCGCCTTCGACCCAGCAGCGCGACGCCGACGATCAAAAGCCCGAGCGTACCGGCCGCGTAGCGATGCAACATCTCCAGGTGGGCGCGGCCGGGCTGCAGCGGCTGGTCGGGCCAGCGAGCCGCGCGTGCCGCGGCCGGGCTGGCCAGGGCCCCCGCCACCGTCGGCGACCCGAAGCAGCCCGGCCAATCCGGGCAGCCGAGGCCCGCGTCGGCGAGGCGCACGGTGGCGCCCAGCACCACCACCAGCAGCGCAAGCGCGGCGGTGCACCGCAGGAGGCCGCGATAGAACACCCCGCGGGGGCCGTTGTCGCCGCGGTCCTGTATGCCAAAGTCGTCGTGATCCAAGCTGCACCCCTCCGCCACGGGCACCCCGCCGGCGCCGCTCCCGGCGTAGCGAAGCATCCTGCGTGCCAGCACGACTCCACACCTCCGCCGGCGGTGCCGCGCCGCGGGTAACCTGGAAAAGAAGGCGGTTTGCACCAGCCGATGGGTGCATTAGCCCCGCAGGGCCGCTGTTCTGGTCCTGGAGCCCGGGCTGTCCGGCAAAAGCGCTGGGTGCAGCGCCCGGCGCTCCGGCTCAGACGGGGCCCGCGGGGCTTTCCTCTTCCTTTGCGCGGTGCTCGCCAGGGCCGCCGCTGCGCGACAGGTTGCGGGCGCTGTTGACGAGGGCGACATGTGTGAACGCCTGCGGGAAATTGCCCACGAGCCGCCGTGCCGTGGGGTCGTATTCCTCCGACAGCAGGCCCACGTCGTTGCGCAACGCCAGGAGCCGGTCGAACAACTGGTGCGCCTCGGTGATCCGGCCGGCCAGGATCATGTTGTCCACGAGCCAGAACGAACAGGGCAGGAAGACGCCCTCGGTGCCGTCGACTCCTTCCACCTTGGGGTCCGGCAGGTAGCGGCGGACCAGACCGTCGTCCATCAGCTCGGTCTCGATGGCGGCGATGGTGCCCTGGATGCGCGGGTCGTCCGCGGGCAGGAAGCCCACCAGCGGCAGCAGCAGCAGACTGCCGTCCAGCACCTTGCTGCCGTAGTGCTGCACGAAGCTGCCGCGATCGGCGTCATAGCCGCGTGCGCAGACCTCGGCGTGGATGTGCTCGCGCAGGGCCTGCCAGCGTGTACAGGGGCCCTCGAGACCGAACTCTTTGATGGACTTGACGGCGCGATCGAAGGCCACCCAGGCCATCACCTTGGAATGGACGAAGTCGCGCGGTTTACCGCGTACTTCCCAGATGCCGTTGTCCGGCTCGTTCCAGTTGGACTCTAAGAAATCGAGCAGCACCGTCTGTAGGTCCCAGGCATCCGCACTGGGGGCGAGTCCCGAGCGGCGCGTCACGTACAGCGCGTCGCAAACCTCGCCGTAGACGTCGATCTGACGCTGGGAGTAGGCGGCGTTGCCGATCCTCACCGGCGCGCTGTCGGCATAGCCCGGCAGCCAGGACAGGGTCTGCTCCGTGAGGCGCCGCTCGCCGGCGATGCCGTAGACGATGTGCAGGTCCTCGGGACAGCCCGCAGTGGCGCGCAGCAGCCATTCGCGCCAGGCGGCGGCCTCCTGCTCGTAGCCGGCGACGAGGAGTGCGTACAGCGTGAAGGTGGCGTCGCGCAGCCAGGTGTAGCGGTAGTCCCAGTTACGGGAGCCGCCGAGCTGCTCCGGCAGCGAGCTCGTGGGCGCCGCTGCGATCCCGCCGGTGGAGGAATAGGTGAGCGCCTTCAGAGTCAGCAGCGAGCGCTCGACGGCCTCCGCGTGCTCGCCCCGATACGTGGAACGGCGGCTCCAGTCGCGCCACCAGTTGGCGGTGCGCGCGGAGGCCGCAACCGCGTCCGTGGCCGGCGGAGGGGGAAGGTGGGACCGGGCGTAGGTCAGCGTGAAGGGCAGGGTGTCGCCGGCCCCGACTTCGACCTGTGCGACGCTGCGGTGGTCCTCGCCTTGCAGCTTCACCGGTGTGCGCAGCAGCAGCGTGTCGGGACCGGCGGTCGCGCGCAGGCCCGCTTCGGTGCGCCGCACCCAGGGTACCGCCGCGCCATAGTCGAAGCGGATGATCAGCTCCACGTCCAGCGTGACCCGACCGCTGAGGCCGTGGACCACACGCACGATCTCGCACCGGTCCGGGCAGTCGGTCATGCAGTCGGTGATCTGCACGCTGCCGGTCTCGGTCTCGAAGCAGGTGTCCAAGACCAGGCTGCCGTCGCGGTAGCGGCGTGTTATGCGCCGCGGCGTGCCGGCGGGCGCGATGCGCCAGCGGCCATGCTCCGGGCCGCCGAGAAGGGCGCAGAAGCACGCCGGGGCGTCGAACCGCGGCGGGCAAAACCAGTCGATGGAACCGTCGCGGTTCACCAGGGCGGCGGTGGCGGTGTTGCCGATGAGGGCATAGTCTTCGAGCGGGCTGGCCATGGGTCGGATTTGCGGGCTTGAGTCGATGCTGGGTGTGGTTTCGCGCGCTTGGGAGGGGCTTCGTGCGTTACGCGTACTGCTGCCATGCAAGGAATGGCCCTGCGCAGACCACCAGCCGCGGGGCTACAGCACCCGGGCCGCCGCCCACCGGATCCCCCGGCGCTGATGCGGCTCCCCGTTTGCCGTACTGCCGGCGCATAAGGACCGCGCCCTGGGGCCTATGCGCCCATTCCCGGCCCGTGCTCCCGCCGCGTCCTTCGGCCGCATTTTTGCCGTTTCCCGCCTTGCCCGGCTGGAACGCCTCTTGCTGCGCTCTGCTCAGTGAAGCCGCCGGACCCGGCCGCGTGGCGGTTCACCACTGGTACATCCGCCACCCAGCATTGCAGGAGTCAGTCATGAGCACGGTCTACGTCACGGGCGCAAGCGCGGGTCTCGGCCGCGCCATCGCCGATGCCTTCTCTGCCCGGGGGGACGCCGTCGGGATCATTGGCCGCGACGAGGAGGCGCTGGCGGCCGCCGCGGAGGAGCTCGGCTCCCGGGTCGCCTGGGCCGCCGCGGACGTCGCCGACTACCAGGCCCTGGAGGCCGCGGCCGACCGCATCGCGGGAGAGATCGGCCCGCCGGATGTCTGGGTCAACAACGCCATGGTGACGGTGTTCTCGCCCTTCGCGGATGTGACGCCGGACGAGTTCGAGCAGGTCACCCGGGTCACCTACCTCGGCGGCGTCCACGGGCTGCAGATCGCGCTCCGGGCGATGGCGCCGCGGGGCCACGGGCACATGATCCAGATCGGTTCCGCGCTGGCCTATCGGCCCATTCCGCTGCAGGCGCCCTATTGCGCGGCGAAGGCCGCCATCACTGCGGCGGTGGACGCGCTGCGCTGCGAGCTGATCCACGACGGCTCGCCGCTCCAGCTCACGACCGTGCATATGCCGGCGATGAATACCCCGCAGTTCGACTGGGCCCGGCGGCACGTCGCGCACGAGCCGCAGCCCATGCCGCCGATCTACTCGCCGGCGGCGTGCGCGCGCGCCGTGGTCCATGCCGCCCGGCATCCGGAGCTGCGGGAGGTCTGGGTGGGACGCTCCAGCGTGCAGGCGATCCTCGGCACACGGCTCATCCCCGCCAACATGGACCTGCTGATGGCGAAACGGGCCTACGACGGGCAGTTCGAGCGCCCGGCCGAGAAGGCAGACCGGCCGGGCAATCTGTTCGCGCCCGTGGCCGGTGCCCATCGCGCCCTGGGCCGCTTCACCGACCGCATGCGGGACCGGGTCCGCTGGATCGGCACCTCGGCGATACGCGAGCGCGTCGTCTACGGTGTGCTTGCGTTGCTGGTGCTGCTGCTGTGGCTGGACTGACCGCCGTCTGAAGCCGACATCGGGCGTCGAATCGGGCTCGTCCGCGCGGCGCGTCACCGGCCGCGCAGCCGCAGGTCCCCGTCGTCGGCGCGCTCGATCCGCAGCTCCGCTCCGTCCTTCGGCTCCAGGCTGGTGCCGTCTTGCCCCGGCCAGGACAGATGCAGCGTGACGGGCTCGCAGGTGTAGTGGGTGCGGGTGTAGCGCGGCGGCAGCGTGTAGCGGTCCTGTCCCAGCCGGTAGTCGACGGTACGGTCGGCTGCATTCTGAATACTGAACGAGCGGCGTAAAGACTTGGGTCGCCCGAAGAGCTGCACCGCGTACCAGCGGCCGCCGCTGGAGCTGTGTGCGACTCCGACGCCGATTTCGGTGAGCCCGGCTCTCAGCATGTTGCGCCGATGCTCGGGTGAATTCCGCCAGCCCTTCATGAAGGCGGCAGTCAGCGCCTGGGTCGTGAAGCCGGCGGAATTGTATTGCCAGGCGATGTTCTCGGCGATGGTGCAGAAGGAATAGCCTGCGTCCCTCGCGCGTTGCGCGGGCGTGCTCCCGCCGGCCCCGTGGCCGTACCGGCCGGTGCGGGCCATGAATGCCGCGAAGTCGGCGGCCGCCCGGGCGAGCTTCGAATCCACCTGCAAAGGATCGCGCTCCTGCTGCCGGCGGAAATCATTGGTCTGTTCGACGATGCCGGATTCCACCTGTGCCGGGTCCGGGCCCGTCGCCGTGCGCCCGGCGACGGGCAGTGCGGTCGCGATGACGATCGCGAACAGCAGAGCGACGGGTCGCCGCAACGGCGGCTGCATCGGTGCGGCGGCGAGCATCCTGCGCCTTGTTGATGGTGCGGACGAGAACATGGGCAAGGACTCCTGTGGCACGGGCTGCGGCACGGTAACCGGGGAGAAGGTGCCCCATTCGCCGGGGCCCCATGCGGACCAGCGGCCGTTACTCCCTGCCACCAAGCAACTCGTATTCCGCGTCTGCCCTGCCGGCCGCGACCGGTCCAGGATGCCCGGCCTTTCCATTCAGCGTTGGCGGCTGCCGCTGTCGCGTCTGACCGCGCGCGCCGTGCGCCCCGCCTCCGGCTTAGGTGAGCCGCGGGTCGGTCTTTTGAGCCGAGGCAGCACCGACGTATTCGCGATCCTCGGGCGCCTGCCGCCCGGCCATGCGGACGAAGGCCGAACCGATGGTGCACATCTGCCCCGAGCATGTCCACAGCGACCGCCCCGGTCAGGGCCAAGGCATTGTCTTGAATAGGAAATAGCGGTTCTCCCGGTTGCTCCTGCCAGCGCCCGGCAACCTTCGACACACCCGGAGCTGCTGCTGGCACCTGGGTTGCTCGGACTGCTTCGACCCTCGGGTCCTTTCCGTTCCCCTAACCGTGCAAACCCGGAGAACCGGTCTCATGAGTCTCGAATTGTTCAAAGAGAAGGGCGTGCCGCTGGATCAGCAGCGCTTTACCTGGCGCGATCTGGTCCGCGAGCCCATCAGTAAGCTCGACAACGATGCGTTCTCGCGCGTGCGCATCATTTTGATGAACGGCATCGAAGCCGAATCCAACCGTTTCCTCCACGCCCTGGCGCGCATGAACGGACCCCTCAGGACCGAGGCGGCGCGGGTGCGCCGCGTGGACCAGCACCAGCAGACCCTGGTCAATTGGCTGAATCCGCCGGACCAATCGCCGCTGGAGACGACCATCGGTTTCGAGCAGGTGGCCATCGAGGTGACCGCCAGCATCGCCCAATCCGAGCCCGATCCCTATCTGGCCCAGGTCTATCGATACGGCCTGCTGGAGGACTTCGACCACATGTACCGCTATGCGGCGCTGATGGACCGCATGGAGGGAAAGGACGCCAACTCCCTGTTGCAGTGCTATACGGACATCCTCCCGGGCCGGCCGACCTCGGTGGAGCACCGTGCGCCCGAGGACGACCTGCGCCGGCCCTATGACCGCCGCAGCGCCGATCCGCTGACCAAGCTCAACGCCTTGACCATCATGGCCGGGGAGAACCAGACCCACGATTTCTACATGACCATCGGGCCGATGTATTCGGATCCCATCGCACGCCAACTCTATGCCGAAATCGCGTCCATCGAGGAGCAGCACGTGACCCAGTACGAGTCGCTGCTGGACCCGGAACAGACCTGGCTGGAGAACTGGCTGCTCCACGAGGCGACCGAGGTGTACAACTATTACAGCTGTGCCCAGTTCGAGGACGACAAACGCATTCGCAGCATTTGGGAACGCTTCTGCGATTACGAGCTGGGTCAGCTGCACTTCGTCATGGACCTGTTCCAGCGCATCGAGGATCGCGATCCGCGTGAGATTCTCCCGGAGCGACTGCCCGAGCCCATCCAATACAAGAGCCAGCGGGACTTCGTCCGCAACGTCCTGGAGAAGGAGGTGGGCTACCGCGCCAAGGGAACCGAGATCGGCGATCTCGACGAGTCCGAGGCCACGCGCGCCTACCGCGAGCACATGAACAGCGAAGGATCGCCGTCGGAGATGGTTTCCGATGGCTACATCTGGACGCCCGGCACCGAGCTCTTGCGTGCCGCCGGCTGAGCATCCACCGAGACGAACCCAATCGACAGAGGCCAGACAAATGGACAATCCGACGAAGATGACAGAAGGCATGCGCATCAACAAGACCGGCATGGCGACCGCCGCCCATGCCGACGCGATGCGCGAGGTGCCAGGCATGACCGAGCGCGTGAAGATCCCCGGGGCAGGGCTCGATCGCGGCGTCACCGATGCGCGCGCGGCCTACCTGAAGGAGACCCATGCGCTGGGCACCGTGCCGCCGCCGACCTCGGTGAAAGGGGCGGCCAAGGCCGCGCTGGAGATGCTGAAAGGCAACAAGGCCATCGCGCTCGTGGACAGGATGGCCGAGCGCCTGGCGTTCGAGCGCACCGGTGTGCGCTTCTATGGCGCCCTGTTGGAGAAGCTGGACGTGGGGAGCGGCTTCGACGGCGGTCCCTCGCGGGACGATCTGCTGGAGATCCGGGACGAAGAGCTGGCGCACGCCAAGATGCTCAAGGAATCCCTGGAACAGCTAGGCGCCGATCCGACCGCCGTGACCCCGTCCGCCGACCTGGCCGGCATCGAGGCCCAAGGGCTCGGCTCGGTCTTCGCCGACGCCCGCACCACCGTCGGCCAGTGCCTGCACGCGCTGCTGGTCGCGGAGCTGGCCGACCACGAGAACTGGACCCTGCTGCGCAAGCTTGCCGATGAAATGGGTCAGGAGGACCTTGCGGCCCGCTTCCAGAAGGCCGAGCAGGAGGAGCAGCGGCACCTGGAACAGGTCAGGGCCTGGGCGAAGGCCTATGCGAGGGCCGAAGCGGGCCTCGGCTGAGGGTACCACCGACGGCGCGCAAGGCGCGCGCCGCCGGTCTTCCCGGCCTGTTAAATGCCGGGAAAGGGCGCCTTGGCCGTCAGTGTTGCCGTAGCGCTTCCTTGGGCGGCTCGTGCGACTCGTTCGACGCGTCCTCCTTCTCGCCGATCTCCCTCTTGGCGGCCTCGCCGGCGGCACTGGCGACCTTCTCCACCCGCTCGCGGGTATCCCGCGCGCGCTCCCGCACCCCGGCACCGGTGGCGCCATGCCGTTCGGCGGCGCCGGACGCGTCCTCGCCCGCGTGCCGGGCTCGTTCTTTCAGCTCCTCGCCTGCGTGGCGCGCGCGCTCCTTCACCTCCTCGCCGGCGTGGTGTGCCCGTTCCTTCAGGTCGTCCGGGTGCAGGCCCTGTTGGTGGGCCTCATCGGATGCCGCCTCGGCCGCCGCCTGGGCTGCGTGCTTCGCCGTGTCGGCCGTCTCCCTGGCCTTGTCCCCGGCACCGCGCAGGAAGGCATCGCTGGCCTTCCCCATCCAGCGGTCTTCGGAGCGCGTGGTCGGCGCGCCGGCGCCCAGGGCTGCGCCGGTGGCGATGCCAAGGGCAACCAGCGACAGGGGATAGCGGTCGACGAAATCGCTGGTCTGCCGCGCCGCCTCGCGGGCGCCGCGCGCCGCCGCGCGCTTGGCCTGGAGGGCTCGGCGGCGGGCGCCGTCGCGTGCCCGGGCGACGCGCACCTTGGCCTCGTCGGTGGCTTCACCCATGCGCTCGCGGGTGCGGTCGATGCGCGCCTTGGCCTCCCCGCCCGCGGCACGGGCCTTATCGCGAAAGCGATCCCCGGCGTCGCCGTGAACGTGGCGGGTGCCTCCTGCGGCGGCCAGGTCCTGCTCGTCCCGTTCGGTACCCGCCCAGGCCGCCGCTGCCTCCGGGCCCAAGTCGTCGTAGAGCAGGCATTCGACCTCATCGTCGTAGAAAGGGTATTCGCGGCGCAGGCAGTAGGCGTACAGATCGGCGAGGGAGGTGTCATCCGGAGCCGGTGCCAGGCGGGCGCTGTCATCGCGCCTCCCCTGGGGCTCGGACGTGCTTTCTCCGTGGCCCGTCGGTTCATCCTTTCCACCTCCCGGGCTGCCGCCGAGCATGAGCCAGCCGAGCCCGACCCCGACGAGCGCCAGCGGCAACGGATTATGCTTGGCGGCACCGAACAGCTCGTTGAAATAGCTGCCGGGACCACCGCGCAGTTGCCGCAGCAACTGGTCCGTCAGGTCGTGGGCTGAGAACTTGCTTTCCAGCGCGGACAGCGTGGCGTCGATCTCCTGGCGGTGACGCTCGATGTTGTCCTGCAGGGAGTCGGCATCGGGCGGCCACTGGCCGGACCCGTCGTGCCGCTGCTCTTGCCGCTGCGTGTCTTCGTAACCGGTCGTGTTTGATCTCATGTCAGTCTCTCCTTCAGGAGTCGGCGGTCCCGATCGCTCTCGGTGATGGTGCGTTCCGGCTTCAGGGTGCGGGGCTTCAGCTTGCTGCGCCCGGCGGCGAGCATCACGCCGCCGATCGCGAGCACCACGATGCCCACGATCAGCGGTGCCAGCCAGGCGGGCGTTGGCAGCACCTCGTAGATCGCCAGCACTACCGCGTCGAGCAGGACCACGAGGCCGGCGATCAGCACGATGGCGCCGCCGACGATGGATCCCATTCCGGCCTTGAGGCTGGTGATGCTGTCGCCGATCTCGCTCTTCGCGAGGGTCACTTCGTCGCGCAGCAGCGCGGCCACCTCGTCGACGAAGTGACGCATCAGGCCGGGAATGGACCGGTCCGTCTGGGCGCGCTCGGCCGCTGGGTTGTAGTCGTTCATCGTCATCCTCCGTCAGGCTTGTGGGCGATCGGTGGCCGTGGTCACGGCCGCGGTGTGCGCCGGCTCCCGGGCAGTTCCGGGTGGCCAGGACGAGCCCCGCTCGGTGCTGGAGGCCGCAGGACGTGCGGCGGCCGGCTCATGGGCCGTTGCGGCGGGCCAAGATGCGCCCGGCTCGGTGCCGGCAGTCTGCGACGAACGGCCGCCCGTACCGGCGGACAGTCGCTGCTCGGTGTCCTCCGGCGTCGAGCTCTTGAGGAACCGGGCGATCATGAAGCCGGCCACCATGGCGCCGCCAAAGCTCAGGGTCGGCTCTTCGCGCACATATTCCTCGGTGTCGCGCCAGGCGTCGGCGAGGGGCTTGTGCCGGATGCGCTCGGCCAGGCGCCCGGCGCCGTCCGCGGCGCTGCGCCAGTAGTCCGCCATGGCGCCATGGCCGTCGGACTCGAGGGACTCGACACCGGCCCGCAGCGCCGAGGCAAAGGCGTCGACCTGTGCCGCGGCATCGAACCGCCGGTGGGAGACCTCCGCTCCGGCCTCCTGCTTCAGCGATTCCGCTTCCGACCGGGCGCCCGTCTTCAGGTCGTCCTTCAGCTTGGAGCCCTCATCCCGGACCGCGGAGGCGGCCTCGTCGGCTTCACGGCGCAGCTTCTGGCCGGTGGTCTCGCCCGCCCTGCGCTCATCCTCAGAATGCCCGGCGTGGTGGGTTACCGTGGATTCCGGTGGGTTTGGCATCTGCTTTCTCCGCTCGTGGGTGTGAACCAGTTGGTCGCACAAAGCGAATCAAGAAATGTGCCGTTTGTTCCGGCCCGCATTGGGTCCGGCCTTCGCCGGCCTTCCCAACGGTTGCCTATCGGTCCGATGGGCGTCACCGGGAGCGCCGCGGACCCACTCTGACTGGCGCCCGGGTGTCGAGCCCCTCCGGGACGAGATGCCCCGGGCGGGCGCCGGCCGGCTCGGCGGGCAGGCCGCTACGGGTCCGGATGCCGGTCCGCTGCCGGTACCCGGGGGCCGTGCCGGGGCCATTACCACCACGGATGGGGCTTTGACCCGGAGAGGTCGCGTCCCGCGAGTGTGCGGCCCGCGCGGTTCGATCGACGACCGGTTGGCACGGGGCTGGCATTGCCGGCGCACGGGCAGCCGCCGGCGAGCCTTTCGTCGGCAGCCCGGGTGCTCTTGAACCTCCCCCAACCCCCCGAGGAGAACCAACCCATGGCCGAACAACAGTTGCCGCCCCAGCACCAGGAACGCCAGCCCGGGCGCGAGGGCGCGATGCAGCCGAAGCCCGAGTACATCCGCGAGGGCTACCGCGGCAGTGACAAGCTGCGCGGCCGCGCCGCCATCATCACCGGCGGAGACAGCGGCATTGGCCGCGCGGTGGCCGTGCACTTCGCCCGCGAGGGCGCGGATGTGCTGATCGCCTATCTGGAGGAGGACGACGACGCCAGCGAGACCCGGGCGCTGGTGGAGCAGGAAGGTGTGCGCTGCGAGCAGTTCCGCGGCGATCTGGGCGACCCTGCCAACGCGGACGCGGTCGTCGAGCAGGCGGTCTCGGCCTTCGGCCGCCTGGACATCGTCGTCAACAATGCGGCCGAGCAGCACGCGGTACAGAAGCTGGAGGACATCACGCCCGAGCACTGGGAGCAGGTCTTTCGCACCAACATCCACGCCTACTTCTATCTCACCCGGGCTGCGGCGCCGAAGCTCGGCCCGGGCGCGAGCATCATCAACACCACGTCGGTGAACGCCTACAAGGGCAATGACCACTTGATCGCGTACGCGTCCACGAAGGGCGCCATCGTGGCGTTCACGCGGTCCGTTGCACTGACGATGGTGGGGCGCGGCGTGCGGGTCAACGGCGTGGCACCGGGACCGGTGTGGACGCCGCTGATCCCGGCCACCTTCCCCGCGGAGGCCGTGGAGTCCTTCGGCTCGCAGGTGCCGATGCAGCGCCCCGGCCAGCCTGCCGAGATCGCGCCGTGCTATGTGTTCCTCGCCAGCGAGGACGCATCCTACATGACCGGCCAGGTGCTGCATCCCAACGGCGGCTCGGTCGTGAACGGGTGAGTGGACGTGGAGAGACCACCGGAGCGGGCGGTTCCGCTGCGGTGGGAGCGGGCTAGAGCCGCGACGGCGCGGCAATGCCGCGCCGCCGGGCCTGAGCGCAACGAACAAGCCCCAAGGACCGGCGCGAGCGCCGGCCACGGACTGGCGCATCGCGGAGGTTACTGCCGCGACTGGGCGGGCTTGCCGCCCCGGTCGGACGGTTCGGGCTCTTGCTGGGTTTGGCTGGTGCCCTGGCTCAGGAATGGCGCCATCCGCTCCATGACGCCGTCGCGCAGGAGCCAGGCGTGACGCAGGGCCGCGGAGATGTGCAGACCGAGTACCAGGATCAACGCGATGCCGCTGGCCGCGTGCAGCCGCTGCAGCGCGTACTGCGCACGCTCGCCCTCGCCGCCGAACGGCGGCAGCTCCCATTGGAAGAAGGGCACCGGTTGGCCGTAGGAACTGATCAGCATGTAACCGATCACCGGCATCGCCAGCAACAGCAGGTAGAGGGTTCGGTGGGTCGCCAGTGCGAGCTGCTTCTGGGTGGGTGTCAGGGTATCCGGGAGCTTCGGGATGGGATGGCTCCGGCGCCAGTACAGCCTGAACGCCATCAGCAGAAAGATGGTGATGCCGCTGCTCGCGTGCAGCGCCACCAGCTGCCCGAACTGCGGATCACCGGAGGGAAGGTTCCAGAGCTTGAATCCGACGTAGAGCTGTACGGCAACCGCGGCGACGACGACCCAGTGCAGGGTCTGCTGGACGATGCCCCAGCTCTGCTCGGTGTTTTCGGTTTGCATGGCCTGCCTCGTTCAAGGGATTACACGATCGTGCGGGCGATCACGCTCGGCCCGCGCCTGCGCCGATGAGGCAGGCTTCGTGCCACGGGGTGCCGGGCCATGAATGCAAGGGGAGGCGGCGCAGGCGGGCCGGCAGCGCGAGCGCACCGGCCGGCAGTCGGGGGGTGGGTTTGAGCATTCGGCGGCTCATATGGTCAGCGGCGTTCGCCCGCCGTCCCAACGCCCCGCGGCCGCGTAGCCGCGATCCTCCACAGTTGCCGGGGCGGCGCTGCGGCACGTGGATTGCTCCTCTTTTGTCGACGGTCCCGGAGGGGGCCGTTGAGCCAGAACCGGGGGCGGACGGCGCGGTCCGCGCGCTCCCCCAGCCGAGAGTATCGGAACCATGCCCAGTGCACACCGGCGAGTGCGGCCCGCACCGGTCCCGTCCGGCTGCCGCAACCGCGGTGACCCGTGCGGTCCGGACAACCGTAACGCCTACGCCCGCGCGCACCGGGCCCGGCGGG
>Ga0316576_10000640_pt1 | contig 16908 bp, 12 predicted proteins | sample S0NA_FD_203075 | JGI IMG/M metagenome (GOLD analysis project Ga0316576, IMG submission 203075) | Rhizosphere microbial communities from salt marsh grasses in Alabama, United States - S0-2_050615r3r5 | ecosystem: Host-associated > Plants > Roots > Rhizosphere | place: USA: Alabama | collected... | reverse complement strand
GGGAGAACGTGACCCTGCCCGCCGGCAACGTCAAGAGCGGCAGCAACGACCTCTATGTCCGCGCCATGGGCGAGTACCCGTCGGTCGAGGCGATCGCCCGCACGGTGGTCGCGAGCCCGCGCGGAAAACCGATCAGGGTGCGCGACCTGGCCGCGGTCCGCGACAGCTATGAGGACGTGCGCTACCTGGTCGAGATGAACGGCGCGCCGGCGATCAGCGTCGGCATCCAGAAACAGAGCGGCGCCAACACCGTCGCGGTCGCCGAGGCGGTGCGGCGCGAGATGGACCGCATCAACCTGGAGCGCGACGACGTCCACCTGACCGTGGTCAGCGACCAGAGCGAGTTCATCCGCCAGTCGATCGACAGCGTCCGCAGCTCGGCGCTGTGGGGCTCGCTGCTCGCCGTCGGCGTGCTCTACTTCTTCCTGCGCAGCCGGTCGAGCACGGCGATCATCGCGCTGTCGATCCCGGTCTCGGTGATCGCGACCTTCGGGCTGCTCTTCTTCGGCGGCATGACGCTCAACCAGATGACCTTCGGCGGCCTCGCACTCGGCGTCGGTCTGATCGTCGACAGCGCGATCGTGGTGCTCGAGAGCATCGTCCGCAAGCGTGAGGAGAGCGGCCTGTCGGCCGACGAGGCGGCTCGGGTCGGCGCGCACGAGGTCGCCGGCGCCATCATCGCGTCGACGTTGACCACCTGCGTCATCTTCTTGCCGGTGGTCTTCGCCCGCACCACGAGCGGCGCGCTGTTCCAGGCCCTCGCGCTGGTCGTCGTCTTCGCCCTCGCCTGCTCGCTGCTCGTCGCATTGACGCTCGTTCCCATGCTGGCGTCGCGCTTCCTCACGGTGCCGAGCGCGTCCGAGCGCGAGTCCTCGCGCTTCTTCTCGGCGTTCCGACGCCTCGAGTCGCGCTACACCGACCTCCTGTCCGTCGCGATCCGGCACCGGGTCCGGGTGTTCGCGTTCACAGCGGTGCTGCTCGGTGGCGCCCTGTTGCTTTGGCCGCTGGTCTCGGTCGAGCTCGCGCCGCGTACCGAGGCCGACGAGCTCGACATCGAGCTCGAGATGGCGCGGGGCACCAACATCGCGGTCGCCCGCAGCTACCTCGACGAGCTCGAGCGCAAGATCCGCGGTGTGCTGCCCGACGACGCCATCAAGGTTTCTTCGACCGAGGTCCGCGGCGACAGCGCGGCGGTCGAGCTCAAGCTCGAGCCGCGCGACCGGCGCACGATGGGCAGCACCGAGATGGCCGACCAGGTGCGGCGGGCGGTCGACGGCCGGGTGCCCGGCGCCGAGATCGACGTCGAGGCCCAGCAGGGGCTGTGGATGCTCAACCGGGTGTTCAGCTCCGGTGGCGGCGACGCCGTCGAGATCGAGCTGCGCGGCTGGGATCTCAGGCGCGCGGACCGGATCGCCGCCGACATCCGCCACCGGATGGAGCGGGTTCCCGGTGTCACCGACGTCCGGGTCAGCCGGCGTGAGGGGCGACCCGAGGAGCGCCTCGAGCTCGACCGCGAGCGGATCGCCGAGCTCGGACTGTCGGTCCAGGAGGTCGGCAGGACGCTGATGGCCAACGTCGGCGGTCTCGAGGCCGGCCGCTTCCGCGAGGGCGGTGACGAGTTCCCGATCGTGGTCCGGCTCCGGCCGGAGGACCGGCTGCACGCCGCCGACCTGGACCACGTCGTGCTGCGCACGCCCCGGGGCGCCATCGTGCCGCTGTCGACGGTGGTCGACCGCCGTCGGGAGCGCGGCCCGGTCGAGATCGAGCGCGTCGACGGACAACGGGTCACGTACATCTCCGCCAACCTGGAGAGCGGCGTCGCGCTCGGCGACGCCGTCGACCGGATCCGAGGGGCTCTCGCCGACCTTTCGCTGCCGGACAGCTTCGGGCTGGTTTTCGGCGGCCAGTACGAGGAGCAGCAGAAGGCCCGCCGCGACTTCACGATCGCCATCGTCATGGCGCTGGTCCTGGTCTACATGCTCATGGCGGCCCAGTTCGAGCGCTTCGTCGACCCGTTGATCGTGATGCTGTCGGTGCCCGTCGCGTTGGTCGGCGTCGTCCCGACGCTGCTGCTCACTCGCACCACGCTCAACATCCAGAGCCTGATGGGGCTGATGATGCTGATCGGCATCGTGGTCAACAATGCGATCGTGCTCGTCGACGCGATCAACCTGCTGCGGCGCGAGTACCGGATGGGCACGGCCGACGCGGTCATCGAGGCCGGCCGGCTCCGGCTGCGGCCGATCCTGATGACCACCGGGACCACCGTCCTCGGTCTGCTTCCGCTCGCGCTCGGGTTGGGCGCCGGCGCGGAGATCCAGGCGCCGCTGGCGCGGGTCGTGATCGGCGGTCTGCTCGCCTCGACCCTCGTGACCCTGGTCTTGATTCCGGTCGCCTACACGTCGGCGACCTCGCTCGTCACGCGGCGCCGGCAACGCCTTTGGGAGGACGAGATCGAGCCGCTCGAGGGCGCCGCGGGCTCGTAAGCCGTCGCGAATGGTCCGGGTTTGGATATACTCGACAGAGAGCATTCCATGGCCCGACCGAGGATCGTCGTGACCGGGGCATCCGGTTTCGTCGGGCGCCACCTGCTCGACGGGATCAAAGAGTGCTTCTATGTTCACGGCATCGCCCGACGGTCGCAGGCCCAGTCCGGTATCTCTCCACACCCCAACATCATCTGGAGCCAGGCCGACATCGGGGAACCCGAACAGCTCGCCGCCACATTCGAGTGGATTCGAAGCAGGGGACCCGTCGCTGCGGTGGTCCACCTCGCGGCCCACTACGACTTCACCGGCGACAACAGCCCCGAGTATCAGCGGACCAACGTCGAGGGCCTCGGCCATACGCTTGACGCGTGCCGTCGGATCGGCGTCAGGCGTTTCATCTTCGCCTCGTCGGTCGCCGCCTGCCGCTTCCCGGACGCTGGCGGCGTTGTCACCGAATCGACCCCGCCGGACGCAGACCACCCCTACGCGAGGTCCAAGAGAACCGGCGAAGCAATGGTCCGCGCCGCCGACGACGTTCCGTCCTGTATCGTCCGTTTCGCCGCGCTCTACTCGGACTGGTGCGAGTACCCTCCACTCTTCAACTTCCTGACGACCTGGTTATCGGACGGCTGGAACGCGCGGATGATCGGCGGCCGCGGGATTTTCGGGATCCCCTATCTCCACATCCGCTGCGCCGTGTCGTTTCTCAATCACCTGCTCTACAACCTCGATGTGCCTGAACCGGGAGAGACGCTCATCGCCAGCACGGACGGACACGTATCGACTCGAGCCGTCTTCGACGCGGCGACGCTGGCGTATTTCGGCGAGCGCCGCCGGCCGATCCTCGTGCCCAAGCCCGTGACAGCCGCATGGCTGAGGCTGCAGGAGACCGCCGGCAGGGCGATCGGCCGACTCCCCTTCGAACGTCCGTGGATGGCGCGTTACCTCGACCGCCAGCTGTCGGTGGACGCGTCCCGCACCCGGCAGCGGCTCGGCTGGGCGCACCGACCCCGCTTCGACTTGATTCGGCGCATGCCCTTCCTGGTCGACAACCTGCGGACGCAACCGGTGCGCTGGAACACGATCAACCATGCGGCGATGCGCAAGGAGGTCACAGGCTACGGCTTGGAGATTCAGTGGCTGCTCGAGAGGCACCAGGAAGAGATCTGTCGCCGGCAGGTCGATGCGTTGCTCGATCCGGCCCGGCGCTCCCGATTCGGCATCGCCGGACGATTCGACCGCGATCAGATCGCCGCGCGTGTCCGGCTCTCGATCAGCAACCTCAGGCGCGCCATACGAACCCGGGAGATGGGACCGGTCGGGAACCACTGTCGCACCATCGCCGCGCAGTGCCACCGCGACGGATTGACCGTCGAGCAGGCGTGCGAGGCGTTGTCCAACCTCGGTACGGTGTGTATCGAGACACTCACGGAGGACGCGCCACGACCCGGGCTGGAGCGGGCTTTGACCGAGCGGATCACCATGGCGCTCCAGTTCGGGATCGACGAGATCCTCGACGAGTTCGAGTTGCTGTCGGGTGCCAGCTGTGCACCCTGCCGCGAGCGATCCGAAGCCGTGATTCACGCCTGATCGCGCTTGGCGCGACCGTCAATCCTGACCGTCCTGCGCTTCTTCTCGGGCCGGGAGCACCTCTGTCGCGACCGGAGTCGCCATGTGGAGCGTTCGGGTCGGGTACGCGATCTCGATGCCCCGTTCGGCGAACTGCCGGACGATCCCGAGGTTGATCGCCTGCTGGATGTCCATGAACACGGCGTAATCGGCCGACAGCACGTAGTAGACGAACTCGAAGAGGTACGCGGAATCGCCGAACCCCTTGAAGTGGGCCCGGTCGAACCGGGTGCTGTCGGTGCTCTCGATGATGTCGCGCACCACTCCGGGGATCGCCTCGAGCTCGGCCGCAGGCGTCTGATAGGTGACGCCGACGACGAACGAAACGCGGCGTTCCTCCATTCGCTTGTAGTTCCGGATCCGGCTCGACAGCAGGTCCGAGTTCGAGAACACGAGCTGCTCGCCCGACAGGCTGCGGATCCGGGTCGTCTTGAGCCCGACCCGCTCAACCGTGCCCATGAAGTCGCCGACGATGACGAAGTCGCCGATGACGAAGGGCTTGTCGAGGGCGATGGAGAGCGACGCGAAGAGATCGCCGAGCACGCTTTGGATCGCGAGCGCGACCGCGATGCCGCCGACGCCGAGACCGGCCATCAGCGCGGTCACGTCGACCCCGGCATTGTCGAGAATCAGCAGCAGCGCGGCCGACCAGATCAGGAGACGGAAGACGTACGACAGCCCGGTCAACGTCGTCACCGCGCCGGGGTCCGTCTCGGCGCGTTCCCGTCGGGTCCGTGTCAGCCACAGGGTGACCGCCCGGTTCGCCCAGACAGAGATCTGGAGAATGACGACGACCACCGTGATCGTGGTGAGGGCTTTGCCCACCCGCGCTGAGAGATCCAGAACCCGGCTGCCGACCCAGACCGAGATCATGAGGTAGAACCAGCTCCGCGTCCGCTCCGCCGCACCGACCGCGATGTCGTCCCAGGGGGTGGTGGTTTTCGCGACCACCTTCTGCAGCCGTCCGATGAGGATGGCCTTGCTCAGCCGGAGCACGCCGTAGGTGATGATCGCGACGATCACGGCGCCCACCCACGCGGCGGTCGGGTTGCCCCACAGCTCGGTCGCCGCGAGCGGGAACCACCCCTCGATCCAGGCTTGGAGCGTCTCCATCGATCCTCCTTCGCGACCTAGAGTAACAAGCGTCGGCGCGGGAGCGGTCAGGTGTATGCTCCGTCGTCATGACGTCACCCCGGCACGCTGTCGGCTACATGCTGCTGTCCGCGGCGTCGTTCGCGGCGATGGGCGGGTTCGTCAAGGCGGCGGCCGACGTGCCGCTTGTCGAGAAGGTGGTCGCCAGGAACGTGGTCACGCTGGTCGTCGCCGGCGCCCTGGTGCTGTTCGGCCGACATTCGCTGCTCGGCCGGCTCCGCAATCAGCCGCTGCTCGTCCTGCGCTCCCTGCTCGGCGTCGCCGGGGTCACCTGCTACTTCTACGCCATCAACCACCTGATTCTCGCCGACGCCGCCATGCTGACCAAGCTGTCGCCGTTCTTCGTCGCGATCTTCGCGCTGGGGTTTCTCGGCGAGCGCCCGCCGAGAGCGGTCATGGTGGCGATGTCCGTCGCCTTCGTCGGCGGCCTGTTCATCGTCAAACCCCGGTTCGATCTCAGCGTGCTGCCGGCGTTGATCGGGCTCTGCTCGTCTCTGTTCGCCGGCGGTGCCTACACTGCGCTGCGCGCGCTGAGAACCCGCGAGGCGGCGGAGACCATCGTCTTCCACTTCTCACTCGTGACGGTCGTTCTGCTGTCTCCGCTGCTCGCCATCGACCCACACCTGCCTCGCGGCGGCGAGTGGGGCGAGCTGCTCGGCATCGGCGTCTTCGCCGCGATCGGGCAGATCGGCCTGACCTTGGCGTACCGCTACGCACCGGCCGCCCAGGTCTCGATCTACAGCTACACGACGATCCTGTTCTCCGCGTTGCTCGGCTTCGCGGTCTGGGCGGAGGTTCCGGACCTGCCGAGCCTGATCGGCGGCGTCCTCATCGTCGCCGGCGGTATCGGGGGGTATCTCGCCGACCGGAGCGCACGTCCCCGATTCGGGCGGGAGGCGCATGGCGGCCGTCACGAGAACGACCGGCCGGCCTCCGGGTGACCGGGGGCCGGCCGTACATCAGTGAGTCTGGTCACTCACCCGGCGGCGGATCAGAGGTCCGCCGGGCGCCCGCAGCATCAGTTCCCGTCGACCTTCTCCTTGGCCTTCTTCGCCGCCTCCTCGACATCGTCCGCGGCCTTGTTCGCCGCGTCCTTCATGTCGTCGCCGGCCTTCTCGATGGCGTCGCCGGCGTCCTCGGCCATGTCACCGACCGTGTCCGCGGCGTCCTCGGCCATCTCACCGGCCTTGTCGGCCGTGTCCTTGACCGCGTCGCCGGCCTTCTCGACGGCCGCCTTGGCGTGGTCGCCGGCGTCCTCGGCCTTCTCCGCGGAGCAGCCGAGCAGTGCGAGCGAGGCGATGATCGCAAACAGCATGATGAGTCTCATAGGTTTCCCTCCATCTGGAATCGGAGCGGTACTGTAACCGAACGTCGACGACTTTGCCACCCCTCGCGGACCCGCCCGAGTCGGAGGACGAACCACCGGAGCGCCCGGTGTCGCGACCGGTTGAGATCGGCCCCGATGCCACGGATAATCTCTCGGGGAGGTCGCGACCATGCACGAGCCGTATCGGATCAAGGTCGTCGAGTCGTTGCCCCGGGTGTCGAGAAAGGACCGGCGGCGAGCGCTTTCGGACGCCGGTTTCAACACCTTCCACCTGCCGGCCGATCGGGTCGAGATCGACCTCGTGTCGGACTCGGGCACCGGCGCCATGAGTTCCGCCCAGTGGGCCGCGATGGCGGACGCGAGAGAGGATTTCTCGGGCCAAGCGTGCCACGAGCGTTTCGTCTCCGTGGCGCGCGACGTGTTCGGCTTCGACCACATCCAACCGGTGCACCAGGGCCGGGCGGCGGAGAGCCTGCTGTTCCGGCTGCTTGTCAAACCGGGCGACGTCGTGCTGTCGAACACCTTCTTTGAAACCACGAGATCCAACGTCGAGGCGAGCGGCGGCGAGGCCCGGGACCTGCCCGACTCCGAACCGCCGTGGTGCGGCAACATCGACCTCGACCGGCTCGAGCGCACGTTGCGCCGCAATCGGCGCGTCCGGCTCGTCGTACTGACCGTGACCAGCAACATCGCCGGCGGTCAGCCGGTCGCCATCGACAACCTCCGCCGCACCCGAGAGCTGGTCGACGAGCACGGTGTCCTGCTCGCCCTCGATGCGAGCCGGTTCGCCGGCAACGCCGGTCTCGTCAAGCAGCTCACCGGTTCGAAGAAGTCGGTCAAGCGGCTGTGCCGGGAGATCTTCGAGCCGGCCCACCTGGCGTTTCTGAGCTGCAAGAAGGACGCCCTGGCCAACGTCGGCGGCGTCATCGCCTTCGACGACGGCGCCCTGCTCGAGCCGCTCGTCCACGAGGTCATCCGGCAGGAGTCCTACCCGAGCGCCGGCGGCCTGGCGGCGCGCGACCTGGCCGCGATGGCGGTCGGGATCGAGGAGGCGGTCGACGACCGGGTGGTGAGGTCACACGTCGAGAAGGTACGGCTTCTCGCGGACCGGCTGGACGCGTCGGGTGTCCCTGTCGGCACCCCGGTCGGCGCCCACGGCGTCGTGATCCAGCCGCCCGACGATCGGCCTCACGCACCGCATTCACTGGCGGCCGAGATCTACCTCGAGGGCGGGGTGAGGGCCGCGGTCTTCGGCGACAGCGTGCGGCTCGCCGTGCCGCGACGGGTCTACACCCGGGACCACCTCGAACGGGTCGCCGCGGTCGTCGGCCGCGCGTTCCGGACGCCGCACCTGAAGCTGAGGTGCGTGCACAGCCCCGCCGAGTTCTTCAACTTCTTCGCCCGCTTCGAGGCGGAGTCCGGAGGCGGCGATGCGACGTGAGCTGATGATCCTGATGATCGGTGCGACGGCGGCCGCCATCGGTCTGGCGGACGACGATCCGGCCCCACGCCCACGGCTGCGGGACCTCGGCGTCACCACCGGTGTTCTGGCGCCCGGACCGCTCGACGCGATCACCGACGTCGCCGGCGTTCGGGTCGGCCACCGGACCCTGGTCGAGGGTGACGACGTGCGTACCGGCGTGACCGCCGTTCTGGCCCACGGCGGCAACCTGTTCCAGAGCAAGGTGCCCGCCGCGGTGTATGTCGGCAACGGCTTCGGCAAGGCCGCGGGCTTCCTCCAGGTCCGCGAGCTCGGCACCGTCGAAACCCCCATCGTGCTGACCAACACCCTGAGCGTCGGGACCGCGGTCGACGCGGTCGTCGGTTGGACCCTGGCCCAGCCCGGCAACCAGGAGGTGCGCTCGGTCAACGCCGTCGTCGGTGAGACCAACGACGGGGTGCTGAACGACATCCGCGGCCGGCACGTGACCGCGGAGGACGTGGTGGCGGCGATCGAGGCGGCGAGCGGCGGACCGGTCGCCGAGGGCAGCGTCGGCGCCGGAACCGGGACGCGGGCGTTCTGCTGGAAGGGCGGCATCGGCACGGCGTCCCGGGTGCTGCCCGACGATCTCGGCGGCTACACGATCGGCGCGCTGGTCCAGACCAACTTCGGCGGCGTGCTGCGCGTCGCCGGCCGGCCGGTCGGCGAACGACTCGGCTGCGTCCCGTTCGGTCTGACCGGCGCCGGTTCGAGGGTCCCGCCATCCGAAGATGGGTCGGGCGACGGATCGTGCATGATCGTTGTCGCGACCGACGCCCCGCTGTCGCCGCGCAACCTCGAGCGGATCGCGAAGCGGGCGGTGCTCGGTCTCGCCCGCACCGGCTCGTTCATGAGCAACGGATCGGGCGACTTCGTGATCGCGTTCTCGACCCGCAACCCGGTGCCGAACGGCGGGGAGGCCCGCGAACGGCTGCAGACGGTGGTCGCCGACGACGCCATGAGCCCGCTCTTCCTGGCGACAGTCGAGGCCGTCGAGGAGGCGGTGCTCAACTCACTGCTTCAGGCCACCACCGTCACCGGCAACGGCGGCCGCACGGTCGAGGCGATCCCGATCGAAGCGCTGCGCGAGGTGCTCGACTCGCGGCGGGAGGCCGACTGACACACCCGGCGAGGGCCGCGCCGTGGCCCTGATCAGGCCGATCTCTCGCCCAACAGCGCGAAGACCCGCTGCGGCTCGTCGAAGCCCTTCGTCGACTGCGGGCCCAGGTCCTCGAACTCGAACTCCCGCTCCGCCATGAGGTGGGTGTCCGGACAGACCACGATCGGACCGGTTGCGTCGCCGGCGATCTTTTCGATGCGAAACGCCAGCACGACCGACTCCCCCACCATCGACAGACCCAGGATGTTGTCCGAACCGTACCCAGATATGGACACCAGACCGGTGGTCAGTGCGAAGTCCATCTCGAGCGGGAAGCCCTCTACCGACCACACCTCCGGATCGCTGGCGAGCTCTTCGGTCACCCGGCGGAGGCGCAGCACCGCCCGGCACGCGTCGACCGCGTGGTTCGGTGTCGAGCCGCGCTCCCAGAACGCGAACAGCGCGTCTCCCTGGAACTCCTTGACGGTGCCTCCGAAAGCGATGACCTCCTGCTCCAACCGATTGAAGACCCGAGACACGGACGCCTGAAGGACTTCGGGCGGCGCCTTTCGAACCAGCGCGGTGAAGTTCCGGATATCGCCGACCAGGTTGGTCACGGTCGTGGTGTCCGACACACCGAGCGTGTCAAACGGCACCGGCTGTTCTCGACCGGTCGGCTTCGTCGCGGCACCCTCGAGCCGGAGCCGGAGGTGGCGACCCACCGAAAGCACCTGACCGACCTCGAACGGAGTTCTCGAGTTCGGCGAAAGCCGTCGGCCGTCGAGCCGCGTTCCGTTGCGGCTGGTGTCCCGGACGAAGCAGCGCCCGTCCGGCTCCAGAACGACCACGCAGTGACGGGACGACACCGTCGGGTCGTCGACGGGCAGACGGCCGGTCCCGGTCTCTCCACACCGAGAGCGACCGATCTCGATACGATCGCTGAACTCGTAGCTCGAGCCCCCTCCACCGACCTCGACCAGGCGCCGGGTGGGCCTACCGCCCGACCGCGGGACGTCATCCACCGAAACCGACGCCCGACGGCTCATCGTCGACCGTACCCGGACCGAATCGGATGCAGCCTCCGGCCTTCGCGCTCGCGGGCATCGTGCGGCAGACCCGCGGCACCCTGCCGAGCCAAATTCGTTCTCGGTGATTGCGTCGGTGTGGTGTGCATCGTCCTGCAATACTGAACAAGAGTCTCAATCGTGTTATTGCCCGAGCCCGTTACGATTTCGGAGCCCCGCACCGATGATCCCCCGGAGCTCACGTGAAGGTCGCACGAGCCGCCGCGCACCGTCCGACCCGTGCCCGGGACGAAGGGCGGCCTCATCGACCTCCGACGGCCATGCGGGTCGGAGATCACAACCCGGACGTCTCGGAGTCGGCGTCGGGAGGTCACCGCTCGAGCACCTTCACCGAGCACCGCAGCGCGCCGCCGTACATCGCGCTGATGGCAAGGCCGTCGATCGGGTGGACGACGAAGCCGAGCGACGCCCAGGTATCCGCCGCCACCCGGTCCAGGGCGTCGAAACCGTAGCGAGGCATGTACACCGCCCGGCGGTCGCCATCATCGACCAGCACGACGTTGTTGTAGGTGAGCATCGGGTAGGCCGCACGCAGGTCGGGTGTCTCGCCATCCTCGTTCGGACCGCGTCGCCTCGGCCCCCCGTCGAGCCAGGGCACCCGCTCGACCCGGAGACCGGCGTCGGCCAGCGAGCCCGCTACTCGGTCGAGCACCGGCGCGATCCGACGGCTCGACGCGACCATGTCGGCCGTCACGCCGAGCAGGCCGGGCGCCCGGACGGGTCCGCCCGGTCCGTCGAGCTCGCGGATCGCCGGCCGGCCGAAGAAGTGCTCCTCGCACCAGGTCTCGAAGGCGTGCACCTCGTCAGGGCGGTCCGACAGCGCACGCTCGGCCAATTCGGCCCCGGCGCCGGCATCGGCGACGGCGATCCTCCCGTCGCCGAGCGGCGTCAGCATCATGTCGAGGTGGGCCACCGGCTGCGGCACCGGACCGACCACGGTCACCGGCCGTCCGAGCTCGGTCTCGAATCGGAGCACGACCTCGACCTCGTTGACGTCGAGCTCGATCGCGTTGCGGCGGATGGTGTCGGCGCCGATCATCACACGTCGCTCGTCGGAGACGATGTTGCCGCCCTCGAACGACAGCTCGGACTCGACCAGCCGGTAGCCCCGCGCAGCGGCGATCGCCGGCGCCATGAGCCGGTCGTCCGCCCGCTCGAAGCTCCTCGATGTCAGCAGCACGGTGTCCTGTCCGTCAGTCAGCACCAGGAAGGGGTCCTGGGGCCAGATCGTCAACGGGCTGGTGAACGGCAGCTCGAGAAATCGGACCCGTCCGGGCTCGCGGCGACCGGCCACGGTGAACGCCTTCCGGTCGTTGGTGAGCACGAGAACGCGCGTCGACTCGGGCAGACCGTTGACCAGGTTGCTGACCAGATCGGCGTTGCGCAGCATGGCCCGCCGGGCGCTATTCGCGACCACGGCGACCACGCGCGGCGAACCACCGACGTCGGGCAGCAACGAGGCGCGGGACGCGAGCGGCGGCGGCACCGCGCCACCGCCGACCGGGACGAGGCCGGCGACGACGACCGCCACCGCGAGACACACGGATCGCCGCCATGCTCTCCGTCGGACGGATCGCGCCTCGCGGGCTGCCGTCCTCGCCTTCATGAGGCCTCTCTCAGGACCGAGGTCAGAAGCCGCAGCCCGACTGAGCTGCGGTCGACACCACGGCGTTCTTGTCGGCGTCGGTGATCAGCCCGGCATCGACGAACTCCTCACCGGTATGGGCGACGCACCTGACGTACGCGCCGTGGTTGCGCCAGCCGTTGTCGCACGGGCAGAGATCCGCGATCGAGCAGCCGTCCGCATCGACCACGTCGCCCGCCGCGGTGTCGAGACAGCTGTCGTTGCCGTCGACCACGCCATCGTTGTCATCGTCGTAGTCGCAGACGTCACCGATTCCGTCCTGATCTCCGTCGATCTGAGCCGGGTTCGCCGCCAACGGACAGTTGTCGTCCGGATCGTCGATTCCATCGTTGTCGTCGTCCAGATCGCACGCATCGCCGGCGCCGTCGCCGTCAGTGTCGAGCTGGCTCGGGTTCGCCGTTCCGATACAGTTGTCCTCCGAGTTCGGAACGCCGTCGCTGTCACGGTCGACGGTCAGCCCGACCGCGTGGTGGCTGTTGCGATCCATCACCGCCCAGACGTAGGGGTCCCCGTCCGCCGACACCGCGGTTCCGTAGTGCCCGAGCACGCCGTCCGGCTCCTTCCGCGGCTCGTACGACGTGCGAATGTCCGTCATCGCCCGGACCGCTCTGATCCAGCGCCCGTCACCGCCGGCGCGACCCTCGACGAAGCGCATGACCCGGGCGTCCGCGAGACCCATCGCCCGCGCCCTCGCGCGCGCCCGAGCCGGGTCGGTCACCACACCCTGTCGAACCAGAGCGTCGCGGATGAACCGCACACGGATGAAGTCCGCACCCACATCTCGGAGATAGGTCGTGCGGATGTCGGCGCGACCGCCTTGGGCATCGACCGCCCAGACCTCCAGATCGAGCGTACCGTCGAGCAGGATGAAGCCCTCCTGCACCTGGTCGTTCCCCGGCAGGTCGGCGAATCCGTTGTAGACGGTCGTCCCCTCGACGCTGATCTCCGAGTCCCCCGGGTTTCGGATCTCGAAACCGGTGTGCATGAGATCAGGAGCGTTGTCACCACCGAAGATCACGCCGTAGCTTTCTCCGGCCTCGACCGCCACGAGGTCGATCTGAATCACCAGCTCGATGAGCGTGAAGGCCCGTGCCGCCGCCGGCTGCAAAATCAGCAGCCCCAGTGCGGTGGCCAGGCAGACGACTGTTCTGCCAGTTCGCATCTCGATACTCCCTTCGGGATTGCGTCTCTTTCTCATACAATACACCAGCCGGACCCCCTCCCGCAAGCGAAGCTCCGATGCGCGGGTGCCGGCGGAATCCGACCGGTCGCGACACCGTCGAGCTCGGAGGGAAGTTCCTCGACGACGCGGTCGTTGCCCAACTCGAGAGGAGCGACGCCATGACCATGCGCCCCGTTCGACAGACGTCCACCGCCCGACCGACGCTCGAGGGAGCGGGCGTTCACCTGCACCGCGCGTTCGGTTTCGGCGCGACCGACGACTTCGACCCCTTCCTGCTGCTCGACGACTTCCGCAACGACGTTCCGGAGCAGTACCTCGCCGGGTTCCCCTGGCACCCCCACCGGGGCATCGAGACCGTCACTTACGTCCTCGCGGGCACGGTCAGCCACGGCGACAGCCTGGGCAACCGGGGCGCGATCGGCGCCGGCGGTGTGCAGTGGATGACCGCCGGTTCGGGCATCATCCACCAGGAGATGCCCGCCGGCGACGAGGCCGGCCGGATGCACGGCTTCCAGCTCTGGCTCAACCTGCCCCGAGAGCACAAGATGACCGCACCCCGCTACCAGGACATCGTCGGCGGCGACGTCCCAGAGGTCGGTGAGGACGACGGCACCGTGGCCCGGGTCATCTGCGGCAAACTGTGGGGCGCCACCGGACCGGTCGACGGCATCGCCGGCGAGCCGACCTACGTCGACGTGGCGGTGCCGCCCGGCGTGCGCCGCCGGATCCCGGTCGCCCACGGCCGGCACGCCTTCGCCTACGTCTTCGAGGGTGACGGCGTGTTCGCCGATGCCTCCGATCCGGTCGCGGCGCCGACCGAGATCGTCGACGGCGGACCGGCGACGGCGGCGGCGAACGCCGCGAACCGATCCCTCGTGCTGTTCGACTCGGGCGATGAGGTGGTGGTCCGCGCGGGCGAGCACGGCGTCCGATTCCTGCTCGTCTCCGGCCGCCCGTTCCGGGAGCCCGTCGCCTGGCACGGCCCGATCGTCATGAACACCGAGGGCGAGCTCCGCCGGGCCTACGAGGAGCTTCAGGAGGGCACTTTTCTGCGTCACGACGCCGCCCGGTGACGGCTATCCGGCGGCACGAGGCCGAGTTCCCGGACCTCGACTCGGCGGCACTCGGCACGATCGAGCGGCGTCGTCAGGCCAGCTCCACCCGCACGGTCTGGACGCCGTCACGGACGGCGACCTCGAACACCCGCGGTTCGTCACGAAGGCGGGGCACCACGCTGATCCGACCGTTGCGCTCGATGTACGCGTGCCGCACCTGCCCCGGGTCGTCGATCTGAGCCACCAGCCGCAGCGCCTCGTGAAGGTCCTGGCTCGAGATCTCGGCGCGGCGCAGGGTCTCCGTTTGGACCTGTCCATCTTCGACCAGGCTCTCGCGGCGGCCCTTGAGAAGCCGGTCGAACCACCCGCTGTGAAACGCCAGCGACGACAGTCCCCAGTGCAGCAGAACCAGACACAGGACGGCTCCGAGCGTCGCGAGCGGCGGCGCGGCGCCGTTGATCCCGCGGCTCAGCATCGAGCCGACGATGATGCCGAGCACGATGTCGAACCCCGTGTTGCGACCGAGCAGCCGGTTTCGGCCGAGCCGGATGACCGCCAGCCCGATGACGTAGATCACCGCGGCGCGCGCGACCATGTGGCCGAGCGTGAGCGCGTGCAGATCACTCACCGCGCCGAACACGGACGTGAGCATCTCGGAGAGCGGACCGTTCATGAGACCTCCCTGGGTCGTGGTTCAAAGCGACGTACCGGCGCCCTCGTCGTGGAGAGCCGGTCCGGATCGACCGCCGATCGCGCGTCGTCGCGTATATTGGCGCATGCATCGCACGATCCGGAAGACAGCACCGGCCGACGATCGTTGCTACAAACGAAGGAGCGTGTATGTCCGACAGCCGGCACGAACAGGTCATCGGCGATCATGAGGGCATCCTCGCGAACGCGCGGCAGGTGGTGCAGGATGCGGTCGTGTCCTACCGCGGCCGGCCGGTGGGAACCCGGGCGGCCTGTGACCCGCGCTTCGCCGGGGCCTTCAACTACCAGGAGTGCTTCGTCCGGGACTTCGTCCCGTCGGCGCTCGTCTTTCTCACCGACGGCGAGCCGGAGATCGTCCGCAACTTCCTCCAGGCGGTCGACCAGGTTTGCTCCCAGGGGCAGCGTATGGAGGGGCACGATCTCCACCCCGGGGTGATGCCGGCGAGCTTCCGCGTCGACACCGAGGACGACGGCGAGCGGCTCCGGGCCGACTTCGGCGATCGGGCCATCGGCCGTGTCGCGCCGGTCGACTCGATGATGTGGTGGTCGGTCCTGCTGCTGATCTACCAGCGGGCGACCGGCGACACCGACCTGGCTCGGAATCCCGAGTTCCAACGCCGAATCGAGCTCAGCCTCGACCTGTGTCTGAAGACCTCGTTCGAGGTCTTTCCGACCCTGCTCGTGCCGGACGGAAGCTGCATGATCGACCGTCGGATGGGCGTCTACGGCCATCCGCTCGAGATCCAGGCGTTGTTCAGCGCGCTGCTCGACGTCGGCCGGATCCTTCTCGAGCCGACCGACGACAACCAGACGTTGCGGGACCGCGCGGCTCAACGACACCGCGCGTTGCGGTCGTACGTCCGCGATCGGTACTGGTTGGACCGGTCGCGCCTGACCGAGATCCACCGATTCCGAACCGAGGAGTTCGGCTCGACGAGCGTCAACGCGCTCAACATCCACCCGGACTCGATGCCCGCGTGGGTCACCGACTGGCTGCCGGAAGGCGGCGGCTACATGGCCGGCAATCTGGGGCCGGGTCGGATGGACTTTCGCTTCTTCGCACTCGGCAATCTGCTGGCGGTGCTGTTCGCCGTCACGACCGAGGACCAATCCACCGCACTGTTCCACCTGTACGATGGCCGTTGGGACGACCTCGCAGGAGAGGTACCGCTGCGGCTGGTGTTTCCGGCTGCGGAGGACGACGAGTGGAGGGTGCTGACCGGCAGCGATCCGAGAAACTGGCCGTGGACCTACCACAACGGCGGCAGCTGGCCGACGTTGCTGTGGCCGTTCGTCGCCGCCGCGTTGCGGGCCGGTCGCCGCGACCTGGCCGAGCGGGCGTTCCGCCAGCTCGCGTCGCGCGCCGCCGCGGACCAATGGCCCGAGTATTACGACGGCCGGAACGGGCGGCTCGTCGGCCGCTTCGCCAACCTTCGCCAGGTGTGGACCGCCGCGGCACTCGTGGTCAGCCACCGGCTGCTCCACCACCCCGACCTGTGCGACTGGTTGGCGGTCGACTCAACGACGCGTCCGGACGCCGACGACGACACGTCGTCAGATGCGGCGCCATGACCGGCCGTCGCGCGCCCGTCTGACCGCAGACCTCAGCTGCCCATCAGCGCCGGCTGGGCTTCGACCACACCGCACCCGATCCGCTCGCCGGCCGCGCCGGACGGCTGCGACGTGAAGTCATCGGCTCCCGCGTGGACGACGACCGACTTGCCGACCACATCGTGGTCGGAACCGTCACCGAGCGACCACAGATTCGTCGTCATCGTCAGACTGCCGGTTCCGTCGTCGCCGACCGTGACGTTGCCGATGTCGCCGAGGTGGAACGGCGGCTGGCCCCACTTCCCGTGCTCCTCGCCGGTCGGGTTCCAGTGCCCGCCCGCCGACGACGCATCATCGGCGCTGCAGTCACCGAACTCGTGGAGGTGCACCGCGTGGACGCCGGGGCTGGCGTTCTCCAGCTCGATCTCGAGCTGAACCCCACCGTCGGTTCGGGTGAAGGTCGCCCGGCCGCCGAGCTCGCTGCCACTCGCCGGTCCGATGT
>Ga0316576_10000639_pt1 | contig 16935 bp, 17 predicted proteins | sample S0NA_FD_203075 | JGI IMG/M metagenome (GOLD analysis project Ga0316576, IMG submission 203075) | Rhizosphere microbial communities from salt marsh grasses in Alabama, United States - S0-2_050615r3r5 | ecosystem: Host-associated > Plants > Roots > Rhizosphere | place: USA: Alabama | collected... | reverse complement strand
TGGCGGCATCCCGGCCGGTTGCCGGTGTAACCAGCCTGGATGTGCTGTCAGCCCAGGTTGCACCGGTCGCCCCCGGGCACGGATCACTGGTTTGCGCCCTGCTGGATGCCCGCAGAAAAGAGGTGTACTATCGTTTTTACCGTTCGCATGGTCGGGAAGCGGTCCCCATGTCCGACCACAGGGTAGGGGTGCCGGCTGCATTGGCTGAGGAGATTAAGGAGCCCTGCACCATGGTCGGCAACGGTGTCCTGCAGTACGAAGCGGTTCTCATGGAAAAGCTGGGTGAACATATGGTCAAGGCGCCTGCAAGCGCCCACACGATTCGGGGAGAAACCGTCGCCAGGCTGGCTCAGGCGGCATTTGCGGAAAATAATATGTCTCCCGGCGGGGTGCTGCAGCCTCTTTACATCCGGAAATCCGATGCAGAGATCAATGCCAGCCCAAAGACCGCCGGCAAACCGGCGGGGCGGCACGTTTACAGGAAAGATTGACATCCTTGAATAATCGTGTTAAAAAAGATAGTTTTAAAATATTTAATAAATCACTTGTAATTAAAGAAGCACGCCGTGGATTATAGAAAGGTAGAACCGTCGAGCCCGTATGCTTTCCCCATAGCCAGAGCGGGATTGCCGTTTATGGGGATAGCGGCCTTTGCAACGGCGGTGTTCGCCCTGTTGGGGATCACCGTACCGGCGCTGGTGGGACTGATAGCGACATTGTTCATCGGCTACTTTTTCAGGGACCCCGATCGGGTTGTTCCGGATGGGAAAGGGGCTGTCGTTTCGCCGGCGGACGGTAAGGTGGTCAAAGTGGAAACCGTCGAGAACGAGCGGTTTTGCGCGGGAAAATGCATGAAGATCAGTATTTTCATGTCGATTTTCAACGTGCATGTGAATCGGATTCCGTACAGCGGTGAGATTGTCAAGGTGGCCTATTTCCCGGGAAAATTTGTTTCCGCAAACCTGGACAAGGCTTCCGCTGAAAATGAGCACAACGCCCTTTTTCTGAAAACCGGCGAGGGAATAGAGATTTGTTTCGTGCAGATTGCCGGTCTGGTTGCCCGGCGCATTATCTGCCATGTTCAGGGAGGGGAAGCGGTGGTGCGGGGACAGCGTTTCGGGATGATCTGTTTCGGGTCGCGCCTGGACGTGTACCTGCCGCTGCAGACCACCATGTCGGTTAAGGTAGGAGACCGTGTAAGTGCTGGAACGACTGTTCTGGGAGAATTGCCATCATGAAAACAAGAAAAGGACTCAAGGGCGGGAATCTGCGCAGGGGCATCTTTCTACTGCCGAATCTGTTCACGTCAATGAACCTGTTTTGCGGGTTTTACGCGGTGATTGCCGCTATGGACGGAAAGTTTCTGGCGGCGGCCACATCGATTATCATCGCTTGCGTGTTCGACAATATGGATGGAAAAATCGCACGGGCAACCGGCACCACCAGCAGATTCGGCGTGGAATATGACTCGCTGGCGGACGTGATATCCTTTGGCGTCGCGCCGGGGGTGATGATGTACCTCTGGGCGCTGAAACCATTCGGCAGGATCGGTTGGTTGGCCGCTTTTCTGTTCATGGCTTGCGGCGCGCTGCGCCTGGCACGTTTCAACACCCAGGTGGGGACGGTGGACAGCGACTATTTCGTCGGTCTGCCCATTCCGGCGGGGGCCGGCATGAATGCGGCCACGGTAATGATTTTCTACAAGTTCAACATCACCGGAAATGCATATCCCGTTCTGATTCTCGCCATGCTGTACATCCTGTCGTTTTTGATGGTCAGTTCGATCAAGTACTACAGCTTCAAGAAAATGGAGCTGTTTCACAAGATGAATTTCAACGCCCTTGTGGCGGCGGTATTGATTATCATATTCGTCGCATCCCAACCTTCCATTGCCCTGTTCCTCAGCGGGGCTGCCTATGTCCTTTCGGGTCCCATTACTACATGGCGACATCACAAAAAAACAAAACGGAAAGAGGCTGAAAATCCAGAGGTGAGCGAGCAGCGTACGCATCTGATTTAATCCCCGGGTACTCATAATATCTGAAGCAGGCATTGTGGGCGTCGCCGGAGTGATTGCTATGCATGTTCCAGCATTGGTTGGATGAATAAAGAACGCGATTGTTGAAAAAAAGTGTTGAAAGCGGGCAGGCCCATTGTCCGCGCACAGAATTTTATCAGGAGAGTTGCATTGGAGAGAATACCGATTACCAGGGCCGGCTACGATGCGCTGAAGCGGGAGCTGGAGCATCTGAAAACAGTAGAAAGGCCCAACAACATTAAAGCGATCGAAGAAGCCCGGGCGCACGGGGATTTGAGCGAAAATGCCGAATTTCATGCCGCCAAGGAAAGGCAGAGTTTTATCGAGGGGCGCCTAAGCGAACTGGGCTACAAATTGGGTAACGCGGATATCATCGACACCGACAACGTTTCCAAAGACCGCCTCGTGTTCGGGTGCAATGCCGTCCTGGAAAATGTCGACACCGGGGAAAGTGTGGCGTATCAGCTTGTGGGGCCGGATGAATCCGATGTCGCCGCAGGGCGCATCTCGGTCACGTCGCCCCTGGGCAGGGCCATGATTGGAAAAGAGATCGGGGAAGAGGTGGTCGTGGCGGCTCCTGCCGGCAGACGCGTGTACGAAATCGTCGATATTCTATGATAGGAAAAAAGGGAAAACATTTTTTGTTTCTTGCAGCATAGAGGAGGAAAATAGTGGCACGGATTACCATTGAAGATTGCCTGGACAAGGTGGACAACCGTTTTCAGTTGGTCCACATGGCGGCCAAAAGGGTGCGGCAGATCAGGGAAGGATCTGAATATCTGGTGAGTTCCCCGAAAAACGAGGACATCGTGGTCGCCCTGAGGGAGATTGCCGCCGGCAAGGTTGTCGTCAGAAAAGACGGTGACGCACCGCAGGCACCGGAGGCCGCCGAAGCCCTGGAAGCACCGGTGGAAGCGCAGTCGCCCGGGGAACAGGAGGCTGCCGGGACGGAGGACCCGGGCGAGGAAGCATCCGCCGTGGAACAGGAAGCCGAAAAGGACGCTTGAGGTTTCGCCGATGCTGACCGATGCCCGGCGGCCGACGAAATCATACGTTTACAAAGCGATTAACCGGACGCTGGGAAAGGCACTTCACAGCTATGACATGATTACCGACGGCGACCGCATCGTCGTGGGGCTTTCCGGTGGCAAGGACAGCATGACCTTGATGTGGTTCCTCAAGGAACGCCTGGCAAGAGTCCCGGTCGCGTACGAACTCTACCCGGTTTATGTGGACCCTGGCTTCGAGGGCGGATGCGCAGAAGGTCTCCGGCGGTTTGCCCGCGAACAGGACCTTGACCTCAGGGTGGCGTACACGGATTACGGCCTTGTGGCGCACAGCAGTAAAAACCGTGAAAATCCCTGCTTTCTCTGCTCACGCCTGAGGCGCAAACGGCTGTTTGAGATCGCCGACGAACTGCATTGCAGCAAACTGGCCCTGGGGCACCACAAAGACGACATCATCGAAACGCTATTGATGAACATGTGCTACGCTGGTGAGATCAGCACCATGCAACCGTCCCAGTCTTTTTTTCAGGGTCGGTTTAGAATCATAAGACCGTTGGCTTACACCGATGAGGATTCTATCAGCCGCTTTGCCCGTTCCATGAACTTTCCCGAGTTTGTAAACCCCTGTCCCTCGTCGGAACGTTCCAGGCGGCGGGAAGTCAAAATGATGCTAAAAAAATTGTATCGCAGCAACAAGAAGATCCGGGGCAACCTGTTCAGGTCCATGAGCCACGTGCGGGATGACTATCTCTTGAAGTAGGGATTTACCTCTGCGGAGGTATTTTGACAAATTAGGTAATAGAACACTATGCAGGATGTACAGAAACAGCGGGACCACCGCAATTTGCCCATAGACAAGGTGGGCATCAAGAATCTAAGATACCCCATTACCGTGCGTGACAAGCGGGACGGGTTTCAACCTACGGTTGCCACCATCAATATGTATGTGAGCCTGCCGCACAAGGACAGGGGCACCCACATGAGTCGTTTTGTGGAGATGCTGAACCTGTTCCGGCCCGAGGTGTCCCTCAAAAAGTTTTCCGAGATCCTGGAGGGGATGAAAAGGCATCTCAATGCCGCTTCGGCGCACATCGACGTCACCTTTCCCTATTTCATCGAAAAGAAAGCGCCCGAGAGCCGGTCCACCGGTTTGATGGACTACACGTGCAGGATTATCGGCAACAGCAACCAGGCGGGGGAAATCGACCTGGTGTCCGAGGTGGTGGTGCCCATCACCTCGGTGTGCCCCTGTTCCAAGGAGATCAGTGAATTCGGCGCCCACAATCAGCGGGGGGAGGTCCGATTGAGCACCCGTTTCAACAAGTTCATCTGGATGGAGGACATGATCGAGCTGGTGGAAAGCACGGCGTCATGTGAGGTCTATTCCATCCTGAAGCGTGTCGATGAAAAACACGTTACCGAAAAAGCCTACAGCAACCCCAAATTTGTGGAGGACATTGTCCGGGACATCGCCCAGCAACTGAAAAAGGACGACAACATAACCTGGTTTTCGGTAAGCGCCGAGAACTTCGAATCCATCCACAACCACAGCGCCTATGCCCAGATTGTAAGTGATTGAAATCAATAGCTGACAGGCGCACCAACATATTTTCGATAGATTCTGCAAGGTAATTCTACTCCAAACGCTATTCGATTGCAGCCCGTTGGCTGTGATGAAAACAGGCGGGATCAACTGCCTATTGTTTCTTGTGTTGGACAAAGGTTGTATCGGAACATATATACGACAACCGGTATAAATGGAGGTCAACATGTCTTACAAAATGATCAGGTATGCTAAAAATGAGGCCGTCGCCACCGTGACCCTCAACCGCCCCGAAAAATACAACACCCTCAGGATGGAGATGATCGGTGAGATGGAAAGCGCGTTCCGGGAGGCCAATCAGGATGACGGGGTCAAGGTAATCGTCCTGGAGGGTGCCGGCGACAGTTTCTGCGGCGGTTTCGATTTTTCCGGAGGGTTGGAGCACTATGACCACATCCAGGAGGAGGGGTATGACCCCGGGATGGACATCAACTTCGTGACCAACCACTATCTCAGTTATGTCCCCGTGTTCATGGGGCTCTGGCGCGGTCTGAAGCCCACCATCGCCAAGGTGCACGGCTACTGTGTGGGCGGCGGGTCGGAGCTGGCCCTGTGCGCCGATCTGGTCATCGCTTCGGACGACGCACGCTTCGGGACGCCTTATTCCCGCGTTTGGGGGTGCCACCTGACCGGCATGTGGGTCTACCGTCTGGGCCTGGCCAAGGCCAAGTACTATGCCCTCACCGGTGAATGGATCAGCGGCAAGGAGGCGGCGGAAATCGAACTGATCAATTTCTCCTATCCCCTGGAGGAGCTGGATCAGAGGGTGGACGCACTGGCCCGCAAACTGAGCAACATTCCACTGACCCAGCTGATTTCGATGAAACTCATCGTCAACCAGGCTTACGACAACATGGGCCTGCAAAGTACGCAGACGCTGGGGCCGATATTGGACGGCGCCATGCGTAACACCCCCGAGGGCCGGCAGTTCGTCCGCGACGCCCTGCAGGGAGGGGTCAAGTCGGCCGTGGTCAAGCGAGACGGCCCCTTCAACGATTACAGTCAGGGGCCTTTGGAAGACCAGCCGCGACTGAAAAGTAAGTCAGGCTTGTGATCATATACAGCCCCAAGTCGAGCGTTTCAAATCAGGACAGCGTTTGGCCGTAAACCATTCCGCGTTGAGAATAGCGCATCGTGGCAAGCCATGTTACTCGGCAACGGTGTGCAGGTGCACGTCCTGCTGCGGATAGGGAATGCTGATGCCTTCCCTGTCAAAGGCTTTCTTGATATTTTCCGTGGCATCCATGTAAACACCCCAGTAATCTCCGACCTTGGTCCAGGGCCGCACCACGAAGTTGACGCTGCTGTCGGCAAGTTCGACAACGGCTATCTGAGTGGGTTTGTCCTTGAGGATGCGGTCGTCCCCGGCCAGTACATCTTGCATGACCGTGCGGGCCTTGTCGATGTCGTCGCCGTAGCCGATGCCGAAGACCATGTCCACCCGCCGGGTGCCTTTGACCGTCCAGTTGACGATGTTGTCGCCGGTGAGCTTGGCATTGGGGATGATGACGGTTTTGTTGTCCGGCGTCTGGAGCGTGGTGGTGAAGATCTGAATCTCCTCCACGGTGCCGGCCACGCCCGCCCCCTCGATGTAGTCACCCACATTGAAGGGTCTGAAAATGACCATCAGGAAGCCGGCGGCGAAATTGGAAAGACTGCCCTGCAGGGCCAGGCCGATGGCCAGGCCGGCGGCGCCCAGAATGGCGATAAACGAGGTGGTCTGGATGCCCAGTTGACCGAGAGCCGCGATGATGATGAAAGCCAGCAGGGTGATGTAGGCCATGTTGCAGGTAAACCCGACAATGATGGGATCCACGCCCCTCTTTTCCATTACCCGCCTGGCGAGGCTGCGAACGGCTTTGGCCACCCAGCGGCCCGCGATGAAAATGACCAGGGCGGCGATGATGTTGACGCCGTACAGGCTGACCATTTCCCAGATTTTGTCCATGTAAGGTTCAGTTCCCATGTTTGTTCCTCCCTTTCTTTAGAAAATTTGCTGAACGGCTAAAATTTTCATTGGTTGTGATGAGCTGGTATATAGTGGAGATGGTAACAAATATAAGGTGTATTACGGGAATTGCAACAGGTGGGGACATTGCGGCCGGCAGCGGCGGGGTGAAAGTGCCGGTGGGGTCCTTTTTTTCAAAGGGCTATATCAATCAGAAGCATTTCATAACAGGTATAACACAGGTCGGTAAAAGCAATGCGCCACTCGTGCCGTTATGGTGGCCGCTTGGCATAGAGCATTGCAGAAGGTTTGACAGCGGCGAAGCCGCGTTATCTAATAGATTGAGCCCGACCGCAGAGGCCGGGCTCAATGTATTAGTGCTGGTACAGGTGCACGTCGCGCTGGGGGAAGGGGATGTTCACGCCGCCGTCGTCAAAGGCTTTCTTGATGTTTTCGGTGGTGTCCATGTAGACGCCCCAATAGTCGTCGCATTTGACCCAGGGACGCACCACGAAGTTGACGCTGCTGTCGCCCAGTTCCGACACGGAGATCTGGGCGGCCGGGTCCGCCAGGATGCGGCTGTCCCTGCCCAGGACATCCTCGATGATCTTGCGGGCTTTGTCGATATCATCGCCGTAACCGATGCCGAAGACCAGGTCCACCCGCCGGGTGCCCTTGGCCGTCCAGTTGACAATGTTGTCCTCGGTGAGCTTGGCGTTGGGAACGATCACGGTTTTGTTGTCGAGGGTCACCAGGGAGGTGGTGAATATCTGAATTTTTTCCACCGTGCCTTCCTGGCCGGCACCCTGAATGTAGTCACCCACCTTGAAGGGCTTGAAAATGATCATGAGGAACCCGGCGGCGAAGTTGGAAAGACTGCCCTGCAGGGCCAGGCCGACGGCCAGGCCGGCGGCGCCCAGAATGGCGATGAAGGAGGTCGTTTGGATGCCCAGCTGGCCAAGAGCGGCCACGACCACAAAGGCCAGCAGGCCGATGTAGGCGATGTTGCTGGTGAAACCCACGAGGGTGGGATCGACTTGGGCCTTTTTCATCAAGCGTGTGATCAGTTTACGTACACCCTTGGCCACCCAGCGACCGACAACGAACACGACCAGAGCGGTAACGATGCTGACGCCGTACAGGCTGACCAGTTCCCATATTTTGTCTACGTATGCTTCCATTTTTTTCTCCTTATTGATGAACGTTTGCGTTTATGGCTGTTGTTTTTGTCCACCGAAAGAGATTCTCTATCACATATTAATCGATACGCACAAATAAATTCTAAAACGAACAACCTGGCAGATTCCCCCAGTGTTGGGATTCACTTTGAACTTGCAGTTACTGGCCCGTTTGCGTAGAATCGTTCCTCAACGAGTATGATGGGGAGGACACCATGGACAGAATCGGAAGCGAAACAGGCAAGCTGCGCTTTATCGTCATGCCGCTGCAGCCCGCGTCGGCGGAGCAATTCAACGGTGTCGGACTGTCGCTGCATTTTTTGTTGGGCAATACGGTTGTGCTGAACACCAACCTGAGAGAGTTCTGGTTCGGCTGGCGAACCAGGAAACTTTTTCCGGTCAAGGCGGATTTCCGGGCCTATTTGACCGGCAGCAACCGGCCGTTGGCCTTCAAACGGCTGAGTGAGGAGCAGAAGATCCGCTTCTGGCTTTACGGCAGGATCGATGGGAGCAAGGCGGTGCTGTCCATATACGACAGTGACACGGACAGCCATGCGGACAGCACCATCCCGTTTTCCGTCGACGACGGGTTGGTGGGATTCCGGGAAACGTTCATACAGCAGTTGGGAGGTTACGGCATTGCCTTTCCGCAGGAAATGCAGCCCAAGGCCCTGTGGCATGAAGCGATATCCCTGCAGGGCCTGGATGCGCTGGGGCGCGCCTTGGAGGCTTTCTACTATTATTCCGCCTACACGGACCGCAAAGACCGTATCGATGTGCGCCCTTTTGAACGGGCCGCGGCGCTGTCGCCGCAGGCCTACATGGTCCAGGACCTGCTGGGGTGGGCCCACTACCGCAACAAGGATTATCAGCCGGCCAGAACGGCATTTTTGAGGGCGGTCCTGGTGAACGCCGCCGGAACAGGGGCCATGTCGGGGCTTATGTGGTGCGGCATTTTCATGAAGCACAAGGAAGAAGCGCTGTACTGGGCATCGCGGGCCGCCGAGGTCCGCAACCAGGATATCGCCGAAGCCAGGCAGAAGACGCTCAAGCGCTGGAAGAAATACAACGCCTGAATTTTCATACCTGGACGCGTTAAAGCATTTGCCATATATATGTTCCGTTTCAACATTGGATTGAAAAATAAACCCGCCACTTTCTTAAGGCATACGGAACTGTTCTGACAAAGACTATAGGCGGCTTCAGAATCATTCAGGGCACGCAATAACATACCGGAAAGGAGGGCAACCATGCCTTTAAGCGGGAAAAAAGTGATTATCCTGATCGAGGAGATGTTCAACGTTTTCGAATTCTGGTATCCCTACTATCGCCTCAAGGAAGCCGGAGCCGAGGTGACTGTCGTGGGGTCCGGGCGAACGGATGTGTTCAACGGCAAGCCTGGAACCGAGGTCAAGGCGGACATGGCTGCCGACCAGGTGTCGGTTGACGGTTTCGACGGTGTGGTGATCCCCGGTGGGTACGCACCGGACATGATGCGGCGCTATCCGGCCATGGTCGGGCTGGTGAAACAGATGTTCGACAGCGGAAAACTGGTGGCGGCCATCTGCCATGCCGGTTGGGTCCTGGCCTCTGCCGGTGTTCTCCCGGGAAAGAAGATGACCTCGTTTTTTGCTATCAAGGATGACATGGTCAATGCCGGGGCGGACTGGGTCGACCGGGAGGTTGTGGTGGACGGCAACCTGATTACCAGCCGGAAACCGGACGATTTGCCGGGCTTCATGCAGGCCATCATCGCATTCTTAGGGTAGGGCGCTGACATGCGTGCGGTCGTACAGCGGGTGAGCGCGAGCTCGGTGACGGTTGAAGGCCGTGTGATCGGGGAAATTGGGGCGGGCCTTCTGGTGCTTCTGGGGGTGGCCCGGGACGACGAGGTATCCGCTGCCGATTACCTGGCCGAAAAGATCGTCAACCTGCGGATTTTCGAGGACGTTGACCGTAAAATGAACCGTTCCCTGCTGGACATCCGGGGGGAAATGCTGGTGGTGTCCCAATTTACCCTGCTGGGAGACTGCCGCAAGGGCCGGCGGCCCTCTTTTATCCGGGCGGCGGCACCGGAGACGGCGGAGCACCTCTACCGGTATTTTGTCGAACGGGTCCGCGGCAAGGGAGTGCGGGTGGCAACCGGCCGGTTCCAGGCCATGATGGCCGTGTCCCTGGTCAACGACGGCCCGGTGACCCTGGTCCTCGAGTCCCCCGCAGGGACGGCCGCGTGAGCCGGGCCTTTTCGTACACGGATAGGCGTATGGGGTGCCGTTTAAGGCTGGGGGCGGTCTTTTTTTTCTTTATCTGCAATTGTCTGGCATGGGCGCCCGCAGCCGTCTGCATGGCGGGCTCCGATCCGTCTGCATTCGACTTTTCGAGTCTGGCGACCATGCTCGGCGCCAGGGATGCCGTCATGGTGGCGGCGCCGGACGGGAGGGTTTTGCTGGCCCACAATCCCGACCTCGAGTTGATACCGGCATCGACCCTGAAACTCCTTACCTCCCTGGCGGCGTTGCATTATCTGACACCGGATTTCAGGTTTACGACCGCTTTCTACCTGGGGAAAGACGACGGCCTGAAGATCGAGGGGCGCGGCGACCCCCTGCTGATTTCCGAAGTGGTGCGGGAGATTGCGGCCTTACTGGCAAAAGAGCTGGCAGCCTCCGGGGCGCGGCCGAGGCGTCTCGTTTTGGACAACACCTTTTTCCGGACCCCCGTCATCATTCCCGGCGTTTCCGGGTCGTCCGAACCGTATGACGCCCCTAACGGGGCACTGTGCGTCAACTTCAACACCATCAACTTCAAAAAGGAGCGGGGCGCTTTTGTGAGCGCCGAACCGCAGACGCCGCTTCTGCCGTCAGTGCTGCCCAGGGTAAAAGCCTCCGGCCTCCGGCAGGGGCGCATCACCCTTTCCCACAATCAGGACGAAATCACGCGTTACGCCGGCCACCTGTTCAACTATTTTTTTAAGGCGGAGGGCCTTCCCATTGCCGGCGGCACAACCATCGGCAAAGTAACGTCACCGGATCGTCTCCTGCTCTCTTATCGCTCCCGGTTTTCGCTGGAACAGCTTGTTGCCAAGATGCTCGCCTACTCCAACAACTTCATGGCCAACCAGGTGTTTCTCTACCTGGGGGCGGCGGAATACGGTGCTCCCGGAACGCTGGAAAAAGGGGCCATGGCGGTTGTCGCCTATGCCCGCAACGAACTTGGCCTGGAACGCTTCACCGTGAGGGAAGGGTCGGGGATTTCGCGCCTGAATCGGCTGACCGCCGGAGAGATGATGACGGTTTTGAAGGCCTTCGAGCCCTATCACGGCCTCATGAGAAACGAGGGCCGGCATTTTTTCAAAACCGGCCACCTCAGGGGCATCCGCACCCAGGTCGGCTACTATGAAATTCCGGCAAGGGGCCGCTACCGGTATGTCGTTTTCCTGAACACGCCGGGGAAGTCGATGCTTCCAATTGAACGGCGTCTCCTGAAGATCCTCGAGAGCAACCCTTGATGTTCTGCTGCATAAGGCCCTGAAACAGTACCAGCGGGGCCTCGATCATGCCCAGGCCGCCTGGCCCTGGCAGGTGATAAGGACCGGCTTGAGATCGAATCGCTTATATGGGCGTTGGAACGGGTCATCGAGGAGTAACCCCCGACGTAGAGGTGAAATTCGCGAGTATGGGTACACGGTCGGTACGCAATTGGGTCGTTTTATGATATGGGAGGGCAATATCATAAAATGGTTTTATTTTAAAAGGAGGTTCAATTGAGATTAATTACCATCGATGCGGAAAAGTGTAAACGGGACGCGCTGTGCGTGCGCGAGTGTCCTACGGCGATCATCAAGCTCAAGGACAAAGAGAGCCTGCCTCAAGTGGTGAAAGGGGGAGAGGATTTCTGCCTGCGCTGCGGGCACTGTGTGGCGGTTTGCCCCCATGGTGCGCTCGATCACGTCGACGTTCCTCTGGCAGCCTGCCCCTCTATCGAAAAGGCAGCGCCCCTCACTCCGGAACAGGTGGTGCCGTTTCTGCGGTCGCGGCGCTCCGTGCGTTTTTTCAAGGACCGTGCGGTGGAGCCGGAAATCCTGCGGCAGGTGATCGAGGCCGCCCGCTATGCACCCACCGGCAGCAACAGCCAATTGGTGGAATACACGGTATTTACGGACAAGGAAAAGATTAACCAGCTGGCCGGGCTGACCGTCGACTGGATGAAGTACATGCAGAAAAAATATCCGGGGGAGCCCACTGCCGCCTATATGCCCATGATCATAGCCGCCTGGAAGATGGGGTTCGATTCGGTCCTGCGGAGCGCCCCGGGCTTGATCGTGGCTTCCGCCCCCAGGGAATACAAGAACGGCATGGTGGACATCAGCATCGCCCTGGCCTACCTTGAATTAGCCGCCATGCCCCTGGGGCTGGGCACCTGCTGGGCCGGGCTGCTCCAGGGGGCCATGCTTTCATGGGACCCGCTCAAGGAGGCTGTCGGCCTGCCCGAAGGCCACGGGCACCACTACCCCATGATGATCGGGTATGCCAAACCGAAATACTATCGTCTGCCTGAAAGGAAGCCGCCAAAAATTTATTTCAAAGGAGGCAAGCCGGCATGATGATAAAACAGGTCGCCGTAATCGGTACGGGGACCATGGGTAGCCAGATTGGGATTACCTGCGCCGGAGGCGGATTCGATACCATCATGGTGGACACGACCGCCGCCAATATAGAGCGGGGCATGGGCGTTGTTCGCGCTTTTCTGGCCGGGCAGGAGAAAAAAGGAAACCCATTTTCAAACCGTAAGGCCGCCGCACTGCAGAGATATTCCTATGTTGAGCATTGCAACGGTTAAGAATGAATGGAGAAAAGGACACATGAACGCGAAGACATATGGATGGATGGGAAAGATTGCGAGGATCGACCTCGGCCGTTCGGCGGTCACGGAAATCGAGACGAAGGACTATGCCGAGCGGTTTCTAGGCGGGCGGGGCATCGCCACGCAGCTGTACTGGGAAAGCAACGCCTCGGAAGTGGACGCCTTCGACCCTGACAATCCCTTGATCCTGGTGGCAGGTGCCCTGGTCGCCACCGGCGCACAGGGCGCGACGCGCATGAGCGTGGTCGGCAAGTCCCCCATGCTGATGCCCGAGGGGTTCTGCTACGGTAACGTAGGCGGTTTTTTTCCGGCCTACCTCAAGCGGGCCGGGTATGACGGTATTGTTGTCACCGGGCGGGCCGCAACACCCACCTACATTTTTGTCCATGACGGCGGCGTGGATCTGCTGGAGGCCGCTTCTTTGTGGGGTAAGGGAACCTATGCGGTTCAGAAGCGCCTCAAGGACACCCATGGAAAAAACGTTCGTTTTATTGCCACCGGGCCCGCAGGTGAAAACAGGTGCCGCAATGCGACCATCATCACCGATCACGAAGGCAGCGCCACAGGCGGTTTCGGCGCGGTTATGGGATCGAAAAACCTGAAGGCCATTGCGGTCAGCGGCACGGGAAAACCGCTGGTAGCCGACAGGGAAGCTTTGAACGGGCTCAACAGGCATATCATCCATATCAGCAAACGCGGAACCCTGCGCATGCCGGTTCCCAAAAAGCAGATGCAGTTCGTAAAAACAGCGTCCTGCTACCAGTGTGCCATGGAGTGCGGGCGGGGGCTTTACCGAACGCCGGCCGGGAGGGAAGAGGTCAGGAAGTGCCAGGCCATGACCGTATACATGCCGTATGCGGCCATGCGATCCGAAGAAGGTATCGACACGGCCCTGGATGCAACCCGGCTGTGCAACGACTATTCCATCTGCTCTATGGAAGTTCAGAACATCCTTCTCTGGATGGGCGCCGCCTATCAGGACGGATTCATTTCGGACAAGGACACCGGGCTGGAATTCGCATCCTTGGGCTCGGCCTCGTTTTTCGAACGACTGGTGACCATGATCTCCCGGCGTCAAGGGTTCGGCGATATCCTGGCCGAGGGGATTCTGCGCGCCGGAGAAGCCCTCGGGGAACAGGCCAAAACCTATTTCAGCGGATTCAACAATGCCGTGGGTCTCGACGGCGTCTACGCGCCCCGCGAGTATTCGATCACGACGCTGCTTTACGGACTGGAACCCAGGCAGCCCATAGCCATGCTGCACGATGTCAGCCACCTGATCGCACGCTGGCTGCTGCACCTGATCAGGCCCGACCTGTCGCCTACCTCGGCGCAGGTTTTCCGTGCGGCCGCCGAGAAATTTTGGGGGCATGCAAAGGCCTGGGACATGACCACGCTGGAGGGGAAGGCCGTGGCAACGGTCAGGATACAGGATCATACCTATGTGAAGGACAGCCTGGGCCTGTGTGATTTCGGATGGCCCATCATGGATTCCTTCAATACCGGGGACAAGACCGGCGACCCGACGCTCGAAAGGCGGCTTTTTTCGGCGGTTACCGGCATCGCCACGGATCAGGAGACGCTCGATCGTTACGGTGAACGGATTTTCAACCTTCAGCGGGCCGTCCTGCTGCGCGAAGGCTGGAAGGCGCTGGAGGATGATCGCCCCAAGGACTTCAATTTTACGGAGCCGCTTGCCTGGGATCCGCTAAACCCGAAACTGATCGTTCCCGGACCGACGGAAGAGCCGGTGTCCGTGAAAGGCAACACGCTGGATCGGGCAGAGTTCGAAGCGATGCGCAAAACGTTTTACGGGCTCAGGGGCTGGGACGAATCCACGGGCCTCCAGAAAAGGAGCCGGTTGGAGTCGCTGGACTTGTCGTCCGTGGCCGAGCATCTAGACAACCGGTGTCTGCTGGCCGGTTGAGGTTTCCCCAAGGTTGCAGCGATGAGGTCAACGTATTCTTTTTTTATGCCGGAGGACTGCGGCCAGCAGTCTTTGGTCCCGGTTTGATATCTGGAGTTGAACCGAAAATATGGAACAAGAAGAATCTAAAAATGAAGAAGCTCACTCCAAAATCGACCGCCGAATGGCCCGACTGTCATTAGCTGCGTTGGGCGTGGTCTTCGGAGATATCGCCACCAGCCCGATATATGCCATCAGAGAGTGTTTTCATGGTGAATACGGTATATCCGTGAGCAATGCGAATGTTCTTGGAATCCTCTCTTTGATGTTCTGGGCCCTCGTCATGATCGTGGGTTTCAAGTACATGGTATTTGTTTTTCGTGCGAACAACCAAGGTGAAGGCGGTATCATCGCTCTGACTGCCCTGATCCACGGACAAAGAGCAGCTTCTCGAAGTCGGCATCCTTTGGGTGCAGTGGCTTTGGGACTTTTTGCCGCCTGCCTGCTGTACGGGGATGGAATGATCACTCCGGCTATCTCCGTATTAAGCGCCGTTGAAGGCATCGGAATTATTACTTCTGTGTTTGACCCCTATGTGATCCCGTTGACAATTGTCATTCTCTGCGGCCTGTTTCTGATCCAACGCCACGGGACTGCGCGGGTAGGCGGTCTTTTCGGTCCAGTAATTCTGATTTGGCTGTGCTTTCTGGCCCTGACCGGGGTGTTTCAGATCGGGAAAGCACCACAAGTATTATTGGCTATTTTCCCCTGGCATGCTGTTCGATTTCTGGTATTCAACAAACTGCACGGGTTTGTGGTGTTGGGGGCGGTTTTTTTGGTCGTAACCGGAACCGAAGCGCTATATGCGGATATGGGCCACTTTGGCACTCGGCCAATTCGGCTGACATGGTTTGTTCTTGTTTTTCCCGCTCTGGTTTTGAATTATTTCGGGCAGGGGGCGCTGTTGCTGGGTCATCCCGAAGTAGCGGCTCATCCGTTTTACGCTATGATTCCTTCATGGGCCATGATTCCAACGGTGTTATTAGCCACGCTGGCCACCATAATTGCATCTCAAGCTGTTATCAGCGGTGCCTTTTCCCTAACCCGCCAAGCGATCCAACTGGGATACCTGCCGCGCTTGAACATCAGACATACCTCAGCAACTCAAATTGGACAGATATACGTGGCCCCTGTAAATTGGATGCTCATGATCTCTACCGTCGCGTTGGTAACAGGCTTTCAATCCTCTAGCAAACTCGCCGCCGCCTACGGGGTGGCAGTCACATCCACTATGCTCATTACCACGACGCTTTTTTTTATTGTGGCTTACAGACAATGGAAGTGGCCTCTGGTTTGGACGGTTCCGCTGACTGCTCTCTTTTTCATAGTGGATGTCCCGTTTTTTGTCGCTAATCTCAGCAAAATCCTTCACGGAGCCTGGTTTCCGTTAGTTATCGGCGCGGCCTTTTTCACACTGATGCTCACTTGGTCTAAAGGACGTCGCATCCTGGCAAGAAAGTTGCGCGAGATCATGCCACCGATTCATCAATTCATCGTCGATCTGGCAAGCCTTCCACCAAAAAAAATTGTTGGGGATGCCGTCTTTTTAGCCGGCAGTCCCAGTGCCACACCTGTTGCCCTGGCAAAGAACGTCAAGCACAACAAGGTCGTGCACAGTCGAACGATTTTACTTCATTTTCGGGTGGAAAATGTTCCACGGGTTCCTAGTTTTGAAAAAATCCAGACTGAAAAATTGAGCGTAGGATTTCATCGCATTGTGGCCCGTTATGGATTCATGGAAGATCCGAATTTGGACAGTGTGCTTAGCTTGGCACGAGAGCAGGGTTTAGATCTAAATCTGGAAACCACGAGTTTTTACATCGGCCGTGAAAAACTGATCATTGCGGATACATCCGCCATGGCTCACTGGCGTGCATCTCTTTTTATTTTTATGTCCCGCAATGCCGCTGATGCCACCTCATTTTTCAGTATTCCAGAAGACCACGTGATTGAGGTTGGCGCTCAGCTGGAGATATGACACATGCCTGTTATCATCAATGGCGGCAGTCCTCTATTTGCGATATCTTATTCTTAAACCTCCCACCAAGAGTCATAAACGAAATGATACTTTCCCCAGGGGGAATGTGTCTAGCTCCTCTACTGCGTTTCTGCTGCGGCACGAAACGAGGATTTCACCCCCAGCGGCCACCAGGTCCGTGATGTTTTGCAGCACTCGGACCCTGCTCGAGCCCGTTAGAATCTGGATTGTGTTGCACTAAACATATCAACTTGAAGAGCCTCCCTCACCCGAGCCCACATTGATCGGCTTGTTCTCTTCCACACGGTCTACTGGTAAACCTGAAAATTCGCTGTCAACGCGAACGATTGGGTT
>Ga0316576_10000638_pt1 | contig 16937 bp, 13 predicted proteins | sample S0NA_FD_203075 | JGI IMG/M metagenome (GOLD analysis project Ga0316576, IMG submission 203075) | Rhizosphere microbial communities from salt marsh grasses in Alabama, United States - S0-2_050615r3r5 | ecosystem: Host-associated > Plants > Roots > Rhizosphere | place: USA: Alabama | collected... | reverse complement strand
TCCGAGGTGCCAGACCCCGGGGCGCTGCTCGCCTTCGGCTTCTATCTCGATCGCGGCAGGGAGCTCCTGCGCTCCATGGCGCGGGTGATCTGGGTCTCCTCGCCCGGGGAGTCGGACCACCCCGGCTTCGGCCTGTGCTTCGTCGACCCGCCGCCCTCGATGCTGGAGACCATCGGCTCGTTGATCACTGGTCAGCAGCCGCTCTGTCGCTGAGCGGCGGTCCTGTCCTCCATTTGCCAAACCGCCGGCGCCGGTCGAAGATGTCCGGGTGAAGCTGCTCCGCGTCCTCGGCCTGCTGCTGCTCGTCCTGGTCCTGCTGCTCGTCGGGCTGGTCGCCTCCCAGGTCCGCAGCCCCTACCTCGCGCTCCACCGCCAGCAGGCGCTCGTCGTGCTTCCGATCCTCGGCGCGCTGATCCTCGTTGTTGGCTCCGCGCTCTGGCGCGGCGGCAGCCGCTGGTGGGCGCTCCTCGCCCTGTGGGGGATCGGCCTCGGCGTCCTGCCCCTCTCCCTGGAGTGGCGCTTCAAGGAGCAGCGCGCCCGGGTGCTCGCCGCGCCCCGCGCCGACCTCGAGCGCTGGAGCAAGCACCTGGTGCTGGGCTACACCTCCTTCGACGAGCTGCGCGCGATCCTGGAGCAGATGGAGCTCGGAGGGATCTACGTCACGGCGCGCAACGTGGAGGGGCGCGGTGCCGCCGAGGTGAAGCTGGAGATCGATCGCCTGCAGGCGATCCAGCACGCTCGCGGCCGGCCCCCGCTCCTGGTCTGCGCCGATCAGGAGGGGGGCAAGGTCTCCCGGCTCACGCCGCCCCTGAAGGAGACGGGCACCCCCGGCGAGGTGGCCCGCACGCCGGACTGGCGCGGCGCCGTGCGGGACCTCGCCGAGCGCCAGGCCCGGGCGCTGCGGCGGCTCGGCGTCAACATGAACCTCGCCCCGGTGGTGGACCTGGTCGTCCCTGGCATCGAGCGCACGCTGGATCTGCACACGGCACTCGAGGATCGCGCGATCGGCGGCGACCCGGGCCGCGTGGCCGAGGTGGCCCAGCTCTACAGCGAGTCCCTGTGGCGGGGAGGCGTGCTGCCCACGGCCAAGCACTTCCCCGGCCTGGGCCACGTGGCCGAGGACACGCACCACCTGACGGGCGAGCTGCGCCGCAGCAAGCAGGAGCTGCAGATCGCCGACTGGGTCCCCTTCGAGCGCCTGGCCCGGGCCGGCTCCCCCCTGGCGGTGATGGTGGCCCACGTCCGCGTTGAGCGCATCGACGTCAAGCACCTGGCCAGCACCTCGGAGCTGCTCGTGCACGGCGTGCTGCGCAACGAGCTCGGGCACCGCGGGCCGGTGATCACCGACGACATGTGCATGAGCCCGGTCTACTACAGCCGGGGCGGCATCGCCGCGCGGGCGGTGGAGGCGCTGGAGGCCGGCGTGGACCTGGTGCTGATCTCCTTCGATCCGGACCAGGTCTACCCCACGCTCGCCGAGCTGCTCCGCCGCGGCGACGCGGTCCCGGCGCCGCGGCTCGCCGCCAGCCGCCAGCGCATCGACGCGATCCGCGCCCGCCTGGCGCAGAGCCCCCGTTGATGGAACCGTCCGGTTTCGAGATCGCTCAGTCCTCGAGGATCCGCAGCGCCTGAGGCGGGATGTCGTCGCCGAGCACGATGCGCGGGTCGGCGCTCTCGTAGAATCCCACGCCGGCGCCCAGGGCGGCCCCGATGTCCACCTCGATCAGCACGGTGTCCCGGCCTCGGCGACGCGCCGCCTCGAGGGTGATCGCCCGCTCCGTGGACAGGTGCACCTTCTGCCGCGCCATGGCGCGGAGGCCCTCGGCGCGGATCGCCGGCAGCGCCGCGCGCACCGTGGCGTGGAACAGCGGCGCCCGCGGCGTGGTCCGGCGGTAGCCGGCGATGGGGATCGAGTGGCCGTGGCCCGCGCGGACGAAGTCGCCCTCGAGCTCGAAGCGCACCTTCGCCGCCGGGGTGGGGGGGGGGCCAGCGAGGACCTCGACGTCCCCCCGGCTCACCTGCAGACCCAGGGCCCGGCTCGCCGCGCCGACCAGGGCGTCCACGGCGCAGAAGCCGCGCTCGTCCAGGGTCAGCCCCGCGGCCTCGGGTCGGTGGCGCAGCACGAGGCTCATGAAGCGGGAGAGCCGACGACGCTCGGACGGCCCCATCAGCGGGGTGGCTCCTCGAGCTGGCGCTGAAAGCGCCGCTCCTGCCGCCGGACCACGCCCCGGATCATCGGCGCCGTGACCACCGCGGCGGCGACCGAGAGCAGGGTCCCGAGCACGGTGATCACGCGGCCCTGGGTCGGCTCGAGCGGGAGGCGCCCCTCCAGCAGCCCCACCGCGCCGGAGGTGAGGAACAGGGTCCACCAGGCGGCGACGGGTCCCCCGGGGCTTTCGGCCTCGCCGCCGCTCTTCCGCCAGATCTCGCGCGCGATCTGGTAGGGCCGGAAGAGGTTCAGGAGCGGGACGAAGAAGCTCCCCGGCGCCCAGCCCGGCGCGAAGCGCAGCCGCGGCTCGCCCAGGGCGAGGAGGTTGCGGTAGGCGCGGTGAAACCAGGCGCAGAACAGGGCGGCGCAGGCGAGGTGAGCCAGCACGTTGACCAGAGCGACGACCTCGGAGAGCACGAGGACAAGGACCAGGGTTTGCGGGCTCTCGTCGAAGATCGGCGCCGCGGGCCAGAGCAGCGCCCGTGCGCCGTGCGCCACCTCGAGCGGGATGGTGATGTAGAGCATCACGATGGTGCTGGTGGCCAGGGGCCCACCGGGCCGGTAGCGCGGCACCTCGGGCCCCTGGGGCTCGAGGGCCACCCCCGGGGGGCGGTAGGGGTTCTCGTCCGCTCTCATCCTGCCTGGCGCGGCAGGGGCTCCTCGAAGGCCTCGTCGATCCCCTTGCGGATCTCGTACCAGAAGTCCCGTGCCGCCGCGGAGCGGTCGGCCTCGAAGCGGGCCAGCCACTCGTCGAGCTCCGGCCGGGCCTCGCCGCCCTCCTTCTTGCGGCGCAGGAAGGCGTGGATCAGCGCCTCGACGCGGCCCGAGCGCCAGAACGACGAGAGGTTGGCGGCGTTGATGCGCCGCGCCAGGGCCATGTGGTGCGCGCGCAGGTCCACGTCCTGCTCCCAGAAGTCGTGGAAGATCTCGGGCACCAGCTCCTCGGCCCACTCGCGGTGGAAGCGGCAGAAGCCCATGTTGTCCAGCGTCAGCTCCTGACACATGCGCTCGGCGTTGAGCCGGCCGAGGGTGCGCGGCGGGACGAAGTCGTCGCCGTAGTACTCGAAGTACTTCCCCATGATCGGCATGGGCGAGAACATGCCCGGGACCCAGTACTGGTTCGGCACCATCCAGCCCCGCTCGCCCGCGCAGTTGACCACCAGGCGATCGAGCACCTCCGCCGGCCGACCCGAGCGCTCGCCGATGCGCCGCGCCACCTCACGCGCGCCCTGGCGGAAGTCGAGGTCGCCGCGAGCCTCGATGATCGCCCGCACCAGGGACCGGGCCACGGCGCCGTTGACCCGCGAGTCGCGCTCCGGGTCGAAGCGGTCCGGCGAGAACACCGGGCGCCCCTCCACGCCGTTGCGCTCGCCATCGAGCAGCCCGTCGTCGAGGAGCTCCATCAGCCAGGAGACCACGCCGCCGACCTGGATCGCGTCGAAGCCCATGGCGTCGCAGAGCCAGACCGTCTGCTCGGCCTCGCGCTGGTCGAAGATGCCCGCGTTGGGCCCCAGGGACTGGTAGGGCTCGTAGTCCTTCTTGTACGGCCCCCACATCTTCTTGCACACCGCGAGGCAGGGCTCGCCGCAGTGGGCGAACTTCTTCTCGGCGATGGTCTCCTCGTTGAACTGGCGCAGGTAGTGCGCGGCGATGAGATCGCGGTGCAGGGCCAGGCGCTGCTCCGTCGACCAGTCCACCGAGCGGTAGTTGAAGAAGAACAGGCGCTCCTTGAGCCGGTGGAAGTTGACCCCCAGCGTGCCGCCGGTCTGCAGCTCGGGGTCGTAGCGGTACTTGCGGGTGGCGTCCTTGTCCTTGAGGATCATCCGCATCTCGTAGCGCTTCTTGAAGTACTCGTCGGCCAGGCGCCGGTCGTCGAAGTCCACGTCGATGTGGGAGCCGCCGACCACGATGCCGAACAGGTTGTGCTCCCGGGCCATGCGGCTGCCCAGCCCGCCGCGGCCGGCCCAGCAGTCCACGTTGGTCAGCCCCTTGGCGTCAACGCGGGACGAGCCGATGGCGCCGAAGTCGCTGCGCAGGGCGGCGGGCCCCACGCCGAGGATGCGCGGCGGGGTGGAGAAGGCGTCGTGGAACCGATCCCACAGGTGGCGCTGGAGGGCGAAGAAACCCTGCTCGTGGGGGTCCTGGCGCGACGCGGACCAGACCTGCTGCGGGTGCACCGGGGCGAGCTCGACCTCGACGTGCTCCTCCCGCTCGCGGCGCAGCACGAGCACGGAGGGGGTCGGGCAGCGGCCGCGCAGCGAGACGTAGTCGATGCCCACGTTGTCGAAGGTGTGGGCCGCGCCGCCCATGGTCGAGATGTAGAAGCCCTCCCAGCAGGGCGAGTGGCCGGTGAACATCAGGCGGTTCGAGCCGGGCAGGATCGAGCCCATGAAGGGGCCGCCGCCGAAGCAGAGGGCGCGGTGGCGGGACCACTCGCGGAAGCCGAAGTCGACGATGCCGAGGATCGTCGGGTCGGAGAGCTTCTCCACCCTGTAGAAACTGGTGCCAAGGTCGATGGATAGCGCTTTCTGGACGTAGGGCATGGCCAGACTATGGCACGAGCGACGCCAGCAAGACTACTCCCCTGGCGGCCCGCTCTGGACCGTCAGCTCGGCCCGGCCCTCCCGCGGGTGAGCCGTCAACGCGAGCGCCCCGCGCCGAGGCATGCGCAGCGCGCCGGCGAGCAGCTTGCCCGCGCTCTCCAGCAGGAAGGCGTGGGTCCCCGGCGCCAGGGGCAGCGCGGTGCCCCCCGCCTCCAGGGCGACGCGCCGTCCCGCCACGACCATCATGCCCGGCTCATCCAGGGTCACCTCGAGCCGGTGGCGCCGCCCGGGCGGCAGGGGACGGGCGAGCACGTCCCGCGCGCGCAACAGCCGCCCGCCGAGCGTCGGCCCGTCGAGGAGCAGCGCATAGGTCGCCTGGCCCGCGAGGGGGAGCAGCAGCGGGTCGAGCAGGTGCAGCCGGCCCCGGAGCCCGAGCTCGATCCCCGCGGGTCCGGGCCGGTGCCCGAAGAGGTAGACCCGCACCACACGGGTCCGCGGGCGCAAGAACCGCGGCAGCGCCCCCGGCGCGAGGTGGGCCTGTCCCCAGAGCATGGCGACCCGACGCGGCCCCGGGCCCAGGGCGTCGTCGAGGGACAGCAGGCAGTGGAGCTCGCGCAGCCGGTCCACCTGGTCGGCGGCGGTCCGGCGCTGGAGCGCGCGCGGCATGTCGCAGGGCAGCAGCGCGAGCCCCGCCGCCCGGGCGCCGACCAGCAGATCGATCACCTCGTCGACGTACCGGTACTTCCAGGCGGTGTAGCTCGCGCCGGGCACCGCGCGGCGCACGGCCTGCAGGACATCGCGGTCTCCGCTCGCGAGGTAGCGCGCCACCAGCCCGCCGAGGCCGCGCTGCTCGGCCGGCGCCCGGTCCCAGCGCCCGTCGGCCGGGAGCAGCTCCACGGCCGCGGCGCGCAGGCCGCGCAGCCCCCCCGGACCCACCAGGCGCCGAAAGGCCCTCACCTGTCCACCGGCGTCGTGGTAGGTCCCGACCAGCAGCACGCTGCGCCCGGCGCGCTCGAGCTCGCCCTGCAGGACGCGGACGATGGCGGGCCAGCCCGCCGCGATGGGGCCCTGTCGCAGCCGCTCGAGCACCTCGTCCGCGTCCGTGGGCAGCGCGAACGAAGCGATCGGCCGCCGGGTGCGGGCCTTGACGAGCCGCGCGGCCGAGCCGGACGTCGTGGGCAGCGGCGGCCAGGCCGGGCGGCTCGTCGGAGCAACACGCTCCTTGCCCGGGCAGCCCGGAGCGAGCAACAGCAGCAGCCAGGGCCAGATCCGCATCAGCGTCACTCTACCGCAGATCGCCCGGGCGTTGCGCGCGTACCCGCTGATATACTGCGGCCATGGCGTCGGCGTTCGGCCGCTACCGGCTGCTGCGGCAGCTGGGGCGCGGGGGCATGGCAGAGGTCTTCCTCGCCCGGATGGGCGAGGGCCCGGTGGCCAAGCTTCTGGCGATCAAGCGCCTGCTGCCCGCCTACAGCCAGAACCGGCGCCTGGTCAAGCGGCTCGCCGCCGAGGCCCGCCTGACCGTCTGGCTCACCCACCCGAACGTCGTGCAGGTCTTCGACTTCGGCCGGGTCGGCCCCAGCTACTTCATCGCGATGGAGTACGTCGACGGCTGCGACCTGCGCTCGCTGATCCTGCCCCCGGACAAGTCTCCGCTCCAGCTGCCGCTCGAGGTCGCGCTGGAGATCAGCTACCGCGTGGCGGACGCCCTGCGCTACGCTCACAACTGCACCGACGCGAGCGGCACGTCGCTGGGCATCATCCACCGCGACGTGAGCCCGCACAACGTGCTGATCTCGCGGGACGGTCACCCGAAGCTCGCCGACTTCGGCGTGGCGCGCGCCGTCTCGTCGGACCGCGAGACCCAGCCCGGCGCCGTGCTGGGCAAGTTCAGCTACATGGCGCCCGAGCAGGCGCGGGGCGAGGCCTACGACGCCCGCGTGGACGTCTACGCCGCGGGCGCGACGCTGTACCAGATGCTCACCGGCAGCAAGCCGTTCCCCGACCGGACGCTGGCCGACGCCATCGTCAGCCAGCTGCCCGCGCCGCCCTCGACCCTGCGCCCCTCGATCCCTGCGGCGCTGGATCAGCTGGTGTTGCGAGCGCTCGAGCCCCGGCCCGATCGCCGCTTCCCCTCGGCCGCGGCCCTGGGCGACGCCCTGCTCGAGCAGCTCCAGGCCCTCGGCGGGCCGCCCAAGCCGCACCAGATCTGCCGGCTGGTCGAGGAGAGCCTGCGGTTGAGGGACGCCGCGCGCCGACGCGCCGACGAGACCGGGAACCAGGGCCGGCAACGGGCCACGCTGAGCGACATCAACCCGGGCGAGGACAGCCTGATCGGCGCCGAGGTGACCCGGGTCCAGCGCCACTTCTTCCCCCCGGGGCTGCAGCCCCGGCCCTCCGTCGAGGGCCCGCTGCCGTCGACGGATCTGATGAACGCGCCGACCCTGGTCCCGCCGCCGTCGACAGACGCGGATCCTGACACCGTCGAGCCGGCTCCGCCCCCGGCCCCGCCCAGACAGTCGCTGCCGCCCACCGCACCCTGGCCTCAGGATCCGCGCCCGCCCGGACCACCTCACCCCCGGCTCGACCTCGCCGCGTGGTGGGGCGGCCTCGCGCCGGGGATGCGCCTCTGGGTGCTCGGCGGGCTCGGGCTCTCGGCCGTGCTGGTGATCTTCGGCCTCGGGTTGTTGGTCGGGCGGGCCACGGTCAAGAGCCCCCGCGAGCGTCGCTGCCCGCCCCGGGCAACGGCCGCGCCCGCGCCGACGGTCACGGCCACGGCGGTGCCGGCACGGCCGCGACACGACGGGGCCAACGCCGCCCCGCCGCCGGATGCGAGCGCTGCCGTCGTCGAATCCGCGCGGGAGGGGCCCGCGGAGCGCGTCCGCCGCGCGTCACGTCCCCGACGTCGCCCGCCCCGGCCGAAACCCGGCGCCGATCAGCTGCTCGCCGCCGCGACCCACCACGCGAAGCCCGCCCCGGGCCCGGTCGCCAAGGCACGTGCGGTGAGCGAGACGCAGTGGAGCCAGGCCGTACAGCTGCTCAAGCGGTCCCAGCAGGCCTACGTCAACGGCAACCACCCTCTGGCGATCCAGCAGGCGCAGAAGGTGCTGGGGATCATCCCGGACAGCATGGGCGCCTGGCAGGTCATCGGCGCATCGAGCTGCTACCTCGGCCGCGCAGCCGACGCGCGGCGGGCGCTGCACCGGGTCGACGCCAAGCGACGCCAGCTGATCCGCGCGATCTGCGGGCGAAACAACATCCAGCTCTAGCCCGCTGGTTTTTTGGCCGCGGATCTGGTACCCACCCGCCCATGGCCGGCGTGCCCTACGTCTCCAGCGCGACCCTCGGGGAGCAGACGGCCCGCTGGCTCGCCGCCGTCGCCCCCTGGAGTCGATCCCGCCCGCTCCCGGCGCTGGACCGCGCCGCGCTCCTCGTCCTCGACATGCAGCGCTACTTCGCCGAGCCCGCGTCACACGCGTACCTGCCGGCCCTCTCCGCCGTGCTGCCCAGCGCTGTCCGGCTGGCCGAGGCCTTCCGCGCCGCGGGCCGGCCCGTGGTGCTCACCCGCCACGGCGCCGCCGACGGCGACGATCCGGGGATGATGGGCCGCTGGTGGCGCGACCAGCTGCGCCGCGGCGAGGAGCGCGCCGCCCTCGTCGCTCCGCTCGCCGACTGGCCCGCGGACCGGGTGCTCGACAAGTCGTGCTACTCCGCGTTCCGCGACACCGACCTGCAGGGCTGGCTCGCCCGCCGCGGCTGCGACGCGGTGGTGATCGCCGGGGTGATGACCCACCTGTGCTGCGAGACCACGGCCCGCGAGGCCTTCATGCTCGGTCTCGCCCCGGTGCTGGTCGCCGACGCCTGCGCGAGCCAGGACGAGGAGCTGCACCTCGGTGCCCTGCGAGGGCTGGCCCACGGATTCGCGGTGGTGACCGGCGTGGACGCGGTGCTCGGCGCGCTGGACCGGGCCGAGCCGGCCCGGCGACCTGCTCCCCGCCCCGTGCCCACGACGGTGCCCCTCGCCGTGGTCGGCGCGGGGCCCGCCGGGCTGGCCGCCGCGATCCAGGCCCGGCGCGCCGGCGCCGAGCTCTGCCTGCTCGATCCCGACGGCTACGACGGGGCGCAGGCCCGCGCGGCGAGCTGGATCGAGAACTACCCGGGCTTCCCGGGCGGCATCGACGGCGCGCGGCTGATGGACCGCTTCGTCGCCCAGGCCCGCGAGCACGGGCTGGAGCCCGTCCGCGAGCGCGTCCTGGCCGTCCACCGCTCCAGCGCGCCCGACGGCGGCCTGACCCTGGAGCTCGCGGGCGGCCGGCGCCTGATCGCCCGAGCGGTCATCGTGGCCACCGGCGCCGTGCCCCGGACGCTGCAGCTCGAGCTGCCCGAGGGCGCGCCCGTGGCGTACCGCGCCGACGCCCTGGCCCGCGTCCGCGGCCAGCGACTGCTGGTGCTCGGCGGGGGCGAGGCCGCGCTGGACCAGGCCCTGCGCCTGCGCCGCCTCGGCGCGGCGCGCGTCGACGTCGCCTTCCGGGCGGCCGCGCCCCGCGCCCTGGACCTGCTGGTCCGACGGGCGAGAGCGCAGGGGATCACCCTGCGGCCCCGGGCCCACCTGGCGCGCCTGGGCCAGGGGAGCGACGGCTGGGTCGCCGGTCTGGACGGCGCCGACCCGGTCACGCTCGACGTGGACGCCGTGGTGGTCTGTATCGGCAAGCTCGGCGCCGGCCCCGAGCCCCGCCTGCCAGGGGAGGCCAGCGTCGTGGATCGACTGGGCCGCACCCCCCTGCCCGGCCTCTACCGCATCGGCGACTGCTGCCGCGGTCGCTACCGCCAGGTGGCCGTCGCCGTGGGAGACGGCGTGGCCGCCGCCATGCACGCCACGTCCTATCTGCAGAACGGACAATGGGAGGAGCCAACGTGAGCACGACCGAGACGAGCCTGCCGCGGGTGCTGGCCCGCAGCGGGCGGGACGAGCTGGCCCTGGTCTACGCGCTCCAGGTCGGCCCGGACGCGCGCCACGTCGTGGAGACCGTGGACTCGGTGGACCCGCGCTACCCGCGGCGAGAAAAGACGGTGATCATCGTCTCGACGCAGCTCGGCTGCCCGGTGGGGTGCCCGATCTGCGAGGCCGGCGCGGGGTACCAGGGAAACCTGACCGCGGAGCAGATCCTCGCCCAGGTCCGCTTCGTGCGGGGCAGCCGGCCGGAGATCCTGCAGAGCCGCAAGCTCAAGGTGCACCTCGCCCGGATGGGAGAGCCGGCGCTCAACGGCCCGGCCGTGCTCGAGGCCCTGGAGCAGCTCCCCGCCCTGCTCCCGACGCCGGCGCTGATGCCCTGCGTGGCCACGGTGGCCCCGGCGGGGAGCGAGGCCTTCCTCGGCGAGCTGACCTGGCTCAAGCGCCGCCTCTACCGGGGCGGCCGCTTCCAGCTCCAGCTCTCGATCAACAGCACGGACCCCCAGGTCCGGCGGCGGCTGGTCCCCGTGCCCCAGCTCGCGCTGGCCGACCTCGCCCGCCTGGGACAGCGCTTCTACGAGCCCGGCGAGCGCAAGGTCGCGCTCAACTTCGCCCTCGCCCGTGGCGTCCCCTGCGACCCCGGGGCGCTGCGCGACCTCTTCGACCCGGCCTGCTTCATGGTCAAGCTGACTCCGGTCAACCCGACGACGCGTGCGCGTCAGGCCGGGCTGGAGACGGTGATCTCCGCCGAGGCGCCCGAGAGCGCCCGGGACCTGTGCGAGCGCCTCGGCGCCCTGGGCTACGACGTGGTCGTCTCCATCGGCGATCCCGAGGAGATCGCCATCGGCAGCAACTGCGGCCAGCTGGTCCGGGCGCGCCTTGACCTCGGGCAGGCCGTCGGTCACACCGAAAGGGCGCGCGAGACCATGTTGACACAACGCGACATACCCCCCTCCCACTAGCCGCCTCGCCCAAGGACCTGTAGCTCAGCGGCCAGAGCATCCGGCTCATAACCGGACGTGCGTGGGTTCGAATCCCACCGGGTCCACCGGGGTAACATGGCCCCGAGCGGCCGCCCGCGTTAGAATAGGATCAGGAACGTCCAAAAAAGGGCATGGATCGCACGCTGCTGCTCAGCCCGGCTTTCGAGCCGATGACCACGATCACCTGGCGCAAGGCGATCACCTTGCTCACCCTGGGCAAGGTCGAGGTGGTCGAGACCTATGATCGGGACGTCCGCTCCACCAGCGTGGTGTTCAAGCTGCCCTGCGTCGTGCGCCTGCTCAGCCGGTTTCGGCGCTTCAAGCGCCAGGTGCGCTACTCCAAGCAGAACATCTTCGCCCGCGACCGCTGGACCTGCCAGTACTGCGGGGCGCGGCGCACCATCGACGAGCTGACCCAGGACCACGTCGTCCCCCGGGCCCAGGGCGGGCGGACCTGCTGGGAGAACGTGGTCACCAGCTGCGTCGACTGCAACACCCGCAAGGCCAACCGGACGCCGGAGCAGGCGGGCATGCGGCTCCGCTCGCGGCCGCAGCGCCCGGGGTGGCTGCCCATGTTCATCGTCCATTTGGGCAAGGAGGCGCCGCCGGCCTGGCGCACCTACTGCTACAACCTGTAGGTCAGAGCCTGGTCGAGAAGTCGAAGATCCAGCGCGCCAGGGCGATGAGCACGAGCAGCAGCCCCTCGAGGCGAGAGATCCGCCAGCCGGTGCGCATGAAGACCAGCACCACGCCCACCATCAGCACCATGGCGAGGATCGAGTAGCGCGCCATCGGGTCCACTCCCACGGGCTGGAGCATCCCGGCCAGCCCGAGCACGCCGAGCAGGTTGAAGATGTCGCTGCCGATCAGGTTCCCCGCGCTGATGTCGAACCGGCGGTGCATCACCCCGGCCAGCGTGGTGGCGAACTCGGGCGCCGACGTGCCCGCGGCGACGATGGTTACCCCGATGACCCACTCGCTGACGCCGAAGGCCCGGGCCACCGCCGTGGCCGAGTCGACGAGCACCTGGGACCCGCCGGTGACCAGCACCAGGCCCAGCAGCAACAGCCCGCTGTCCCGGGGCAACGACGGCGCCCGGGCGGCCACCGTCGAGGGCAGCTCCTCCGGCGGCACCGCGCCGTCCTTGCGCTGCTTGAACAGCAGCGCGAGGTACCCGATGAGGAGCGCGAAGAGCACGACGCCGTCGTAGCGTCCCAGGCGCAGGTCGATCCCCAGCAGGCCGAGCAGCAGCACGGAGGTGCCCGCCAGCACCGGGGCGTCGCGCTTGAACAGGGTCATGCTGGTGGGGATGGCGCGGAAGGCGGCGCAGCCGCCGAGGATGAAGCCGAGGTTGAAGATGTTGGAGCCGACGATGTTGCCGACCGAGATGTCGCCGTGGTCCTTGAACGCCGCGGTGATGGTCACCGCGAACTCGGGGGCCGAGGTGCCGAAGGCAACCACGGTCAGGCCGATGACCAGCTCGGAGACACCGAGCCGCTTGGCGATGCGCGCGGCGGCCTCGACGAGCCAGTGCGCCCCCTGGGCGATGATCAGGATCGACGCCACGACGATCAGGACGTTGGCGTAGATCGGCAGCTTGTCGAGGTCGATACCGAGGGCGCTCATCGGTGGGAGGAGAGCATGGGCCCTCCCCGGCGATCTAGTGGCCGCGCACGATGCGCCAGGGCTTGGGCATCAGGACCCAGCGGCCGCCCACGTTGTAGAGGCCGTCGAAGGCCATGCCGAGGGTCTCGCCCGGCTTGACGAACTTCCAGCGGTAAACGGTGAGGCCCGGCTTGAGGTGCTGGGCGACGCGCTTGTAGCCGCCCGGGAACTTGTCCGAGTTGCCCGTTCCGGCCTTGAGCTCGTCGGTCGTGGCGCTCCAGAGCAGCAGCTCGGTCTGCCCCGCCTTGGGGCCGATCGGGTGCTTCTCCACCATGCCCCACAGCCCGGCGTAGACCTGCTCGGCCTGCTTCGCGACCTCCGGGCTGGAGAACACCGCGCTGTAGTCCGCGCTGGTCGGCTTGAGCTGCATCGACAGGGCGCCGAGGTTCGCCCCGGGCTTGAGGAACGCGCCGAGCAGGGCCTTCGCCCCCGCCTCCGAGGCGGGGTAGTCGCTCTTGGCCGGCGGCGGCGTCTCCTTGGCCGCCGGCTGGGCCGTCGGCGCGGGATCGCTGCCCGCCGCCTTCTCGGTGGCCGCCGGCGTCTCCTTCTTGCATCCGGTGATCATGAGAGCCGCGAGCACGACCCAGGGCAGCAGCTTGAACATTCACGTCCTCCTAGTGGTGGTGGGCGAGGGTACCGCCTCCCGGCGCCGCGTGACAGCGGAATGTGGAGGACGGTGGGGTGGGGCAGCCGCGGGTGGAGACCTGCCTTGCGCCGCCGCCCCGCCTGGAGTAAAAGGCCGCGGCATGAAAGTTGGTATCATCGGACGCCAGGCCTCGGGACGGACCACGTTCTTCGAGGGACTGACCGGACGCTCCCAGCGCGCCGCCCCCGGCGCCAAGACCCAGCTCGGCATCGCCCGGGTGCTGGACGAGCGCGTCGACCGCCTGAGCGGGATCTTTTCGCCCAAGAAGACGATCTACGCCGAGATCGTCCTCGCCCTGCCGCCGCCCCCGCCGAGCGGCATCGTCGACATCGCCGCCCTGCGGGAGATGCGGGACCTGCGGGCCTACGCCCACGTCATCGGCGCCTTCGCCGGTCAGCCCGTGGCGCAGCACGTGCCGGCGCAGCTCGCCGACCTCTCCACGGAGCTGATCCTCGCCGACCTCGAGCGGGTCGAGACCCGGCTTGTTCGCATCGGCAAGGGGGGCCACGCCCGCACCCGCGAGGACGAGCTGCTCGGCCGGGCCAAGGCGTGCCTCGAGGCGGAGCGCCCCCTGCGGCTCGAGCGCTGGGACGAGCAGCTCACCGAGCTGATGGACGAGCTCGGCCTGGTCAGCCACCGCCCGCTGATCACCGTGGTCAACGTCGCCGAGGACCAGCTGCGCGAGGGCTGCCCCGCCGAGGTGGCCGCCGCCGCGGCGGCCGTGGAGAGCGAGCTGCTCTGGCTCTGCGCCACCCTGGAGGCGGAGATCGCGGCTCTCGAGCCGGCGGAGCAGCAGGAGTTCCTCGCCGCCTACGGCATCGATCGCCCGGTGGCCCAGCGCTTCGTGCGGACCGCCTTCTCCCTGCTGAACCAGATCTGCTTCTTCACCGTGGGCCCGGACGAGGTCCGCGCCTGGCCCATCGCCCGGCAGACCGGCGCGCGCCGGGCGGCGCGCACGATCCACAGCGACCTGGAGCGCGGGTTCATCCGCGCCGAGGTCATCGCCTACGACGACTTCATGGTCCACGGCAGCGAGGCCCGCTGCCGGTCCGCCGGCGTGATGCGCACCGAGGGCAAGGACTACGAGGTCCAGGACGGCGACATCATCACCGTCCGCTTCAACGTTTAGTCTGGGCGCCGCTACCACGGACGCGCGGGGCCGAACCCGGGCACGTGTGGTACCATCCGGCCGGAGGTCGACGCCATGATCTGTCCGCGATGCAGCAGCACGAACACGGCGGACCAGCAGTTCTGCGGCCAGTGCGGCGCCCGCCTGACCGAGACGGCCGGGGGCTACGACACCCTGGACCGGATCGGCCAGGTGCTGGAGGGCAAGTACCGCCTGGTGCGGATGATCGGCATGGGCGCCGCCGGCGCGGTCTACCGCGCCGAAATCGAGGGCCTGGGCCAGCCGGTGGCGATCAAGATCCTGCACCCCGAGATCACCGCGGACCGCCAGGCCCGCTTGCGCCTGGAGAACGAGGCCCGGCTAGCCAGCGTCATCGACCACCCGAACATCGTCTCCATCGTCGACTTCCACTCCTCGGCTGACCTGACCTACCTCGTGATGGAGTACCTCAGCGGCGTCTCCCTCGACGAGGTCCTCGCCGAGGTCGGCTTCCTCGGCGTCCGCCGCTCGATCCACATCGTGCGCCAGCTCCTCTCGGCGCTGGAGATCTCCCACAAGCACGGCGTGCTGCACCGCGACCTCAAGCCGGACAACATCTTCCTCACGCTACGCCACGACCGCCTGGACTTCGTCAAGGTGCTCGACTTCGGCCTGGCCACGCTGAAGGAGCGCCCCTCCGAGTCGCGGATCACGGTCGAGGGCTACGTCTGCGGCACCCCGGGCTACATGGCGCCGGAGCAGGTGCGCAACCTCGAGCTGTCGGAGCGATCGGACCTCTACTCCGTGGGCGTGCTGCTCTACGAGTGCCTCTGCGGCATCAACCCGTTCATCGGCAACACGACGGTGGACACCCTGGTCAACCAGGTCACGCTGCTGCCCAAGACCCCCTCGACGCAACGCAAGGACGCCAACATCCCGCTCTACCTCGACGCCCTCGTGATGCGGGCGCTGGCCAAGGATCCGGGCCAGCGCTTCTCCTCGGCCCAGGAGTTCCGGGTCGTGCTCGAGGGGCTCGCCCTGGCCCAGACCACCAAGGACGAGGGCGTCCGGGGCACCTGCAACGAGTGCGGCAACGCGCTGCCACCCGGCGCGACCCGCTGCGAGGCCTGCGGCCACGCCACCGCGCCGCTCTCGGACGTCGACCGCAGCGCGGTGGCCACGGTGCTCACCCCCGAGGTGATCAGCTCCTTCGACCAGGCCGACGCCAAGGAGTTCGAGCTCTCGCCCACCACCACCACCACCGCCTACCGCTCGGTGGCCTGGGACCCGCCGCTGGTTGGACGGGGCGAGGTGCTGGAGCGGCTGCGCGGGATGTACGAGGAGAGCGGCCCGCCGCACCACCAGCGCTTCCTCCGCGTCATCGGCGGGCCGGGGCTGGGCAAGGGGCGGATCGCCCGCGAGGCGGCGAAGCTCGCCACGGGCAAGGGGTGGCGCGTGGTCTGGTCATCGCCGGACATGCTGCCGGTCTTCGCCGCGCTGCACCCGATCCAGCGCGCCGCCCTGCGTCTGCTCCGCGCGGGCGAGACGGCCGGCGACGAGGCGACGCTGCTCAAGGCCGCGGAGCAGGCGGGCTTCGACCCCGAGCACCACCAGGGCCTGCTCGAGCTGTTCGGCCTCGCCGAGGCCCGGGGCGAGGCGGCCTCCGAGCGGCGGCTGCGCCGCGCCCTGGCCTGGCGCGAGGTTATCCGCTGCACCGCGCGGCGCGAGCCGGTCCAGCTCATCTTCCAGGACCTGCACCTGTTCGACACGCCGAGCCAGGAGCTGGTCGCCTCCCTGGTCACCCGCGAGCCCTACGACCGGCCGGTCAACGTGCTCGTCTCCCACGACCCGTCGCTGCTGCTGCTCTGGGCCGAGACGGAGACCATCTCCCTGCCGCCGCTCAGCTCGGCCGAGGCCGAGGAGCTGGCGACGAAGCTCTTCGAGCACGTCCAGATCGACGACCCCGACGTGGAGTCGGTGCTCTCCATCTCCGGCGGGAGCCCGATGATGCTCTGCGAGCTCGTGCGCCTGCTGGCCCTCGACCCCTCCATCCGACCGCCGCGGACCCTGGTCGAGGTCGTCTCCCAACGCATCAGCCGGCTGCCCTCCCGGGCGAGGACGCTGCTCCACACCATGGCGGTGCTCGGCCGGCCGACCAACCCGAACACCCTGGTCACCCTGCTCGAGGCGGAGCCCGCCGACGAGATCCGGGCGCTGACGTTCCTCGCCGAGCAGGGCTTCCTGATCGGCGGCAGCCAGGGCTGGCGCCCCTCGCACCGGCTGCACTGGGAGGTGGCCTACAACTCGATCCCCGCCGCCCGGCGGCAGCAGCTCCACGCCAAGGCGGCCGAGCTGGCGATGAACGAGGGCGCCCACTCGGCGCTGGTGGCCCACCACCTCTGCGAGTCCGGGAAGCAGGAGACCGCGGTGCCCTACCTGCTGCGCGCGGGGCGACGGGCGCTCTACTTCCTCGACGACCAGCTGGCGACCCGGCTGTTCAACCAGGTGCTGCGCATCGTCCCTTCGCCGCCCGCCGAGTTTCAGGCCGAGCGCAAGCCGTGGCTGCGCGCCACCACCGGGCTGGCCCAGGCGATGAGCGACGGCGGCGACACCGGCGAGGCGCTGCGGCTGCTGCGCCAGGCCATGGGCACGGCCGAGAGCTGCAACTGGAGCGCCGAGCAGGCCCGGCTGGGCAAGGATCTGGCCCGGCTCCGCGCCGAGCTGCCCGCCGCCCCCGCCCGTTCCTCACCTACCGGGTGAAGAACCCGGAAGAACACGCCCCGCCGACGCCGCCCCAGCCCGTTCCTCACCTACCGGGTGAAGAACCCGCCC
>Ga0316576_10000637_pt1 | contig 16951 bp, 13 predicted proteins | sample S0NA_FD_203075 | JGI IMG/M metagenome (GOLD analysis project Ga0316576, IMG submission 203075) | Rhizosphere microbial communities from salt marsh grasses in Alabama, United States - S0-2_050615r3r5 | ecosystem: Host-associated > Plants > Roots > Rhizosphere | place: USA: Alabama | collected... | reverse complement strand
TGAAGTATCTCTTTCCGTTAACCGAATCAGTGATGTCTGGTGATTATGACCAGCGTATCACGGAGATGATCGATCAGGGTCTCAAGAATACCGACGAACGCATAGAAACCGGAAAACCGGTTACTCCGGCATTCCTCTTTGCCGTGCTGTTGTGGGAACCGGTTCGCGAACTCGCAGAAGAGCTGCGGCAGGAAGAACAGATTGCCGAAATTCCGGCACTGCAGCAGGCGGCTTCCCAGGTCCTTTCCGAACAGGCACAGCGTGTCTCCATTCCGAAACGCTTTACTCTCATGATGCGTGATATCTGGACCCTGCAACCCCGATTTCCGAATCGTGCCGGTAAACGTCCGTTACGCCTTCTGGGTCATCCGAAATTCCGTGCGGCCTATGATTTTCTGCTGTTGCGAGCGCAGGCAGGGGAGGTGGAGCAGGAACTTGCCGACTGGTGGACCAGCTACCAGGCAGTCAGTGGTGACGAGCGAGGAAACATGTCCCGCAATGACAAGAGCCGACCACGCCGGAGACGACGCTCGAAGACGAAACAGCAACCATGACAAGGGCCTGGATCGGTCTAGGGAGCAACCTCGACAACCCGCGTGACCAGATCGTCAGTGCATTCCGGGAGCTGGCAGAAACAGAAGGAATCAGGCTGGTTGCCCGTTCCAGCCTCTATCTCAGCGAGCCTCTGGGACCACAGGATCAGCCCGACTTCATTAATGCAGCAGCGGCCATCGAAACCACACTGGACCCCTTGTCACTGCTTGAAGTGCTGCAGGAAATCGAGCAGCGGCATGCGCGTAAGCGGGAGCGGCACTGGGGTCCACGCACCCTGGACCTCGACCTGTTGCTCTACGGTGAGGCGGATATCCGGCACCCTGACCTGACCGTGCCGCATCCGGCGATTGCAGAGCGCAGTTTCGTTCTGCTGCCGCTTGAGGAGATCGCGCCGGAACTTGTCATTCCAGGGCTTGGAAGCGTCAGGAGCCTGCTGCAAGCGCTTGGCAATCCCGTACTCGAGAAGACACATGATGTCTGACGAGAGAGTGCAGGAACCGCGATTCATTGTTGTCGAGGGGCCAATCGGTGTCGGCAAGACGACGCTTGTCAAACGCCTGGCGAGCCGTCACGGAAGCGAGATGTTACTCGAGAAGCCCCATGAAAACCCTTTTCTGAAACGTTTCTATCACGAGGGCCAGAATGCGGCCCTGCCGACACAGCTTTTCTTTCTGTTTCAGCGTGCCTCACAATTCTCGGATTTGCGTCAGCAGGACCTCTTTGCAAGGAATATCGTTGCGGATTTCATGCTCGAAAAAGACTGGCTGTTTGCTCACGTAACGCTGCGAGCCGAGGAGCTGGATCTCTACAAGCAGGTCTACAAGCGCGTCGGGATGGATGCCCCGCGTCCGGATCTCGTGGTTTATCTCCAGGCGCCTGTGACAACCCTTGTCCAGCGTATTCAGCGTCGTGGCAAGCCGGAGGAGCGACATATCACGACCGATTATCTGAGCCAGCTCTCGGATGCCTACACGCGTTTTTTCACGAGTTACGACAAGACGCCGTTGCTGATCATTAACACCGCGCAGATCAACCTGGCCGACAATGAACAGCATATGAACCACATCCTGGAACGCATCGACGCACACCGTCACGGACGCAGTTTCTACAATCCTGTCGCAGAATTGCTCTAGAGCATATAGAGGACTGCGCCGGCGACCACGGCAATAATCGCGATCTTTACAGCGACGAGCTTCATGATCAGCGATTTTGGCAACCCGGCCTGTTTTTCGTTCGCTTCTCCAGACATCAAACTATCTGCCTTCGTGCAACTCTCACAACTTGAATCTCACCAGAATAGCAGCTACCTGCATGTATGATGTATTGATATCTGTCACTGGAGCATGAGAAATGAAAAGAAGATTCTGGGTTTGTATCGCGATGCTGCTGATGACGCTCGCCAGTCCGCTGCATGCTGCGAAATACGCCATTGATACCGAAGGCATGCATGCGTTCATCCATTTCAGTATTCCGCATCTCGGGTACAGCAACCTGATCGGCCGTTTCAACAGCTTTTCGGGCAGCTTTGAGTATGACGCTGAAAATCCCGCGGAGTCGAAAGTGGAGGTGACCATCGAGACGGCCAGCATCGATTCCAACCATGCAGAGCGCGACAAGCACCTGCGTGAAGAGGAGTTTCTGTATGTCAGCAAGTATCCCGAAGCGACATTCATCAGTACCTCCTACGAGCCGAAAAGCGCGGACACCGCCACGCTCATGGGTAACCTGACACTACGCGGCGTGACAAAGCCGGTCAGCATCGAGGTCACAAAAATCGGGGAGGGGCCTGATCCCTGGGGGGGCTACCGTGTCGGCTTCACGGGGACGACCAGGATCACGCTGGCTGACTTCGGTATCGTCGGGTTTCTTGGCAGGAAGTCAACCGAGGTCGAACTGATCCTCGACATCGAGGGTGTCAGGAGAAACGACAACCCGGTTCACTGACCGGCAGCCGTTGCTTTTTCTTGCGCCCCCATATGCTTGCTGCGCATCAGATTCACGCTTGTGGCAACAAGGATCAGGAGTGACATCCAGGCAAGCCAGTGAGGAACAAGGTGCTCGCTTGCCGCGAGCTCGGACCGGATACTGATGTTATTGACCTGCAAAAACCAGTCGAGCAGTAAACCGCTGGCGATCGCGGTGATGGTGACTCCTGCAAGGTAGGCAAACAGGGCGCGTTTGCCGAGTTCCCTTCGGATAATACCCATGCTGCCGATGTTGCTGGCTGGCCCGGCCAGCAGAAAGACGAGTACCGTTCCCGGCGAGATACCAGCCAGCAACAGACCGGCCGCAATCGGTGTGGATGCTGTCGCACAGACATACATCGGGACACTCACTGCGATCATCACGAGCATGGCGGGAAGGCCACTTCCCCAGCGCGCCAGGAAATCCGGTGGCAACCAGGTTGCAACAGCCGCGGAAAAGAGCAGGCCGATGCAGAGCCAGAAAAGGATACCGCCCAGCAGGTCCGTGAACGCGTAACGGATTCCGGATAGCCAGCCAGAATTGTTGCGGTACGGTGACTCCACTTCAATGCCGCAGCACGTCGCCTGTTCAGGTGACGTCGAACAACAACTGCTTTCTGTTTTGAGCCCGGTTACCTGCTTCGATCCACAGCAGGCTGGTGCACTGCCGGGTAACATGCTCATTTCCGGACTGGTGCCAGAAGCCCTGTCGACATTCCTGCCGACCAGCAGCCCGGCGGTTATTGCCGAGATCACCGCGGCAACGGGTCGAACAATTGCCATCACAGGGCCAAGCATGGCGTAGGTGACAGAAATTGAATCAACACCAGTCTCCGGTGTCGACACCAGGAAGGAGACTGTCGACGATCTCGAGGCGCCTGCGCGGCGCAGGCCGAGCGCGGCGGGTATCACACCGCATGAGCAAAGCGGCAGTGGTGCGCCGATCAGTGCGGCCTTGAGCACCGGCAGGAAACCTTCTCCCTTCAGGTGTCTCTCGAGAAGGCGTGTCGGCATGAGGTGCTTGATCAGTCCGCCGACCACAAGTCCAAGCAGCAGCCAGGGCGCGGCATCAAGTGTCAGATCGAGAAAGTTGTCGAGAAAATCAATCATGCAGTGCTCTCAATATGATCACGATAGCCGTCGAGCCGACTTTCCGGCGAAATCCGGTCGGCATGCTCCGGTTTGACAGCAGGCCAACAGTCACGGCTCTGACTCCCCCCGGCAATGGTCAGGCGTGGAATACTCTTAATGCGACCCGTTTCATTCTACCCTCCACGGATGCACTGCGGGGTACGATAAGACCTGGAATTCCTGCTGTTATTCGTTTCAACCAGCCATTTTCACGTATACTGGCAGACATTGAGCCGGGGGTGCTTGCGTCGATTGCGAGCTGAGAGAGTCCCTTGGAACCTGATCCAGATGATGCTGGCGTAGGGAGGCTTTGCGGGCGTTTCCCCCGTGCCTTTCCTGCCGCACCGGGAGATAGCATGAGCGCCATACCAGAAGATTTCATCAAGAAGACCTCGGAACTCTCCGGGGAAGTCACGCGTCCGTTCGCCAACTCGCGCAAGATCCATGCAGAAGGTTCACGCCCTGACATCCGCGTCCCGATGCGCGAGGTTGAACAGACCCCGACAACAACCAACGGGACCAACGAGCCCAATCCGCCGATCTACATTTACGATACTTCGGGCCCCTACGGTGACCCTGCCGTGAAGATCGACCTGCTCAAGGGATTGCCAGACGTCCGTGCCGACTGGATTCTCGAGCGTGAAGATACCGAGCTGCTGGATGGCCCGACATCCGAGTACGGCAAGGAACGGCAGAGTGATCCCGAACTTGCCAACCTGCGCTTCGAACATATACGTCCGCCACGTCGAGCGAAGGCAGGGAGGAACGTCACACAGATGCACTATGCTCGCCAGGGCATCATCACCCCGGAAATGGAATATGTCGCTATCCGCGAGAACCAGAAGCTCGACGAGATGCGCAATGATCCACGCTATGCACAACTCTTGAAGCAGCATCCCGGACAGAGTTTCGGTGCGACCCTGCCCGACAGCATCACGCCGGAATTCGTACGCCAGGAGGTTGCTGCAGGGCGCGCTATCATCCCGGCAAACATCAATCACCCTGAGCTTGAACCGATGATCATCGGTCGCAATTTTCGCGTGAAAATCAATACCAATATCGGTAACTCGGCTGTCACGTCTTCCATCGAGGAAGAGGTCGAAAAGATGGTCTGGTCGGCGCGCTGGGGCGGCGATACCCTGATGGACCTTTCGACCGGAAAGAACATCCACGAGACGCGTGAATGGATATTGCGCAATGCACCGATGCCGATCGGCACCGTGCCAATTTACCAGGCACTCGAAAAGGTCGATGGCAAGGCCGAGGAACTGACCTGGGAGATGTTTCGCGACACCCTCATCGAGCAGGCGGAGCAGGGCGTCGACTACTTCACGATCCATGCCGGTGTGCGACTCAAGTATGTTCCCCTGACCGCGGAGCGCGTGACCGGTATTGTCTCCCGAGGCGGTTCCATCATGGCCAAGTGGTGTCTGGCGCATCACGAGGAGAACTTCCTCTATACCCGTTTCGAAGAAATCTGCGAGATCATGAAGGCCTACGATGTCTCCTTCTCCCTGGGAGACGGCTTGCGTCCCGGCTGCCTGGCAGACGCCAATGATGCTGCCCAGTTCGGCGAGCTAGAGACCCTTGGTGAGTTGACCAGGATCGCGTGGGAGCACGACGTACAGGTAATGATCGAGGGCCCGGGTCATGTGCCGATGCAGATGATCAAGGAAAACATGGACAAGGAGCTGACCGACTGCTTCGAAGCACCCTTTTACACCCTCGGTCCTCTGACAACCGATATTGCACCAGCCTACGATCACATCACCTCTGCCATCGGTGCTGCACAAATCGGCTGGTACGGCACTGCCATGCTCTGCTATGTCACGCCGAAGGAGCACCTCGGCCTGCCGGACAAGAACGACGTGCGCGACGGCATCATCGCCTACAAGATTTCTGCGCACGCGGCCGATCTTGCCAAGGGGTTGCCAGGTGCACAGGTTCGAGACAATGCGCTTTCCAAGGCGCGTTTCGAGTTCCGCTGGGAAGACCAGTTCAACCTCTCGCTGGATCCGGAGCGCGCACGCGAATTCCACGACGAGACCATGCCTGCACAGGCGCACAAGGTCGCACATTTCTGTTCCATGTGCGGACCACACTTCTGCTCCATGAAGATCACGCAGGACGTGCGTGACTATGCCGCTGCCCAGAAAATCGGCGACATCGATGTTGCGATCGAGGAGGGCATGAAGGAGAAGGCCGAGGAGTTCCGCAAGCAGGGTGCCGAGATCTACAAGGAGGTCTGAAGAACTCCTGTCGTGGTGCCTTATGTGCGCTTACGCATCCTGTGACTGGGCGGATTGCATGGTGCTCGAGTTCCCTGTCAGAGTTCCGTCAGATTCCTGACGAGACGAATTCGAGCTGGAACGCGCTTGATACAGGCCGTTCCGGCCCCGCCGATGAGCAAATCCAGGGATTCCGGTGTCGCGTCGAGCAGTTCATTGAGCAACGGTCGTATCTTGCGTGCAGGAAAGGAAGCACTGAAAGAGAGACCAATCGCACGGGCATCAGCCTTTTCGGCAACAAGGGCGAGCTGCGGGATCGGGATTTGCGTCCCAAGGTTCAGTGACGGTATACCACGTGTCAGCAGGATGGCTTCTGTCATCAGCAGGCCGATACCGTGCTGTTCGCCCTGCAGGGTTGCGAGGATCACTGGCTTGCTCCTCTCCTCCAGATATGTCCGGGAGATAATGAGGTCCAGAAACCGATAAATCTGCCGGCTCAGCAGGTGCTCCTCGTAGATTTCCATCTTGTCCGCAGCCCACAGGTCTCCGATCCATTCCAGCAGCGGGGCAATGACTTCGGTGACGCAGACCTCGAGTCCCTTGAGTGCAAGCTGCCTCTGTAACAAATCCTCGAGCCTGATCAGGTCACATGCCTCCACGGCATCCAGCAAAAGTCTCAGTTCCCCGGGTATGATCCTGTCGGCCTGTCTGCCCAGATATTTCTCTGCAAGTTGCTGCAGCTTGGCTTCGTCAAGTGGCACAACCCTGTTGGGCCGCATCCCGTGATCGATCAGCTTGCGGATCGTCAGGAGGCGTGCAACCTGATCGTCCGGGTAAAGGCGTTCACCCTGTTCATTGCGTTCAGGGAGAGGAAAGCCGTATCGGCGTTCCCAGATTCTCAAGGTATCTTTCGTGATCCCTGTATCACGCTCTACAAGGCTGATCGGACGGAGCACTGAACGCTTGCCTGTACAGGCCATCTTTTGTCAGGAAGATGCCTCTCTGCGCTGTTTGACGGCATCGGCCAGTTCGCGGAGCAGGGGTTCTGTCATATCCCAGCTGATACAGGCATCCGTGATGCTCTGGCCATAGGTGAGACTGGCCCTGTCGGTATTATCCTGACGGCCACCGACAAGGTGACTTTCTATCATGGCACCAATGATACGCCTGTCACCCCGAGCAATCTGGCGCGCGACATCGTGACCGACATCGACCTGGCGTTCATGCTGCTTCTTGCTGTTGGCATGGCTGAAATCGATCATGAGGTTGGGCCTCAGGCCTGCTTCCTCCATCTCTTTTGCAGCGATGTCGACACTCTCGGCATCGTAGTTTGGCCGGCTGCCGCCACGCAGAATCACGTGGCAGTCATCATTCCCCCTCGTGGAGAAAATTGCAGAGTGGCCGGCCTTGGTCAGGGACATGAAATGATGAGGACGCTGCGCCGCACGGATCGCATCGATCGCGATCTGCAGCCGACCATCGGTGCCGTTCTTGAAGCCGACAGGGCAGGAGAGGCCGGAGGCGAGTTCCCGGTGCCCCTGGCTTTCTGTCGTCCGGGCGCCGATCGCTCCCCAGCTGATGAGATCGGCGATGTACTGCGGGCTGATGAGATCCAGGAACTCGGTCGCTGTCGGGAGACCAAGATCGTTGAGATTCAGAAGAAGCTCGCGCGCAAGGTGCAGCCCCTTGTTGATCTTGAAAGTGCCGTTGAGATCGGGATCGTTGATCAGGCCTTTCCAGCCAACAGTGGTGCGCGGTTTCTCGAAGTAGACCCGCATGATGATGTGCAGGTTATCCTGCAGCTCGTCACGCAATGTCTTGAGCTTGCCGGCATATTCCATCGCAGCTTCGGGATCATGGACTGAGCAGGGACCAACGATGATGACGATGCGATCATCCGCGCCGTGCAGGATGTTATGGACCGATTCCCGCGCATCGTGAACAGTTTGAGCTGCGGCTTCCGTGATTGGGAAGGCATCATGCACCTGGGAGGGGGCGGCCACCTCCTTGATACCCTGGATGCGCAGGTTGTCAGTCTGGTACATGGTCATTGTCGTGGTCAATCTATCTTTATCTGGATATAGGGCCAGCATTATACAAAAAAAGCCCGAATCGGCTGATGTGGCTTTTCTGATGAGTGGCTCCCCATCGTGGACACATACTTCCTTGTGCCGGCAAGGTTGTGGAACATGAGGTTAGCCAAGCCGGCAATTTTTATGCGTGCCAAGTGCACTATTGACGTGTCGGTTGCGCAGAACTGTCTTACTGGAAGTGATTTTGATGCCGGGGCAATATCGGAACGGGGCAAGAAATCCTTGCCGAAGGTTCTGGAATGTTGCTACTTTGGCCGTCCAATCCAGAAAAAATCAGAGTCCGCAGAGACAACAGGAGACCAGAATGACATTCCGGAAAAGCACCCTAGTCCTCGCGATAACCCTGTCACTGCCAGCGGCCGCGCAGGAATTCAGCCTCGACGAGGAGACCTACGCCGCTCCGGAGACGCCCTACTCGCCCTACGTGGATGACTACTATCCCCAGAATGCCTATTTCGGCGACACGCATCTGCACACCGCCTGGTCCGCCGACGCCGGCATGGCGGGCGCGACGCCGGGCCCGGATGTGGCTTACCGGGCGGCGCGGGGCGAGGTGGTGGAGAGCCAGACCGCAGGGCCCTTCAAGCTCATCCGCCCGCTCGACTTCATCGTGGTCGCCGACCACGCCGAGAACATGGGACTTTCGGATTACCTGAATCGCAGCGACCCACTGGTGCTGCAAACGGAGTCCGGGAAGCGCTGGCACGACATGGTGAAGCGCGGTGACGGCTATGACGCCTTCCTCGAATGGATCGTGGCCAACGGCCGCGGGGAAGACCAGATCGACAGTCCCGAGATGGTGTCAGCGGTGTGGGAAAAGGTGATTGAGAACGCCGAGCGCTACTACGAGCCGGGCGTGTTTACCACCTTCATCGGCTACGAGTGGACCTCGGGTCCCGACGGCAACAACCTGCACCGCAACGTGATTTTCCGCGACGGTGCCGACCGCACCCGGCAGGTGGTGCCGTTCTCGGCGCTCGACAGCGACGACCCGGAGGATCTCTGGGATTACATGCAGGCCTATGAGGAGCGCACCGGCGGCCAGGTGCTGGCGATTCCGCACAACGGCAACCTCTCAAACGGCATGATGTTCCAGCTCGAGACCCTGGCGGGCGAGCCCTTCGACCAGGCTTATGCCAGCCGGCGCCAGCAATTCGAGCCTGTGGTCGAGGTGACCCAGCCCAAGGGCACGGGCGAGGCGCACCCGCTGCTGTCGCCGGACGACGCCTTCGCCGACTTCGAGATCATAGATGCCGGCAACCTCAATGGCTCCGCGGCCAAGACGCCGGATATGCTGCGCACCGAGTACGCCCGGGAGGCTTTGAAGATCGGGCTTTTGGAGGAGGCGCGCCTCGGTGTCAATCCCTTCAAGTTCGGCATGATCGGCGCGACCGACGCGCACAACGCTCTCCCCTCGACCCGTGAGGAGAACTGGTTCGGCAAGGCCTTTATCGTGGAGCCTTCTACGCACCGCAGGGAGGGCGTGCTGATCGAGAGTCTGGTCGATCCCAAACTGTCGATCATGGATATCGATCTCGGCGCCGCGGGGCTCGCCGGGGTCTGGGCGACGGAGAACACCCGCGAGGCGATCTGGGACGCCTTCGCCCGCCGCGAGGTCTTCGCGACCACCGGCAGCCGCATCCGCGTGCGGGTCTTCGGCGGCTGGGACTTCGAGGAAGAAGAGGTGCAGCGCCCCGACTTCGCCGCGCAGGGATACGCGCGTGGCGTGCCCATGGGCGGCGACCTGCGGCCGGGGCCCCGGGGTGAAGCGCCGAAATTGATGGTGCGCGCGCTGCGCGATCCCGACGGCGCCAACCTCGACCGCATCCAGGTCATCAAGGGCTGGCTCGACGACGAGGGCGAGAGCCAGGAGCAGATCTGGGACATCGCCTGCGCGGGACGCGACATCGTTCGCGGCGCCTGCGACGGCGCGGTGGGTGGCACGGTGGATGTGGAGGACGCGTCCTACACCAACACCATCGGCCGGGCGGTGCTCGGCGGCTACTGGGAAGACCCGGACTTCGACCCGGATCAGAAGGCGTTCTATTACGTCCGCGTGCTGGAGATCCCGAAGCCGCGCTGGACCGCCTACGACGCGAAGTTCTTCGACATCGAGATGCCCGAGGGCACGCCGATGACGGTCCAGGACCGCGCCTACACCTCGCCGATCTGGTACACGCCATAGGGCGGGGAGAACGGGCAATGGATTCGACAAAAAGGACACATGGTGCTTTTATTCATTGGTTCATGGGTGTCTGTGCCCTGCTGCTGGTGGGTTGCGGCGACCAGGCGGAACAGGTGACGGAACCGGAACAGGCGCCCGACAATTCCCTGATGCAGGTCATCAGCGGCGAGGTGTTCTATCGGGAGCGCATCGCGCTGCCGCCCGGTGCCGAGGTTCTGGTCACGCTCGAAGACCAGTCCCGTGCGGATGCCACCGCCACGATTCTCACTGACTACACCCACGTGGTCGACGACGACCAGCAGCCCTTTGCGTTCAGGCTGGTCTACGACCCGGCGGCCATCGATGAGCGCATGACCTACGGCCTGCGCGCCCGCATCATGCAGGACGGGAAACTGCTGTTCACCAGCACGGAGCACGTCGATCCCTTCGCCGGCAACCCCGTGCGCATCCTGGTGACCAGCCAGGCGCGTAATTAATCAGAACCTGGTAACAAGTCCATGGCGCACGGTTAATCGCTGTAGTCACACTATTATGATCATACTGCTATCAAGCTGTGCACGAAGAAAAAGCCAGAAGATGAGTTCAGAAAAGAAAACTCGCATGCCTATTCCTATGGCCCTGGCGGGTACGAAAGTGCAGGGAATAGCATGATTGTTGTTTTCAACACGGAAAAGCACATAAGAAGCACCGAGCGGTAGGACAGGCGCTACGACAAAAACAGGCAGCAAAAACGTGCACCCCATTTCCAAAGAGCTGAATGCCAGTTTCTATCGGCAATGGTGCATGACAATCGCATCAGGCAGGAATTGTACAAGGGCGTTTTGTGAGAAAATTCGGAGGAAGGCTGCTGCTGGGGAAGCTGTAAGGGTAGAGCGCCGCCCGGATGGGCAGCGCCCTGAATCGTATGGTTATGCGGCCTGCATGGGGATTCTGATGCCGGTAGGGTTGTCGTAAATCCTGCCCCCGCTACCAATTCGCCAACCCCGGCACATGCTCCTGCCGTGGGGTTATCCAGACAAAAGTGTCTGGGATTAATTAAGCGTGTCAAAAAGAATCTCCGACACCGCTCCGCGCTGTTCCGCGAGATCGATCTGAAATACCTTTTCTGCAATCGTTTTCTACTTATGGTTGACTGGTTTGAGTGGTAGTATTCGTCGCCGTCTCTCCCTGATTTAACGGCAAAGGATCATTACTAAGATGCCATCAACAACAGACAGGGTAACTGTACCCACAGGGTCCATGCGACCAGATCTCCTGGCAGTCTCGCTGGTCATTCATCTTCTGGGTCTTGCACTTCCACTCGCATTGCTGCAGGTCTATGACAGGATTCTGCCGAGCCAGTCGTTTGGCACCGCGACACTTCTGATCAGTGGCGTTGCGATCGCGATCCTGCTCGATGCCTTCCTGCGCTATGGCCGCAGCCGCATTTTCATCGACCTCGGCGCACGCTACGAGGCCCGCATGACGGTCGCCCTTTTCGAGCGGTTGTTGCGTGCCGACATCACTGATCTCGAGCGCCGCGGCAGTGCCTGGATCAATGAGGCTGTGCGCTCGGTCGCAAAGATCCGCGATATTTCCACGGGCCAGGCCGCACTGGCTCTTTACGAGTTGCCTTTCGTCTTTGTCTACATCGGCCTCATTGCCTACGTCGCGGGCTGGCTGGCCTGGATTCCCCTGGTCCTCTTCGTCGTGGCGCTCGTCACGGCCTTCGTCAACAAGGGAGCGACAGAACGCGCGGCCGAGCGTGTCGATGAGGAGGAGCGCCGGCGCCAGGACCTGGTCTGGAACATTGCTTCCGGCGTCTCCTACTTCAAGAGCATGGGCAGCGAGGCGTCACTTGGCAGGCTCTTCGGCAAGGTCAACGACAGCATGCTCTCCTCCAATAACGCTCTCGACTCGCGCACCGCTTTCGTGAGCGAGAACTCGGCACTGCTGAGCCAGCTGGCGACCATTCTGATCGTCTTCTTCGGTGCGCAGGAGGTCATCGACGGCAATCTCACAACTGGCGGGCTTGCCGCAGCAACACTGCTTGCCGGCAGGTCCATCGCACCTGCCATGGCAAGTCTGGGCTTCATCTCCCGCATCGCCCAGTCACGCGAGGCACAGGGCCGTGTCGACGAACTGCTGAAGCTGCCGCCGAGCCCGGCCATGAGTCCGGAGGGGGGCATCGCGGCCATGCCGCAGGACCCACTGCTCGAACTGTCAGGTGGGCTGCTCGCGGAGGGGCAGGCGAAGATCAAACACGGTGAGATCGTGCATCTCGACAGCGATGACGCCTCCATGGCATCGCGACTGCTGGCCGATATTGCCGGACTCTCGAGGAGCAGTGGCGTCTCGGTCAGCATCAACGGCGAGCCACAGGAGACCTACGCTGCCGATGCCTACCGGCAATCGGTCTGCCTGGTGCCGCGTCTCTCGACCCTGCTGCCCGGATCGATACTGAACAACCTGACATTGTATGACCCGCGCTACAACGCGAGTGCGCGCAGCTACACGGAGAAGCTCGGACTGAGCGCGCACATCAACAACCTGCGCAACGGTATCCTGACCGAGGTCGGCCCGGCTGCTGCTGAGCAGCTCAACGAGGGTGCCTATCAGCGCATCTCGCTGATTCGCGCACTCGTCAGGCAGCCGTCGATCCTGCTTCTCGATCATGCCGCTGCCGGGCTGGATATGGATGGCCTCAAGCGCCTGGCTGCCGTGCTGGATGAGCTCAGGGGCAGGACCACGGTCATTATCGCAACCCGCAAGGCACCACTGATCGAAGCCTGTGACCGATCCCTCAGGATCAGGGAGAGTGATGCATGAGCGAGACACTTGTGAACAGCATGCCCGGGGCCGACACATCCGTGACAGGGCAGGCGAGCGCCTATGCCGATGAGAACGAGCGCATGCGCCGCATCGCAGAGGTGCTAGGCGCGCGCAGGATGGAGGCATCTCCGCTGGCACGCTGCGTCCCGGCCATGCTCGTCGCACTGGACTGGTTCGGTGCCCCGCGCGCACTGGTCGCCAACCTGCCTGAAGAGGAGACCCGCTTCGACGCGGATGACCTCACGGCCATGCTCGGCGATATCGGCTTCACCGTGCAGCAGGGGAGTGTGCATACAACGGATGAACTGCCTGTTGGCAGCCTCCTGCTCGGCGATGATGCCTGTCACCTCTACCTCGGGCGCACCGGCGGCACCGACTGGTGGCATGACGGCGAGCAGGTGACAGAGGCCTGGAAACCGACCGGCACCGAGCGCGTCCTCATGATCCATCGTGACGCGGCATTCACACCGGTCGATGCCCCGCAACAGATGTGGTTCGGACAGCTCATCGGCAAGGCACGCAGGGAACTGGCAGGCATCGCCTTCGTCAGTCTCTTTGCCAATATTCTTGCGCTGGCCGTCTCGCTCTTCACCATGACGGTTTATAACAGCGTCATTCCGAGCGGCACTACCGGCTCGCTCGTCACGCTGACGATCGCTGCTCTGATGGCCGTGATCGGCGGATGGTGGTTGCGTCTCGGTCGCGCCGGCGTCTTCAATCAGCTGGCATCCTGGATCGGTGCCAATGTCGGCGATGCGGCCATGCGCAAGTCATTGAGTCTGTCTCCCGAGATGAGCTCCCGCATGGGACTCAACAGCAGCATGACGCGCATGCGTTCCCTCTCGGGAGTGCGCTCGCTCTTTTCCGGCGTCAATGCTGCTGCCATGGTGGACTTTCCGTTCGTGGTCGTCTTCCTGTTCGTCATTGCGTTGCTCGGTGGCTGGATCGTCTTCGTCCCGGTCATCGGCCTGGCGCTCTTCGTGATCGCCGCCAGGATCTTCTCGGGCCTGGTGCAGGCGCGCTCTGCAAGGGCGAGTCGCGCCAGTAACCGCCTGCAGGAGGCCATCGTGGCTGCCTCGGGCAGGCTACGCGTCCTGCAGGGGATCTCCGGCCAGCAGTCATGGCTGCGCAGGCTCTCTGAACTCTCCACGCAGGCTGCCATGGCAAACAGGGACTCGGCGCTGCTCATGGCGATGATGCAGAGCGTGGGTCATGCCATCGGCATGTTCACGGTGCTGGCCACCATGGGCATAGGCATTACGCTGGTTCTCTCCGGCGGCATGAGCATGGGTGGCCTGATCGCCAGCATGATGCTCATCTGGCGCATCACAACACCCGCGCAGCGGTTCTTCACCAGCAGCGTGCGCGTGCGCCAGGCGCGTGATTCGGCCAGGCAGATGGAACGCCTGATGATGACGCAGGGTGAGGTCAGCAATCCGCAGATCAGTTCGCCCATCGAGGAGTTACCGCCGCGTATCAACGCCGATCGTCTCTTCTATCGCTATAGCCCGCAATCTGAGCCGGCCCTCAATGGTGTCAGTTTCGAGATCGAGGAGGGTGAGCGCATCGCGGTGATCGGCCCCAACGGCTCCGGCAAGACGACCCTGCTGAACTGCCTTGCAGGCATCCTCACGCCGCAAAACGGCCGCGTGTTGCTCGCCGGTCGCGATATCCGGCAATTCGATCCGGCCGACTACCGTGCATGGGTGGGTTACCAGGCGCAGTCCATGCGGCTGCTGCCTGTGAGCGTGCGCCAGTTCCTGCAACTCGGGCATTTCTCGGCGAGTGATGCCGAGATGCAAGCGGCGCTCCTGCGCGCAGCCGGCTCGTTATGGTGGAACTACTTCGCTGCCGGCTCCGCCGCAGAGGCACTCGACACACTGCTCGTGCCCTCGCGCGAGGATGCGATCGCAATCCGCCAGCGTGCCATCCTGGGCTTTGCGCAGGCAATCCTTGGCAATCCGTCACTGCTGGTACTCGACGATCCCCTCAATGACGAGGATCCGCAGCTGGACGGGTACCTGAAGGCGACACTCGATGCCTTGCATGGCAGGACATCGGTCATCCTGGCCACGCACCGTCCTGAATTCATCGAGAGCGCCGACAAGGTCGTGATCCTCGATGGCGGGAACCTTGTCTACGCCGGACCAGTCATGAAAGATCAACCAGATGCTCCGAACCCGGAGCCCGTGAAGGAACCAGAGGCATGAACACGAAAAAATCACCTGACATTGTTGCGATCTCAGGCGGAGACGAACGTCCTGCACATTCGCTCAGAACCCTGCTGGACGAGGACGGGAATACCACCGGAAAGATGCGCAGGCTCCTGCTGCTCATCGCAGGTCTTGTGATTGCCTTTCTGGTCTGGTCCTTCATCGCAAAGGTCGAGGAACTGGCGAAGGCCCGTGGCGAGATCAAGCCGGTTTCACGTGTGCAGCAGCTACAGACAGAGGAGGGCGGCATTCTCGCCGAACTCATGGTCGAGCGCGATGATTTCGTCGAGCAGGGCCAGGTAATCGCGCGCTTTATCTCGACCAATCTCGAGAAGGACAAGGCGCAGGCAGAGATCCGCCGCGCCGCCCTGGAGATCAGCCTCGAGCGCTGGGGCGCGGTAGCCGAGTTCAGGGAGTCCGATTTCTCGAAGTGGGAGGAAACCTACCCGGTGCTCGTCAGTGAGGCCAGGGCGCTCTACCAGAATCAGCTCATGCTGAACCAGGCACGTGTCGACACGCGCAAGGAGAAACTCGACCAGCTCAAAGCCCAGCTCGACGGCCTCGAACAGCAATTGCCAAATGCCGAGCAACAGGTGCTTTCTCTGAAAGATATCCTCGAGAGAGACAAAACGGGTGCTGAAACAGGACTGGTTTCTGCGATCCAGGTCTCGGAAGCTGAACAGCGCGTGGCCAGTGCCGAGGAAGAGCTCACCGGGATCAAGTCGCGGATTGCCGAAGTCAAGAACAGCATCGATGGTGCTCTTTCGGAGATCGAGCAGGCGACCGACGAGATCATCCAGGAGGCCCGGACAGAACGCAGCAAACTCATCGAGCAGGTCGACGAGCTGACGGCCGAACTCGACGCCCTCAATACGCGCCAGGGGCGGCGAGAGATCGTCGCGACAGTCGATGGTTACATCCAGAATGTTCCCGAGACGAAGGCAGGCGCTGTTCTGCAACCGGGTGGCATCGTTGCCGAGATTGTCCCGAGCGAGGGCGGCGTCATCATGGAGGCGATGGTCACCCCGCGTGACATCGGCTTCGTGCGCCAGGGCCAGAAGGCAGTCGTCAAGATCGATGCCTTCGATTTCAGCCGCTTTGGCTCTGTTTCCGGGAAGGTCCTGCGCATCTCTCCCACGGCGTTCAAGAACGAACGCGACGGCAGTTCCTTCTACAAGGTTGATATCGAGCTTGAAAAGCAGCACATGGGACCTGACGGTGGACGCATGCTCATGCCCGGCATGACGGCAGAAGCGGATATTGTCACGGGCGAGAAAACTGTCTTCCAGTACATCGCCAAGCCGGTCTACATCGGTCTGGATACCGCCTTTTCGGAGAGATAGGCTTACAACGGCGGGTTGGGACAAGCGATTGGCGCGGCAGGTCAAGCAGGATCTGCGTCTGACCTATACTTTTCTGACATTCAGGGCTCAACGCCCATGAATGTTCATCAAGCAGTTACACCGGTAGGCAGTCATGAGTGACAAGCAACGCAATTCAGGGTCTTCAAACGGCAAGGGCACCGACGAGAAACGGCAGAAGAGCAGGGAAGAGCAGCTCGAGAACCTGCGTGCACGTGAATTGCGGGTCGACCAGCAGGAAGGCGAACCGGATGAGAATGCCCCGATTGGCTGGGTTGAAGAGACGGAAGGAGAGGGCGCACCAGGCGAGAGTTCGCCTGGTGACCGCTCTGTAAGAGGTGGATCTGACGCGTCAGAAGAAGGCGCTGCAGAGACTGCTGTCCGTGGCGGATCAGCTGCTGGAGCATCTG
>Ga0316576_10000636_pt1 | contig 16958 bp, 14 predicted proteins | sample S0NA_FD_203075 | JGI IMG/M metagenome (GOLD analysis project Ga0316576, IMG submission 203075) | Rhizosphere microbial communities from salt marsh grasses in Alabama, United States - S0-2_050615r3r5 | ecosystem: Host-associated > Plants > Roots > Rhizosphere | place: USA: Alabama | collected... | reverse complement strand
CGAAACAAGTTCGTCGGGGAGAAACATGTGTCGCAGACGCCTTTAGCGATCCGCCCTGCCACCGCCGCAGACCTTGAGTCCGTAATCGCGCTGGACAGGCGGATGACCGGTGTTTCAAGGCGCGGTTTCTTCGAAAAGCGCAGCGCGAGCATGACCCGGGATCCCGACCGCTTCACATGGCTGGTCGCGGAAAGCGACGGCCAGCTTGCGGGCTTCGTCTCGACCCATGTGCAAGAGGGCGAGTTCGGCTCAACCGGCCGCACCTCGGTGATCGATGCCATCGCCACCGATCCCGACCGCCGAGGTCAGGGCGTCGGCCGCGCGCTGATGAAGGCTCTGGAGGATGAGCTCCGTGCCTGCGGCGTTGCCGCCGTTCGATCCGAAGCGGACTGGACCGACCGGAAGATGGTCGCGTTCTTCGCCGCCGCGGGTTTTGCGCTGGCCCCGCAATTGATCCTGCAACGCTCCGTCTCAGCCTGAGGAGGCCCGGGTGAACACCTACGAACAGGATTTCAGCGATCCGTCCGGCGACTCTGCCGAGGCGCTCAGCCGCGATGCGATCCAGGTCCGCTCCATGCTGGAAACCGACTTGCCCGCAATGGTCTCCATCGATCGCAAACTCAACGGCACCGGCGAGGCCCGCACGCGCTATTACGAGGGCAAGCTGGCCGAGGTCCTGGGCGAAAGCGGTGTACGCGTGTCTCTGGTGGCCGAGGTCGACGGTGCCTTCGCGGGCTTTATCATGGCGCGGGTCGATTATGGCGAATACGGGCGAACCGCGCCGTCGGCGGTTCTGGACACGATCGGGGTCGAGCCCGCATTCCAGGGTCGGGCCGTCGGGCGCATGCTGATGCGCCAACTCCTTGCCAACCTCGCCTGCCTGAATGTCGAGACGCTCTACACCCGCACGGACTGGAACGATCACGACACCTTGGCATTTTTCGAGGCCGCAGGATTTGAGCCGGCACAACGCCTGAGCTTTCAACGCGCTCTTTGAAGCCCCGATGGAGAGGGGCGATGTCTCGCCCCAGCACCCGCCCCGGCACCGCCTTCGCCGGGCCCGTCTCTCCGCCCGGCGAAGCGGTTTCCTATCCGAACTTGAACAGAATTCCGAAGCCGCCGCGCGGATACGACCAATCCAGTTCGCCCGTGTCCTGGCAAAGGATGCGACAGGTCCCGCATTCCATGCAGCCATCGGGCGCGACCTCGACCCGGCCGTCTTCGTTCAGGCTGTAGCAGCCCGCCGGACAGATCCGGATCAGCGATTTCAGTTCTTCGCTGTCCCCGCCTTCGCGCCGATTGATCTTCACATGCGGCCGTCCATCGTCGACGAGGTATCGGTTCTGATAAAGCCGCTCTTCCATCCTGGGCGTGGCAGGACTGCCGTCCTTGCGCGCGCTCATCGCCATGCCCTCGCCACTTTGAATAGGTCGCCGGCCACGCCGAACCAACTGCCCCGTGCCGCTTTCACGCCCCGCAGGATCTCGGCCTCTTTCGCCCGCTTGTCCTGTCCGTCGACCCGAAGAAAGCTCTGCATCATGCGGTTGACGATCTGCGGATAGGTCGTAAACAGCTGACGGTTGCGTTTCAGCAGGCGTGGGATCTTCCGGTACTTCCTGAGATCCTTGATCACCACGCTGTCTTCCAGCGCATCGCGATAAAGACGGAGGTTGGCCTTGGTGAAGGCCCGCCCTTCGGCCTTCAGGCGCGCGATGGACTCGCCCGCAATCCGCCCGCTGGTCATCGCCAGGTTCGAGCCTTCCCGGTGCACCGCGTTCACGAACTGCCCGGCATCGCCCACGATCACCCAGCCATCACCGGTCAGGTCCGGGATCGCATCATAACCTCCCTCCGGGATCAGGTGGGCCACATACTCCTTCATCTCGGAGCCCTTCAACAATGGCCGGACCGACGGGTGCGACTTGAACCGGTCCAGCAACTCGTAGGGTGCGATCTGCTTCTCGGCGAAGTCCTTGACCAGACACCCCACCCCGATCGAGATCGATTCCTTGTTGGTATAGAGAAACCCCGTCCCGATCATACCCGAGGAGACCGAGCCCAGAACTTCGATCACCACGCCTTCGTTCTCGTTCGAAAGGTTGAAGCGTTCGCGTATGCTCTCTTCGGGCAGAAAATGCGTTTCCTTCACGGCCAGGGCCACATGGTCCGGCCTTATCTCGGGGCGCAAGCCGGAGCGTTGGCCGACCAATCCGTTCACCCCCTCGCCCAGCACCACCACATCGGCATAAAGCGCCCCGCCCTCACGGTCGGTCAGCACCCCGATGACCTTGCCCGCGTCGTTCCTCACCAACTCTGTCACCGTCGTTTCGGTGATCAGCGTGACACCGGTCGCACGGACCTGCCTGGAAAACCACCTGTCGAACTGGGCGCGCAGGATGGTGTAGCGGTTCGGGCGTTCCTCGTTGAAATCGTCATTCCGGTGATGGGTTCCGGTGTGGGATTTTTCGTCCGTGATCCAGAAGCGTTGCTCGATCACGTGCCGCTCAAGCGGTGCGGTCTCGCGGAAATCGGGGATCATCCGTTCCAGCGCATCGGCATAGAGGATCGCGCCCTGCACGTTCTTCGAGCCGGGATATTCGCCCCGGTCGATCTGCAGGACCTTCAGCCCCGCCTTGCCCATCGTGTAGGCCGCCGCATTGCCCGACGGCCCGGCCCCCACGACGATGGCATCGAAATGTTCAGGCATCGCGGTTCCTCCCTAGATCGCCGGTTCCGGCGACGTCAGCCGACGCGCAAAGGCTTCGGTCAGTGCCGGCAGGACCTTCACGGCATCGGCCACCACGCCCAGATGGGCAAAGTCGAAGATCTTGGCCTCGGGATCGGTATTGATCGCAACGATCAGGTCCGCACCCTCGACCCCCACCCGGTGCTGGATCGCGCCCGAAATACCCGCGGCGATGTAAAGTCTGGGCCGGATCGTGTTTCCGGTCTGACCGATCTGGCGCTCGGGCGGGGCCCAGCCCTTTTGCACCAAGGGCCGCGTGACCCCCCACTCGCCGCCCAAGGCTGCGGCCAGACGTTGCACCAGCGCGAGATTGGCCGCGGATTGCAGCCCCAGACCGCCCGCCACGACGATATCGGCATAGGCCAGGTTGGCCTTGTCGCTCTGCCGGTCCGAGACGAATTCCAGCACCTTCGTCACGATGTCGGCTTCGACCATGCGCAACGAATGCCAGACCATCCGGCCATGACGGGTGCGATCGGGCTCTGGCATCGCCATGACACGGGGCCGCACGGTGGCCATCTGCGGGCGGTGGTTCAGGGTGTGGATGGTGCACAGCAGCGTGCCGCCAAAGGTCGGGCGGGTGGCCGCAAGGCTCTTGTCCTCGGCGATCTTCAGTTCCGTCGCGTCCGCTGTCAGCCCGGTCTGCAGGGTTGTCGCAACCGCCCCCGCCAGATCCCGACCCAGGGGGGTTGCGCCGAGCAGGAGGATTTCCGGCTGGTACTTGTTGACCAGATCGGTCAGCGCCCGAGTATAGGGCTCGTTCCGGTAGTCGGTCAGCAGCGGGTCTTCGCAGATGTAGCAGACATCCGCGCCATAGTGATAGGTCTCGCCGATCACGGCCTTGGTCGCCTCACAGCGCGGCCCCAGAACCACGGCGCCCAGTTCCACCCCCAGATCGTTGGCGAGTTTCCGGCCTTCGCCGAGCAGTTCCCAAGATACGGGGTGAACACGACCACGCTCCATCTCGATAAAGACCCAGACATGGCGGTAGTCCTTGTACTTCTCGGCCAGCCGCATCTGCATCGCGGCGCGGCTGTTGGCGGGCGGCGGTGTCTTTGAAGCGTTGGCCATCGCGCGTCCTTTCACTTGAACCGGGTGGCGAGGTCCGCCTCGAGCTTGGGCGCCTCGGCGAAGACCAGGTCGAGGATCGCCTCGCCGATCTCGGAAGGCGACTTTCCCTCGACCGCCACCATTTCGGCGCGGTCCGCTCTGGGTTGGGGGGCGAAGACGCGCTTGACCACGGTGGGGGAGCCGCGCAGCCCGCATTGCATCGGGTCCACGATGCCGGCCTCCTCGGCCGACCAGGTGACGATCTCGGCCCGCGCGGCCCGCAGCATGTCCTGGATCGAGCCGCGGCGCAGGGTGTTGGTTTCCTCCAGCATCGTGATGAGACATGGCAGTTTCGAGCGCAGCACCTGGACGCCGCCCTCGGATCGGCGGCGCACGGTAATCTCGCCCTTGGCGGGATCCAGCGCATCGATGGCCGCCACATAGGTAAGCTGGTTCAAGCCCATCCGCCGGGCGATGCCGGGACCGACCTGCGCCGTGTCGCCGTCGATGGTCTGCTTTCCGGTAAAGACGATGTCGATGGGCCGATCCTCGGCGATCTTGGCCAGCGCCTTGGACAGCGCGAAAGAGGTGGCCAGCGTATCCGACCCGGCAAAACGCCGGTCGGTGATCAGCACTGCCGCATCCGCACCGATCCCCAGCGCGCGGCGCAACGCCTCTTCGGCGATGGGCGGCCCCATGCTCAGAACCGTGACCGTTCCGCCATAATCGTCCCGCAGCCGCAAAGCCTCTTCCAGCGCGAAGAGATCATAGGGGTTGATGATCGTCGGCACCCCCTGACGCATGATCGTGTTGGTGACCGGATGCACCCGGATCTGGGCGGAATCGGGCACCTGCTTGATGCAGACGACCGAATGGATCCCGCGGGCCGCGCAGGTCATGGACGGACCTCCCGAAACGACAATCGAGGTGGAGGGGGTGTGGCAGCCGCCCCGCACCGGGTCAGGCGGCCAACTCGCCGAGTTGGGCCAGCTTCTGGTGCCGGAACGCGCCCCAAAGTGCTGCACCGATGGCGCCGGCATGGATGGCGTCGGGATGGCTTTGGGCGGTCAGCGCCATCTTTTCGGAGGCGAGCGCCTCGTTCAACGCTGCAACCAAACCCTCGTCGAGCGCAAGCCCGCCGGTCATCTGCACCACGCCTTCGGTCGCGCCGATGGCTTTCAGCAGTTTTGCAAGCCGCGTCGCCATCGACAGGTGGATCCCCTTCAGGATGTTGGCTGCCGAAATCCCGCGCGAGACCATGTTGATCACGTCCGTTTCTGCCAGCACCGCGCAGATCGAGGACACCTTTTCCGGCGCGTCGGCCGATCGCGACAGCGATCCGATTTCGTCCTGCGCGATGCCAAGGTAGCGGGCGATGTTCTCCAGGAACTGGCCGGAGCCCGAGGCACATTGGCTGGTCATCCGGTATCCCAGAACCTTGCCGCTTTCGTCGATGCGGATCGCCCGGCCGTTCAGCGCGCCGATATCCAGAACCGCGCGGGCGTCCGCATTCAGATAGACCGCGCCGCGCCCATGCGTGGTCATGGAGTAGAAATGCCCGGTGGCGAATTTCAGCGCCTCGGCATCGCCGGTCGAGGCAACATAGACGACGTCCTCGCGGGTCAGGTCGTGGCGGGCCAGCATCACGTCATAGGATTCGTCGGCCAGTTGGAACGGGTCGCGGTTGCGGATGCGGGCCACATCCCTGTCCAGCCACTCGATCCCGTCGCCATCGACGCGGAACAGAACGGTCTTGACGCAGCCAGAGCCGATATCGATGCCTGCGGTGGTGATCGCGGTCATGGGTTTTCCTCCCTCAGTTTAGCGCGGCCCGTGCGGCAAAGGTCGCCCCGCCCAACGCGCCGGTATAGATCGAGTCCGGATCGATATTGATCTGCAGATCGCCGTAGTTTTCCTTGATCAGCTTCTTCAGTTCGCGCACGGCAGCCTCGTTCTTGGCCACGCCCCCGGTGAAGGTGAACTGGTCCTTGACGCCGCCAGCGCGCGACAGGATCGACATGGCGCGCAGGATGATCGCGCGGTGCAGGCCGGCAAGGATATCCTCGCGCTTTTCCCCCAGCGCCAGCCGGTCGCGCAGTTCGGCTCCTGCGAAAACCGTGCAGGTCGAGTTGATGCGAACCTGTTTCGTGGACGCCATCGCCAGCGGCCCCAGCTCATGCAGGCCCATATTCATCTCGTCGGCAATGTAGCCCAGATAGCGCCCGCACCCCGCGGCGCAGCGGTCGTTCATCTGGAAATTCTCGACGATCCCTTGCGGATCGACCTGAATCCCCTTTGTGTCCTGCCCGCCGATATCCAGCACGGTACGGGTGCCCGGATACATCATATGGGCGCCCAGCCCGTGGCACAGGATTTCCGAGCGGATATGTTCCTTGGGGAAGGGCAGGCGCACGCGGCCATAGCCGGTACCCACCACATAGGTTTCCTCCAGCGGAATGGCCAGCGCATCGCGAACCGGCTTGGCGATGGTTGCGGTCTCGACCTGTGCGGCCTCCAGCGCGCGCAGGAACTTGGCCTCCATATCGCCTTCGGGCGGGCGGTTTTCGACCTCGATGATCGACTTGTCATAGAGGTTCAGCACCAGCTCGAAGGGCAGCCCGGCCTCCTTGGCGACGGCCTCGCCCGCATTCATGAAATCCGATCCCGCCAGATCGCGGAAGAAATCGGACTTGCGGTTGGCCCCGGGCGCGAACAGCGCTTTCGACTTGTCCCGCAGGCGGGCAAAGATCTCTTCCAGCACCTCACGCACCGCCGTCTCTTTGCCCTCGAAACGAGGACCTTTGACATTGGCAATACAGGTTGCCTCCAGGTCGGCGAGCTGTTCCAGGAACTGGATGTGACGAAAGTTGCGCTCCAGATCGGCAAGGATATCGTCGACACGCCCGACGACTTCCGGCACGCCGCCCAAAGCGCGGCGGAACAGCGTCAGACGGGTGTCAATCATCGCCTCTTGCTTCGAGACCTTGGCAGCCGTGTCGTAGTTGGAACGCGAATTGGTGATGCCGCGGCCCAGCACCTGCTGGTTCTCGTCCATCACCACCGCCTTGGTCGTGGTGGAGCCGAGGTCGATTCCGATAAAGCACCGCATTTTCGTCTCCCTCAGGCTGCCCGCGACCCGCCGCGGCGTTTCTGCTCGATCATCTGGAAGTAGCTTTCCAGCCGGTTCTTGACGTTTGCGGCCGAGAAGTAGCGCGGGTCGACAAGGTCGGTTTCGATGAAGGCGCCGGGCTTGCCGGTGCGCTTCTCGACTTCGCGCATCATCATCAATTGTCCGGCCGAGAAGCTGTTGCACGACTTGATCGAGTTGGTGAGCAACCCGTCTGCCCCGTACTCCTCGACGTATTTCGTCAGGATATCGACGCGGCTTGGCAGATTGCGGTTGGTGTAACAGCCAAGGCAGTAATCGGCGAGCGATTCCAGTGGGTTCTCGGGATCGTGGCGGAAGCCGAGGTCATACATGCCGCCGACCTTGGTATAGGTAGAGGCCACCACCACGGCGCCCTCGTCCGAGAACATTTTCCAGAAGTCGCGGAAACTCGTCCAGTTGGGCGGCCCCTCGACGATCAGGCGGTATTTCTGTTCGGTCATCGTGGTGCCATCGGGCAAGAGCGGCCCCTCGCCCGCGGCCACCCGCGCCTCGATCTCGCCGCGCAGGGTGCGGTAATACTCGATGGCATCCGGCGTGCCGCGGAAGGCGGTGAAGATCGGGCCGATGTAGTAAACCCCGCCGAAATAGGCATCGATCGGTGAGGGGTTGTTCTTGCCCTGCTCCAGCACCCAGACCAGATCGTCCTCGGCTTTGGCCGAGTTCTTCAGGTTCTCGCGCAGCCGGTCGATGTCGAATTTGACGCCAGAGACCTCTTCGAGACCGGGGATGATCACATCCTTCAGCTGCTTGACGATGTAGTCGCGCATGTTCTTGGTCGAATGCCCATCGCCCTCGTAAGGCACGTGCAGCATGAGCGTCGGGCATTTGTATTGCTCGCGCAGCAGTTCGAACCACTTCATGAAGGTGTAGCAGCCCGTATAGGACAGCAGCAGGACGTCAGGGTTCGGGAAGGGCTTGCCATTGGGCGCGATATTGCCTTGCCCCATCATCCCGATATCGGCCTTGACGTAGGTGCAGACATCTTCGGAATGGCCCGACTTTTCGGCATTCATGATGTAGCCGCCGGACTTCTTGCGCATTCCGTTCTGAATCGCGTTGATCTCGGGAAGATTGTTGAGGATGCCAAAGCACATCAGCAATTCGTTGAGGTTTCCCGGCACGAAGGTCGAGGACACCTTGCGCCCGGTTTCATGGGCGCTGGTGATGGCTTCGTAGTTGCGCGCGATCATCTCCTTTTGCAGGAGCATCGAGGGTTCCTTGACGATGTCGGACATGGCTCAGCTCCACAACTTGATTGAATCGGCGAAGGTCCCGGCCTGTTCTCGGATGGGCTGCATCTGGCCGGAGTTCTCGGCGTACTTGAACGAGATGTGCGGGATGCCTGCCTCGGTCAGGCGATGCGCAATCATCGGACGATCGAGCAGCGCCGGATCGCAAAAGCTGGGGCTGGCATAGATCACGCCCTCGGCACGGGCCTTGCGGATCTGCGCGATGTGGAACTTGCCCTTATCCTCTTCCTTGGGAACATATTTGCAGGAGGTCTCGACCGAGTGCTCAAGATAGGCCCGTGCCAGCGCCTCGATCGGGTCGCCCTCGATCGGCACATCCTCTGTCAGGAAGCGATTGACCAGGGCATAATCGTCCTCAACCACGTAGCAGCCAGCCATCTCGACCGACTTGATCAGGTTCAGGGGCGGTTGCTCGCAGAAAGAGCCGTAGATCGCGATGCGCACATTGTCCCGGCGCGGACGATCCTCGGCCTCCGCTGCGGCAAGGTAGTCTTCCAGCATCGCATTGTGGTCTTCGACCGGCATCATCAATCCGGCCCGCATCAGCAGATAGACATCCGAGGCCGGGGCCTTCCACGGTGCGTTGGCGCGGAAATCGTAGACGGCGCGCACCAGCCGACGGTTTTCGTTGTAGTGCAGGATGGACGCGCGCAGGTTTTCATCCGTGATGGGACGGCCCGTCAGCTGTTCCAGCCCCTCGCGAAGCTCTTTCAGTTCTTCGATGTAATAGGCGCCCCCGACCTCGGGATCGAAGTTCTGCGGGGTGTCGAAGAACTTGGTCCAGACATTCGGGAACATGATCTTCCACATGCCGGAGAGGTTGCGGATCACGTCGCAGACGAAGGGGAAGATCATCCCGTCGACAAAGTCGATCCGGCCTGTGACGCCCAGTTCGACCGTCGAGCGCGGGATGCGGCAAATATAGCTTTGGTAATAGGCGTCGCCGTGGATCACCTCCATCCGGTCGCCCCCGCCAAACACGGCCAGCGGAAGACAGCCCGCCGCATGGATGAGTTCAAGCGGTGCATAGACGGGCAGAAAGCCGATCACCTTGCGGCCCTGTCCGGCCGCCTTCCACGCGCGGGCGGCGCTGAAGTCGAGATCGTCGAACAGGGCCTGGCAGCGCGCAACGATCTCTTCGGTCGAGGGGGTACTCATCAGCGGGCCTCCCATTCGGAGGGTCGTTTTTCGAGGAAGGCCGTCAGGCCTTCGACGGCGTCCCGTGTTTGCATCAGTTCGCTCAGATAGAGGTCTTCGACCTCGGCCAGACGGTGCCGGATGCGCTCGACGTAGTCTCCGCGCGCGGCCCGTACGGCGAGGCGCAGCGAGGACGGACTGTGGGCGGCAACTCCTGTGTCGAACCAGTCCAGCGCAGCGCGTTCGGGGTCGTCGCTTACGGTGTGAACAAGACCCAGCCGGTGGGCGTCCTCTCCGGTGATCGACCGGCCCGAGAAAAGCAGCCCCTCGGCCGCGCAGCGCGGGACACGCTCAGGCAGAATGCAGGATGCGGGCGGCGCAAAGACACCGAGGACGATCTCGGGCTGGCCGAATTTCGCATCCGGCGCGGCGAAAATCATGTTGCCCGCAATGGCCAGCTCCATCCCGCCGCCGAGGCACTGGCCACGGACCGTCACCAGAACCGGCACCGGCGCTGAGACCACGCGCAGAATCATCGCGTGAAAGCCCTTCAGCATGTCCTCGTACTGGCCGGGCAGATGTTCCTCGACGCTGGCGCCAAAGCTGAAATGCGGCCCCTCATGATCGATCAGCACGGCCAGAAGCTTCGGATCCGAAAGATGCTCCTGCAACGCCTCGTCGATGGCCGCGATCATCGGGGCATCCACGATATTGGCCTTGGGCCGGGCCAGCCGAAGCCGCAACAATCGTCCGTCGCGGTCGTGCCAGACCTTGAGAGGCGAGGCCTTCATGCCTGCCCCCGGCGATTCTTGGGCAGGATGCTTTCGGTCAACTCGTCGCTCCACGGCGTCCCATTGGCCAGCGCCTGCCGCAGCCCGACGAAGTCGATCTCACGGTCTTCCTTCGTGCCCTCGTTGAACGCCCGGAAACCGGCCCGCGCCTCGGTCATCATGTTCAGCGCCAGCCAGGCCCGGCTGTTTTCCTTGTTTGCGTTCCAGGCGTTGATCTTGGGCTTCCGCAACTCCTCGATCGTCTTGGTGAAACAATCCGGGAAGGTAAGCAGGATCTTGGAACACAGATCCTCGACCTTTTCGTCGAGCAGCGACAGGTCGATGGTCCCCGATTTCAGCAGCGCCTTGCCCGCCGCCAACGCCTCGCCCGTCTTCGGCTCCCCATGGATGATGCGGCCGTATTCATCGGTCCAGCGGTCTGTGACGACCAGGGGGTTGGGAACGAATTTGCCGTCGACCTTGAGCGCCGGGACGATGTCGCTGACGATCCCCAGACGATAAGCCTTGTGGGCCGACCATGGTTCGCAGAGCGATCCGGACACCATCGCCATCTCGCAGCCGAGCATCACCGGCAGAAAGTCGGTCGACCCGCCGATGGGGGCGGAGCCGTGCTTGGGGCCGGCCTGCCCGAACTTCGCCAGGTCCTGGGTGACGGAGAAATCGCAGGCCATCCCGATTTCCTGACCGCCGCCGATGCGCATGCCGTTGGCCCGGCAAATCACCGGCTTGTCGCATCCCAGGATCGCCGAGACCATGTCGTTGAAGAGCCGCATGTACTGGCGATATTCCTGCGGGTTCCCGGCATAGTATTCGGCATATTCCTTGGTGTTGCCCCCGGTGCAGAAGGCCCTGTCGCCCGATCCGGTGAACACGACGGCCACCACGTCGCGTGCGTTCGAGGCTTCGCGGAACGACAGGATCGTGCCCTTGACCATATCGGTCGTGTACGAGTTGAACTGCGCGGGGTTATCGAGCGTGATCCAGGCGTTGTAGAGACCGGGGACCACCTCGCCATCGGGGGTGCGGGCCGGGCGCTTTTCGTACAGTATGCCAGGCATCACCGTTTCGGGCACAAGGTTGTGGTCTTTCATCTCGCGGGCCATTTCGGAAAGGGCGGTATCAGCAGACATCGGATGGTCCTGTGGTTTTTTCGGTTCGGGTCAGGGCACGAGTATCGCGCGCCGCTGCAGCTTGTGGTCATGAGCGGCAGCGAAGATCTGGTTGATGTCATCCAACGGGTGCTGTTCGACGAAGGCGCCCAGTTCGATCTTGCCGTCCAAGACCAAGTCAAGCGCACCGGGATAAAGCTCGGGCGGGCAGCCCCAGTTGCCCAATGCCCGGGCGTGGAACGCCATCAGGTTCGACAGCCGGATTTCGGGCTTCTCCATGGTGAAGCCCACAACAGCCAGCGTCGCGCCATGAACCAGCAGGTTCCATGCCGTCATCTGGCCCGCGCCTGAGCCCGAGCATTCGAAGATGGTCCACTCGCGTGCTGGCAGGCCGTTTTCCTTGGCGAAGGCAATGATCTCTTTCTTGAGGGACTTTGCGTCGCAGTTGCGCGCATTGAAGGTCTTGGCCACGCCGTACTTGCCGATCGCGTCCAGCTTCGCATCGTCGACGTCAATGGCGACCACCGTGCCGCCAAAGGCTGCCGCGATCTGCGCGCAGTACCCTCCCACGCCGCCCACGCCGATCACGATGCAAAGATTGCCGGGTTCGACCCCCGCTTGCACCACGGCCTGATAGGGCGTCGTCACCGCATCGGCGACAACCGACACATCCGCCAGTGTCAGCCCGGCCTTTTCCAGCCGCGCCTCGTCCACGGGACACAAGCCATGTGCCGACACCATGATATGGGACGCAAAGCCGCCCTCGATATCGTTGCCGGGCATCGCCTGGTTGGGGCAGATCGTCCCCTTGCCGCGCTTGCAGGCCTCGCACTTGCCACAGGGAATGACGGCTGGAACGATAACGGGCCGGCCCAGCCATTCCTCCGCACCCTCCCCGGCTTGCACGACCCGGCCCGAGATCTCGTGGCCAAGCGTCAGGGGCAACGGCTGGTTCGTGCGCACCCCGTCGTAGTAATACCCAAGGTCTGTATGGCAGACGCCGCAGCCCGCGATTTCGACGATAACCTGCCCGGCGGCGGGGGCATCCAGTTGTAGCGGCTCACGGGAAAGGGGTTCTCCGGCAGCCGTCATGGCCCACCGATAAGGTGCTTTCAGCATTGCTCCTCCCAATCGGGTCATTGGTTCCACGCCGGTCTTCAGGCCCGGCCGCGCTTATTTAGGCATAGAAGTACCTATTTACCTGTTTGTCAAGTTTTAGATCCTGCGCCATAGTCAAAGCGCGGGTCGGACACAGCGAAATCATGCCCCCCGCGAAGGAGAAACGATGTCGATCTTGAATCTGTCGGGCCTATTTGCCCCCCGTTCCGTCGCCGTGATCGGTGCCAGCGAAAAGCCTCTGTCCCTGGGAAACATCGTCATGCGCAACTTGCTGGCAGGTCGGTTCAACGGCCCGATCATGCCGGTCCATCCCGATTGGCGCTCGGTAACGGGGGTTCTGGCTTATCCGACGGTGCACGATCTGCCGTTGGCCCCCGATCTTGCCGTGCTCTGCGTTCCGGGAGCGGCGGCGCCCGAACTGATCGACGAGCTTGGCCAGCGGGGGACGCGCGCCGTAATTCTGGCCGCCGATGACGCCGATCCCGCCGAACTTCTGGCGGCGGCACGCCCGTACGGCATCCGAATTCTCGGGGGGTCCAGCTTTGGCGTCGTCGTGCCGCGCGCGCATCTGAATGCAAGCTTTGCACATCTTTCCGCGAAACCGGGCAGGGTTGCCTTCGTGGCGCAGTCGGGTGCCCTATGTGCCGCGGTTCTGGACTGGGCCGAACCGCGCGACATCGGTTTTTCCTGCGTCATTTCGCTGGGCGACTCGAGCGGCATCGGCTTCGCCGACGTGCTCGACTATCTGTCGAGCGACGACGACACGAAGGCGATCCTGCTCCATATCGAGGAGATGGTCGCCGGGCGCGAGTTCATGTCGGCTGCGCGCGCGGCGGCACGCAACAAGCCCGTCGTTCTGACCCGCGGGGGGCGCATCCAGCGCCCCGGCGGACCGATTGGTCCCTTTCTGGCAGAGGCACTTGCAGCACCGGATGAAACCTTCTCTGCAGCGGTCGGCCGGTCTGGCGCGCTGCGCGTGGACACGGTCGACGAGCTGTTCGGCGCGGTTGAAACGCTCGCCCGATCCAAGCAGATCCGGGGAGAGCGATTGGCGATCCTGTCGAATGGTGGCGGGGCAGCAAGAATCGCACTGGACGAGATAAACTCAACCACGTCCGGCGAAGCCACTGAACTTGCACCCGAGACGCTTGAACGGCTTGCCCGTCTCATGCCCGACAGCTGGACGCCCGGGAATCCTGTCGACCTGGGTGTAAAGGCACCTGCCGATCTATATGAAAGCGCCCTCGAGGTTCTATTCGATGCGGGCGAAGTTGACGGCGTGCTCGTCGTTCATTCGCCGAACCCGCTCGTGGATCCGCGCGAGGTCGCCCTCCGTGTCATCGGCGTCCAGAAGCGAATGGACGGCCCGGTGCTTGCCTGCTGGCTCGGTGGCAAGTCGGCCGACCTGGCACTCCGGCTCTTTTCGGAAGTAGGCCTTCCCAATTTCAACTCGATCGGCGCGGCCATCCACGGATTCGGGCATCTTGTCCAATATCGCCGCAACCAGGCGATGCTGATGGAAACGCCGCCCGCAGATCCGGCCTACGGACAAGAGGGACGCAAAACCGCACGGGACATCATCCTCAGGGGGCTGGAAAGGCCGGGCTCTACCTTGAGCGACCCCGATACCCGGGCTCTGATTGCCGCATATGGCATTCCCACCGTGGAAAGCACCTTCGCGGCCACCGCCGAAGAGGCGGCAGAGGCGGCGGCCCGCGTGGGCTTTCCGGTCGCCTTGACGATCTCCTCTCCGGATCTTCCGCGCGAATGGGACGTGGGCGGCGTGGCATTGAACATCGAGACCGCCGAGGCTGTTCTGTCGGCTGCCGAGGGCATTCTCGGGCGCGTCCAAAGAACCGCCCCCCACGCGCGGATCGAGGGGTTCGCGGTCCAGCCGATGGTGCTGCGCCCGAATTCCCGTCAGTTGCTGATGGGGATCGCCTGCGATCCGCTTTTCGGCCCCGTTCTCGTCTTCGGCGAAGGCGGCCGAGCCGTCGAGCTCGTGCGCGACCACATCGTCGCCCTGCCTCCCCTCAACATGGCGCTGGCCCGGCAACTGATCGCCCGCACCCGCCTCTCGCCCCAACTCGACGCGCATGGGCTCCGGCCCGCTGCCAACCGCGACGCCATTGCAGAGGCGCTTGTCCGCCTGTCGGCGATGCTGGTCGAAAACCCCGAGATCGTCGCCTGCGACATCAATCCGCTGTTCTGCGACGAGAATGGCGTGATTGCGGTCGACGCACGCATCCGCGTGGCCGCGATGGAGGACGGGCCGTTGCGGCGTTTCTCGATCCTGCCCTACCCCGCCGGGTTGGAAGAGCACGCGACCCTCTACGATGGCAGCGAGATCCTGTTGCGGCCGATCCGCCCCGAAGACGAGCCCGCCCATGCCGACCTTGTCAGCCGGATGAGCCCCGAGGATCTGCGCTATCGCTTTTTCGGGGCAACGCAAAAGCTGCGCCATCACCAACTCGCCCGGCTGACCCAGATCGACTATGACCGCGAAATGGCGTTTATCGCCACGCGCAACCGTGCCGAAGGACAGCCAGAAACGCTCGGTGTTGTGCGCACCTCGACCGATTCCGACAATCGCCGGGCGGAGTTGGCGATCCTCGTCCGTAGCGACCTGAAGGGGACGGGGCTCGGGCGGACGTTGCTGGACAAGATCGTGCGGTACCATCGGGAGCGCGGCACTGCCGAGATCGGCGCGCAGGTCCTGACCGACAACGAGCCGATGCTCCGTCTGGCCCGACGCGGCGGATTCGACGTACATGAGGCCGAGGAACACGGAATCATGGAATGCCGCCTTGACCTGACCTGATCGCTCAGCCCCGCTCGATCACCGCGGCAATTCCTTGTCCGACGCCGATGCACATCGTCACCAGCGCATAGCGCCCGCCCCGACGGTTCAACTCCAGCGCCGCGGTAAGGAGCAGCCGTGCGCCAGTCGCACCCAGCGGATGGCCAAGCGCGATTGCGCCGCCATTCGGATTGAGGCGGGAATCCCACGGTTCGAGGCCCATCAACTGGCAGGCCCCCAGCACCTGAACGGCAAAAGCCTCGTTGATCTCGATCAGGTCCATATCGGCCAGAGTCAGACCGGCCCTGGCCAATGCCTTGGCCGAAGCAGGGGCGGGGCCCAGCCCCATGACACGGGGCGGCACGCCGGCGACAGCCGCAGCCCGGATCGTGGCCAGTGGCGCAACACCTGCCTGCGCGCCCGCGCCACGCGATCCGATCACCAGAGCCGCGGCGCCATCGTTGATGCCCGAGGCGTTTCCCGCCGTCACGACGCCGCCATCGGCGAGTGGCCGCAGGGCGGAGAGACTTTCCAGCGTGGTGGCGGGCCGGGGATGTTCATCCTCGCGAACCACGCGAGTGGCGCGCCGCTCGGGGATTTCAACCGGAGCGATCTCTTCGGCCAGCAGACCCGCTGCCTGCGCCCGCGCCGCCCGCTCTTGCGAAGCTGCGGCGAAGCGGTCCGACGCCTCGCGCCCGATCCCCAGATCGAAGGCGATGTTGTCGGCCGTCTCCGGCATCGTGTCATTGCCCCAGCCCGCCACGAAGCGCGGATTGGGAAAACGTGCCCCGATGGTGGAGTCGAAGACCTCGACGTTACGGGCATAGGCCGCGGGCGCCTTGGCCATAACGAAGGGCGCGCGGGTCATCGACTCCACCCCGCCTGCCAACACGATGTCGGCCTCGCCGAGCGTCACGGCCCGCGCCGCATCCACGGCCGCGGTCATGCCGGACCCGCACAGCCGGTTGACCGTGACACCGGCGACCTCGACAGGCAGTCCGGCCAACAGCCCGGCATGACGCGCAATGTTGCGTGAGTCTTCGCCTGACTGGCACGCACAGCCCAGGATCACCTCTTCGACCCTTCCGGGGGCAAAAGGTGTCTTGCCAAGTGCCGCAGCCATCACCTGCGCCGCCATTTCATCGGGCCGAACGGCCGCCAGTGCCCCGCCGTGGCGTCCGAAGGGGGTACGGACACCGGCGTAGATACAGCCCTCCAGCACTTTTCTAGTCCGGCGCCCGCAAACGGAACCGCTGGATCTTCCCGGTCGCGGTCTTGGGAAGGTCTTCGACGAAGTTGAACTTGCGCGGAAACTTGTAGGGCGCCAGTCGCGCCTTGCAATGCTGCACCAGGTCCGTTTGCAGGGACGAGGTCCCCCGCACGCCATCTGCCAGCACGACAAAGGCCTCAGGCTTGATAAGCCCCTCGGGGTCTGGATTGCCGACAACGGCAGCCTCAAGCACGGCTTCGTGCTCGATCAGGGCAGCTTCGATCTCGAAGGGGGAACACCAGATGCCCCCGACCTTGAGCATGTCGTCGGAGCGCCCGCAATAGGTGAAATAGCCCTCCCCGTCATGGGTATAGGTGTCGCCTGTGTTCAACCACTCGCCCAGCATCGTGGCCGCGGTCTTTTCGGGATTGTTCCAGTAGCAGCGCGCAGCCGACAGGCCCTTGATCATCAGCTTTCCGGACTCGCCCGGCGGCAATTGGTTGCCGCCCTCGTCGAAGACAGCCCCCTCATAGCCCTCGACCAGCCGCCCGCTGGTTCCGGCGCGGATATCGCCGGG
>Ga0316576_10000635_pt1 | contig 16966 bp, 10 predicted proteins | sample S0NA_FD_203075 | JGI IMG/M metagenome (GOLD analysis project Ga0316576, IMG submission 203075) | Rhizosphere microbial communities from salt marsh grasses in Alabama, United States - S0-2_050615r3r5 | ecosystem: Host-associated > Plants > Roots > Rhizosphere | place: USA: Alabama | collected... | reverse complement strand
TGAAACCGCGGAATTCCAGGAATTTATGTTCATCGATTTCAAGGGTTAACAAAACAGCGCCAACCGTTTCAATCTCATTATCCAGCAAAAGATTGTGAATACGTCCAGGCAAATCGAGTTCTTCCAGATCCAAGTGCCAGGCGATATCCGGGATTTGCTTGCGGATTTCCGCGCGTTGGCGGCGAATCTCGGCGTGCTTTTCAGCCCGCTGGGCAATAATTCGCCCCTCGACATCTCTAATCAGTCGATCAAGAACGAGGTAATCTTCAGACGTTATGGGGCGGCCGGCTTCTTTCTTCTCAAGAATGTTGTTAATCTGCTCCAGTCGTTTTTCATCAGCGGCCAGGGCGGGGTCAACAGCAGGATTATCCAGATGATCCAGAGCATCTACAGCGGCTTCGGTTAGGCTCTTAATGTCAATGCGCCAACCGGTTAACTTGGCCGCCAGACGTGCATTTTGGCCCTCACGGCCGATTGCCAAAGAGAGCTGATCGTCAGGCACGATGACAACGGCCGTGCGTCCCTCATCCGGATGCTCTTCCAGGAACACGTGGGAAACTCGGGCCGGGCTCAAGGCCTTCAAAATGAAGGACTGCTGATCAGGATCCCATTCGATCACGTCGATCTTTTCATCGTTCAATTCGCGGACAATGCTCTGAATGCGCACGCCGCGCATACCGACACAGGCCCCGACCGGATCAACACCGGGCTGCAAGGCAAAGACGGCTACCTTAGAGCGCTGGCCCGCTTCGCGAGCAATGCTCTTTACTTCGACCTGGCCGTTGTAGATCTCAGGAACTTCAAGTTCCAATAGACGGCGCAGCAGGTTGCGATGATTACGGCTCACGACAATCTGCGGCCCACGGCTGGTGCGACGTACTTCCAGTACATAAACACGAATTTTGTCATGTGCGCGATAGCGCTCCCGCGGAACCTGTTGGCTTTTGGGCAAAATCGCTTCGGTACGGCCCAGGCCGATGGTGATATGCTGGCCGCTGATACTTTGCACCGTTCCGTTAACCAGTTCGCCCTCGCGGCCGGAGAAATCCTCAAAGAGGTGCTCGCGCTCGGCCTCGCGAACGCGCTGAAGCAGGACCTGCTTGGCTGTTTGAGCGGCGATACGGCCGAATTTTTCCGTGGTGCTATCAACAAGCACCAGATCACCCATCTGTGCATCAGGATGCGTTTTCCGGGCAACAGATAACAAAACCTCTGTACGATTATCGAAAATGCTGTCCACGACCTCTTTTTCAGCAAAGATCGTCGGCTCACCGGTGCGCGGATCGATCTCAGCAACCACCTCTTGGGTATTGCTGACGTTCGCATCACGCCGGTAGGCGGAAACCAACGCCGTTTTCAACGCCTCAAGAACATCTTCCTTGGGCAAACCACGCGATTCACAAATTTCGTTAAAGGCTAAGAGAAATTCGCTCTTCATAAGATCTTTTCACCTTATCAAATATCAGTTTTAGTTTTCTAAAAAAACAATCTCTCGAATTTGAGAGCCGACCTGGATCATGACCGACTTTCACCATGCCAATTTCAATAAAATACAGGTTCCAAAGCTTTCGTTTAACAACAAAAAAAGTGGGGTTTTCCCACTTTCCGGCGCTCATAAACAGTTTTCGGAACTTCAACGCAAAGTATATCACAAGCCCCCATCTTAATCAATGCCTGCTTATCGTCGCCTAAGCTCATCAAGCATTTCATCCAGGCGACCGCTGACGTCCAACAAGGAGGTCATGATATGGTCGGCGCATTCGAATTTTTCTTCCATATAGTCTTCGTGCGGGATGGCAATAACCATCATGCCCGCCGCGTAAGCTGCCCTGCAGCCAATGGATGAATCTTCGATAGCCAGGCACTGTTCCGGCGCTATATGAAGTCGTTCAGCAGCCAGAAGATAAACATCAGGCGCGGGTTTGCCGTTGGGCACTTCGTCCCCGGCGGCCAGGACTTTGTACTTGCCGGAAAGGCCAATTTTGGTCAGGATAGTTTCAGCCGCCTGGCGAGAATTGGAGGTAGCAACCGCCCAATCGATGCCCCGTTGTTTTAACGCAGTCAGGAGCTCAAATAATCCGGGCATGGTCGGCACTCCCGCGCTGAGAATTTCAGCGAACAGGACTTTCTTTCTCCAGCCCAATTCATCCGGCTCTATTGGAAGATTGTAATAGGTCACCAACATTTCTGAGGTCTCCCACAGGCGATAACCGATGAGCGTCTTGTAAAAGTCATCATCAAGCGGCCCACTGCCTAAATCCATCAAGACCTTATCCCAGGCCTGGCGAGACAAGGGTTCCGTATTGACCATGAGTCCATCCATGTCTAAGATGACGACCTGATCGCTGGCCAGCTCATCTAGATCATCGCCGTCCTGGAACCCCTGTGGCCGTAAACGAAAGCGATAATTGACCGTGCCGAATTGGACGACGTCGCCATCCTGAAGGATCCGCGGCGCCAGGCCAAGGCGCTCGTAATTGAGATGGGTTCCTCCAGCGCTTCCTTCATCAAACAGCCAGTATTCATCTTCTTGATGCCTGATTCGAGCATGTAAGAGGGCCAGACTGGGGTGAGTAATGACGATGTCAGACAATTCCTCATCCTTTCCAATCGTCATGTTTTTACCGGTTATTTCGATGGCGCCGGTGGCCGTCCCCGCGAACGGCTCCAGCCGGGCAATCAGGTTTTCCTGATCCATCTCTTTTGCGGAGGAGAAGTTTGCAGCAGTCATCAATAAATCCTGTGGGTTCTTTTCGGCCGTTTCTTGACCACGTCTGCGCCAAAATAAGAGGAAGGCCAGAAACAGCAGTGTGGCAAGGGCTGCGGCTATTGTTTCCGTGTTTAACCATGGCATGTTTTCCCAGGGCAAGGAGAGCGCAGGTTGCGCAGTCTCAGCTGACTCATCCTCTTCGATTGCTTGCGGCGTGGGAACAACGGTGGGAGCAGGCGGCCATTCCGAGGTGATATGCGCCGGCATGACCGCACTCGTACCCTGGTAGCCCAACTCATCGGTGACCGTTAAAACGAGATCGAAATCTCCCTGTCCTAGGCTGCTAATATCCCAATTAATCGTAATGCTGTCGACGGGCTGATCTGAAACAGCATTTTCCTTGACCTGCGGTTGATCATTGACCAACAGCGTCACATCGCGCAGCATGCGGGGCAGATCATCCGGCCAGTTTATGGCCGCGGTAATGGATTGAACGGCCGGCTGCAGATCTGTCAACGCGGAATCGTGGGTAGCGCCGACACGATGTATCTGCAAGCTTTCCTCGGGCATTAAGACTTCGGGCGGTTGTAAGGCCACTTCGAAGCTATCCCCGACTGTGGTCGAACCAAGGGTGATATTCATCTGGTTACGGCCGCTCTGGCGCTGCTGTGAGCGATAGACGAGTTGTATTTGGTCGCCCTGCTGCTGCCAGATTTCATAGATCGGGGCCTCTTCAGAACCTGTTGGCATATGGACATAAGTCGCCCGTGTGGGTTCATACAGGCGCCGCGCGTTATCAATCTCAAATTCATCGGCCACCGCTCCGATAATTGCGACGTAGATCGGGGTATTGCTGTCATTAGCCTGCGCAGTCAATAAGGGGTAGGAAAGCTGATCGGGCAGTCTACGGCCGTCAGTAAAGAGCAAGACGGCATGGAAACGGGGACTCTCCGTTTCCGCCTCCATTTGGTCCAGGGCTAATTCGACCATGGCGTTGAGGGGTGTAAGCTGCAAAGTCTCCGGCTGGTAAGCATCAATCGCGGCGATTACCGCTTCGGACGCGGTCTCATCCTGTATCAAATATTCCCCACCCTGGCCATCTGTGGAAGGGACAATGATCGAAACCCGGTCCAACCCGGAGGGATTCATATAACTCTCGGCAAAGCTGCGTATACTTTCGCGCACCTTCTCAAGGCGAGTTAAGCCCGAATCGTCATCAACCCCGACAATATCCGGGTTTGCGTCGATCACAAAAACAACGTCAACTCCGGCCGGTACTTTCTCATACGAGATATCGGTGACCGGTGATCCGTTCTCATGAAGGGTCAATTGTGATAGATCGGTTAGCGGGCGGCTCTGATCCCCGGCGGTTAGAATCGTGACCCGCACAATTGGAAATTCTGAAGCATCTACACCAACCAACTGTAAGCGAGGGGCGTCATCCTGAGCAGATATGGGCAAAGCCAAAAACAGGAAAAAATATAGTGTGATTAAGTAACAAATGCCTGTTGAAAGCTTTTTCATATCCTATCCGGCCAGCTGTATTCTAGTTCTCGGGAAAACATTATGTTTACATTCCCGCCGTGGTTTGCTATTATAGCATGGTAAATTTAACCTAGGGGAAAATCGTATGCGGGGGAAATTTCGTAATCTAAATAATGTTCTGGTAGTAATAGTAAGTCTTCTACTGCTGCTCAGCCTGGCGTTGCCTGTGCTGGGCCAGGATGAAGAACCAACGGATGAAGATACGGCGCAAGAGGAACCGACGCTGGAACCTCTCCTGCCTCAAATCTTCATTACCGGCAATGATGTCACCTCTCCACCAACTGCCGCGCTGCACGTTTATGGGCGCGACCTGGACGGGAAAACCATTGATTTCAACAATGATCCCGTTGTGATGACAAGTGGTGGAAGAACCATTGATGCCGCCGTCTCGGGCACTTATCCGGTAGGTACGTTCACGGTTTTCCTTGTTGATCTGCCAAACAGCGTCGAGGACCAGATCCCGGCGATTCAAGAGGCTATCGAACAATACGCATCAACCGGCGGGGTCATGCAGGAAAATGTGGACAGCATCGCCATTTATCAGGTTGGGGAGAGCAACCCGAAAACACTCCTCGGGCCAACAACTTTCCATCAAGAAGTACAAAATTTCTTCGTGGACGGTTTAACTCCGGAAACGGGGTCTACAGCGCTCAGGGACAGCCTATTCATCATGCTTGATGAAATTGAAGGGCTAAAACCAAATCCGGAAATGGTTACCTCCGTGGTCGTCATGTCCGACGGTACGGATGTGGTGAGCACTGAACATAGTGTTGTGGAAGTCATAAAAAGTGCGAATGAAAAGGATATTGCCATTAATTCGATCTGGGTGCCGGGCACAGGTTTGACCATCGCTCAACAAGAGGAAGGGCAAGCTTATTTAGATGAAACGGCCGAAGGCACGCGCGGATTCGCAGCGGCACTGGATGACAGCGCAAGCGTCAGTGAACTTTGGGACACAATCGCCTCTTTCCGTGACCACACGCGCATCGTTTTCCAGATGGACAGTCTAGGCGGCGGTATTTTTGACGTAACGCTCAGCCTGGCCTCCAATCCGGCAGTCAGCGATTCGACGACCATTGAAGTGCCGGAAAATCAACCGCAAGTCACGCTCAACCTCCCCGAGGAGGCTGCTTCTTTAACATTACCCTCTCTTGATGAACCTATTTTGCTTCGCCTGGGAGCGACGGTCTCCTGGTTGGACGGCTTCGAACGGGAAATTAGTGAAGCGACCTTGAAGGTTAACGGCCGTGATGTCGTCAGTGTTCCGGTCGATCAGCTGGATGATTTTTCGGTCGAAGTGAGCAACCTGCAGTATGGTCCAAATGAACTGGAGCTGCTTATCGTGGACGAACAGGGGCTCCAGGCATCAAACGCACCGGCCATTATAAATGTTGTTCAGGGTGAGCGCGTGGAAATTCCGGAAACCTTGCAGCCGAGCCGCAATATCGGCAGCATTGTCTTGAATGTTTTTCTGGTGCTCGTTGTCCTGGCAGTGGTGGTCGGGCTGATCTATGCCCTAATGCGCAGCGGGCTGGTCTCCCGATTGGTACCGGGTAAGAGCTCACATCGTTCAGGGCAAAATGTCACCTATTCTACCATTGACGATTCCCAGGCTATGGTTGGGGGGATGCCCTCCAGCACCGCGACAAGTCAATCTTCGTTAAATGCCTACCTGGAAATTATTGAATCCGTTACCGAAATGCCGCCAACGGTAAAACTTGATGGGGCTATGGTGCGCATCGGCCGATCCCCTTCCATGTGCGATATTGCCTTCCGTGATGATTTAACTGTCTCACGCCAGCATGCGGTGTTCATGCTGGAAGGCAGCCATTACCGATTGTTCGATGAAAACAGCACCAGCGGTTCATGGGTGAATGGACGCCAGGTTCCGGAATATGGCGTAGAACTCGCCGACGGCGATGAGATTCATCTCGGCGCGGTGCATATGATGTTCCGTCAAATGTAACTCATGACCGATGTGCAAAGTGCCGCGATCTCCGCTTCGGGGTCGAGCTTCTGGCGCGGTGCCGTGGGTACCGGGAAGACAGCGGCCTTAAAGCAGCGTCTCATCCAACTGCTGGAATCGGGTGAGCCGGGATACACGATCATGGTCCTGGTGGCCGAGCCGGAACAGCGGCAGGATTTTGAATCGGCCGTTCGCACTTCGGGATTGGGGCCATACGCCGACCTGACTATTTCAACCTACAACCAGCTGGCCCTGGATATGACAACCCTTTTCTGGCCCCTGGTCGCCGGGAAATCGGGATTCGCCCATCCTTACCAGCCGCCGACTTTATTGACCTATGATTTGGCCCAATTGTTGATGTGGCGCCTGGTCGAGGCTGATTTGAACGCGGGGGCTTTCTCCGATTTACGCCTGCGACCGCAGCAAATCATCAGCCAGCTTCTGGATACGCTTAACCGCGCGGCGCTGAACAGCCTGACCCTGGATGAGGCAATCGAACGGCAGATGGCAGCCTGGAGTGGCGAAAAGGAACGCCTGCGCCACCTACAAAACGCGGGGGCTGTCGCGCACAGGTTCCGCGAATTTTGCCTGCAAAACAGCTTACTGGATCTTTCGCTGACAATCGAAGTTTTTCATACGCAGCTGGTTGACAATCCGGCCTTCCATCGCTACTTCAGCGAACGGTATCGCCACCTGCTGGTCGATAATATCGAAGAGCAGACACCCGCGGGACAGCATTTTGTGGAAAGCCTGATCAAACTCACGCAGTCGGCAGCGATTGTTTACGATGAGGGCGGGGGTTATAAACGCTTTATGGCCGCGGATCCCACCGGGGCGACGCGTTTCCAGAGCCGCTGCGAGCTGGTCTTTCATTTCGACCAATCCTTCCAAACGACCCCGCAGTTAGAAGCGTTAGCCAATCAGGTCGATAACGCCTTGCAGCAAACCTCCCTGCCGGCCGGAGAGGCGGGCGAAGCTGTGTTAGCATTGGCCGGCGGTCGTTATCGACGCGAGATGATTGAGGAGCTTATTCCTCTCTTACAAGCACAGCTGGATCAAGGCGTTCCCGCGTCAGAGATCGCCATTATCGCGCCTTATCTTGACGGCGCACTGCGCTATATGCTTACCCAGGCATTGGGTGAGGCGAGTATCCCTTACAGAATTTTGCGGCGGCGCAGCAGTCCGCGCGATGAACCACGCGTTCGCGCCTGGTTGACATGGCTTTCCCTGGCTTTCCCGCAGTGGCAAATCAGCCCATCGACTTATGATGTGGCCGAAGCATTGTCGCTCAGCATTTTCGGACTCGATCCCGCACGCGCGCAGCTGATCGCGGACAACCTATATGATGAGAAGGGGCCGTATCTGTTACCCATCGCGTCTTTAGATGAGAAATATCATGAGCGCATTGGGGCTGAGTTCTTAGCTCGGGTTGAAGAGTTACGCCTCTGGCTGGATGATATTGATTCGGCCGTTCTTCTGGATATCTTTTTGCACGATCTTTTCGCCGAACTGCTCTCTTCCTCCCGCTTTCAGGAACAGCCGGATCTGGCCGGGGCGGCAGTGTGTAACTGGTTGGTGCAAACAGCGACGCGCCTGCGAACGGCCGCACGGCCGATGGCCTTAAAAACGAATCAGGAGATTGGGACGGCATTTATTGACGGCATTTACCAAGGCCTAGTCAGCGCCAACCCGCCCGATCTCGGCGAACCTCCTGATCCCGACGGGCTAACGATCTCCACGATCTATGGTTATCTTTTAGCCGGAAAGCCAGTTCAGGTTCAGGTTTGGTTGGAAACGGCGGCCAGCGGCTGGTGGGACATCCCGCGCCAGCCCTTGAGCAATGCCTTTGTCTTGTCGCAGCGGCGATATCCGCTGGAACCCTGGACCATGGCTGATGATTTTGCAATTCGCAACCAGCTGCTAAGCCGCATCATTCGCGGGCTTACAAACCGCACCAGCAAGGGCATTATTGTCGCCAACAGCGATCTCGATCGCCGAGGAGCGCGGCAGGAAGGACCTTTATGGCGGGCGCTGCAGCCGGTTTTGCCGGTTAGTGGTAAACAGTTACCAGTTACCAGTAACCAGTTTTGACAGCTAGGTTGACTGTTTTTCCTCTTCTTCCTTAACTAGCTCGCGCTTCAATACTTTGCCGACGGTGGTCTTGGGAAGTTCTTCGCGAAATTCGATCATGCGCGGGTATTTGTATTTGGCGAGTTGGGTTTTGCTCCAATCAATCATCTCTTGCTCGGTGGTGGGATCCCCTTCCACTTTCACCACCCAGGCTTTTACCGTTTCACCGCGCTTAGAATGCTTTACACCGGCGACCGCCACCTCGATTACCGCCGGGTGGGTCATTAATACCTCCTCGACTTCACGAGGATAAATATTAAACCCGCCGGCAATGATCAGGTCTTTCTTGCGATCTTCGATATAGAAATAGCCATCCTCATCCATACGGGCGATATCGCCCGTATAAAGCCAGCCATCTCGTAAAGTCTTCTCCGTCTCGCCGGGCATATTCCAGTAGCCCTTCATGATGTTGGGCCCTTTGAGCAGCAGTTCGCCGATGCCGCCGACGGGCAGATCCGTCTCGCCTTCCGCAGCGTCTACGATGCGGCATTCGATATTGGGGATTGGCAAACCGATGGAGCCGGTGCGGTTATCGCCATCGAGGGGGTTGGCGTGGGAAACGACATGTGATTCCGTCAGCCCATAGCCCTCTACAAGTTTGCCGCCGGTGAGCTTTTCAAAGCGTTCCTTCGTTTCCATTAAGAGCGGCGCTGAGCCGGAAAGACAGGCGCGAATGGACGTGAGATCGTATTTTCCCTCAACGACATCCTGGTTGTTGTTGATAGCGACGTACATGGCGGGGACGCCGGGGAAGAAAGAAGCCCCGTATTTTTGAATGCTGCCGATCACGTCTTTCAGGTTACGCGGATCGGGAATGATGACCATCTTGGCGGCAATGGAAATGGGTAGAATCATGCCTGTTACCATGCCATAAGAGTGGAAGAGAGGGATGGCGGTGATGAAGACTTCTTCTCCATAACGCAAACCGGTGATCCACTCTTGCAGCTGGCGCGCGTTTGCGGCCAGGTTTTCATGCCAGGCGATGGCGCCCTTGGATAGGCCGGTCGTGCCGCCGGTGTATTGGAGGAGGGCCAGGTCCTCGCTCGTAACTTCAACATCCACTTTGGGCGAACGATAGCCGAGGGCCAGGAAATCTTGGAACCAGGTATCCCCCGCGGATAAGGTGACTTTATCACCGCTGCTTCTTTCCTTGACCAGGCTGAAAAGGATCTTTTTGAACGTGGGCAGGTAGTTCTTTAGCTGAGTAACGATAACGCGTTTAACCTGCGTCTGGCCCTTGCGCTGCACATTTTTCAACAGGGGATAATAGCGGCTCATGACAAACACGGTCTCAGCATCACAGTCCGCTAGTTGGTGTTCCAGCTCTCGCTCTGTATAGAGGGGATTCGTGGCCGTGACCACACCTCCGGCGCGCAGGATGCCGAAATAGATGATCACAAATTGAGGGGTGTTGGGCATGTAAATGGCGGCGCGATCCCCTTTCTTAAAACCGCTGGCGACTAAGGCGGCTGCCAACGCACTGGCTGCCTCGTCCAGTTCGCGATAGCTAATCTCCCGGCCTTGAAAAATTATGGCCACGTTGTCCGGTTTTTTAGCGGCCGTTTCGGCCAGATACCAGTGCAGGGGGTGATCGGGCACAGGCACTGTCTCGGCTACGCCTTCATCATAATGCTTAACCCATGGCTTGTCGGAATAAGTGAGATTCATTCGATCCTCCGCTGGGGGGTTTTAAAACCTCGACCGTCATGAGAACCAAACCTTGCGTAGGAGCGACGGTCGAAACCTTTCCCGCGCAAGGAATTCCTATTGATAAAACACACTATTTTCTGTCCCTGCTAGATATAATACACAATATTGATAGACGAAGAAAGTTGCATTTTTCACAAAATGAGTGACATTTGTCATGATCTTATGGAATGAAAGGAGAAGATTATGATTATCGCCTTTCAAGGTGAACATGGCGCCTACTCTGAGCAGGCGATCCGGCAGCATTTCGGAGCGGAGGCGGAGGCGCTGCCCTGCCGCAGTTTTCTGGAAATATTTCAGGCGATCCAGAACGGCCGTGCCACACATGGCATGTTAGCGATCGAAAACTCACTCCATGGAACGGTCACCCCAGCATATGATTTGCTGGTCGACCATGATCTGCATGTACAGGCGGAAGTGATCGTGCGCGTGGAGCACTGCTTGATGGCCCCTCCGGGAACGACTTTGGCCGACGTTCAGCGGGCGAAGTCACATTACCAGGCGCTGGGCCAGTGCGACCAGACCTTGCAGCGCATGGGCATCGAGCCGGTGACTTATTACGACACGGCCGGAGCGGCGCGGGACCTGGCAAAGAATCCGGAGCCGGGGACAGCAGCGATCGCCAGCGCTCTGGCAGCGGAGACGTATGGCCTGGAGATTCTGGTTAAGAACCTGGAAGATTTGGGCTTTAATTACACGCGCTTCTTCGTGCTGGGACATGAGACGCCGCAGCGGCATGATCCTAGCAAGACCTCTATCATCCTGACCACGCGGCATATTCCCGGCGCGCTCTCGCAGGTGCTGGCGGAACTGGCCGACCGCGGTATCAATCTGACCAAGATCGAATCACGCCCGCGGCGCAACCGGCCCTGGCATTATCTGTTTTACATCGATTTCGAAGGGCATGAAGAAGATCCGGCCGTGCAGGAAGCGCTGTTGGGTATTTTAAAGAAGGCGTCCTTTCTGAAGGTGCTGGGATCTTATCCGGCCGCGGGGCAAGAATCCGCGTAGGTTAGAGCAACACCGAAGGGCGAAAGCAGCTGCTGCCGCGATTAACGATTGTTTCTTTTTTTTCGGAAACTGACGTCGATATCCGTGGTGTTTACATAATACGTACTGGTGCCGGAGGGATGGCCGATTTGTTAGGGGAGTGGAAGCGGTTGGAGTTGGACGGCGTCGGAAGCCGTACCGTCTGCTGACTGAACGGCTAGGCGGCGTCCGGTCTCGGAGATGTAAAGCCCCACCTCCAGCGGGTAATCGCCCGGGGGTAAATCGGCAGGTAGTTGGAGGGTGAAGCGATCGAGAACGACCTCATCAGGCAGCCAGCGGCTTGTGGCGTAGGTCCCGGATACGGGCATGCTGTCCTGCTGCCAGGCGCAGCAGGTGCCGTCAGGATTGAGGAGGTGAACAAAGACGGTGTAATCGGCCGTCGGCGTTTGCAGCGCCTGCCAGGCCAAGACCAGCTCAGCCTGGCCATCCCCAACAGGACTCAAGTTATAACCTAATAAAGTTATCTCATCGCCCAAAATCGCCCCCACCTGTTGGTCCAGCGGCGGTGAGGTAAAGAGGCGTTCCGTGGCGATGACTTGCAGAGGGCCCAGGCCGGCGGTGTAGACCGCGGTACCATCTTCAGCAAGCAGGTGCAATTGTAGGCGATACTCGCCCGGGGGGAACTCAGCGGGGATAGTTACCATTTGACGGTCGATTACAAACTGCGGCGTCTGCCAGGTTTCAAATGAGTAGGTGTTGTAAACCGGTTGTGTTTCCAGGAGGGTAAAGGCGCTGCCTTCGACGTCACTCAAATCGAGCTTGATTGTGTAGGGTTCAAGGATGCCGGATACCAGCCACCAGAGAGCAAAGCCCCAGGAATCACCAGTGAACACCTGGTGCGCGCCTCGTTCATAGCCCAGCAGTTCCAGGTTTGGGGCGGCGGGATCGTTGACGGCGAACGGAGGCAGGGGCAGTTCGTCGGGAACGGGTCCGGCGAGAATGGGCACACCGGGCAGCAAGACGGCATCCCCGGCATAATTTCCGGCTGGATCGAGGCGCGGGGCGCGTTGGCCGGCTGCCTGATCAAAGAGGCCGACGCGCAGGCGGTAATCTCCCGGCGGCGTGCCGGCTGGGACAGGAACATCCACCTGCTGGATGATGGTTTCGCCAGGCGCCCACTGTTCGGCCGGATAAGCAAACGTCTCTACCTGGCTCCAGCGATAGCCCTGGTTGTCTTCTAGCTGCACAAAGGGCTGGTAAGCGGCGGTGGGGACGGCATCTACATGCCAGTAGAGGCGTAGGGACAGGGCGGAACCAGCCCCCGCCGGTTGGGGAATTTCGTAGCCAAGAAGCGTGATTGTCCCGCCAAATTGAGCGTCGACTGGATTGGCTATGGCAATTTGCGGAGGTGTTTGCAGCAGCAGCGCGGTGAAGGCATCCTCGGGAAAGCGCGTACCGGCCAGCGTTAGGGACGTGGCTCCGGCTAAAATTTCGGCCGTCCACGCTGGTTGAGGGCTGTTGTGGGGATAGATATAGAGGGCCGATCCTTCAGCCGGGAGGACCAGAGCTCTGCTTTGAGGCAGCCATTTGACGGCTTCGTATTTGTCGCTGAGGAAGGCAACGGTCGGATGGCGATAGTGCGGCGCGGCAAGATAGACGGTTTGGCCGGAAATATCTCGTTGGTTAAGGAACTCGGAAACGGCCGATAAGTCGCCGTCGGTCTCGTAGAGGAGCTGGGGGTCTTGGGCCCAATCGATGAAATAAGCCTGGGCCGTGGCCAACCCGCCGGAAAGGAGGATAAGCAGGAAGGCGATGATCACGGCCGCCTGCAGGGGCGGGAAGCCGAAGCGCTTTTCCAGGTCGGCGAAGAGGATGACGAAGCCGATGGCCGGCAGATAGTAGATGAAGGGGATGAGGCCGATGGCGCGCAGGTTGCTGGGCACCACCTCGTTGGTGGCCAGCGCGGTTGGCAGGATCATGATCAGCGGGGCAAAGATCAGCAGGGAAATGGCGACGCGCTGCCAGTCGTAGGGAAAGCGGCGCCAGCGCCAGAGGCAGATGAGCCAGCCTACTACAAGGAACCCGCCGACGATCCAGCCGAATAACGGCCGTCCGGGCAGGTTGAACCGTAGAAAAGGATCGCCGCGCAGGAAAAACATGCCCCAGGACTGCAGCAGGCTGCTCCAGATCGTCAGCGGCGTCGATCCGGGAACGGCCGAAGGCGCGACCTGGGTGATGCGTACCCAGAAGGCGTCCGGATCGGTCCAGAAGTAGACGAGCAGGGGCAGGAGAGTGAGCAAAGCTACGCCAAGGAAAAGAGCAACCTGGCGCAGTCGTAAACGCCAATGTTCGCCACCGATGAAGAGGGGCAGCAAGGCGAAGAATATTAGAACGGGAAAGACGCGCGCGGCGAGGTAGGTATAGGCGGTCAGGCCGAGAAGCACACCGGCGGCGATGAGCCAGCGGTCCTCGCCGCGGCGCAGTCCGCGGAAAAGGGCGGCGACGGTTAAGGCTTGCAGCAGGGGTTCGGTAACGGCGCGGAAGCCGAGGCGGCTGAAGAGCACGTGCCAGAAGCTGACGGCAAGTAAGGCGGCGGCCAGGAGGGCCTGGCGGCGGTCAGCGAGCATTTCGCGGCCTAGCCAATAGGCGGCGGCGACGGTGAGGATGCCCACGTAGGCGGCGGTCAGGCGCAGGGAGAAAACGGATTCACCGGCGAGGCGCATGAGGGCTCCGGCGAGGTAGAAAAAGAGCGCTTCCTTGCCGGTGTAGCTGCTGATGAAAACCGGCCGTTCGCCGCGCAGGCCGATATCGCCGGCGAGGATACCATTGGCCGCCTCGTCGTAGTGCACACCGGGGGGGATGATCTGCAGCTCCGGAAAGCGCAGGGCCGCGGCAATCAACAGGCAGAGGACCATCAAGGCCAGGGAATAGCGGGCAGGGCGACTATTCATAGCCTGAATTGTAGCCCCCGCGGTTTTTTTGGTCGAAAGTAGGGTGTTTTAAGAATGGGGCTTGATAGTTAAGTTTCGATGAGGTAGGTGACCATCATGCCTTTGCCTTTGATGAAGATGGGAGGGCGCTCTTCGAAATTAAAATGGCCATCAAGTTTGTCTTTTACCGATTGGGTGACCTGGATGCGGTTAACTAAGCCATTGGACTCCATGCGGCTGGCGACGTTAACCGTATCGCCCCAGAGATCGTAGCTGAACTTTTGATGGCCGATGACACCGGCAACCACCGGCCCTCTATTGATGCCCACACGCAGGCGGATGGGCTGGCCATGAAAGCTTTCCTGGGATTCGAGGGTTTTGAGCACATCGATGGCAAAGTTAACGATGGCTTCGGTGTGATCCGGCCGTGGTTCAGGAATACCGGCGGCGACCATATAGGCATCGCCGATCGTCTTGATCTTCTCCAGCTTGTACTTTGCAGCCAGATCGTCGAACAGCGAGAAAACCTCATTCAGAAAGTTAACAATTTCATCAGGATCTTTGTCAGAGGACATGGTTGTAAAGTCGACGATATCGGCGAACAGGACCGTTGCTTCGCTGTAGCCATCGGCGATGGTATGTGGATCTTCTTTCAGACGTGTGGCAATTGACTGGGGCAGGATATTTAGCAGCAAATCATTTGAGCGCCGTCGATAGTGTTCCATACGCAAGAATAGATAAAGAACACCGAAAAACAAGGTGATCATCAACGCTTCTAGGCTAAAGAAATTGGTCAGCATGCGCGCCGCTGTCGAAATCTCTGGCCCGATACCGATGGCGAATGGTTCAAATAAGGTGACGGCGAGCAGAGCAAAAGTTGAAAGGACAAAGGTCCAGGCGGAGAAACGCGCGCCGACAACCATCACAACGGCGACGATAACGGCCAAATTCCATTGTACGGAGGTCATACCTGAAGCAAAACCACCATAAAGAACCTGCCCAAATGAAAAGACAACAATCCCTAATAGGGGCAGCAAGCGGACTATAAAATTGAAGGTTCGAGGAACAGCCAGTATTAACAAGCCGCCGAAAAAATAGAGCGCCCCAAGTAAAGCAAATAATATAGATGGCGCATAGAACTGGAAGTATAGTTGGGGGACTAAATTCAGAAATACGTTTATGACAGAGAGGAAAATCAAAAGCACGCCTAAGGTTTTTTGCAAGCGGACGTTTTCACTGTCTCCTGGCAGCGCCAAACGCTGCTCGAGGCGGTCAAGTACTACCATGGTCAAACACCTCCTCACTTGCCGCAGAAAGAAAGTTCATAAACGGCAAGTTTGATCATAAAGTCTATCAAATAAATCAAAAGATAGAGAACCATTATCCCGGGTGATTTGGCTGAAACACAGCCAATTAATCCAATCGTACGTGAAACATTTCACAAGCGTAGGTTTTGCGTAGGATCGGCGTAGACTGCGCGTACAGTCTTAGTCAGCTAGTTGCCATAAAATGTATAGCGAAGGGTAAAAATCTCTTCTTCTTCTCCTCCTTTTAACGAGAGTCAGGTTTCGGCGTTCCTGACTCTCACTAAAAACTCCAGGCCGGTCGGAAGACCGGCCTGTTTTCGTTTGAATGGATGGTTGTTGGGGGGCGGTTCGCGAAGCGCCCTTACGGTTTTGGGGTTTTGAGATTGGTGCATGGCATCTATATCGAAGGTGTAATTATGATTTTGCATATTGTGAAGATGAGGGAGTGGGAAACGGCCGTGGCGGCGGGGGTGTATCGCCCCGCATCATTGGAGGCGGAGGGGTTTATTCACTGTTCAACTCCTGAGCAGGTGCTGAAGCCGGCTAATGAGCGTTTTCGGGGGCAGGAGGGGCTGGCTCTTTTGGTGATCGATCCCCAAAAAGTAGCGGCGCCTATCGTCTATGAAGATTGTTATGAATCAGGCGTGGCCTTTCCGCATATCTATGGGCCGCTTCCCATTGAGGCGGTTAAGTCCGCCATTCCATTTCCCGCGCAAGAGGACGGCCTGTTTCTATTCCCTCAGGAATTGGAGGGCATAAGCTAGTTTTCGCGGTAGAATTCCCCGGTTAAGTTAAGGCTAGTTATCGGGTACCAGAAAAATATGAAGAGACAGGAAATCCCCTTACTTGAGTATGACGGCACAGTTCCGGCGATTTTAGAACCATCGAAACTGATAGCACCAATGGATGTACCGGAGCAGTGCGTTTTGACATTCTTTCAGGACGTGATTGACGGCTATCGAAGGGCCGGACGGCTGGTAGAGGTCCGTCGCTTGGGTTCTGAAAGAGGACATAACCCCCTTTATGAAATGGAAATTAACGGCCGTCGCCTCGCGGTTATTCATCCCAGGGTGGGCGCGCTGATGGGGGCGGCTTTCATGGATGAGTTGATTGCTCTGGGCTGCCGTAAATTCATCGCCTGCGGCGGCTGCGAGGTGCTGGATGGCGGTTTTTCCAGGTGGGACATGTGATTGTGCCGGTAACGGCCGTGTTGGAGAGCCAGGGGATCGAGTATATGACGGGAAAGACGTGGACGATCGACGCCTTTTACCGGGAAACACCCGAGAAGGTCGCTTTGCGGCGCGCGGAAGGGTGTATTTGCGTGGAGATGGAAACGATCGCTTTGTGCGCGGTGGCGAAGTTTCGCGGCGTGACTTTCGGCCAACTCCTGTATGGCGGCGACGATTTATCGGGCGACGAGTGGGACAGCCGCGATTGGCAAAATCGGTCAACGGCCCGAGAGTCGCTGTTCGCCCTGGCCGCGGCGGCTTGTCTTCTACTCTAAAATTCGAGGTTTTTATGCGACAGATACGCGAACTGACTGTAGACGAAGTAGACCAGAGTATTGACATCTCCGCCAATGCTTATCCGGGGATGGAGCTGTCCAACAGGGCCAACCGCATCCGCTACCGGGAACGCCTGAATCAATTAGAATTAGATCCGGCGGTCCATTCCTACGGCC
>Ga0316576_10000633_pt1 | contig 16977 bp, 16 predicted proteins | sample S0NA_FD_203075 | JGI IMG/M metagenome (GOLD analysis project Ga0316576, IMG submission 203075) | Rhizosphere microbial communities from salt marsh grasses in Alabama, United States - S0-2_050615r3r5 | ecosystem: Host-associated > Plants > Roots > Rhizosphere | place: USA: Alabama | collected... | reverse complement strand
TTGGATCGTGACCAGGATCTGATGCATGGCCACGACGGTACTCCGATCCTGCGTCTGAGTCCAGCACCGATGGGGTCAGCCGCTTTGAGCCCGTGAACGGCTACCTCTACGGTTTCCGGAACACCGCTGAAGAAAGCTTGCGCTATACCGCCCGTGATGCCGGCCAGGGTATCGCTATCACCGCCCAGAGAGACCGCTGTTCCTATCGCGTCCTCAAAGTCCGTTGAGTCGATAAATGCGCGGATGGCTTGGGGTACCGTACCCTGACAGGACTCATCAAAGCGGTAGTCAGGATGAATCTCGTCCACGTGGCGACTCAAATCATAGTCGAAACGCTTTTCAATGAAATCGCGTATTTCACTTTTTGTCGCCCCGCTCCGTGCGAGGAAAATGGCGGCAGCGGTTGCCTGAACGCCTTTAATACCCTCGGGATGGTCGCGCGTCACAGCGGTGTACGCCTCTGCTTGCGAGAGCACTGTACTCAGGTCGTCGTATGCGTAGCCTACTGGACTTACGCGCATCGCCGCTCCGTTGCCCCAACTATTGTAAGGCTCTGACTGTCTACTCTTCGCCCAGTGATCAAAGCTCCCGCCGAACCCCTTGCCTAGGTAGCGGTGGTAGTAGATCTTGAGGTTCTCTGAATAGGGCGTCTCGTTGAGGATCGAGTCCGCCAACGCGACGGTCAACACGGAATCGTCAGTGAAGAAGCACTCCTTCGAGAACAACTCGCACTCCTTGATCTTAATGTTGTTCCATTCGTACACCGATCCAACGATGTCTCCAGCGATGGCACCGATCATTCTGCTAGTTCTCCCTCGGTCCGGCAGGTTTTCGGACGGGGAACGTTTAGAGGCAGGTAAAGCATCTCCATCGGCAACCCTTGCCCATCAGTTTCTGGTGATGCAGGAAGTGTGCAGCACTCATCGACCCTCTTAGCACAATATGCCGCAACCAAGGCATCCAAGATATCATCTCGGGCAACATCCTTTTTCTTATATTCCTTTAGAGCTTGCTCGATACGCTTGTCTGCCCCGTCGATAAGGTTGGTGAGAACTGCTCGTCGTTCTTCGAAACCTTTTCGCGTGGTCTTTTTATGATGCATGGGTTTACCGCTCAAACCCCAGAAGCAGACCTCCGGATGAACTTCCCGTATCGTCAACTCCAATCCTTGAGGGTTTCGGAGCAACTCGTCAACTTCTCGGATTTTGGGAGCAATTGCCCAGCTTTGTAAGCTAAGCCCTTTTCCAAGATGTAGCCTATTCTCTTCTGATGCTTCCTTGTGAGACGATTCAGACGGCAGAAGTACGGCTTGTCGCGACGGAGCGGGGAAGACGCTAGAGGCTCTGGGCTTTCCCAGAATTTTTCTTGCCGCTGGATCACAATCTCGTTCTCGATTACCTGATTCTCTGAGACCAATCGGGATGTCGATCAACACAACCGATTTGGCAGGAATCCGGCTCAAGTACCCCCGAAGCGCTGTAACGACACTAAATGACAGGTCGCTTCCGTCAAACTGGAAATAAAACCATCCCTTCTTACAACCATCAATACCCACGCGCATTTATGTCACCTACTTTCTATTTCCTGACTACACTGCAAACATCCATATCGGATGCTCTTCCGAAAAACGCACTGCGTCGATTTGGCAGAACCTATCAGGCAATCCACATCAAAGATTGTAAGCCGCTTTATTTGCTCTGATCTCGTTTGCACAAGCCATGATTACCCTTGCATACCCTCCTTGTTTTTCATCGTGTATATCTAATAGCGTGACTAGATCGTAAAGCCGCGTGAAACGTATGCCGTCACAGGAACAGTGGTGTGCTATGCTTTCTATGATCTTCTGCTCACGACGTAACTCAGAATCGTTCATTTGGTGCAAAAATTCGCTATGGGCCATTTCCACCCAAGATCGTTGCCCGCTATGCTTTGCCAGCGGAACAGACAACCCATTGACTGCATGGTAATAATCTATGATGTGCTGAACTGATTTTAGCTGCGCTTCCAGCTTCTTTTTCGCGGTTCTGTACTCCTCGCTTCCCTTGTTTAAGTAAGCATCCCATTCAGTATAGCAGGGCATGTTGCGTCTCCTATAATATCAGAGAAAGCGCCGCAATAGTTAATAAGGCCGCACCAGTCCACACAGCCCATGCTGCCTTTTCAACAGATGCGCCGAGACGAGTATATTCTCGAGGCGTTGGGTCCGCAGACTTTGTACTACCTCTCATTTCGTTATCTTTGCTATCGGCGATCTTTCGCGAAATGATAAGCTCTGCTAATTCTGCCTTATCCTTGGATTCATCGATGTAAAACTCCCCATCACCAATCGGACCTTTCCAATGCCAGCACTTAAGGTTTAACACAATTGAGATATTCACATCCGACTGGCCTGCAATACGTTCAACTTTGTCAAACGTTTCGATTGGTAAACCAAGTTCTGCATACGTTAAGCCTCCAAAGTCCTCAGTGGGCGGAAAATGTGAAATAGAACCGCGCGCAACAAGCTCCTCAATTCTCAGTTCACTATTTTCATAGATATGCATTTCTAGTAGGCCCAGTGGTTCTATTGATCCTGTTTTGACGCGTTCTTTATTTTTAGGCACTCCCACGAACATATTCCAGTATTCCATGTCGATACGAGCATAAGCCCGTAGTTGCCTAGCAGCATCGACGTAGCGGAATTCGTTTGCTTTCTCAAAACGCTCCTCGTCAGCGGCGCTGTGGATGAAGACCGGCCTGTGTAACTCCAGTTCGCCGTCTTCTTTGCGCTTGTAAAGCCGGATGCTATCAACCAACTTCACGTCTTCCAGAGTGAAGCGAATGTCTATCCAGCCGTGTTGTAGATTGTTAAATCCCATTCTGATTTAGGTTTCGATGTCGACAGCAGCTAGTTCGGGCGGGAGGTTTCGGGTTGCTGTCGCTAAGAGAGTATACGGTGTCGCCGTCCAGACTCGGCATTCGATCAAAGTCGATTCTCGCAACGTCAACCGATAGCGTACGAACATTTGCAGATAGGGTGGTTGACATTTATCGCCAAGATTTTGACGCGACAAGCCAGTGGGAAGGAATGTCCCCTCTTGGCCGACACCCGACCTAGAGCCCCCCTCAGCGCACGCCAGGTCTCCGCCTTACAGCGGACATCCCGCGCGCTCAAGTCGCCGCACAAAATCATGGCTGCACGCCCAGTGGCATCGGACACGACCGATCCGCAACCTCGTACAGCGCCTCACAGTTCATCGCAACGGCCTCACGCAGCGGCTCGGGGTAGCTCATGAGCTTGTGCACCCACCGGCTGCGCTCCGCTCTCAGCTCGTCGTCGGTGGGAGGCCGCCCAAACAGCTCCGTGAAGGCTTGCACGGCCACGTCCTCGGCGAACTGCTCCCGGTGTCGCCACATCAGCCCCAGCCCCGCACGGTCCGCCTCGGCGAAGCTACGCGGCTCGTGGCCCTCATCGTACACCCGCACCACCTCAGGGTAGTCGGCACCAAGGATCAGCGCCAGAGCCGCGCAGGACATCGGCACCCCGAAGCGTGCCCGCTGGCCAAGCGTGTCTTGTGCCTGAGCCCATGAGCACGCCAGGAGTAACAGTGGGATGCACAGCACCGCAGCAGTGCTGGAGCGGATCTCGTCGTGCGTTCTCCACAGCATGAGTCCGACGGGCGATCACGAGTCCGGCCGATCACTTGGTCTTGGCGGCATGCTAGGCCATCGCCAAGCCGCCTGTAGTCCGGTAACACCCTACATACCGGGCCTGAATGTTACCGCCCAGGGGCGACGGACAGGTCAGCCCCACGGTATGTAGGCCCTCCTAGAACGACATCGATCGATCCAGAAGGGCCGGTTCCGTTGCAGCGGCTGTTGATTTTTTCGATAGGTTGCACGTGGTGTGCGCAGTCAGTCGCGTAGGGCGCTTCCTACGGACCAGGCTCTACCGCACTCGGACTTCGTGTCCTCCCTCGCCTCAGCCAGCCAACTTGCTCCGGGCAAGTTGTCTGTCTTCGCCCTACGGGTGACGATCCTTCGCGCTTGCGTCCAGCCTGCTCCAGGCAGCCTGTACGGTTGTCTGCCGACCTCCTGTTGACTCGATGTGGAAGGGCTCGGCTCCGGTGCCCAGCAGACACGCACTCCACCCACCACCCACCGTGCGGCCTGCTGCACACCTTCGCCTCGCCCGGCTGAGGCTGCGGTCCTGTTCCCGACAGGCCCTTCGCAGTGTGTGGATGGGCGCTGCGCGGTGGAGGCGACCCACTGTTCATAATCTGCGATTTCGCGCTACTGGCGCAGTCCGGGCTCCTGCCCCGCGAAATCCAGACTATGACCAGTGGGCCGCAGCCTGACCGTCGTGGTCGTCTCACTCGGCATCCTGCCTCGGGCGGCCGCTACCCCGCCTCGGGCAGGTGCGGTACGCTTGGGCATGGCGGGCGTGGTCTGCTTTCTGGCGTTCAGCTGCCGCTTGTCGGGGGACCCCTGAGGGGCAGTTCCCGGCCAAAACCGGAAGTCAGCAAAGATACCGGGAAGCGCAGTGTGTTGCGCAAGCGCGACGCGCCTCCGGACGGCCAAGCGCCAAAAAGTCGGCTCGGTTCGATCGCCAGGCCATCGATGTGCGGAGATTGCTCAATCAACCCTCTAATAGCGCGGCGGTTCTCAATCTCCTGTCGCCGCAGCAACCCGGCAGCGGCCTGTTGCTGCGCTGGCGAGCGCCAAAGGCTTTAACAACGGCGCCGATGGCGTCTATTTGCCGAAGGCCCGCACCGCTCCTCATTAGGTGCCCGTGGGCGTAACCCGCATCTTGGCTGTGCTACGGAAGACGCAACAGCCAAATCGTCTTTCTGCGGAGAACGGTGCCGGGAGGGCCCCTCCGAAGTCAGGGAATCCTCGACTTGCAGTGCTAGCGCATTCGCGGTACAAGCTCGCAGCTCATATCATCACGGGGATAGCATCATGGGACTCTTCGACTTTGCCAGAAACATCGGCAAGAGCCTGTTCGGTGACGAGGCCGAGGCCAGCGAGAAGATCAAGCAGGAGATCGAACAGGACAACCCGGGCATCAGCGGCCTGGATGTCAAGTATGAGGACGGCGTGGTTTCTCTAAATGGTGCGGCGGCAAGCGCCGAGGCCATGGAGAAGGCCGTCCTCATGGCTGGTAACGTCAAAGGCGTGGAGGAGGTCAAGGTGGAGGGGCTGCAGGCGCCGCAACAGACCGCCGAGGTGGAGTTCTACGTCATCGAGAAGGGTGATAACCTATCCGCCATCGCCAAGCAGTTCTATGGCGACCCGAAAGCCTACCCGCGGATCGTCGAGGCCAATCGGGAGGTCATCAAGGACGCGGACAAGATCTTTCCGGGGCAGAAGATCCGCATCCCGAAGACCGTCGTCTAGGCAGATCGAACTTCGACTCCGGGCCTGCCGAGGCGTGGAGCATGCCGTCGCCGGTACGTCCGGGCCGTGGCGATCGAGGCGCCGACAGGATCTCTTGAGAAGATTCGACCACTGTGACGCTCTTCTTCAGCGGGCGGGTCTGTGCGACATCGGGCGGATGAGCTTCCGTCTCCTTCCATGAAATGGCGCCATCGAAAGCAGAGCACCAACGTCGATGACCGTCGGGCCGAGACCGGTGCGGTTGGATCTGTCAAATTACCATCGCTCGGCACGATTCTGGTTTTCTGGCCCCTCATCAGGCGACTGCTGCGGTCGAAGGCGGGTCCGGCGATACTCGGCCTCGGCGCCGCGCTCTGGCTCGGCAGCTCCTTGAATCTCGGCTCGCTGCTGGCCCCCGGGGGGCAGACCGTCGCGGAGAGCACCAGGGACGATGAGCTGGCGGCCTTCGTCAAGACCGTGCTCGCGGACACCGAAGCGGTCTGGTCCAGGGTGTTCGACGAGGCCGGCCTGCGCTACCCGGCGCCGACGCTGGTGCTGTACCGCGGGGCCACGACCAGCGGCTGCGGCCGGGCCGATTCCCGCATGGGGCCCTTCTATTGCCCCGTGGACCAGAGGGTCTATGTCGACCTGGGATTCTTCGAAGATCTGCGCCGGGAACAGGGTGCCGGGGGGGACTTCGCGCAGGCGTACGTGCTGGCCCATGAGATCGGCCATCACGTTCAGAACCTTGCCGGCACGCTCAAGGAGGTGCAAATGGCGCAGCAGCGGGTTCGTGGAGACGCCAGGAAGAACCAGCTCCAGGTGGGTCTCGAGCTGCAGGCCGACTGCTACGCGGGCGTCTGGGCGAACCATGCCCATCAGCAGTTCGACATACTCGAGGAAGGAGACCTGGGGGAGGCACTGGTCGCCGCGGCCGCCATTGGTGACGATCGCCTGCAGAAGCAGGCGCGCGGATTTGCCATTCCGCACACGTTCACCCACGGCAGCTCGAAGCAGCGGGTCGCCTGGTTCGCCAAGGGCGTGGCGGAAGGAACCCTGAAGGCGTGCGACACCTTCGAGAAGTGACATCGCGACTGTTCAGTGCAGCCGCACGCAGTCCCGCTGTCGCGCCACGATCCTGTGCCGAGCTCGGGCGTGCCTTACGGCGCCGTTGCATGATGCGGAAGAGCGCCAGCGCGGCTCGCTCCGGAACCATCGCCGTTCAACACGACACCCCTCGGCGGCTAGAGTCCGCCGACGGGTGTCGTGTTCTCGCACGCCCCCAGACGCGGTTACTTCTCCGTGACTCCCTGGACCGAGACGTCGACGCGTCGGTTTGGCTGATAGCAGTCGATCAATTCCGCTTTGCTGCCGGCGCCGGCGCATTCAGCGGGTGTCACCTTCAGCTGGGTCTCGCCGACCCCTCGCGAACTGATTCGGCCAGAGGGCACGCCCTCCTGGACCAGTTCAGTGCGAACCGTGCCTGCGCGGCGCTCCGACAGATCCTGGTTGTAGGCGTCAGAGCCGAGCGGATCCGTATGGCCCACAACATCGACGGCCTCGTACGACACTTGGTCCAGATCACGGCTCAACCGGGCGATGCTGGTGCGGCCCTCTGGCCGGAGGTTCGCCTCGTCGAAGTCGAACAGCGCGTCAGCGGATAAGGAATAGGTACGGGTCACGGGACGAGCCAATGGACCCAGCGGGATCTGGATGCCAACGGAGACGATCCAGTCCCCGAAATTGTCTGCATTGTTGAAACCTCCCTGATTTGTCTCGTAGCGGTAGCGGCCCCATCGGCTCGCAACAAGACTCTGTCGGTGATCGGCACCAAGAACCCGGCACCTGCGTTCGCCATAGAGCTCCACTCGCTGCCCTCGCGACTGCAGAGACCATTCGCCTTGAGCGTGCTGTCGCAGCTGAACTCATCATACGTGGTCCCGATGCCCGCTAGCAGGAATGGCTGGAATCCCTCACGACGGAAGAACACAAGGCCATCAACGCCAATGTCCCAGATGTTGAAGTCACCCTGCCCGTTGTCGCGGCCGAGCTCGCTGTACATCGTGCGCAGTTCGAGATTCAACCACTGATTGAGGGGCTTGCCCACCGAAACACCGCCACCCCAGCCGTCATCTGTGCCGCGATCCTCATCGGGCCATGTGTAGCTTGCGAAGGGTGCGATGTACCAGCGATTATCGAACAGCGACCTCGATTCCGAGTCGCCGGTGTACGTCGTTTCCACATAGTCCGATTGCGCGTGCGCGAAGGAATGTAGATGGCGGTCGAAACCTGCGCATATCTGGCGAACAATGATTCTCCGGGTTGCAATTTCTCGGTTCTGTGCTAGCGGCGGCCTGCGCTGCGTGGCAAGCTCGTGGCGCTCTTCAACAGTGTGCCGGTACGGGGGGTCAAGGAGGAGTCCCGAGCTTGCGAGGGAAGCTCCTTGACCCCCCGTACCGGCACACGAACAATCGGCGCCATGAGCTTGCCACGCAGCGCATGCGGACATTGTTCACCGTTTAGGTGCAGGTTTGCTCAGCCGACAACAAGGAAGCACCCAGAAGGCCTAGGGCCGCGAGTGCAGGTATCAAGGGCTTTGTCATCGTGTTGACCGCTCCGCTCCGAGTCAGGAATCAATGCGGAGCCAGGCGAGCGCAGCTCGTGAAACGGCAGCTCACACACAGCTTCGCAACCGCCGATAAGCGATCAAAGCGACAAGATCGCTCCTTCGGTAGGAATAAAATAGCACATGTTGTACTTTTGCGATCATGCGCCGACAAGCTGCCGCAAACATGTACGCGATACGCGTACAAATCGCGTACGACTGTACTCTCCCGTTCTCGGGCGCTCCATTGCCTCACGAACAAGGCGTTGCCCACAAGCCACGAATCTAGCGTACCTAGCAGATGGACGCCCGATCGCTGTCGCCGGGAATGCGCAGCACCGGACATCAGGCGTTGCGTTGTTGCAACGGAAGCGGCGGTTGCCGGATCTGGATGTGTTGCGTGCACTGCACCGACAGGGGTGCTCATCTCTATCGAGATCCGCGTCTGCGCTCGGCTGACAGATCCCGCGCTCTCTGCTGTGGTGAGGTGGGGGTCAAGCCAAAGTGCCGCGTGGGTAGTATCGTCAAGGTCCGGTCGGCTCGCCGGAGCGCAGAAGCGCTTGGTACCACGCAACGCCGTTAAGGCACGAGGTGGCGTATGAACTCAGCGGCCGGCGGCGAGCGCTGCCGGCCTGATTGAGCCTCGGTCGACGTAGCGCGGGTCAGGCCCGGCCGAGGTCAGTCCGGTCCGCCAATCTCAAGCCGTGCGGGCCTTCGCCTCCAGCTGCCTCGCCAGCGACGGATCCAGGCCCAGGGCTCTGGCGAGGTCGTTCAGGTAGGCCCGCTCCGTGGAGTCCTGCGTATCGATGACGAAGAGCGACGCCAGGTAGATCTCGGCGGCGGCCTCCGGCGAGTCGGCCGCGGCGGCGACGTCGGCGGCGCTCAGCGGGCGCTCCAGCTCCGCCTCCATCATCAGCCGAATCTCCTCATCGAGGTTCATGCGCTGTACGGCGTCTCTGATCGACGCACTTTCGGAGGGGTCGATGTGGCCGTCGGCCTTGGCCGCCGCGATCATGGCCTTGAGCAGGGCCCGGCTGCGCCGCTCGGCGGCATCGCCGGTCAGCTGGCCCACCGGCGCCGCACCCGGTTCAGCGCTGGCGCCCTGCTCCCCGCTCCAGTTCTGTAAAGCGTCGTAGGCGGCCTTGCCGAGCAGGCCAATGCCGCCCAGGGCGGCGGCGGTGCCGGTCAGCCTGCGGCCGCCGCGGGTGCCGAGCAGCGCGGCCAAGGCACCGCCGGCCAGCGCGCCCTTACCCAGGTTGGCCAGCATCGCGTCGCGCTCCGGTCCCGCCGGCGGCAGGTTCAGGTGCTTCTCCGCATAGGCCTCGCCCAGGGCGGCCCAGTCCTTGCCGGCGGCGAGCATCTGGTCGAGCAGATCTTGGAAGGCCATGTTCGGTTTCCTCGAGTGGGGTAGGGATGGTCCACGCCGAACTGCGTCGCCGGCGCGTGTCACAGGCGGCTCAGCAGCTCCGCCTTCTTCTGTGCATACTCCTCATCGCTCAGGATTCCCTTGCGGTTCAGCTCGGCGAGGCGCTCGATCACGGCGAAGATGTCCGCCTCGTTCCGCGATGCCGTTGGCTGCGCCGCCGCGGCCGGTCCCGCCACAGGTGCTGCCGGTAGCCGGCCGTCCATGGAGACAACGGGCAGACTCGACAGGTTCACGGTGCCGTGCTGGCTCGTGAACAGGATCGAGCCGGCGCTGCCCTGCTGCTGGTAGAAGCCGCCGATCTGGTGATCCATCGTATCGTAGACCCAGACCTGGCCCCCGGTCTCAACAGCGAGCCGACGCGCGCCGGCGAAGTACGCGTAGCGCACGTTGTTCTGGCTGCCGGTAGCGCTGGGCGTGCCGAGATCCCGCGGCCACCAGTGTGCGGCCGGATCCGGCACGAACAGACTGGAGTCGCCCATCGGCGCGCCGGCGGCCTGGCTCTGCTGACCGCCGCCCTGGCTCTGGGACTGGAAGCTACCCGAGCGCAGCAGCCCCGGCTGACTGGCGAGGATGCCGGAGAGCTCCCAGCACAGCGCGTCGACGCGCCCCTTCAGCGCATTGTTGAACATGTCCCCGAGCATCAGCATCCCGCCCTGCATCCACTGCCCGGATGCCGGCGAACTCCGGATGATTGAACTGGGCCATTGTGCCGTTGCCGTGCAGCACCGCGAAGAGCATGTGCGTGACGGCGTCGGCGCTAAAGCCGTGACGATTGGCCAGCTCGGTGACGATGCGCTGGCCTTCGGCGCTCAGTTGTTGCATCGGAATGATCGCCTGCGACGATTTTAGGTCGGGTCCTCGCGGTCCGCCATCCCCGGCAGGGCCACGGGTCAGGCCAAGCCAACGGCTTGGTGCAGATAGGTCACCGCCTGCCGGCTCAGGCTAAGCTTGCCGGCGAGCTCCTGCAGGTAGCGCCTCTCCGCGTCCGTGTCGACCTGGATCGCCATCAGCGAGGCGGTGTAGATCTGCGCGGCGGCCTGCTCGTTGGGCACGGCGCGAGCGATGGCGTCGGTCTCCATCGGCTTCTGCATCTCGGTGAGCACGAACTGGCGCTCCTCCTCGGTGACGCCGTCCTCCTGCATCTTGCCGAGCAGGCGCTGCGCCTCCTGCGGGTCGATCTGGCCGTCCGCCTTGGCGGCATTGATCATCGCGCGGACGGTCAGCGTGGCCATGTCCTCGACCCGCCTCTCTTCGTCGACGTTTTTGGGCTTGCGCAGGCCAGCGATGATGGCCGTGACATCGTCCATGTCCAATGCACCGGCGCCGCCGCCGGTCGGGGCCCTGCCGGGCGCACCACCGCCGGACATCATCTGCTTCGCCGCCTCCAGGGCCTGAGCGGCCAGGGCTCCGAATACGGACAGCGCACCGGCGCCTGCCGCTGTGGTCCCGGAGCCTGCGACGTTCGGTCCACCCTGGCCGCTGAAGATGGCACCGCCGATCTGCTTCAGCACGTCGATGGGCATCCCGCTGCCCTGGCCGCCGCCACCACCTAGCATCGGCCCGGCGATCTTGCCGAGCATGTCGAACAGGCCGCCGCCGGGACCGCCCTGTTGCCCCATGCCGCCGGGCATACCGCCCGGCATGCCGCCGGGCCCTCGGCGGCCGAACATGTCCTGCATGCGGCCTGCGCCGGGACCCATGCCTCCCTGCATTAGTGAGCCTAGAATGTCGAAGGGGTTCATGTCAGTGCTCCGGTGTCGATTTGGCCGCGCATCGCCGACGCGGCTGGAACGGACTTGTGGGCTGCCCGGTGCGAAGGCGACGGAGAGCGCGCGGCAAGTGTACATGGTGTGCTCCGCCGCCGTTGCGTCGGCCGAGCGTCGGTGGCGTTCTCGTGCCAGACATTCATCCACCCCCCAAGCGCTGTTTTTGCGTATCCAAACGCCGGTGGCGATCGAGGCCTGTAACGAGACGAATCCGGACCGCTCTCGAGGGTCGATTCAGAGTGACCTACCGCCGAGGGCTTGGGCTGCAGCCCAGAGCCGGTGCGGGCTTGCTCAGCTGGTCCGTGTACGAATCCGCCCGCAGCATTGCGAGATTCAGTCGCAACATCGGGTAGATGATACAAAAGGCCCAGGGGGTGGGCCAGGCGCATCGACCGAACCGCGCCCTGCTGGAGGGCTTCGGTCTTCACGCCTTCAGAGAGCCCTTAAGCTCGTCCAAAAAGTCCTGCTCGGCGGTGCTGACGCGCTCCCCGCCGAGACCCAAGAACCCCCCCTCCTTGGCGGCACTGGCCACGGCCTCCGCGACCCGGATCAACATGCCGCGGTAGGCTGAAGCCTCCTCGGGAGTCGCCTTGCTGCCGAGCATCGCCACTGCCGACTGGGCCTTGGCGATGGCGTTGCGTCGCAGATTGGCCATCTGCCCGTTCCGGCTTCCCTCGCCGGTCAGCTCCTTGGGATCCGGCAAGCCAGGGAAGCTGCGATCAGAGAGCAGTTCTGCGGCGAGCTCCACGCTCTGGGCGGCCTTGAGCGATTCGATCATGCCTCGGGTGCCGCCGGCGGCTTCCTTGAGCGCTCCAAACAGGCCGCTCGGGTCGGCGGAGCTCACGGCGGCGGACACTATGGCGGGGACGGCGCGCAGCTCATTCCACTCCTCGGCGGCAAAATCGGCTTTCTTTGTCATAGGGTTCGCCGAAAGTCGGCTGGATAGACGGCGCAACGCGCACGAGACCCTGATCGCCGACGACAAAACGGCAAGCGTCCCCCGGAGCGCTCGCCGTTGTTCCGACAGGGTTCTTCAAGGTCTCGAAAGAGGTCCGTGTCGAGTCATTGATCGGCCGTTGCTTCCTCGACCTTCTGTGCGGTGTCGTGGACGGCCTTCTTGGCCGAGTGCCCGACACTTTCCGCACCCGCCTGGACCTTCTCGGTACCTGCTTCGATCTCCTCCCCGGTGGCCTCGGCCATCTCTGCCGCACTCTCCTTGGCGCTTTCATAGCTCTGTTGGACGGCATCACCCGCTTTGTCGGCGGCTTCACCGGCCGATTGCTGTGCCTCCTCGCCGCAAGCCACCAGGAGAAGGGCCGCGATTCCAAGCGCCGGTCCAGCGATCATCAATTGAATGTTTGTTCTCATCGTTGATTCCGCATCAAAGCTCAGCGTCTTTCTGCATCTTCAGCTGCGTGTACGCCAATGGAGTGTGGTGGCCCCGCTGCGCGGACGATCGCCGGCGATCCGGCGAGCGTCGCATACTACCCGAGTTTCGTGTTGTTGCGCACAGTCGGCCGCGCTACGACTTGGGCATGATAGTCCAGGGCACCGGGTGAAAAGTGCACGAGACATCCAGAATGCAGGTTTTGCGGGAGCCGCATCCTGGATCCGTGCCGCGGAGCGGCGCGTTCGCTCAGGATGCCTTCTTCACCAAACCGACGATGAAGAGCAGCAGCACAGCGCCGATCGTAGCGGTGATGATCGAGCCGATCAGGCCCGAGGCGGAAAGACCGAGAAGGCCGAAGGCGAACCCGCCGATGACGGCGCCGACAACACCGACGACGATGTTGCCGAGAAGCCCGAAGCCGCCGCCTTTCATCAGCTGGCCCGCAAGCCAGCCGGCGATGGCGCCGATCAGGAGAAAAATCGCGATACTGGTGAGATCCATGTAGGTTCCTCGCAAGGTGGGCCGTTCGCATCGAAGCCGCGGGCCGTTGTGTTGACGTCGCCGGGATGAGGACGGCAATCCAGCATAGCTACTGTGCGGTGCCCTCTCCCCCGGGGGGACGGCTTGCAAGTGGACGAGTGCCATCAGAGCATAGGATGTTTACTCCTCCGTGACGATCCCTTGGATCTTGACCAAGAGAATCAGCTCGCAAGGGTGCCGCCGCGTTGCCTGACATCTCGTTCTGCCGGTAAGCGCAGCGTGGACGGGTTCTGGCCTGGCGAAGACCGCCTCCGACAACGCACCGGACGTGCGGGACGACGGCCTGCTCGGGCACTAGCTGCCTGTTGCTCTCCTCCCCTATCCTGGTCCGGAAGGCCTGCCGGCCCCGGCAGCCGCGTCCTCGATGATCGGCTGCCCTTCGTGGAACGGCCACGAAGGATGATGTCGTGGCGGCGATGCAGCGATACGTCCTTGCGAAGGTGATGCGGATCGGCACCGATAATCGGTGAGCCAACGGGGCGCCGACGGCGAGCCCACCGCCACCCTCGGCGGGGAGGCGCCGGCGCTCGATCAGCTCTTGTTTGGGCCGCGACGCATCCAAGGCGGCGGCCCGAGCGAAAAGGGCGCGGGTCCTGATTGCGGCGCGGCGCCGAAAGGCAATGGCGGGACCGGCATACCCGGTCGCGGCGGCTGCATGTGCTGAGCCCAGGCTTGCAGGCGCTGCTGCTGGTGCTGCCTGAACAGTGCCAGCTCCTGCTGTTGATGCGCGTCGAAGCGGCGCTTCTCCTGCTGCTGAAACGCAGCGAACTTCTCCTGGTCCTGGCGCTGCTTGACGCTGAACCCCCCTCGCTCCTGCTCTTGGTGGGCGAGAAAAGCATCCCAGTCGCGGTCCCACCAATCCGGCTCCAGGTCCCTTGGCGGGTCCGGCGGGCGGGGTGCCGAAACGGGGGGCGCAGCGGACCCAGGAGGCGCGCCGGCTGTGGCTCCGGCAGCTGCCGGCGCGACCGACTGGCCCGGCGGAACGTCAGGCACATCCCCCGCGTCGGCAGCGTCTCCCGTGTTGCCGGTTGGGACCGTGCCGGGAAGTGGCGTGCTCAGGATGTCGCGTATGCGTGCGAGAAGACCTTCGTCTTCCTCGTTCTCCGGCTCCAGCGCCTCAGGCGTCGGCTGGCCGGGCCGGGTGGTGCCCGGCAACGGCGCGTTCAGGATTTCTCCCATGCGCTCGAAGAAGCCTTTCTCGTTGCTGTCTTCCATGCTTGAGGCTCCGGCCGCGTCAGCCGCGGCGCACCTTGATGAAGTTGGAGAGCCAGATCAGCAGGACCGCCCCGATCAGGGCCGTGATCATGGTGCCGATCAGTCCGCCGACGGTGCCGCCGACTCCCGCCAGCGCGAGTAGAAAGCCGCCGACGACCGCGCCGGCAATCCCTAGCACGACATCGCCGGCCTTGCCAAATGGCGGTGTACCGCCGATCAGGCCGCGCGCGGCCAGACCGGCAACGGCGCCGATCACGAGCCAGACGATCAGGGACCAAGCTGGCATAGGGGGTCTCCTTTTTCGAGGGATCGAATTACGGACAGAGTATGCGACATTTTTCGGCTGCGGGTGGGGGACATCAGTGTCCGCTCGTCGCAAGGGCCGGCTGGTCCGGACACGTTTAGCCACGTGACTTCGTGACAATTGCTCGGTCCGTACTGCATCCTTGCGCTGCTGACGCGACCCGTAAGCGGTTGCCGCGGTCTAGGCCTTGGAGATCCCCAATGTCAGCGGCCGGTTACCGTGACGTCGGAGCGGAATGGCTCGAAACGATGCGACTCGTCATGCGCACCATCGCGAATGTCCGGAAGCTGGCCCCGGCAGCTGCGCTCTCGCTGGCGTCAACGTTGATAGCGGCTGCCTCTGCGCAAGAAGCTCCGTCGCTGCTGGAGGTGGCGGTGGAGGTCGACCTTTCGCCGGCCTTCGCAGCGGCCGAGACGCTGGTGCCGCGGCAGACCGGAGGGACCCGCTGGCGAGACTGGCATGGCCTGAAGGTACGCTACCAGGCCTGGCGGGGACCACTACTGATGGAGCTTCGCGGCGATGTCCTTCTGGTCAGAGCCCATGTGCGCTACCGAGCCCAAGGGCGGAAGGGTCTGATCGGGGATCTAGCGATCAGCAGCGGTTGCGGCGTAGACGAGCCTCCGCGGCAGGCCTTGATCGGGGCGGCGATCCGCCTCGCCATCGCGCCGGACTGGAGCCTGCGTCCGACCTTCAGGGTGCTGCCGACTAGGTTCATCGACCGTTGCGAGATCACCGCCCTTGACATCGATGTCTCGCCTTTGGTGGAGCGGGCATTCCAGAAGGAGCTGCGGGAAGCCTTGGAAGACGCCCTGCGGGAGGTGGCTCCCAGGTTGAACGGGCTGCGCGCTGGGATGGCACGAGGCTGGGCGGCGTTGCAAGACCCGAGGCAGTTGACGCCCGGGCTCTGGCTGGCTGCACGGCCCGAGGGGCTGGGCATTGCACCGCTGCTCGGACAGGGGCAGCGGCTTTCGACCGTGATCGGCATCGCCCTGCGGCCTGTTCTCAGCACCAGCGAGCCGAGGGCCGAGCGGAAGCGGCCGCTGCCGCCGCTGACGCTGTTCCGGCCCATGGCGTCCGGGATGCGCTTTGAGATGGTGTTGGACGTCGCTTTGGCCGACCTCTCGGCGGAAGTGGCGCGTCGCCTCTCGGCTCAGAGCGTCGAGGTGCGCGATGTCCTGCTCACGATCGATGATGTCGATTTGTCCGTTGCTGGCGACCGCCTCGTGCTGGTCGCCGACATTGCCGGCGAGGTTCCGGGCCGCCTGGACGTACGCGGCCGGCCGGTACTCGACGAGGGCTCCGGCGCGGTCCGCTTCGCCGACTTGGATTTCGCTTTCGACTCGACACATCCCGATACGGAGCTGATCCTGGCGCTGTTCTACGAGCGCATCCGCGAGAGACTGCAGCAGATGGCCGACGAGGCCTTGGCGGAGCAGATGGACGCCGCGCTGAAAGCCCTGCAAATGCGGGTCAATGAGTGGCTCTCGGGCCACGGATGGGCCGACTTCTCCAAACTACAGCTTACCTCTCTGTCGGTGGGGCTGGATGACGAGCGGATCGCCCTCCGCGGCCAAGCCAAGGGAAAAGTTCGGGTGGTTCTGGAGTGACCCGGCCATATCACACACTGAGCAAAGGCACTCGAGGACACAGCAACCATCGAGTGCGTGCACCCCCTGCCTGGAGAACCTTTCCAGCGAGGCCTCGCCTCAGACCGACGAACTGTGAGGGGATGGCCACGGTTGATCGGCGGAGCGGCTGAGCTGCGCATGTAGCCGTGTGTGCGGTGGGTGGGTGCGGTGCCCATGTGTCAACCGAGGCCGGGTACACTCGGATCTGCGATACCCGGAGAGGTGCGTGGATTTTTTGACGCCGACATGGACGCAGCCCGTGACTGGCTGGCCGGTTGAGCGCGGTCGACCAACGCCCTAATCAGGTCGTCGGCACCGGACAGAACGCTCGGGCTCACCTCCCCTTCGGTCACTGCACGGCACAATGCAGGAAACAGGAAGCCTTACCGCGGTGCGTGATGTGGTAGGAACTAGACACTTTCAACCAGAACACACAGATGTCCGGAATGGGTCGGAAGCTGCCAGTCGCGGATGGCGCGTCATGACGGGATTGGCCTGGGAAAGCGGACGGTCGAGCCTATGGTCTGGACTTTCCGGCGCGCGGCGGGCTTGAGGACACCGCTACGCCAGCTTGATAAAGGCATCGCTTGCAGCTCTTTAGGTCAGTGGTCTCCCTGACGCCTGAGCCCGATTGCGTTAGAGCCGCTTGCACGGCATCTCGTCAAGCGCGGCGCGCAGAATTTTCTGCTGCAGCGCTGCGGACGGATGCCAGGACCCGCCGCGCGCGACAAAGCGGCTGCCCGCG
>Ga0316576_10000632_pt1 | contig 17001 bp, 11 predicted proteins | sample S0NA_FD_203075 | JGI IMG/M metagenome (GOLD analysis project Ga0316576, IMG submission 203075) | Rhizosphere microbial communities from salt marsh grasses in Alabama, United States - S0-2_050615r3r5 | ecosystem: Host-associated > Plants > Roots > Rhizosphere | place: USA: Alabama | collected... | reverse complement strand
TCGGGGATCCACCCGGCGCGGTTCGAGCGGGGCTGGCTCGGCGCAACCGGGGCCTAAACCGGAAAAGTATACCACCATCCCCGTTTGCGATTACCCTCGCCAGGGCCTCTTGGGCGGAGAATTCAAAACGGCCGCCGCTGCCGGCGCCGCGCGTCAGAAGCGGACCTGCTGGCCCCGCTCGAAACGGCGCCAGCGATGGCCGTCCCAGGCCTCCAGGGGCCGGTAACCGTCCTTGTAGGCCATCTTCCGGCTCTCGGCGATCCAGTAGCCCAGGTAGACGTACGCGAGGTTCAGGCGCGCCGCCTCGCGTACCTGGGTCAGTACGGCATAGGTGCCGGGCCCGCGGTGGGCGAGATCCGGGTCGAAAAAGGTGTAGACCGCGGACAACCCGTCCGAGAACACATCGGTGACGGCGACGGACATGAGCCGGTCGCCGAGATGGGTCTCGATGAAGCGGGTCTCGCCGCCCCAGGGAGCGAGCAGGAAGCGGGCATAGGTCTCGACGGAAACGTCGTCGGCCATGTCGCCGTCGCCATGGCGCTCCAGCAGGTAGCGCTCGTAGAGCTGGTAGTGCTCCGGATGTAGGCCGGCGGCGCGGGTGGCAATGCGCACGTCGGCGTCGTTGCGGGCGGCATTGCGGCGCTGGGCGCGGCTGGGCTGGAAGCCGTCCACCGGGATGCGCACCGGCACGCAGCGCTGGCAGCCGCGGCAGGCCGGGCGGTAGAAGTGGGCGCCGCTGCGGCGGAAGCCGATCTGCTGCAGCCACTGGGCGCGGTCGGCGTCGATGCGCGCCATCGGGTCGACGAACAGGGTGCGGGCGCGCAGGCCGTCGATATAGGAGCAGTCGTGCTCGCCGGTGAGGAACAGCTGGAGGTCGCCGCGTGGGACTCGGTCACGTTGCATTGCCGCCCTCCCCGGAGGCGTCGGTAACGAACGGTTGCGGATAGCTGATCTGGCCGTCGTCCCAGGAGCCGCGCGGCGATGGCTGATCGCGCAGCGCCTCGACCATGTCGATGAAGCGCGAGCGGCGCACCTGGACCGCGCCCATGCGGATCATGTGTCCTGTCATCACCTGACAGTCGATCATGCCGAAGCCCCAGCTGTCGAGTCGCTGGCACAGGTGTACCAGCGCCACTTTGGAGGCGTTGTCCGCTCTCGAGAACATGGATTCGCCGAAGAACACGCCGCCGATGGCCACGCCGTAAAGTCCGCCGACCAGGGCACCATCCTGCCAGACCTCCACCGAATGTGCGATACCGCGCACGTGCAGGGCGCGGTAGGCGCTGATCATTTCCGGTACCAGCCAGGTGCCGCCGCCGCGCTCGCGCGGCTGCGCGCAGGCCTTGATGACGGCCGGGAAGTCCCGGTCCAGCGTGCAGCCGAGGGCGCTCCGCCGCAGCAGCTTGCGCAGGCTGCGGCTGACGCGCAACTGCCGCGGCAGCAGCACAGTGCGCGGGTCCGGCGACCACCACAGGATCGGGTCGCCGTCGCTGTACCAGGGAAAGATGCCGTGACGATAGGCGTTGGTCAGGCGGGCGACGCTAAGGTCGCCGCCCACGGCGAGCAGCCCGTCGGGCTCGCGCAGGGCCTCGTCGACGTGCGGAAAGGCGCCGGTGGGATCGTTCGGTGCCAGCACGTAGGGCATGGAACGGTTGTAGCGGATCAAGCGGGCTCCCGGGGCGACCCCTCCGCCGCCCCGTCGTCACGGCGATACGGACTGCGGTCCTGCATCTCGGCGATATAGTCCTCCATGCCTTCGATCTCGTGCTCCAGGAAGCGGCCGATGGGATGGCGGAAGGCCGAGTCGGCGATCCAGTGTGCCGACCAGGTGGGGGTCGGCAGGAAGCCGCGGCTGATCTTGTGCTCGCCCTGGGCACCGGGCTCGAAGCGTGCGAGCCCGTGCTCGATGCAGTGCTCCAGGCCCTGGTAGTAGCAGGCCTCGAAGTGCAGGCTGTGGAACTCTTTGGCGCAGCCCCAGTGGCGGCCGTAGAGACTGCGCGCACCCGCCAGGCAGAAGGCGGCGGCGACGATGCCGCCGCCGTGCTCGGCCAGGACCAGCAGCAGTTGCTCGCCCATGGTTCGGCCGATCTCGCGGAAGAACGGGAGGGTCAGTGTGGGGATGCCGCCGCGCTTGTCGAAGGTGTCCTCGTAGAGCCGGTGGAAAACCGCCCATTCGTCGTCGCTGACCGCGTCGCCCCGCACCCGGCGGATGGCTACGCCGGCCTCGGCCACGCGGCGGCGCTCGCGGCGGACCTTCTTGCGCTTCTCGGCAGAGAAGCTGGCCAGCAGGTCGTCGAAGCTGCCGTAACCCTGGTTCCGCCAATGGAACTGGCAGCCGAGGCGGGGCATCAGGCCGGCGTCGCGCAGCCAGCCGGTCTCGTCGTCGGCCGTGAACAGCCAGTGCAGGCCGGAGACGCCAAGGCGTTCGGCCACCTGCACCGCGCCCTGGATCAGTGCCGCGGCCAGCTCGGTACGGCGCGGGCTGTCGCCGGTGAGAATCCGGCTGCCCGTTGCCGGTGTGTACGGGGAGGCGATGACCAGCTTGGGGTAGTAGGGGCGGCCGGCGCGCTGGTAGGCGTCGGCCCAGGCCCAGTCGAAGACGAATTCGCCGTAGGAGTTGAACTTGATGTAGCAGGGGGCTACGGCCAGCAGTTGGCCGCCGTCGCCATGCAGGGCCAGGTGGCGCGGCAGCCAGCCGAAGCGTTCGCCGACGCAGCCGTGATGCTCCATCGCGGCCAGGAATTCGTGGCGGAGGAAGGGCAAATCGTCCCCGGCGAGCGCGTTCCACTGATCCGCGGGCAGCTCATCGATGGCCGCATGGGTGCTGAGCTGGAACATGGGCGGTCGTCACCTCGTGCCTGACTGCTGGGCGGAGGCCCGGCGTTGCCGGTTTGGCTGGCGCCGGCCTCTCCCAGAACCCTAGAGCGGCCACCATCGGATCAGCTGAGACAGGAAAGCCAGCGAAAAGATCGCGCAGCCTGCCGCCACCGCAGCGCGACCGCGGTCCCAGCCGCCGTCGATGAGGCGCTGCACGCTGAGTCCCGCGGCGATCAGGTTTACGAGCAGTCCGAATTCACCGATCGCGAGCAGTGTCAGCAGCGGCAGCCCGGTGCTCCGCTCACCGTCGGCGCCGGTCGTAAGCTGACCGCCGGCGAGCAGAGCGAGCGCCAGCGGTACCGAAATGGCCAATGCAATGAACGGAAAGTTGTGCCGGTTCATCAGCGTTGCGCGGCCTGCGAGGTGGCCGGGTCCAGCCGGCCGCCGGAGCGGCGGCAGTGTCACTTGCCCTGGGCGCCCAGCGCGTCCAGGAACTTCTCGGCGTCCAGCGCGGCCATGCAGCCGGTGCCGGCGGACGTGATGGCCTGGCGGTAGACATGGTCCATGACATCGCCGGCCGCGAACACCCCGGGCACGGACGTGGCCGTGGCGTTGCCGTCGGTGCCGCTGCGCACCTTGATGTAGCCCCCGGACATGTCGAGCTGGCCTTCGAACAACTGGGTGTTGGGCTGGTGGCCGATGGCGATGAACACGCCCTGCAGCTCGATGTCCTCGGTGGAGCCGTCCTGCACGTTGCGGATGCGCATGCCGGTAACGCCCGTAGCATCACCGAGCACCTCGTCGAGGACGTGGTTCCAGGCGATGCGGACATTGCCGTTCTCGGCCTTATCGAAGAGCTGCTGCTGCATGATCTTCTCGGCCCGCAACGCGTCGCGGCGGTGTACCAGAGTCACCTCGGAGGCGATGTTGGACAAGTACAGGGCCTCCTCGACGGCGGTGTTGCCTCCGCCGATGACGGCGACCTTCTGGTTCCTGTAGAAGAAGCCGTCGCAGGTCGCGCAGGCCGAGACGCCACGCCCCTTGAAGGCCTCTTCGGACGGCAGGCCAAGATACTTCGCGCTGGCGCCGGTGGCGATGATCAGCGCATCGCAGGTGTAGACGCCGCTGTCGCCGGCGAGCCGGAACGGCCGCTCGCCGAGCTGTGCGGTGTGGATGTGGTCGAAGATGATCTCGGTCTCGAAGCGTTCGGCGTGGCGGCGCATGCGGTCCATCAGGTCCGGCCCGAGGACGCCGTCGGGATCGCCCGGCCAGTTATCGACGTCGGTCGTGGTCATCAGTTGGCCACCCTGCTCGAGGCCGGTGACCAGCACCGGGCTCAGGTTGGCGCGGGCGCCATAGACCGCGGCGGCGTAGCCGGCCGGCCCCGAGCCCAGGATCAGCAGGCGGCAGTGTTTGGTATCGCTCATTCGGTGCTCCAACAGAACGATCGATGGTCGGGGGCGCGGTGGCCGATGTTCGGCGACACTGGCCGGCCCGCCGAGGGCGGCGGCAGACCATCGGCGAAAAATCCAGCATGGTACGTGGCGCGCGGGGACCGGTAAAGCAAGCACGAACGGCACGAATGTGGGGACCGCTGTCGCAGACCGGACGATCGATGGGGTTTAAACTGCCAAGCGCGTCAATCGAGCGGGGCCAGGTCATCCATGAAATACCGCATTGTGCCGCGCCTGTCGTCGATGCTCGCGGTCTGGGTCGTGCTCCTGGCCTGGCATCTGAGCGCCGGGGCGCTCGGAGTCGCCGGTAACTTACTGTTTCTGCTTTTGATTGCGGTTCCGTTGACGATGTCCGGCGCCGAGGCCGCCTTCTACAAGCGCCACGCCTTCCGCAACCAGTATCTCACCCGCGGGAGCTGGCTGGACCGGCTGATGGGGCTGGAGACGCTGATCCTGGCCGGAGAGATCGTCAAGGCGCTCGTGCTCGCATGCCTGCTGATGGCCGCGACCCTGGCCCTGCCGGCGCGGGAGTGGGCGTTGCTGATGCTGGACGTGTTCGTGCTGGCGCTGCTGATGCCGCGGCTGCCGGGATTGCTGCACGATGTCGTCAATAGGACCTACCTGTTCGCGATGTCACGCCGCGTTGCCATCTGGGTGAGCACGCTCCTGCTGTGGCTGGAATCGACGCTGGTGCTGTTGCTCGGCAACAACGATGGCTACCGCAGCCTGAGCTGGGCCGATGCACTGTCCTACAGCACCGCGCCCACCGCCGCCACGGATGACGGCAGCCTGGTGTCGTTGCTGCTGCGAGCCGATGCCGGCGTCAACGGCGCCGGCGCCTGGGCCACCTACCGGCTGCAGTATGGCGAGGGAGACCTGTCTCAGACTGTCGTCGCGCTGCTGGTGCTCGCCGCCGTCGTGGCGCTGTGGTTCCTGATCGCGTGGTCCTACAGCTGCGCCCTCGTGGGCTCCCTGGCGCGGCCCCTGGCGGTCTGGCGGCCGCGGCCGGGTCGCAACGACGACGGGGGGGTGTTCGAGAGCTGGTGGACCTGAAGAGCTCAAGAATTCCCGTATTGGCGCGGTCATAAGCCCGTGCGGCGTTCGGGACGTTGTCGCAAACTACACGAGGAACCTGTGATAAGACTATAATCTGCCGAAAATTGAGGGGGGAATGACGTGACACAGGCGACGCGCACCGGCCACATGACCTTTGCTGACTACCTGGACCGTGCCTGGCGCGAGGGGGCATTGTGGCTCCTCGTCGTCGCGGCTCTCTACCTGGTGGTGGCGCTGGCCACCTACTCACCGCAGGACCCGGGCTGGTCGCAGGTCGGCACCCAGTCCGTGATTCGCAATGCCGGCGGTGCCGTCGGCGCCACCTTTGCCGACATCACGCTGTATCTGTTCGGCATCCTCGCCTATCTGATCCCTCTCACGGTCGCCTGGAGCGCCTATCTGGTGTTCCGCCAGCGGGTCCCTGAGCCCGAGACAAAGCTTTACTGGCTGGTGCTGCGCTGGGTCGGCTTCCTGTTGTTGCTCGGCGCCGGGTCGGCGCTGGTATCCATCCATGCAGGCGGCTTCCACTTGTCCTGGTCCACCGGCGCCGGCGGCGCCCTTGGCCAGCTGATCGCCGATGCCGCCACCGCCGCCTTCGGTGCCGGTGGCGGCTCGCTGTTCCTGAGCGCGCTGGGTCTCGCGGGCTTCACGCTCTTCACGGGGTTGTCGCCGCTCTCCTTCGTGGACGCCGTCGGGGCCTTGACCCTGTCGGCGCTGCGCCTGCCGACCCGGGGAATCGCGGCGCTCAAGGCGGTGCGGCTGCCCAGGCTGCGGCTCCTTAGGCTGCACCGCCGTGTCGCGGAGGCCGACGACGACGTGGACTTCGCGCCCCTGCCGGCTCGCCTGCTGCCGCCGCTGCTCGACGACGACGAGCCCGGGATGCCGCCGCCCGCCGAGTCCCGTGCCTTCGAGGCGCCTGCACCGGCGCCAGGGCCGGCCGCGCCTCCGGCTGCGCCCACAGCCGCGAAGCGCAAGTCCAGGGACACGCGGGACAACCGACAGCTGCCGCTGCCGAGCCTGGCCGGGTCCCGCGGAGACTTGCCGCCGCTGGAGCTGTTGGACCCGGCCCGGCGCAGCGGCCGGGCGGTGACGTCGGAGCAGCTCGACGCCATGTCCCGGGAGCTGGAGGCGCGCCTGGCGGAGTTCGGCGTCGTCGCCGAGGTGGTCATGGTCCATCCGGGCCCCGTCGTGGCCCTGTTCGAACTGGAACTGGCGCCGGGCGTGAAAGTGAGCAAGATCACCGGCCTCGCCAAGGACATCGCCCGCGCCCTGTCCAAGGTCAGCGTGCGTGTGGTGGAGGTCATCCCCGGCAAGTCCGTGATCGGCCTGGAGGTGCCGAACGATCACCGCGAGATGGTCTATCTCAGCGAGACCCTGTCCTCGCGTGCCTACCAGGAGGCCAAGTCCCCGCTGACCATCGCCATGGGCACCAACATCGCCGGCGAGCCGGTGGTGGCCGATCTGGGGCGCATGCCCCACGCCCTGATCGCCGGCACCACCGGCTCCGGCAAGTCCGTGGCCATCAACGCCATGATCCTGAGCCTGGTCTACAAGGCCACCGCCGACGAGGTGCGCCTGATCATGGTGGATCCGAAGATGCTGGAGCTCTCGGTCTACGAGGGTATCCCGCACCTGCTCACGCCGGTCGTGACGGACATGAAGGAGGCGGCCAACGCGCTGCGCTGGTGCGTCGGCGAGATGGAACGCCGCTACCGGCTCATGGCCAGCCTCGGCGTGCGCAACATCGCCGGCTACAACCGCAAGGTGCAGGAGGCCATCGAGGCCGGCGAGCCGATCCCGGACCCGATGTTCAATCCCGCCGAGGTCTTCACGCCGGACGGCGAGGAGCCCGAGGTGCCGACGCTCACGAAGCTGCCCTACGTCGTCGTCATCATCGACGAACTGGCGGACATGATGATGGTCGTCGGCAAGAAGGTGGAGGAGCTCATCGCGCGCCTGGCGCAAAAGGCCCGCGCCTCCGGCATTCATCTGCTGCTTGCGACGCAGCGCCCATCCGTGGACGTGCTGACCGGTCTGATCAAGGCCAACATCCCCACCCGCATGGCGTTCAAGGTTTCGGCTCGCGTGGACTCGCGCACGGTGCTGGACCAGATGGGCGCCGAGCACCTGCTGGGCCACGGCGACATGCTCTACCTGCCTCCGGGCGGCAGCATCCCGCAGCGCGTGCACGGCGCCTTCGTGGACGACCACGAGGTGCACCGGGTCGTGGACTACCTCAAGCAGCAGGGCCAGCCGGACTACATCGAGACCATTCTGCAGGAGCCGGGCGAGCACCTCCCCGGCATCGATCCGGAACCCAAGGGCGGCGGCGATGTCGAGGATATCGATCCGTTGTTCGACGAAGCCGTGCAGATCGTCGTCGAGAGCCGCCGGGCGTCCATTTCGGGCGTGCAACGGCGGCTCAAGATCGGCTACAACCGGGCCGCGCGCATGATCGAGGAGATGGAGCGCATCGGCATCGTCGGACCGGCCGAGACCAACGGCAATCGCGAGGTTCTCGCACCACCACCACCCGAGGGGTGACCCTTTGACGCTGTACCCGAACCGCCGGCCGGTCGCAGCGGCCGGCCTCGTCTTGCTGCTCGCGCTGCTGACCCTCACCGGCGCGGCTCGCGCCGACGGCATCGCCGAACTGAAGGACTACCTGAGCGGCCTGAACTCCCTCAGCGCCGACTTCCGCCAGATCACCATCACCGCCGACGGCGGCCAGACGTTGGAGTCCACCGGTACCTTCTATCTGCTGCGTCCGAATCGCTTCCGCTGGGATTACGAGACGCCATCGGAGCAGCAGATCATCGCCGACGGCAGCCGCATCTATGTCTGGGACAAGGAATTGGAGCAGGTCACGCATCGCAGCCAGAAGGCGGTGCTGGACGGCACGCCCGCCCAGCTCCTGGCGAGTGACAAGCCTGTCGAGGACTATTTCCGGCTCAGCGACTTGGACCGCAGTGACGGCCGCACCTGGGTCGAGCTCGTCCCCAAGACTGCCGACACCGAGGTCGCCAGGTTGCAGATCGGCTTTCGCCGCGGCGAGCTCGACACCCTGGTGATGGAGGACCGCTTCGGCCAGCTCACGCGTTTCATCTTTACGGACCTGAAGCGCAACCCCCAGCTCCAGTATTCGATGTTCCGTTTCAAGCGCCCGAGCAAGGGCGACTTTCTGCAGATCGACTGATCCCCCGCCGTCGTTGCCGTTATGCCGGCGGGGCGGCCGCTGTACGGCGCCACCGAAGGGCTACAATCCCCGCCAGCTGATACGGTTTCCCCGGAGAGTGCGATGGCTGGAATCTCGAAAGCGATGGCATCAGCCCTGTGTCTGCTGCCCGTGACGCTGGCGCTGGCCGCGGGTGCTGCCGGCGGCGGGGAGGCCGGTGGACGGCGCCTCCTCATCATCGACGGCGCCGACTACTTCGGCCACGATTACGACACGCTTCGGGATGCGACCCAGTCCGACTGCGAGTCCGCCTGCCTCTCCGACCAGCGCTGCCAAGCGTTTACGTTCAACCGCAACGCCGGCTGGTGCTTCCTGAAGACCGAGCACGGCGAGCTGCGCGCCTTCGACAGCGCCGTCTCCGGGCGCATCGTCACGGGGCCGGTCGACGCCGACGCCGACCGGCTTGCCCGGCGCAGCTCGGAGCTGGCCTTCCTGTCCGGCGCCTACCGCGACGAGGCCGAGATGCTGCGGGACCGCGTCACCAACGCCGGCGACAACATCGACGGGACCTTCGACGAGGTCATCGCCGGGGCTCGCGCCGCCGAGTCCACCGATCCGCGCCGCGCCGCCCGACTGTACCGGGTCGCGCTGCGCCTGGCACCCGATGATGCGGGGCTGTGGTTCCGCCTGGCCGCCGCGTCGCTGGCAGTGGACACCGGCGACTGGTCATTGCGCCGGCAGATGCAGGAGCAGGCCACGGCCGCCGCGATCAACGGGTATCTGCACGCCGGCTCCAAGGCGGATCGGGTACGGGCGCTGATGCTGATCGGCCGGTCCCTGGAGGTGCGCTCTGCCTGGCGGCCGGCCATCCGCGCCAATCGGGCGGCGCTCAAACTGGAACCGGATCCAATCCTGCGCGAGCACCTCGACCAGCTCATCGCCCGGCACGGCTTCCGCGTCATCGATCACAGCGTCTCGTCCGACGCCCGCGACCCGCGCATCTGCGTACAGTTCTCCGACCCGCTGGCGGACAAGGACGCGAGCCTCGCCGACTATGTGCAGCTCGACCAGGAGGGCCTGGCGGTCGAGCCCGAGGCGCGCCAGATCTGCATCGACGGCGTCCACCACGGCGAGCGTTACGGCATCACCATCCGTGCCGGCCTGCCGGCCGGCGACGGGGAGCGCCTGACCAAGCCGGTGGAACTGGATGTCTATGTCCGCGACCGCTCGCCGTCCGTGCGCTTCCCGAGCCGGGCCTATGTGCTGCCGAGCGGCGGCGAGGCGTCCCTGCCGATCGTGAGCGTCAACACGGAGCTGCTCGACGCCGCCCTGTACCGGGTCGGCGACCGCGCCCTTGGCGGGTTCGTCGCCGGCGACGAGCTGTTCGGCCAGCTCAGCGACTACGAGGCCGCCGACATCGCCGACCGCCGCGGCGAGCGGCTGTGGCAGGGACAGATCGAGGTGCGCTCCGAGCTGAACAAGGAGGTAACCACGGCCGTGCCCGTAGGCGCGCTGCTCGCCGAGGCTGCCAAGGCCACCGGGGCGGATGAGCCGGACGCGATGACCGCCGGTACCTATATCCTCACGGCCAAACCCCGGGATGCCGGCGACGACGCGGGTCTGGCCACCCAATGGTTCGTGGTCTCGGACCTTGGCCTGACGACGCTCGCCGCCGACGACGGCCTGCACGCGTTCGTTCGTTCACTGTCCACGGCCGAGCCGCAGGGCGGGGTGACGCTGCGTCTGGTCGCGCTGAATCAGCAGGTGCTCGGCCGGGCCGTCACCGATGATCGCGGCTATGCCCGCTTCGAGGCCGGACTGCTGCGCGGCAGCGGCGGTAATGCGCCGGCCCTGCTGACGGCCGAGGCGCCCCACGGCGACTATGGTTTCCTCGACATGCAGGACGCGCCGTTCGACCTCACCGACCGCGGGGTGGACGGCCGTCCGGCGCCGGGACCTGTGGATGTTTACCTGGTCAGTGAGCGTGGCATCTACCGCCCCGGCGAGGCGGTGACGCTGACTGCGCTGACCCGGGATGCCCGCGCCCGGGCCGTCACCGGGCTACCGCTCACCTTCATCGTGCACCGGCCCGACGGCGTCGAGCATGTGCGCGAGCAGGTGCCGGATCAGGGCCTCGGCGGCCACCGGTTGACGGTGCCGATGCTGGCCGATGCGATGCGCGGCACCTGGTCCGTTCAGGTCCACACCGATCCCGACGCCGAGCCCTTGGCGCGGTTGGGATTTCTCGTCGAAGACTTCCAGCCGGAGCGGCTGGATTTCACGCTCACGCCGTCGGCCGAGCGCATCGATCCGCAGGACCCGCCCGACATTGCGGTGGACGCGCGCTGGCTCTACGGCGCCCCGGCGGCCGCCGTCGATGTCGAGGGCACGACCCGCGTGCAGGCCGCCGACGGCCTCGCGGACTGGCCGGGCTGGCGCTTCGGGCTGTACGACGACGAGGTGGAGGACCGAAGCGAGCCGATCCCGGGGGCGGAGACCGATGCCGATGGCCGCGCGCGCATCGGCGTCGCGCTGCCCGAGCTGGTCCCCACCAGCCGGCTGCGCCGGGCCGATGTCAGCGTACGCGTGCTGGACGGCAGCGGCCGGCCGGCGGAGCGGAAACTCGCGTTGCCCATCGACGACCGCCGCCCGCGCATCGGCATCAGGGCCCTGTTCGACGGAGCCGTGGAGCAGGGCGGTACTGCCCGCTTCGAGGTCATCGCCCTGGGCACCGACGGCCGGCCGATTCCGGCCGCCGGCCTGACCTGGACCCTGTCGCGGGTGCAGACCAGCTACCAGTGGTATCAGATCGACGGCGACTGGCGCTTCGAGCCCATCGTCAGCCGCTCGCGCGCCGCCAGCGGCACCTTCGACGTGCACACCGACGACGACAAGCCCAGCGTCGTCGAGGTGCCGGTGGACTGGGGGGGCTATGAGCTGGCCGTACGCACGGCCGGCGGTCGCCTGGTGCCGGCCAGCGTCGGTTTCGAGGCCGGTTGGTACGTTGCCCCCAAGGCCTTCGATACGCCCGACGTGCTCAAGGTCTCACTGGATCAGGCCGAGTACGAGGTCGGTGCCACGGCCCGCGTGCGCCTGGAGCCCCGCTTCCCGGGGCTGGCCCTGGTCATGGTCGTGGGCAGCGACGGTCTGGTGGCGATGGAGCCGGTGGAGGTGCCGGAGAAAGGTGCCACAGTGGAACTGCCGGTGACCGCGGACTGGGGGCCGGGCGCCTACATCACCGCCATGCTGTACCGCGGCATGGACCTCGAGGCCAGGCGCATGCCCGGGCGCGCCATCGGCCTGCACTGGGCCAGTGTCGATCCCGGCGACCGGCGCCTGGATCTGACGCTGGACGTTGCGGAGAAGGCGGAGCCGCGCGGGCCGCTCGCCATCGGCGCTGTCATCGACAACCTGGTGCCGGATAGCGATGCCTACGTGACCATCGCCGCCGTGGACAACGGCATCCTCAACCTGACCGATTTTCGATCCTGGGCGCCCGCCGGCTGGTATTTCGGCCAGCGCCGGCTCGGTGCCGCCGTTCGCGACCTCTACGGCCGCCTCATCGACCGCATGCAGGGCGAGCCCGGCAGGCTGCGCACCGGAAGCGGCGCCGGCATGCTGCTGTCCTTCGACGGCCCGCCGCCCAGCGAGGCCCTGGTGGCGTTCCAGTCCGGCATCCTCAAGGCAGATGCGCAGGGCCGTGTCGAGACCAGTCTCGACGTGCCGGACTTCAACGGCAGCGTGCGCGTCATGGCCATGGCCTGGTCCGCCGACGGCGTCGGCCAGTCGGTGAAGGACGTGATCCTCCGCGACCCGGTCGTGGTCACGGCGGCGATGCCGCGATTCCTGGCCCCCGGCGACCGCTCCCGCATCCTCGTCGAGCTGGCCCATGTCGAGCGCGAGGCCGGCACCATGCAGGTATCCCTGACCGCCGGCGGTCCGTCGCTGCGCATCGATGGCGACGGCGCGCCCCGCACGCTGGAACTGCCGGCCAACGGCCGCGCCCGCGTCAGCTATGACGTCGAGGCGGTCACGCCCGGCGACGCCGAGCTGACCATCACGCTGGTCACCCCTGCCGGCAAGGAGCTGACCAAGCACCTGGTGCTCGGCGTGCGCAGCCTGCGGCCGCCGGTGCAGCGAACCACGGAGACCGTCCTCGAGCCCGGCGGCGACGGCCTGACGCTGGATGCGAGCCTGCTGGACGCCGACGGGGGCGGCTTCGAGCCCGGCAGCGGCGCCTGGCTGGTCTCGGTGAGCGGCGCCGGCGCCCTCGACGTCCCCGGTATCCTTGCGGCCCTGGATCGCTTTCCCTACGGCTGTGCGGAGCAGCTCACCAGCCGTGCCCTGCCGCTGCTGTACCTGGACCCCGTCGCCATGGCCGCGGGCCTCGCCGGCGGAGGCCCCGGCCCCGGTGTGCAGGACGGCGACAACGGCGACACCGTTTCGCAGCGCATCGACAGCGCCATCGCCGGGCTGCTGGCCAGCCAGAACCCCACCGGCGGCTTCGGCCTCTGGGGACCGGGCTACAGCGCCGCCACCGAAGGCGCCGGGCTCTGGCTCGACGCCTATGTCACCGACTTCCTGACGCGCGCCCGCGAGCAGGGGTATGTCGTGCCGCACACGGCCTTCGACAACGCCTTGACGAACCTGCGCAACCGCGTCGGCTATGCGGCGGACTTCGAGCACGGCGGCGAGGGCGTTGCCTATGCCCTGTATGTCCTGGCGCGCAACGGGCGCGTGCCGATGGGCGACCTGCGCTGGTACGAGGAGACCCGGCTCGACGCCTTCGAGACACCCATGGCCCGGGCCCAGCTCGGCGCCGCGCTCGCGCTGTACGGCGAGACCCGGCGCGCCGCCAAGGCCCTGCGCTCGGCGCTGGAGCTGTGGCGCGACGGCGACGACGGCACCGACTGGCGGCCAGACTTCGGCTCCGGTATTCGCGACGGCGCGGCGCTGCTGACCCTGGCCGCGGAGAGCGGCAGCGACGCCATCGGCCTGGACGCCCTGGCCGCGAGCCTGGAGCGCGACTGGGCCCGAGCCGAGCACACCAGTACCCAGGACCAGGCCTGGCTGCTGCTCGCTGCTCACGCACTGATGCAGGGGGCCGCCCAACCACAGCTCCGCATCGACGGCGAGTCCCGCGAAGGCCCCTTCTACCGCCGCCTCGGCGAGGTGGACCTCGCCGGCGAGCCGCTCTCCATCGCCAATATCGGCGATCGCGCCGTCACGGCCCTGGTCACGGCCACCGGCATCCCGCTGGAGCCGCCACCGGCCGGCGGCAACGGCTACCGCATCGAACGATCCTGGTACACGCTCGACGGCAAACCGCTGGAGCCGGCAAAGGTCGAGCAGGGCACGCGGATGATCGTGCTGCTGACCATCACCGCCGATCGCCAGCGCGCGGCGCGCCTGATCGTCGACGATCCGCTTCCGGCGGGCCTCGAGATCGACAACCCGAACCTGATCAGCACCGGCGCCGTAGACGGCCTGCCCTGGCTCGATGTCGTCGAGGACCCGTCTCACGTCGCCTTCCGCACCGAGCGTTTCGTCGCCGCGGTGGACCGGGCCAAGCGCGAACCGCGGCGTTTCCAACTCGCCTACGCCGTGCGCGCCGTGTCACCGGGCGTGTTTGCTCATCCGGCGGCAACCGTCGCGGACATGTACCGGCCGGCGATGAGGGGGTGGACCGGGTCGGGAGAGGTTGTCGTGGTGGCTTCGGAGGACGCCTCGGAACAACGCGATTGAACGGCACGTCGAGCGTTCCGAAGCCGGCCCAAACAGGCCGTTCAGCGGTGAAACATGGCCGTTCCCTTGGCGCCAGCGCCGCAGATCGCGCGCCTGGGGCATCGAGCCCCCGGCGCGCGAAGCCGACTGGAAAGCCGGCGCTCCCAGTCCGTGCCGGTTTGCGGGCCAAGCCGATTTTTGGGGATACCTCAGGCTCTGACCTTTTTGGGCGTCACGATCTTGATGACTCGCGTATGACCGCGGCCGGTGCCGCCAGAGTGCGGGTGCAGAAGACGGCGACGCCCAGGTGCGCGACTTGGGCCTGTACCTGCGCCAGCTCGTGGTCGTGAACGGTGGATGGGAGCAGGATGCCGCCGCAGGTACCGCTATGCGCGGTCAGCAGCCCGAGGGCGCCCATGGCGTCGGCCTGCGCCAACAACCGGTCCAGGAAGACGTTCCCGGTGCGGGCGGCATGCAGCTCCGTGGAGCGCCGGGCGCAGCGGGCGATGGCAGCGTCGTCGCGCGCGGCGAAGGCGCTCAGGGCATTCTGGTACAGGTGTTCGTACTCGGCGATGAACGTTGGAGTGAACGCCAGATTGCTGTTGTAGGTCTGGGTGCAGACCTCGCCGCCGGCGTCCACGGCGACGATTTGGAAGTCGGGGATGTAGTCCAGCCGCTTCATCAGTCGGCCGCGGCGGTGGTTGTAGACAACGCTCACAGGGTAGTGCAGGGCTTCGTGGGGCTCGATTTCGGTGAACAGCCGGGAGACCAGGGTCTCGCGGACGGCGACGCCGAACAGTTCCTCACAGGCGCGCAGCACGGCCAGCATGTCCGCGGTGCTGGAGCTGAGCCCTTTACCGACGGGCATGTCGCGGCTGAGCTCGATGCGCAGGCGGATGCCTGAGCCAAGCCCCAGCAGCCGCAGCATCTCCTCGGCGATCCGCCGCGATTTGGGCAACGTTGCTTCCACCGCGGATGGGCCGTCCACCGGTTCAGAGCTCACGCGGCAGGTGCTCCACAGATCCACGGGCAGCGTGATCAGGAAGTCTTCGCCGTCGGCGCGGCGGCCCTGGACGATTTCGCCGAAGCTGGCAAAGGACTTGCCTCGTCCCACGCTGCGGCGTGTCGCGACCGGGCGCCAGGCATGTCCGGCTGCCGCGAGCGCGGACAGGTGCTCAAGCGAGGTGCCGGGTCCGACGCGGGCCTCGATCATCGATGTCTCCGGGGGAGGATGCCAGGTGCGACAGGGTAAGGTTGCGGACCCAAGGCTGTCCGCCGGTGGGGACGAAGCCGTATCATGTCGGTAGAGTGCATCAGATCGGGGTGTGACACCATGACGCAGTCCGGCATTTCCCGCGACCATTCTCATGCTCCGCGGTGTCTCCCGAGCGCACCCGCGTTGGCGGCGCAGTCTGTCGTACCCGGCCAGTCCATCCCTATAATGGCCCCATCGGTTGGGCCATGGGTCCGGCGATGAACTCCATGTGTTACGACATGAACCGCGGCATCAACTCGTTCTCCAGCCCGATGAACTACCTGTTCAACGCGTTTCGCTGATCGACACCTTTGTCGCCGATCAATCCGGCGCCTTCTGCACCTCGGCTGCAGGCTCGGGACGGGCGCGGACGGCGTTCGGCGACCGGCCGCCGGCGGCGGCCGGCGCCGGACCGTCGCGCATCTCGTCGAGCGGTCCCACCAGGCTCGCGGGCAGTCTGGGATTGGCGCTGATCATCGACACCAGCAGCGAGGCCAGGTACGGCACCGACTGCACGAGCAGCACCGCGGCCCAGACACGCACGTCGAGCATGTAGCTGTCCTCGCGCTGCATGACCGCGAAGGCGCCGAGCCAGAAGGCGACCAGCAGCAGCAGCTCTTCGCGGGCGTCGGCCAGCGCGCGCAGCAGCCCGGTCGTGCTCGCGAGCTTCGGGGTTCGGAAGAACGCGAGCTTGCCGGAGACCAGCCCCCCCGCAGTGGCCCGCGCGATGGTGTGGGACAGCGCGAGTCCGGCCAGACCTGCGGCCAAGCTCTGGCGGAAGGTGGCGTCCACGCGCCGGCGGTACAGGACGAAGCTCTTGATCATCTTGAAGCCGAACAGCACGAGCGGCACCAGAGCGATGCTCATGTAGGGCGGGGTGATCTGGAGCGGGAACAACACCATGGCCACGCTCCAGGCCAGCGCCGCGAAGTTGAACAGCAGGTTGAAGCCATCGGCGAACCAGGGCAGCCATCCGGCCCAAAAATGCCAGCGCTGGCCGGCGGTAAGCCTGGTGCGCTTGAGCCCCAGCAGCTCGCGGCGATGGGCGAGCAGGATGCGCACGGCGCCATAGGCCCAGCGATGGCGCTGCTTCTTGAAGTCCGCGAAGGTGTCCGGGATCAGGCCGCGGCCGTAGGTGGCGGGGATGTACAGGGCCTTGTACCCTTCCTCGAACAGGCGCAGGCCCAGCTCGGCGTCCTCCGTGATGCACCATTCGGCCCAGCCGCCGTGCTGCTCCAGCGGGCCGCGGCGGATCATGGTCATGGTGCCGTGCTGGATGATGGCGTTGCGTTCGTTACGGGTGACCATGCCGATGTGGAAGAAGCCGCGGTACTCGGCCAGGCACATGGCCTTGAAGGCGTTCTCGTGCCCGTCGCGGTAGTCCTGCGGGGCTTGGACGATGGCGACCTCCTGGTCGAAAAACGCAGGGATCAGGTCGCGCAGCCAGCGCGGGCTGACCTGGTAGTCGGCGTCGATGGCGGCGACGACCTCGGCGCCTTCGCTGGTCGCGCGCAGGGCGT
>Ga0316576_10000631_pt1 | contig 17010 bp, 13 predicted proteins | sample S0NA_FD_203075 | JGI IMG/M metagenome (GOLD analysis project Ga0316576, IMG submission 203075) | Rhizosphere microbial communities from salt marsh grasses in Alabama, United States - S0-2_050615r3r5 | ecosystem: Host-associated > Plants > Roots > Rhizosphere | place: USA: Alabama | collected... | reverse complement strand
ACAATCTTGGCGTCAACCCGCGGGTTTCCTTGTGCGGCGTACGAAAGTACGCCTCCGCGCAAACCCTTGGTTTCCTAAACCTTGCCCGAAAACCGCTCGTTTCTGGATCGGGAACGACGCTGTTCCCGCCAGAGTTTCTGGACGGGAACTATCTAAACGCTGATTCCTATATGAACATGTCACCGTACATCGCCCTTCAGGTGATCGAACAACCTGGTCCAACCGCGGTCCCGGCGTTGACGCCGGTTGGAGCCCTGGCTCTTGCGCTCGGCCTGTGTGTCGCGGCTCTGGCGGGCTTGCCGGGGAGGTGAACACGGCGCCCGATAGGTTCTGCAGCACCGACCGGGGCTGCGGCCAGGGCGATCGACGCCGCCACCAATCCGAGCTCATTGAATACCGGCACGATTCCTCTGTTCGTCGTTCCCGACTCCGGCAAGGACCCGGATTTTCCGGGCATCAAACGCCAGCCTCGCCGAGTCCGGGTTGTCGCAAGGGCCCTCCTGTCGGCAACAACTGCGGAACGTCGAGACGCACGGGCGGCGACAGACACACCCTCCCGGCAACAGGCGCCACAAGGTGGCACACGGGTACCACCCATGAGGTGGATGGTCGGTGGTACGATCACCTGCGAGCGCGCCAATTCCGATTCGAACATGAACCCACGGTGCACCGGACCCGACAGCCGGGAGGGGTGCGTCGGGACTTGAGGAGGAAGCTTGATGTCTGTGTTGCTCGGAATGATCTTCGGCTTCGTCGGGTGGTTCGTCACTCGCTATCTAGTTGCCGGGCTGTTCACGGTCCGGCCCAACGAACGTGCGGTGAAGACCGTTTTCGGCCGTGCCCAGCGTGTGGGCGCCGGGAGCGTGATGGACGGTCCTCTCGGCGAAGGCCTGGACGACGACGCCCGGGAACGGTATGCGTTCCCACAGCTGCGGGTCATCCCGCCCGGTGGGCCCTACTTCAAGTTCCCGTGGGAGAAGGTCCACAAGGTGTCGGTGGCCACCGAGACCGTGAACATGGCCTACGACCCCGAAACGCCGACGGCCAACAGCGGCGGGACGATCCTCGCGGCGGTGACCAAGGACCAGCTCAACACGGGTCTCACCGGCCAGATCCGCTACCAGGTGTCCGAACGCAACCTCTACGCCTACCTCTTCGGGGTCAAGAACCCCATCGCCAACGTCATGGGTTACTTCATCTCGGTGCTGCGAGAGCGCATCGCGAGCTTCGCGGCGCCGGCGCAGCTGACCGGGGAAGAGGAGGACGACGGACTGGATCCGGGCGACTTCGCCGGCATCTCGATCAACGACCTGCGTAAGAACCTGCAGGAGCTCAACGACCACATGCTGCGCGAGTGCAGCGTGTCCGAGGCCCGCTACGGCATCGTGCTCGACGCCTCGCTGATCACCGGCATCGATCCGCCGGAGGACGTGGACGCGGCGCTGGCGGCCATCAATACCGCCCACAACCACGTCTCGTCGGAGATTAGCCTCGCGCGGGCCGAGGCCGACCAGAAGATCGTCCAATCCAAGCGTGCGGTGGAGATCGAGACCCTCAAGGCCGAGGCCGAGGTTGAGACCCTCGACGCCCTGGCCAACCAGCTCACCGTGCTCAAGCAGGCCGGCTCCGACGCCCTGGAGGGGTACCGTCGCTACGTCAGGCTGCCGCTCTTCGACAAGGCCGGTCGGATCTTCCGGGGGGTGGAGTCATGACCTTCCTCATCACCTTCTTCGTCACCTTCATCTTCTGCTTCATCGCGGTGCCGATCTTTTTCTTTTTCGTTCGCCTTCTCGGTCTCTACACCGTCGTCGAGGAGAGAACCTGCAAGGTCTACACCCTCTTCGGCAAGGTCATCGGCATCATCGACGAACCCGGGCTGCACTTTCTTCTCGCCAAGCTCGGACCGCGCGCCCTCATCGTCCGGACCATGGGCAAGTGCTTCACTCTCGACCTGCGCATCGACCAGCAGTACCTGCGTTCGCAGCCGGTGAACTCCGAGGAGGGCGCCCCCATGGGCATCGGCATCTGGTACGAGATGTACATCTCCGATCCCGAGGCCTATCTGTTCAAGAACGTCGACCCGCGCGGCTCCCTGGCCGCCAACGTCTCCAACGCCACCGTTCGTTGCCTGTCCAATCTCAAGCTCGACGAGATGCTCATCAACCGCCACGCCATGAGCAAGACGGTGCGTTCCGAGGTCTCGCCGCTGTCCCACCAGTGGGGCTACAAGCTGGGCTCGGTCTACATCCGCAAGGTCCACTTCAGAGACCGCGGCATGATCGAGCAGATCGAGGAGAAGGTCGTCAACCGTCTGCGACAGGTGACCTCGGCCATCCGCCAGGACGGCGCCAACCGGGTGGACATCATCACCAGCACCGCCGAGCGCAAGGCGGCGGTGGAGTTCGCCAAGGCCAAGGCTCTGCGCCCCAAGATCGTCGGCGCCGCCCTCGAGCGCATCGGCCGCGACCACGAGGTCGAGGAGGCCATGTTCGAGATCCTCGAGACCGATCGCATCGTCAAGAGCAAGGCCGACGTCACGCTGATGCCGATCAACGACGACGGCCTGCTTGGCGACCTGCTCGCCGCCCGGGAGCAGGCCACCGGCGAACGTTGATGGATGGGTGGCACCCTTACATCGAGGTATTGTTCACGGCTGAGGAGCCGGTGGTCGACATCTGACAATGCAAGAGCGCGAAGGGAGAGGTGGCGCCAATCAGGATCCCGGGGCCCCAGGGGGTTGTAGGGTCCTCAGGCACCGAAAGGGTACCGATAAATAGGGCCGGCTGATGCCGGGCATCACTACGGTACTGCGGATCTGGCACCCATGTGCTCGCGCAGGAAAGCCGCGTCGTCGACAAACCCACGTGCGGCGATGGCATCGGCCAGCCCGATGAGCTCAGCGGGACGTCCGCGGCACGCCCAGGCGACCTGCTCCAGGAGTACCCGAGCCTCTGCAGCACGGCCGTCGGCAAGGAGGGCGCAGGCGAGGTCGACGGCCGCTGGCGCGGGATCGGGGGCGAGAGGCAGCGCACGACGATAGCTGTCGATCGCCCGTTCCTTCTCGGAGAGACCGGTGAAGGCGATTCCGAGGCCCCGCAATGCGTCGTACTGGGCGGGTTTGAGAGACAGGCTGCGCTCGAGCAGCTTCGTGGCCTCTGACCACTCGTGCTGGCCGACGGCCACCTTGCCGAGGTTCAGATTCGCCTCCCAGGAGTCCGGGAGCGCCTCGAGCACCTGGCGCGCGTAGGGCTCGGCCTGTGCGAACCGGCCGGTCGAGATCAGCTGCAGGGCTTCGGTGTGGGCCACATGGACGGTGATCAGGTCCTTCGGATCGGGCCGCGAAGCGTCAATCGACATCTCCTCGTCGACGTTGGTCGAGGCGTACCCGAGCGAGGCGAGCCGCGCCTCGGTCTTGCTGTCGACCACCGCATCCGGGGCATCGAGGGCGTTTGCCCGACCTCTGGCCAGGCTCGCCTCCAGGAGCTCTCGTTGCGCGACCGCGATCTCGGGCTCGGATCCGGCCAGATCGAACGACTCTTCCTGGTCGAGCCAGACGTCGTACAGCTCGGGTCTCGTGGTGTGGATGTACTTCCACCGATCGCCGATCAGCCCGAGCAGCGGGCTCGCCCCGTACCGGGTTGGTGTGAAGCTCTCGAAGAGCAGAGGGTGGGGCCTTGAAGGTGGTTCGCGGCCTTCGAGGATCGGGCTGAGATCGATGCCGTTTGCCGTTGTCGTCGGCGGCAGTCCCAGGATCCCGGTGATCGTCGGAGCGACATCGACCAGACCGACGACGCTGTGGATCCGCACGGCGCGTCTGAGCTGAGGGTGAGCCATGATGAAGGGCACCCGAAGGGCGCCCTGGTACACGAAGTACGTGTGGGCGTCCTCACCGTGCTCGCCGAGCATTTCGCCGTGGTCGCCGACGACGATGATCGCGGTCGAGTCGGCGAGGCCGAGCGACCGGATTGCGGCGACGAGTCGGCCCACCGCGTCGTCCGCCGCGGCGACCTCGGCGAGGTAGGGGGAATCGGGGAATCGTCTGGCGAACTCGTCGGGCGGCTCGTACGGCTCGTGGGGCTCGTAGAGGTGCACGAACAGGAAGAACGCACCTTCGCCGTGTCGCTCGAGCCACGACGTCGCCAGCGCCACTGTCTCGGCCCCTGAGCGCTCGGCACCGAAGATCGTGCGAGGGCGCCCGGTCATGTCGTCGTCATAGACCGCGAAGCCCTGGTCGAGCCCGAACCGCCGGTCGAGAACCAGCGAGCTGACAAACGCGGCGGTCGCGAACCCGTTCCTCGACAGGGTCTCCGCGAGCGTGTCGATCTCCGGATGAAGCCTGTGGCCGAGGTTGTAGTGAACGCCGTGCTGCGCCGGATCGAGCCCCGTCAACAGGGAGCAGTGGGCGGGGAGGGTGATGGGGACAGGTGAAACCGACCGCTCGAACACCACCCCGCTGTCGGCGAGGGAGTCGAGATTCGGAGTGACCCCGGGAGCCCCGCCACAACAGCCCACGGCATCGGCGCGGCAGGTATCCACGGAGATCAACACCACGTTGGTTACCTCTCGTTGGACACTGCATCCCGAGGCAAGGGTCAGGGCTGCCGCCGCGAGTGCCGCGGCAATGGCCGACGTCCTGCCTCCGGCTGCTGAATGGGTGATGCCGGTCGAAGGTGCGTGCACCGGTCGCGCCGTCTGGCCGCCGCTCTCGACGAACCGCATTCCGAGACGCGGAGCCACCGCGCCCTCAGCGGTTCGCGAGCGCTTCAAGACCGGTCTGCGCTCGCCGGAGAGCCATCGGATTGTCAGTGTTGACCACCACCTCACGCAGGCAGGCGCGGGCCTGCTCGATGTCGCCTCGCTGCTCGAAGTACGCCGCCAACGCGAACTGGGCGGCCGCGAACAGCGGTCCGCGAGACACGGTCGCCGTCAGGCGGAGATGCTCCACAGCCCGAGAGGCCTCCCCGTTGCGCAGGAGGTAGACGCCGTAGTCGTAGTGGACGAGCGGGTCGAAGGGGTAGCGCGACGCAACCGCAGCGAAGCGGCCGGCAGCCTCGGCGTCCCCCTGGCGATCGAGCAGCAGCGCGAGTCCGAGCATGGCCTCTCTGAACCAGGGATCCTGTGCGAGCGCGTTCTCGAAGTGTCGACGGGCTTCGTCGAGCCGGTCCTCCGAGACAGCGATCTCCGCGAGCGCCGTGATCGCCTCGACGTCGCGCGGGTCGCGCTCGACGAGCTGCTCGAAGCACTGCCGCGCGAACCCGAGGTCTCCACGCTCCTGGAAGTAGACCCCCGCCTTGTACAGCACGTCCTTGTCGGGGAAGTCGTCGACAAGGTCCGTAAAAGCCCGGTCGGCCGACTCGACGCGACCGAGCTGCGCGCTCAGCGATGCGACCGTGAGTCGCGCGTCCTTCTGGTTCGGATCGGCTGCCGCGATCGACGCCGCGATCTCGAGGGCGTCCGCTCGACGGCCGCGCTGGATGAGCCCGAGAATGTCGTTGTACTTGAAGAAGGTTTCCATCTCCTTGTTGGGATTCGGGAGCGCCCTCCGATCGTCGATCGTCTCGGGGTCCTCGGTGGCGACGCTGCCCAGGTAGCCGAGTGCCTGCAGCTTCGCCTGCTCGTCCCGCGACGGCAGGTAGCGGCGCACCTCGGGCCTGCCGCGCCTCAGCTCGCTGTCGAGTTCGCCGAGCCGGGTTGCAGGCTCGGCGAGCTCGCTCGACTCGGCCAGCGACGCCAGCTCTTCGGGGTCGCCGGAGAGATCGTACAGCTCGTCCACCGGGCCGTGGATGTACTTCGTCGTTCCCTGGATGAAACCGGACAGCGGGCTCCAGCGGTAGTGGAAGAAGGGGTAGAAGGTCTCGAAGTAGAGGCGCCGTTCACGGAACGGCTCGACAGCCCCGGCCGGTGGTGAAGGTGCGAGCAGTGGCAGCAGCGACCGACCCTGCACCACGCCGGCTGGGCCCTCCACATCGATACCGAGGGCGTCCAGGATGGTCGGCATCACGTCAGCTCCGGACACCGGGACGTCGACTCGGCGAGCTTGGCTGTCCAGCCAGGGCAGATTGACGATGAAGGGAACCCTGAGCGTTGAGTTGTACAGGAGCATCGCGTGGGTCAGCTCACCGTGGTCCATGAGCCCCTCGCCGTGATCGGCGATCACGACCAGGCCCGTGTCCTCGCCGAGGCCGGCTCGATCGAGGCTTTGCAGCACCTCGCCGATGCAATCGTCCATGAAGGCGATCTCACCATCGTAGGGTGCGTCGACGTACAGGTCGGCATAGCCTCTGCCGCCGTGCCACGGCCAGTGGGGATCGTAGTAGTGCAGCCAGACGAAGAAGGGTCCCGAGCCGCGGCGGTCGTTCAGCCACAGGGTGAACTCCTCCGAGATCCGGTCCCCTGGGCGGCTGACGACACCGACGGTGTGCAGGTTGGTGATAATGAGGCTTCCTTTCGGTGCCTCGAACTGGTCGCCGAAGTACTGGAAGCCGCGGGAGAACCCCATGGCAGCACGGAGCGGTTGCGCGGCAACGATCCCCGCCGTCTCGAAGCCGTGGCGTGACAGAACCTCCGGCAGCCACTGGACGCCGTCGGGTACGACGGCTACGTCGTTGTCCCGAACCTGGTGGAACGGAGGGAAGGTCCCGGACAGCATGGAGACATGGGACGGGGCGGTGATGGGCGCCGTGGCGAACGCAGAGTCGAAGACCGTCCCGGAGGCTGCGACCCGATCGAGGTTCGGTGTCGCGACGGACTGCGCGCCGTAACATCCCAGGCGGTCGGCGCGCGTCGTGTCGAGCGTGATCAGGATCAGGTTGTGGCGGGTCGGGTGCGCACCGCCACACGCCGAGAGGGCGGCCGCGAACACGAGCAACGACGCGAGCCTCCTCGGGGAGTTCCCGGTCGGCCGCTGCCCGTCAACCATCGCCGTTCCGATTGGCGAACACGTTGGTGGAGAGCACGCGGAAGTGGTGCTCCTCGAGCAACCGTCTCCGCAGCTCCGTCACCAGCTCATCCCGTCGCAGCTGGACGTACCTCGCGCGAACGAGCTCGAGGTCATCAGGCACGGTGAGGGCGCGACGGGGTTCGTAGTCGCGGACCAGGATCGCGTACAGGCCCATCTGGTCCGAGAACACGCCGCTGCACCCGGGGCCGTCGAGCTCCAGAAGTCGTCGTTGGAACTCCGGACCGACGCGGGCGGCTTGGAGGGGCGTCATCCCCGCCATTTCGGTTACCACGACGCCGGCCTCGTTGCAACGCCGTTGCCAGTCATCCGAATTCTCGGAGACGTCTCCGGCGAGCGCCGCGAGCTGCTCGAGTCGCTGCTGAAGCTCGAATGGCGAAGCGGAGCCGAAGGGCAGGTAGAGAAACCAGCCGTGATAGCGCGGGGGCGCCTTGAAGCGGGCCTGGTTTTCGTCGTAGAACCGAAGGATCTCCTCGTCCTGGATCTCCTCTGAGAGCTTCGACAGTCGCTGTCGGAGTCCGACCACGGAGCGCCGCCGGAGCTCGTAGGCCTGTAGTCGATCGAGGAACGCCTGCTCGTCTCGGAGTCCCTGGTCGACGGCGTCGAGGTAGAGGAGGTTCGAGGTGATGAGACTCTCTGCGAACTGACGTCGCCGATCGCCCTGCCCAGCCGAGACGCTGTCCGGTGTCGCCAGCCAGGAGGTGAGCGCGCGGTCGAGCTGGCGGCGCGTCATCGTCCTGTCCTTGACCTTGATCACAGCCTCGTCGGGACCGAGGCTGAGGTCGTCGCTGCGATTCTCGACACCGTAACGATCGCGGAGTGTTGCCAGCAGCTGCTCCCGCTCCTGTTCGTCGCGCCGGTTGATGATGGCGTTGACGATCTGCCGCTTCACGGCCTCGAAGCTCTGGACCTCGGACGACACCCGCTCGAGGACGACCACGATGTGGCTGCCGTCGGGTGTCCGGATGATCCCGGGCATGCCGACCGCCATATCGTCCAGTGAATCCTCGAACGCGGGATCGAGGCGGCCGCGGTAGACCGGCCCGACCTTGCCCCCATCCTCGGCGCTCGCCGAGTCGGAGGTGCTGGCCGCGAGCTCCTCGAATGGGATGCCGGCTCCGAGACGTTCCAGCACACGAGCTTCGATCCGTCGGATCTCATCGGCGGAGTGGCGATCGGCTCGAAGGAAGATGTGCTGGAAGGTGGTCTTCTCGGGGACGGTGAACCGGTCCTCGAGGTGCTCCCGGTAGTACGCGAGGGCCTCCTCGTCGGTGACCTCGTGGCTCCGTTTGCCGGTGCGTTCGATGTAGTAACGGACCAGCAGACTGCCCGCGTCGTCCACGTACAGCGGCCGCTCGGATGGCCCCTCGTCGCCTGCCTCCGACGCGAGGATCTTCCGAAACGCGATGTCCTCGAGGAGCTTCCTGGTCCCCGCGTCGCTGTCGACCTCGGCATCGGTCCGCAGCCGTTTCGGGTCCATCAAGCGGAGGTACTGCTGTGCCTCGTCGGCGCTCACCCAACCGCCGTCATAGACGGCAACCGCCCCGTCGGGTGCGTGAACCCCGCACGCCGAGAGAGCACATAGACAGATCCCAAACGCACCTAGACAACGTGCGGTGTGGCTCATTCCGACTCCTCGTGGGCATGGTAGGAGGTGTCCAAAGGTGCCGCAAGAGGTGGCGTCGGGCGGCCGACGACCCCGGTCCCAGGGCGGTCGCGCTCCCACCTTCCCCGAGCGGGAAGACAAAACACCCCGAATCGCCGAGGGTTAGCTCGATCGATTCGGGGTGGCACGCGTCGTGTTTCGAGGCTGTTCCGCTCAGTCGGCGGTGAAGCGCATCAGCTCGACGGGCACATTCGTGTCGACCTGGGCTCGCACCGAAGCGGCCGACACCGTTGGGTATGAGTTCCCGCAGTCGGACGGCGCCCAGGCCCCGGTGCCGCCGGCGGTGGCGCCGGTGTAGTCAACGCAATTGAAGGGCTCGGTGGGTGGCGGTGTCCACCCGGTCGCCGTGCACTGGTACCCGAGATCGATGCCGGTGCTGTTCCAGAGACCGCCGAAGAAGTTGCCGGTGCTGATCCTCGGGGGGCTGGTCAGGTTGACGATGGTCCAAACGCCGACCTGGGCGTTGACGTTGAGCTCGCGGGCGAGCAGCGCTCCGGTTGGGTCGAAAACGGCAACACCGTCGAGCACCCCGGCCGACCCTGTGTTGGTGAGACCGTCGATGCCGACTGCCAGGACCTCGAGGGCGACCACGTCGAGTGGGTACCAGGTCCCCTGCGGCTTGAACAGGTTCGACATGTAGAACAGACCGTCCCACGTGTAGTAGTTCGCGCTCGAGGTGTTCCAGTAATCGATCCATTGCAGAGCGTCGGGGCCCGCGCCCGCTCCGGGGTCGGACGGACCGGTCTCGAAACGGACGGCCTTCGATGGCCCTGCGGCGCCGACCAGGCCGGCGGTGAGGACCACAACTGTCAACAGCAACGCGCATTGCCTCATGTTCATACCTCCCTCTGAGCCCCCGAAAGCATACGTTATTGGGGTGTTGGAGTCAAAACACAGAACGGTGCTGAGTGTTCGCCAGGCGAAGCCTGGGGAAGGAGGAAGAGATGACGTGAGTCAGAGACGGCACCCATCATCCGAATCGGAGTTACGGCGGTATGGCGTGCCCGGCATTTTTCCTGTCCCACACGTCCGGATCTGTGGGGTGCCTGGGCGGGCAAACGCCCAGGCCGACCTGACTCATGACATTGGTGCAATGGAGAACGCGACAGCGATCCCGATCAGTTCCAGTTCACGAGGCCCCCGGACTCGAAGCCGTCGCAGAAAAACCCTCGCGGCGTCATCAGGTCGAAGTACGGGATGCCGCCCTCCGCGAAATAGACCATGGCGTACGAGTAGACGCACGCTCCCGAGCCGATCCACTGGATGTAGTTCTCGGTGCCGGAGATCACATCGTAGTCGTTGTAGGTGAGTGGATCTTTCCATGCACCGGAGTGGTAGCCTGGGCGCGTGACGTAGTAGGCGTTGTCGAACGAGCCGTCCTCCCGGTTGTAGACGGCGGCCGATCCGGCCCCGGAACGGACCGAGATGTCGGGCATGTCCGCTCCAGGCTCGCTGGCGTCCGGAGTGTAGAGCGATCCGCCGTTCCACGTTGCGCCGGCGTTGTAGCTCACCTGATAGCGGACGCCTCGACCGTCGGTGTACTGATGGCTGTAGACGACGAAGACCTTGTCGCCGTAGGCGGAGATCCGGGTCCGGGGGCGAAGCGGGCTGCCCGTATAGGATTCCTCGACGATGTCGTTGTGCCAGACGTAATCCTCGATCGCCGCTGTGTGGATGGCGTTGTCCGTACCGAGATAGGACAACCACTGGTAGGCTTCCACCATACTGTTGGTGTTCCAGTGGAAGTCGAGACCGGTCGCGGCGCTGACCCCGGTGGGCGAGTCGTCGGTGAAGGTCTCGCCATCCAAATGCTCATCCCAGTAGAAGCCGATATTGTGGGCGCTGTCGATGAAGCCGCAGTAGATCCGGTTGTTGAAGTTGTCGGCATTCGCACCGGCAATGATGTCGACAATCGTCTTCGGGCTGACATCGGCAACCGTGTGGTAGTAAGGCTGAGGAACTGAGTACGTCGTGTCCTCGGCTCCGTTGAAGGCGAGGAAACGGCGCATTCTGGCTTCGTTGGCGGTACTTGTGGGGCTGTACGCAACGTAGACGTAGTCGCCGATCACGGCCATGTCGATCAGAGAGGGTTCGCCGAACGTGAAGGTCTCAGCCCAGTTGGCGCCGCCATCGGTGGAGATATTGAGCGTCCAGGTGTGCTCGACTGCGGCGCTCCAACTCACCGCCACGAAGATGTTACCCGTCACACGGTCGTAGTCGATGGCGACATCCTCGGCGTCCACGCGCGTTCCACCGATGCGGACATCCTGGTAATAGTCGGGCTGGTCGCTTGCGATCGGCTCAATCCACGACACGCACGGGGCGAAGATCGCGCCTGCGGCCTCGAGCTGCTCGAGGGCCGAGATGGCCGCTTTGTAGCTTCCGAGGCGCCACTGGTCCTCGACCGCGGCTGCTCCCACGCGGTTCGCTGTCGCGAGCCCATTGAGCGGCTCGAGCGAGAGTCTCGCGTTGGCCCGTTGGTCCTCGTCGAGCCTGCTGAGCCGGGCCGAGGCGGGTACTCTGGTTCCGTTTTTGGCCCCGCCGGCGTAAGCGGCGTCGGTCTCGGTTACGTCACACAGCGCGACGGAGGCGTTCAACAACACGGCAACCAGTCCGACAATGCAGGTCGCGGGTCGACACATGATCTGGTCTCCTTTGTTCACCGGCCCGGTCCTGTTTGGCTTCACCGAACCCCTGTCCTCCGACGTCCGGGCCGATTGCTCGGAGGAAGGCGTTGAATGGCGTGAGCTGTGTCTTTACACGAGTTCGCTACGGAGCTGACTCGGCCACTTCACCGGGGTTCGTCGTGAGGTTGACGAGGTGCAGTGGTTGAACGCGACGCCGTTCCCGCTGACGCCGGTTTCAGCGTCTGGGAACGCTGAATGTCCCCGAGATCTCTGAGAACTTGTCCTTGAGGGTGAAGCGGCCGCACAGCTTCGAGTCGGTGATCTCGGTGAGCTCGAAGTTGCCCTCGGTGTAGGACTTGTCGAAGCTGACGATCTTGCCGCCGGGAACGCGGATTCTGATTGATCCGGTTTGTGCGGCGGCGCCTTGGGCCTTGCCGAAGTCATAGGAGCCCGGCGCCAGGGCGACCTTCTCTTGACCGGAGATCTGCCGGTTCAGACCGAGGATGAGCATGCCCTGTCCGGCGCCCAGCTCGTGCGTGGCCAGACCCTCGGGGTCGACGCCGGTGAGATCGAAGTTGGTGAGGTAGACGGAAGCGGTTTCGCGGTTGTGGCTGCTGCGAAGGGTCGCAATGCCATCGAGGTTGTGCCAATCAAGGCTCGAGTCGTAGGCGCCGTTTCGCGAGCTCACCGTGAGCGTGGCGCTCGAGAGACATTGCGCCAGAACCGGCGCGAGCAAGCAGGTGAGGGCAAGGCTGATCGTCAGGGCTGTGAGAGCTTTCATGGGGAACCTCCGGTGGTCGTTTCGTGCGGTCGATGACCTGGGTGCGTCAATTGAGTCCGAGCTGCCTGGAAAAGAACTCCTGTGCTCGCTGCCGGTGTTTCTTGCCGCCGATCGCGAAGCGGTGCTTCTGGTTGTCGGCGAACAGAGTGAGCTGGGCGAAGTAACCGATGTCGATGCGTTCGATGGCACGGGTTGGAAGAACCCAACTTCCATCAGTCGCGGCGGCGAGCTCTTCTAAAGCGTGATCGAGCTCTTCCATGTCGTCGAGGGATCCCGCGAGCAGGGGAACAACGTCCTCAAGCGGCCGGCCGTCGACGTCAGCGGTTTTCAACTGGGTCACCGAGTAGGAATCGGTCAAGATGCCGAGCCGTTTCATGCTGACAATCTGCTTGGGCAGGTAGTAGAGCATGCTCGGTGTCACGCAGAGCACGCCGTAGTTGATGCCCGAGGTGTTGGAACCGAGGTTCCTGGTGACGCGGGGGAGAAAGAACACATCGTGCTCGAGATTCAATGTCATGGTGATCTCCGTATCATTGGTTGTCAGAGGGGACGCCCGTTGAGCTGCTCGAGGCGTGGGCCGATCTTGTTGGCGACGCCGGCCAGGACCTCGGCGGTGTCGTCATCGAAGCCGCCCAGAGTCTCGACCCGGAAAAGGTGCGGACCGCGCACGATGAACACCATGTATCGATCCAGCTTCGGGCCCTGAACAGCGCCGTCGGCGATGCCATCCAGGACGACGCCCTCGGATCCCACTTTCGCCATCCACGCGGCGAGCTCGTGAGCGAGCCTGGCGCCGGTGTAGCCATTCAAGGACGGGTCCGGGCGCTTGATGTTCTCGATTCTCACGCCGCCACCACCCTTGAGCCAGAAGCAGCAGATGTGATCGGACGGTGCCGGGGGCTTGCTCAGCTGGCGACCGAAGAGCTCCGGTGCTTCCTCGGGTTTGATCATGCTGCAGATCTCCTCCGCCTTGATGTACATCGGTGCTGCCGTGGCAGTGGGCTCCACGGACGAGACGGCTTCTTCGCCCGTGTCGCGTTGCGGAGTCGCGGGTGCGGACGAGGCGTTGCCGCAGCCCAAGAGGTTGAGTGCGACGAAGGCTGCCACACACCCCATGACGAACGGTGTTCCGAACATTCTCTCCTCCCCATGTCGAAGTTTCGAAAGGCGTGGACCCGTGTCCGTGCCGCTGTCGATGTCGTTCGTTTCCCGGCTGTGGCAAGAGCGATGCCAGGGTGGCTGGTTTTGCAGAAGTCACGTCTCAATAGGGAGTTGCCGTCGTCGAAGCGAGAGCTGCCGAGGCGGTGCCGTGTCATCTGCGGCACAGCAGTCCCGGGGATGGGACAACACGATCAGGTGCGGACAATACGGTGCCTCGGCTCCGATCCCTTGCACTGAGAGTTGTGCCTGGTGTCAAGCTCTGACCGGGGAACGTGTCGAACTCAAACCGGTGATCTCATCTAGACGGACGACGGCGAGGACGTACCGGTTTTCTCAGATGGCTTCGAAAGCGGCGACACCCTGCTCGGTCCCCGATGGGTGGCAACCGTCGCATTCGCAACAAACTCGATTGAGGATCGTGATGATTGCGAAGGATGGCACACGACGTGGTCGCAGGTGACTACGGAACCGCGGACCTGACACCAATAGGGACGCCCCCTAGTCGACGGTCACAACCGGTGGCTCGCCGGGGATCGGGATCGGCTGGTTGAAGCAACCGCGCAGGACGTGCTCGCCTGCAGCGACGAAGCCCGGACGTCCGGCGCCGACGGCCGAGAACGTGTCTGTGACACCGGTGGGAACGACCCGCCATTCGGCCCCGTCTTGATTCGTGATGATCGTCCCGTCGCGACCGGCTGCAACCCGGCATCCGCGGTAGGCCGCAACGGCGTACAGCGCGGCGTTCACCGGGGTCGTCTGGACCTGCCACGACGACATCCCGTCGTCAACAACCACGGCCCCCTGTGTTCCAACCGCAATGAACGAACGACCGTCGAAGCTGACGTCGAACAGATCCTGGGCTGTCGGCGATTCGACCTCTTCCCAGCCGTAGCCGGTCAAGCTTGTCAGCACCGCCCCCGCTTGGCCGACAGCGACATAGACGCCGCGGCCGTATGCGATCGCATTCAGGTTGTCGGGGAGACCGCCCTCGGAGACCTCCCAGCTGTTGCCGTCCGAGCTGACCATTGCGAAACCAAAGGGCCCTCCCGTATACGGTCCCGGCCCTTCGTCTCCGATGATCACGAATTGATCCGGTCCTGCGACGACGTCGTGATAACGCTTCATGTAGGAACTTTCCACGGTTTCCCAGCCGAGGCCATCGTCGCTCGTCATGATGGCGCCCCACCACTCGTCGAAACCACCGGATGTCGCGACTCCGACCCAACGCGATCCCGACCACGCGATCTTCGTCGGATTCCATTCGGAGGCTCGGCCGGTGGTCGACCAAAGCCGACCGTCTCGGCTGGTCAGCACGCCGCAGCCGGTGAGGGCAAACTCACCCTCGGCCCAGACGATGTCACCCGGGAAGCAGGAGAAGCTGGTCGGAGCCTCACTTAGCCACTTGCGGCCGTCGTTGCTGATGAAGGTCGTGTCGCCGACCGCCACGACGGACTCCCGATCGCCCGACACTCCGGAGGTCAGCAGGGTCAGCGTCGCGGTGCTCTCCCAGTCAACACCATCCGAGCTGATCAGAACGTCGCCGTCGCCTGTGACCCGAATGAACCGGCCGGCGCCGAAGGTCAGTGCGCTCGTCACGACGTCGGTCGACACGCTTGTCCAAGGCACACCGTCGGTCCGGCGGAGCAACGCGAGACCGCCTGCGACCACCCAGATCGAGTCGTCTGTCGCGACCTCGGTAAGGGGGGCGATGGTCCCCGACGGCTCCTTGTGCCAAACGAAGCCGTCCGAGCTCGAGAGGATGGTCCCGCTGTGGCCCACGGCGATGAATCCGCCGGGTCCGAAGGCGATGCCGTAGAGGTCTTCGCTGGTCGGGGTCGGAGCCTCGATCCACGTCGTGCCGTCGTTGCTGGTCAGCACCACACCGCCGCCTCCCACCGCAACCAAGGTTGCACCGTCCGTCGCAATCGCACCCAGCCAGTCAGTTGCCGGGATCACGGCGGATTCCCAGACGAAACCGTCGGTGCTTTTCATGACGACCCCGGAAGTGACGTAGTTGCCTTCCGAGTATCCGACAGCCACGTAGGAATCGAATGCGTGGCTGATCGCCAAGCCCTGGGCTTCATCCGGCAAGGAGGCCGGGGTCCAGCTCAGGCCGTCCTCGCTCACCGCCGCCATCCCGTCCCGACCGACCGCAACCCAGCGATCCGGTCCCCGAACCACGGCCTCGAGCAAGCTCCCGTCCGGCAGAGCCGCGCCCAGGATCCACTGATCCGGACATCCGGCGTCTGCTTGAGGGCAAATCAGGCACAAACCGGCTAGGAAGGGCAAACCAAACGCCATTGGTAACTTACATCTCATAACCGACTCTCTTTCCCGGTCGAGCGAGTGTGTCTGCAGCAATCCTAACCGCTACCCGTCCGACAACGGTGGTTCTCGCATCGGGGACGGAGCTGCTCCTATTCGGAGCTTACGGATGCGAACGAGCCTGCATCACGCATGAGAGATCTGCCTCACTGCGAGATCACTGAAACGGCGTTGGGTCCGCAGAATCGTAGTCACGAGACCACAGCTACGGGACTGCGTGCCTGGCACTCATGCGATGCCCTAGGAACGAGGGGAGGGGTGTTACGGCGCTATGGTGGGCCTGAGAATCCTCTAGAAGGCTCCCCCTTCAATGAGCGGTTACGCTCGTTGTTGGGACACACCTCGCTGTGGATGGCAGCGAGAGAAGGAGGAGAGATGGACCCCGGAATTCGGACAGCTTGGTAAGGTGGACTCCCCGAACCTGAAGGGAGCCACGACGAGATGGCAAGAGGACGCAAGTATCCGGCCGAGCTGAAGGCGAAGGTGGCGCTCGAGGCGCTGCGAGGAGAGCACACGCTGGCCGAGCTCTCATCGAAGTACAACGTGCATCCGAACCTGATCGCGAGCTGGAAGAAGCAGGCGAAAGAGAGCCTGGTCGACATGTTTGCAGGTGGCGCCGAGAAACGAAGCGCCCAGCATGAGGCTGAGATCAAGGAGCTGCACGCCAAGATCGGGCAGCTCACGGTGGAGAAGGATTTTTTGTCCAAAGCGTTCGGTCGTTGAGCCACCACCGCAGGGCCTCGATGATCGAACCGAAACACCCGAATCTGAGCATCGTGAAGCAGTGTCGGCTGATGCGCATCAGCCGGTCGTCGTTCTACTACGAGGGCAAGGGCGAGAGCGGATTCAACCTTGAGCTGATGCGCCTCATCGACGAGGTTTTCATGGAGGCGCCGTACTGCGGATCTCGCCAGATCGCCAAGATTCTCCGACGCCTGGGTTATTGCGTCGGCCGCAAGCGGGTGAGGCGGCTGATGAGGAAGATGGGGCTGCAGGCGATCTACCAACGGCCAAAGACGTCAGAACCTCATCCAGAGCATCGTGTGTACCCCTATCTACTTCGGAATCTGACAATCGACCGGCCCAATCAGGTGTGGTGTGCGGACATCACCTACATCCCGCTGAGGAGGGGCTACCTCTACCTCGTCGCCATCATGGACTGGTACAGCCGGCGCGTGCTCGCGTGGCGGCTTTCGAATACCCTCGACGCCTCCTTCTGCACAGAGGCGTTAGATGAGGCCCTCGCCCTCTACGGACCGCCCGAGATCATGAACACCGACCAAGGAAGCCAGTTTACGAGCCTGGAGTGGATCGAAACCCTCAAGGCGGCTGGGGTCCGAATCTCCATGGACGGCCGCGGCCGCTAGATGGACAACGTCTTCATCGAAAGGCTCTGGCGGACGCTCAAGTACGAGAGCGTCTATCTCCACGAGCTCGAGACCGGCTCCCAGGCCCGCAAAGTGATCGGTACCTGGGTCAGCCGATACAACGA
>Ga0316576_10000630_pt1 | contig 17013 bp, 14 predicted proteins | sample S0NA_FD_203075 | JGI IMG/M metagenome (GOLD analysis project Ga0316576, IMG submission 203075) | Rhizosphere microbial communities from salt marsh grasses in Alabama, United States - S0-2_050615r3r5 | ecosystem: Host-associated > Plants > Roots > Rhizosphere | place: USA: Alabama | collected... | reverse complement strand
GCGGCGAACTTTTCTGCCGAGATGTCACTGAACATGCTCACATAGTGCTGCAGGCGGTTCGTGTCATCCATCACCGCAACGACCGTACGCTGCTCCGGGTAGACCTCGCCGTCGCGCCGCCGGCTCCACAGCTCGCCGACCCAGATGCCGTCCGCATCCAGGGCCGCCTGCACCTCGCCCTGCAGTTTCGGATCGTCCCGGCCGGCGCTGAGCATGCTGTCGCGGCGGCCCAGCACCTCGGCTTCCTGCCAGCCGGTGATCGCGCTGAACGCGGGATTGACCTTACGGATGCGGTGTCCCGCGTCGGTGATCATGATGCACTGCGGGCTGTGCCTGAATACGCTCGCCACCAGCTGCAGCTCGCTCTCGACGCGCTGCCGGTCGAGTTCGACCGAGATCCGGTCCGCCGCCATCCCGAGCACCGGGTGCAGCCATTCGTCCCTGACGAACGGCTTGCCGCCCGCCACGACAACCACACCCAGAGGCTCACCGGAGGACGAGGTCAGCGCGGCACCGTAATACGCGTCGATCGCGAGATCGCTCAGCAGGCGACCGCCTGGATAGGCCTCTGCCGCACCCGTGGGAATGAACACCCGGTCATGGATCAACACATCGGCACACGGCATACCGGCGAGGTCATAGGCAAAGTCATCGCCCGGTGCGCCGTGCGCGCTGAATGCCAGTGTACCCAGCCTGGCACGCGACTCATCGCTGACCAGCGCGATGTAGGCGTAATCGGCTGCGTAGCTCTCGGCCAGCTGAGCCACGCAGTCGGCAAAGAAACGCTCACCGCCCAACGACGACGCGCGGGCAAGTGCCGCGATGGCAGCGAGTGCACGATCATCCGGGCGCGTTTCCGTGGGCCCGTCGGAACTTCCGAATTCGACCTGAGGGTGGCCAGATTTACCGGGTAGCACGCTATTGCCTCGTGGGTCCTTTCAATTGATCCATGTTAACCGACTCGCGGACCCAGAAACTTGAACAGGTTCCTGACTCACAGGCGTGTCGACAACATCAAGAACGCGACACCGCCCAGCAGCAGGCAGGCCCCAAAGCCGAACCGCATACGCCAGCGATACCGGCGGAGCAGACCGAACTGCTCCAGGTTGGACAGTAGAAAATATCGCCCGTCGCTCGGCCTGCTGAGGGTATGCAACTGATCCTGCTTCATATTTTCCGCATACTCGCGGGCCGCCTCGCGCCGGGCGGTGGCCCGCGCCCGCTGCCACTCGTCGGCGTCGATGTGGCCGTCACGATTGCCGTCGAAGCGCTCGCGCAGCGTGTCCGGGCGGCGCTTCCATTCGCGCAGGATCGCTCCGGTGAGTTCGTCCAACGTCGCGTCCCGGTCGCCCGGACCCAGGGTGCGAAAACGGCCGACCGCGTACAGGGTATCACCATCGAGGATCACCGCCTCTTGGTAGCGGTACTCGCCGATGCCACTCAGGCTTTCGAGCACCTTGCCACCGATATCGACCACCAGGTCGGCCGTCTTGCCCAGGCTCGGCAGGCGCATGTGGACCGCATGGGCACGCCAGCCGCCGCCGTCGTCGGACCAGGTCCGTTCGTGTCGACTGGTCACCTCGGCACCCTCCGGGTCGATCACGCAGTCACCGGTATCATCGCGCAACACGAAGATCCCGTCGCTGCTGCCCGACTGCACCATCTTCCAGTCTTTGCCACTGCGCCGTTCGATCTTGTAGCGGAACCAGCAGCAACGGGTGTTGGACAACGGCGCGACGATCGGCTCGCCGTCCAGCATGTGCGCCGTGCCGATCAACTCGACATAGCCCTGCGGCGCCGAACGGACCCGCGCGGTCGGTACGTCCTCGATATGCCGCACGCGCCGCAGGTTGGAAAATCCGGCCATCAGGGCCACCGCGGCCAGCACCGCAACGAATATCAGCAGCGGGTCGGGCGCGTGCGCCAGCCTGTCCAGCCAGCCGCCCATGGGCTATTGGAACAGCCCCTTCAGGTTCACGTCGGCGGTCTGCTCGACCGCGAATTCGAGCAGGCTGGCCGGCTTGAAGCTCAGCAGACGCGCGATCACGATGTCCGGAAACTGCTCGATGCGGACATTATTGGCATTCACCGAGGCGTTGTAGAACTCGCGCCGATCCGCAATGGTGTTCTCCAGGCTGGTGATACGCGCCTGCAGATGCTGAAAGCTCTCGTTGGCCTTGAGGTCGGGGTAGGCCTCGGCAACTGCAAACAGATTGCCAAGACCCAGGCGCAGCATGCCCTCGGCCTGGCCGACGCTATCCACATCGTGCGCCTCGCGCGCAGTGGCGACTGCGGCGCGCGCGCGCATCACCTGGTCGAGCGTCTCCCGCTCGTGCTTCATATACTGCTTGCAGGTCTCGACCAGCTTCGGCAGCTCGTCGTGACGCTGCTTCAGCAGGACATCGATATTCGACCAGGCCTGGCTGACCGCGTGCTTCAGACCGACCAGGTTGTTGTAGATGACGATCGCATAGACGATGACGAATGCCACAACGCCGATAATAATCATTGTGCCTACTTCCATTTCGTCGACTCCCTGGGCCTGTTAACGTGTTATTTCGACTATAGCGGCAGTACGGATGGCAAACATGAGGCATGTCCGCACCTTCGAGAATCACGCTCCACAGATCGACCCGGACGCCTGGCTGGACCCCCTCTGCCTGGTTGTAGGTGACGTGCAGATTGGCCCGTTCAGCAGTCTATGGCCGGGCGTCGTGGTACGCGGCGACATCAACCGCATCCGTATCGGCCGCGAGACCAACATTCAGGATGCCTGCGTGCTGCACAACAGCCACGACGGCCCCTTCATGCCCGGCGGCTCGCCATTGCTGATCGGCGACCGGGTGACCGTCGGCCATCGTGCCGTGCTGCATGGCTGCACGATCGGTGACGACTGCCTGATCGGCATGGGCGCGATCGTGATGGACAAGGCGGTGGTCGAATCCCGCGTGATGCTTGGCGCCGGAAGTCTGGTGCCACCCGGCAAGCTGCTCAGGTCGGGCCACCTGTACACCGGGTCACCGGCGCGCCAGGCGCGGCCACTCAGCGCACAGGAGCAGGAATATTTCGCCTATTCGGCGGCCTATTACGTGGCATTGGCGAAGCGCCACCGCAACGCGCTCGGTTGAGTTCACTCCGGGCTCGCCCACAAGCTGCTGTGGCGCCCATCAGAATGCCATCCTCGCCGGCGCAGACCCGACTCGACGCTCAGCGCAGCTCCATCACCTCGTCCATCACCAGTCCCTCCGCGCTGGCATGCAGCGATATCCGCAGGCGCTCGAAGATCTGCGCCTGCAGGCGGAAGCTGTCGAGCTGATCGCCAAGGCCGTCTGCCGCCTCGACCTCGCCCTGGGCCCGCATCTGCGCGGCGGCGCGTTCCATCAGGCCGCCTAGGCGCTCGACCAGTTGCGCAACCCCGTAGTCCAGGGCCAGCAGCGGCGCCGGGGTCAGCGCCACCGCGTTGACCAGGGTTCCGGCCAGCTCGACAGGCGCACTGCCCGCCAGCAGGATCAGGGCCTTGTCCTTGATCGCGACCTTCAGCGGCGGGGTTTGGCGCTGCAATCCCAGTTCATTCGGCAGGTCGACGAAGGTGCCGTCGTTGGGAACCTGCAGCGCGGCGAGCGCGGGATTGAACATCGCGCCTAGCGCGAACACGCCGCGCGGGTCGTCGACGGCGGCCAGCAGGCCACCGCTCACCGCGCTCGGCTGCAGGCTGTCCTGATCGATGGTGAGGTCATCGATCAACAGGTTGAAGCCCTTGATACCGGCGGTCATCGGGCCCAGCGCCAGGTTGAGCTGCGGCATGAGCGCCTGCAGGCTATCCGGATCAACCCACTCGCAGTCCGCTCCCGACGCGACCACCTGCTGCAGCAATGCCTCGATTGCATTGCGCAACTGCGGCAGGTCCAGGCCCATGCCGAATGCGAGCAAGCCACCGAACGGCGCACCGACACCTGGCACCGGGGCAGCGAGCCTCTGCAGATGGGCCGCTACCGCCGGGGTGCTCTCCCAGACCCCGCGCGCGGCGAGCTGACGCGCGTCGGCCCGGGTGACACCGATCGCCATGCGCGGCATGCCGGCCACCAGCTGCTCGGTCATCTGCATACAGCCAGTGGATACCGGCACCGGGGCGTCGCCAAGCACCTGCATGGCCCCGGCGTTGCGTCCCTCGCCCTTGCCCAACAGCATCCCCAGCAGCTCGTCGAGACGCACGTAACCCTCGCCATACCCGGTGAAGCCGTGACGTTCTATCAGGGCCTGGATCGCATCGCTGTCGGCGAGGCTCTTGCCGGGCCTCTGCTGGCCGAGCAGGACCGGCAGATCGCGATCGAACAGCGCATCCGGCAGCAGGCCGAAGATCAGGTGCCTCTCGGTGACCGCCAGAACCACGTCGATCTGGCCGAGATCGATGCGCCGATAGGCTTGTCCGGAGAGCTCGGCGCGCGTCGCGCTCACGCCTGCGCGGCGCTCTATGCGATCGAGCATCGCGTTGAGGCGGCTCGCGTCGACGATCTCCATGCGCACTGCGGGTAACAGCCCCAGCCCATAAACCACGGTGCGGGTGACCGGCTCGATGCCCAGCTCGCGGACCTGCGCGGCCGTGGTACGGCCCTCGAACTCGGCCAGCGCCGCGTCCAAGACGGTAAAAAACTGCCGCGCCTCATGCGCCATCTCGGGGGCCTCGTCCGCGGTCTCGATCTGTTCGCGCAGGCGGGCGAACACCGCGCGCTGCGCTGCCAGCTGCATCGCGTAGTGGTCCGCGAGCCGCGTACGCAGATCGTCCGGCAGCGGCCTGCTGGTGACGAACACGTACGCGGTCTCGGCCGGGACATACTCGAGCAGGTCCACGGCCAACTTTTCCGGCTCCTTGCTACAGCCAAACAACACAGCGAGCAGGCCAAGCAGGGCCAGCGTTCTTGCCACGGTTGCAGACATTCGAGTTACTCCAGCATCAGGACAGGGGGTTGTGCGGATTTCTCAGACTCTCGATGACCGCAGCGGTATCGGGTTGCACGCCGCGCCACAGGCGGAACGCCTCGGCCGCCTGTTCGACCAGCATGCCCAGACCGTCGAGCGAGCGCGCAGCGCCGTGGCTGCGGCCCCATTTGACGAAGGCAGTCGGCTCATTGCCGTACAGCATGTCATAGGTCCAGCCGCCGGCCGCCAGACAATCCGCGGGGATGTCGGGAACCTTGGCGGCCAGACCGGCCGCAGTGCCGTTGATGATCAGGTCGAACCGCTCACCGGCCAGTTCGTCCAGACCGCAGCCAATCACGGCGCCGTGCTTGACCGCGGCGCTGGCCAGGGCCAACGCCTTCGCGGCGGTCCGGTTGGCCACCACAAGGCGCCCGGGCTTCGCATCGAGCAGCGGCCGCAGCACGCCGCGCACAGCGCCGCCGGCGCCGAGCAACAGGATCCGCGCACCGCTGAAGTCGAACAGGTGGTTGCAGCCGAGGTCGCGCACCAGGCCGACACCATCGGTATTGTCGCCATACAGGCCGTCGTCGCGCATCATCAGGGTATTGACCGCGCCCGCGTCCTGCGCCCGCTCGCTCAACGCGTCCGCGAGGCGAAAGGCCCGCTCCTTGAACGGCACCGTGACGTTCAGACCGCGGCCGCCGTCAGCGATGAACTCCTCCACGTCGGCCTCAAATTCCTCGAGGTCGCCGAGGATGCGCTCGTAGCGGATGTCCTGTCCGGTCTGCCGCGCGAAGGCTGCATGGATCTGCGGCGACTTGGAGTGTTCTATCGGGTTGCCGATCACGGCATACAGGTCGGTCATCACAAACGGGTCCAGATGTACGGCGAAGCGCAGCGTGCATTGTACGCCTGCTTGTTTAGCGAGGGCGGCGCGTCGCTGCGCTGCGGCGCGGACCCGACGGTCGCCGATCAATCCCAGCGATCCGGGTAACTGCCGCGCTCGAGCAGGTTGTTGCTGATCACCGCGACCAGCAACAGCAGCAGGGCACCGATCAGGACCGGGAACACATAGCCCCAGCCCATGCGATGGACGGCCTCGGGTCCGATCACCGCGATCAGTGCGGTCGCACCCCCTGGCGGGTGGATGGTGCGGGTTGCCATCATCAGCGCGATCGCGGTGGCGACCCCGGCGGCCTCCTGCAGGCCGACGACGTCCGGCAGGTATCGATAACAGGCGACCCCCGCCAGCGCCGACAGCAGATGCCCTCCGACCAGGTTGCGCGGCTGTGAAAAGGGCGCCCTGGGTGCGCCATACAGCAACACCGCCGAGGCACCGAATGAGCCGATCACCAGCAGATGCAGGCCCGGCAGCAGGTCGACCACCACGACCAGGGCACCGATGCCGGCGAACGCACCGAGCCAGGCGACCAGGATCTGCAGCGCGCCGATGCGCCCTGCCTGGCCGCGGCGCACGAACGGCCGGGTCCGCGCATGCGCGGGGTGATCGGCGTCCGCAACCTGGTCTTTGTCCTGGGCCGGCCGATCACTCATTCAGCCACCGCGCAGCGCGTTTCGCGAAGTAGGTCAGGATGCCGTCCGCCCCGGCCCGCTTGATGCACAGCAGCGATTCCATTATCACTGCACGCTCGTCGAGCCAACCGTTCTGCGTCGCCGCCATGTGCATCGCGTATTCACCGCTGACCTGGTAGACCAGGGTGGGCACACCGAACTGGTCCTTCACCCGGCGCACGATGTCGAGATACGGCATGCCCGGCTTGACCATCACCATGTCGGCGCCCTCCTGCAGGTCGAGGGCGACCTCGCGCAGCGCCTCGTCACTGTTCGCCGGGTCCTGCTGGTAGGTGTATTTGTTGCCCTTGCCGAGGTTCGCCGCCGAACCGACCGCATCGCGGAACGGGCCGTAGTAGCTGCTGGCGTACTTGGCCGAGTAGGCGAGGATACGGGTGTGGATGTGGCCTTCGGACTCCAGCGCGTCGCGGATGTCGCCGATGCGTCCGTCCATCATGTCGGACGGCGCCACCACGTCGGCCCCGGCGTCGGCGTGCGAGATTGCCTGTCGGACCAGGACCTCGACGGTCTCGTCGTTCATCACATAGCCGCTGGCGTCGATCAGGCCGTCCTGGCCGTGCGTGGTGAAAGGGTCGAGTGCGACATCGGTGATCACGCCCAGCTCGGGCACCGCCTCCTTCAGGGCACGGACGGCGCGCTGCGCAAGGCCATCCGGGTTGAATGCCTCGGCCGCGTCCTCGCTCTTGGCGCTGGCCGGGGTTACCGGAAACAGCGCCAGGGCCGGGATGCCCAGCGCATGCGCCTCGCGCGCATCCTGAACCAGCAGATCGATGCTCATCCGCTCGATACCGGGCATCGACGCAACCGGCTCGCGCGTGGCCTGTCCCTCGAGCACGAACACCGGATAGATCAAGTCGTCCGGGCTGACCCGGGTCTCCCGCATCAGGCGGCGCGAGAACTCGTCCCGGCGCATGCGCCGCATGCGGGTGTAGGGATAGCCGGCGAAGGCCTGGGTGTCTTTGCTCATCATGCTGTTCCGGTGACCACTCGGGGCCGCTAGTCTAGCAAAGCCGCTCACTCGGGGCTGCGCAGCAGCCGCCGGACCTCCGCCGCGTGCCGACGACTGACCTCGACCAGCACATCCGTGCCCTGCAGCTGCAGCAGCGGCTGCCCTTCACTGCCCTTGACCAGTGCCCGCACCCTGTCCTGGGCGACCAGGGCATTGCGGTGCACGCGCAGGAACATACCCGGCAGACGCTCTTCGATCGCGCGCAGCGACTCCTCGGTCAGGGCCATGCCATGTGCATGCCAGACCTCGACATACTTGCTATCGGCACGCAGCAGAATCACCTCTGCCACCGCGACGCGCAAGATGCCGCCCCGATAGCTGGCGTTGACGAACGAGTCGGCGCCCAGCAGCGCCATCCGCTGCTCGCGGCTGAGCGCACGCGCCTTGTCGAGCGCGCGGCGCAGGCGCTCCGGGCGGACCGGTTTCAGCAGGTAGTCGATCGCATTGGCCTCGAACGCGGCCAGCGCGTGCTCATCGTATGCAGTGACGAAGATCACCGCGGGCGGATTGGGTGCGGCGGCGAGGTGCAGCGCCGCCTGGATGCCGTCCATTCCGGGCATGCGGATATCCAGCAGGACCAGGTCGACGGGGTACTGCGCGCATCTTGCCAGGACCTCGGCGCCGTTGGCCGCCTCGGCGATCAACTGGCAATCGGCGCCGCAGCCGGCCAACAGCGCGGCCAGACGTGCGCGCGCCGGGGCCTCGTCGTCGGCAATCAAGACCCTCACCGGTCGATCACCGGAAAGTGCAGGCGCACCTGGTAGCAGCCTTCGACCTGGCCGACGACCATGCCGGCGCGCTCGGCGAATGCGGCGTCGAGACGTTCGCGCACATTCTGCTGCGCCATCTGGTTGCCACTGCGGTGGCTGCGCTGCGCATCCTCGGGCAGGGTATTGCGCACCGCCAGGCTGATCACACCGTCGCGGCAGCGCCCGCTGATGGTGACCTCACCGCCGGCGGTCGCCGGCTCGATACCGTGGTAGACCGCGTTCTCCAACAGCGGCTGCAGCAGCAGCGCGGGCAGCCGGGCATCGTCCGGCACACCCTCGATATCCCAGTGCACGCCCAGGCGCTCGCCCAGGCGCTGACTCTCGATGCGCAGATAGCCACGCGCCAGCTCGAACTCTCGCTCCAGGGTCGACAGCTCGGCCGCATCCGAAAGGGTGGCGCGAAACAGGTCCGACAGGTCCTCGACCACCTGTTCGGCCAGGTCAGGATCGACCCGGGTGAGGCTGGCGATCGTATTCATGCTGTTGAACAGAAAGTGCGGACGGATGCGCGCCTGCAGCGCCTGCAGGCGCGCCTGGGACTCGGCCAGTTCGCGCTGGCGCTCGCGGTGCTGTTCATACAGGTAGCGCAGCAGCATGGCACCAACGATGCCGGCGATAGCGAGGTGGTGCAGCAGCGCCGGCAGCACCCCTGCGGCGCTGCGCAGACCGAGCGCCTCGGCGGCGAAGAACACCGCCGCGGTGACCAGCAGGATCAAGGTCCAGGCGATGCTGCCGGCCAGCCCGTGCGACAGGCGGCCGAGCGACCCGCGCAGGCCGCAATACAGCGCGCTTACGCTCAGCGCGACCCACTGGATGTACAGCGAGCGCAGGCTCAGCTCGGCCCAGAACTGCCCGACCGGGGGGAAGGCACCGAGGGTCAGCACGATGGCGAGCAGTTCCGCGCTCACCACCACCGCAAATACCATGCGAATGGCACAAAAGTTGGGCAGGAACGCGCGACGTTCGCTCTGGTTCATGCACAGCAGTATATGAGATCGGATGCGCGCTGCCTCGCACCTTGGCTGATACCCGACGCGCTTAGCGAATATAATCACGCCCTCGCAGAAACCGGATGCCTAACCCCATGTCCGACAAGAAACTCTGGGCTGGCCGCTTTGCCGAGCCCACCGACGCCTTTGTCGAGGCCTTCACGGCCTCGGTGGAGTTCGACCAGCGCCTCGCACCCTACGATATCCAGGGCTCGATCGCGCACGCGACCATGCTGGCCCGCCAGGGGATCCTCAGCGAACAGGAGCGCGACGACATCGTCGACGGCCTGCTGAGGATTCTGGCCCGCATCGAGGCCGGCCAGTTCCGCTGGTCGGTGGCCCTGGAAGACGTGCACATGAACATCGAGGCCGCACTGACCGAAGACATCGGCATCGCCGGCAAGAAGCTGCACACCGGCCGCTCGCGCAACGACCAGGTGGCGACCGATGTACGCCTGTGGCTGCGCGCCGAGCTGGCCGAGATCCGTATCGCGATCCGGCGCCTGCAGCATGCACTGCTCGACCTTGCCGAACGCGAGGCGGAAACCGTCATGCCCGGCTTCACCCATCTGCAGACCGCGCAGCCAGTCACGTTCGGCCATCACATGATGGCCTGGTTCGAGATGCTCGACCGCGACCACGATCGCATGGCCGACTGCGCCGTGCGGGTCAACGTCATGCCGCTCGGCGCCGCGGCACTGGCCGGCACCACCTACCCGATCGACCGCCGCTACACGGCCGAACTCATGGCGTTCGACCATCCGGCTGAAAACTCGCTGGACGCGGTGTCCGACCGCGACTTCGCGATCGAATTCGCCGCCGCGGCCAGCATCCTGATGATGCACCTGTCGCGCATGAGCGAGGAGCTGATCCTGTGGTCATCGGCACAGTTCCATTTCGTCACCCTATCGGACAGCTTCTGCACCGGCTCGTCGATCATGCCGCAGAAGAAGAACCCGGACGTGCCGGAGCTGATCCGCGGCAAGTCTGGCCGGGTGTTCGGCCATCTGATGGCCCTGCTGACCCTGATGAAGTCGCAGCCACTGGCGTACAACAAGGACAACCAGGAGGACAAGGAGCCGCTGTTCGACGCTGTGGACAATATCAAGGGTTCGCTGAAGGTCTTTGCCGCGATGATCCCGGCGATCAGTTGTGACCGCGACGCGATGCGCCTGGCCACGATGCGGGGCTTCGCCACTGCGACAGACCTGGCCGACTACCTGGTGCGTAAAGGCATCCCGTTTCGTGACGCGCACGAGGTGGTCGGCAAGTCGGTCGCCTACTGCGTGCAAAAGGGCTGCGATCTGGCCGATCTCGAGCTGGCGGAATTGCAGCGCTTTTCACCCGCGATCGGCGCGGATGTGTTCGAATTCCTGACCCTGGAGGGCTCGGTAGCGGCACGCGACCACATCGGCGGCACCGCACCGGCCCAGGTCAGGGCGGCGATCGGACGCGCGCGTCTTCGGATCGCCTGAGCGGCGGCGCACCGACCAGAATCGTATTTATCTCAATGCCGCCGTATTTTGGCCGCTATGCCTCAGGTAACAACGTCCGGCCGTATGGTCGGCATTTCTTCACCGGAAGCCTGGAGGCATGAGATGCACCCGCTGGTTTTGCGCGCATGCGCACTCATTCTGCTCGTTCTGACCCCACTGTGCAGCCAATTGGCTGCCGCCCGCGACCTCGATGAGATTCGCCAGGATGGGGTCCTCAGACACCTGGGCATACCCTATGCCAACTTCGTCACCGGCGCCGGCGACGGCCTGGACGTCGAATTGATGCAGGGTTTCGCCCGCCACCTCGGGCTGCGCTACGAATTCGTCGCCACCAGCTGGCGCGACGTCTTTGGTGACCTCACCGGCGTGCACGCCAAGCGCAACGGTGCAGACGCCGAACGCTTCGGGACGACCCCGATTCGCGGCGACCTGGTGGCCAATGGCATGACCATCCTGGGCTGGCGCAAGCAGGTCGTGGCCTTCTCCCAACCGACCTTCCCGTCCGGTGTCTGGCTGATTGCACGCGCCGAGTCGCCGTTGCGGCCGATCGCGCCGACCGGCTTGCTGGACAGCGATATCCGCGAGACCAAGGGGCGTCTCGAAGGTATCAGCGTCCTGGCACTGGCCAGCACCTGCCTGGACCCGGGCCTGTACCACCTCGAGGCCACCAGCGCCGAGGTACGCCTGGCGCCGAAAGAGCGCCAGTTGAACGAAATGATCCCGGCACTGCTCAACAAGGATGCCGACACCACGCTGCTCGACGTGCCTGACGCACTGATCGCACTGGAGCGCTGGCCCGGCGAGATCAAGGTGCTCGGCCCGATCTCGGAGAAACAGGAGATGGCGGTGGCATTCCGCCCTGAGTCGTCGCAACTGCGCCAGGCATTCAACGACTACCTGGTCGCGATCAAGCAGGATGGCAGTTACCGCCGTCTGGTGCAGAAGTACTACCCGGCCGTATTCGACTACTTCCCGGATTTCTTCCGACCGGACACGATCTAGCCACCAGGGCAGATGAAGAACGCCAGATTCCGCAGCGGCAGCATAGCCATAGGTGTCGCCGGGGCCGCACTCGGCATTTACCTGGCGACACTGATCGCCTTTGGCTATGTCGGCCAGCAACGCCTGCGCTCGTCGCTGTTCGAACAGGAGCAGCTCAGTATCGAGAAGCAGGCCACCGCGGTGGCGTATTTTCTGGCCAATCAGCGGGAGACCCTGGCCGAACTCAGCGAGAGTCGCCAGATCAGTACCTATCTGGCCAATCGCGACCTCGGCATGTCGATGCGCTACGGCCTGCGTGCCAGTCTCATGGCGGTCGCACGCGACATCAAGCGCCTGATGGAACGCAAGCGCGTGCACGGGCGGCAGGTCTTCAGCAGCGTCGCATTCATCGAACCCGACGGTCAGGTACTGCTCGAGATCGACAACGGCGAAGCGTTTGAGCCTCGGCAACCAGACGCCAGCCAAGCACCCGTCGAACCGGCCGCGCTGCAGGTCAGGCGTGGCGCCAACGGCAGCATACTGACAACGACCGCAACGATTAGCTATAAAGGCAAGACGGCCGGCTTCCTCGCCGCGGATTTCGATGCGAGCAGCATCCTCGGGCCCTTTCTCGCTGACCGCGCCGGCGCCTCGCAGCATCGGCGCACGGCACTGGTTGGCCCAAGCGACATGGTGATCGTGGCCAGCGACGAGGACGACTGGGCGCACTGGCGCCAGCGCGCGGCGAACAGCGACGAGATGCCGATCGTTGTCCCGGTCGCCGGCACCAACCTCAGCATCGTGTCGTTTCCGGACATGAACGGGATATGGGGATTTCTCAATTCGCCGCTGTTCCTGGCGGCGCTGGCATTTTTCTCGGTGCCACTGCTCGGCGGCGTGATCTACCTGCTGCGCCTGAACAGTCACAACCTGGTGCTGCAGACCCGTACCCAGGTGGCCACGCAGCAGCGCATGTTGTTGAAGCAACAGAATGCACGTCTGCAACGTGAAATCGACAAGCGCGTCAAATCCGAGGAGCAGCTTGCCCACCAGGCCAACTTCGATCAGTTGACCGGGCTGCCCAATCGCAACCTCGCGTTGGATAGACTGGCCCAGGCGATCAAGTGGGCAAAGCGTGAAAACGGCAGCGTGCTGGTGCTGTTCCTCGATCTGGACCGCTTCAAGCTGGTCAACGATTCGCTCGGCCATGCGGCTGGCGACGAACTGCTCCGCGAGGCTGCCCAGCGCCTGCAATCGCGGGTCCGCGAGAGCGACACGGTATCGCGCCTGGGTGGCGATGAGTTCCTGATCATCTGCCCCGAAGAACAGCAGCAGGCCAACTGGGAACAGATCGCCCAGCAGCTCATCCGGGTGCTGGCGCAGCCGTTCTATATCGGTGACCACGAATTCTTCGTCGGCGCCAGCATCGGTGTCGCGGCCTATCCGGTCGGCGGCGTTGAACCACACAAGCTGTTGAAAAACGCCGACATTGCGATGTACGCGGCCAAGGAGCAGGGCAGGAACCGGTTCTGCTATTACGACCCCTCGATGGATGCCAGCGCGGTCGAGGCAATGCGCCTGGAGAACAACCTACGGCATGCCATGGAGCGCAACGAGCTCAGCCTGGTCTACCAGCCGATTGTCGACCTGAGCTCGAGCCAGACGGTTGCGGTCGAGGCCCTGCTGCGCTGGCACAGCGCCGAGCTGGGCAACGTCCCACCGGACAAGTTCATCCCGGTCGCCGAAGAGACCGGACTGATCCACGAGATCGGCGAATGGGTCCTGGTCGAGGCGTGCCGCACGATCAGCGCCATGCAACCCGGGCCCGCGTTTCGTGTCGCGATCAATCTCTCGTCCAAGCAGTTCAGCCGCCCGGCGCGGCTGCTCGACTGCACGCTATACGCCTTGCAGTCATCCGGGCTGATGCCGAGCCAGCTCGAACTCGAGATCACGGAATCGATCCTGATCGACGATCGACCGGAGATCTTCAGCCTGATCAATCAGCTCGACCGCATCGGTGTACGCCTTTCGATCGACGACTTCGGCACCGGCTATTCGGCCCTGAACTACCTGCAGCGCTTCCCGTTCGATGTACTCAAGATCGACCGCACCTTCACCAGCCAGGTGCCCGACAACGAGGCCAGTGCCTCGCTGATCCGCGCGATCATTGCAATGGCCCACGCCCTCGGCCTGGAGGTGATAGCCGAGGGGATCGAGAGCCGGGAACAGGCAGGCTTCCTGCTGGTCCAGCACTGCGAGCTGGGCCAGGGCTACCTGTACAGCAGGCCGATCACTGCCGAGCAGTTGCGCGCTCACCTGGCAGGCGAAGAGGTCATGTCCGCCTGAGGTTCGTGGCCACTTGGCCATGGCGCAAGAAACATGCTGAGATAGCCCGGCATTACCTCGAAGGAAGCCACTGCCCAATGCCTCGTGACAGCCTTGACGATCTGAACGGCAAACTGCTCGCCTTTGCACGCGACCGCGACTGGGAGCAGTTCCACTCGCCAAAGAACTTAAGCATGGCCCTGGCCGGCGAGGCCGGCGAACTGCTGGAGCATTTTCAATGGCTCAGCGAACAACAGAGCGCTGCACTGTCGGCCGAAAAAAAGGATCAGGTCGCGCTCGAAATGGCCGATATCCTGATCTACCTGATACGCCTCGCCGAGCGCCTGGATGTCGACCTGATCGATGTGGCCTACCGCAAGATCGCGGTAAACCAGGCCCGTTATCCAGCCGACCGGGTGCGTGGCGACGCACGCCGTGCCGAGGAATACGATTAGCGCGCGCAGCGCACCGGGCGGGGTTGGACCGATGCGGCAGCGGATCTCCGTGGAGGTGAAAGCGATGCGAATCATACGCCCCGCCGTGCCCCGGCCTGCGGCCCGGCTTTGTCAGTCCCGCGTCCAGGCAGACATGCGGCGATCAAGAAAAGGGCCTGGCGGGCGCTGATGTCTTACCAGGCCACGCTGGCATACAGGGCCGACCTTCAGGGACTGCGTGCTGTTGCAGTCACGCTGGTGGTGCTGTCGCATGCCGGTCTGCCAGGCCTGCCGGGCGGCTTCGTTGGTGTCGACATATTCTTCGTCCTGTCCGGCTACCTGATCACCGGGCTGCTGGTGCGCGAATACCAGGTCAGCGGGCACATCGATCTGCTGGCCTTCGTCGCGCGGCGACTGAGGCGTCTGCTGCCCGCGCTGCTCAGTATGCTGACCCTGGTGATGCTGCTCGGTAGCGTGCTGTTGTCGGGCCACGAGTTCAGCGAACAGACCGCATCCGTGGCCTACGCGGCGAGCTGGACCAGCAACCTGTTCTTCACCTTTACGACCTTCGACTATTTCGCCGACCTGCACCTGCGCGACCTGTTCCTGCACACTTGGTCCCTGGGCGTCGAGGAACAGTACTACCTGCTGTGGCCGGCCCTGTCCCTGCTGGTGCTTGCGCTGGCCAGGCGCCACCTCGTGCGCTGGGACAGTCGGCACGTGCTCCTGGCCGGCATCGCCATGCTGTTTGCCGGCAGCCTGGCCCTGTCGCTTTACTGGTCCTTCAGCAGGCCGCTGTGGGCGTTCTATCTGATGCCGTCGCGTGTGTGGCAGTTTGCACTGGGGGCCGCGGTGTTCGTCTGGTTCGAGGCCCGGACCAAACACCGCGTACCGGCCATGCGGCGCAGCGGCACGCTACGCTGGCATGCCCTTGCGCTGACCGGCCTGGGTCTGATCGTCGGCAGTGCGATCGGGCTGAACCCGCACCTGGTGTACCCGGGGGCCTGGGCCCTGCTGCCCTCGGCCGGAACAGCGATGCTGATCGCTGCCGGCGAACGACGCACGACGCATGGCATACCGGCCATGCTGTCCCGCCCGACCCTGGTGTGGATCGGTGACCACTCGTACTCCTGGTATCTGTGGCATTGGCCGCTGCTCATGCTCGGATTCGCCTGGGGACTGGAAGGCAATCCGAGCGCGACCGCAGCCCTGGTATTGCTGTCATTACTGGTCGCGATGGTGAGTTATCGACGCATTGAGCTGCCCATCTGGAAAGGCCGACTGAGCGACGCCACGGCGCTGCGCAGCATAGGGATCTCGGGGCTCGGCATTGCACTCGCCGCCGTCGCGCTCGGACATATGAACGTCGCGTTACGCGACAGCGAGGCCCTTGGAGCGCAGCTGGCCCGATCGGCGCGCCAGGACATGCCGGACATTTACCGCATGCATTGTGACACCTGGTACAAGAGTGCCAGCGTGCAGCCCTGCGTCATTGGCGCCGCTGATGCCAAACATACCGCCGTGCTGCTCGGCGACAGTATCGGCGCACAGTGGTATTCACTGCTGCCGGCGTTGTTCGACATGGAGCAATGGCGCCTGGTGGTACTGACCAAATCGGCCTGTGCGATGGTCGACCAGGACTACCAATACGCAGCCGCCGGCGGAACCTACACGGTGTGTACGCAGTGGCGCAACCAGGCCCTCGATGAAGTGGCGAGGATGGCGCCGGATGTCGTATTCGTCGGTAGCACCTCGAGCTATGCGTTCTCCGAGGCACAGTGGCACGCCGGGATGCAGCGGGTTCTGAGGCGCCTTACCGCGGCGGCGGGTCAGACGTTCGTGATACCGGGCACGCCGATATTGTCGTTCGATGGACCGGCATGCCTGGAGCGATGGCTGACGCGGCATGCGGACCGTGGCGACCCGCCACACTCAGCATGCCGCGAACCCCTGGCGGGGAAGCAGGCATTGCGCGTGGCCGGCTATCTGCGGCAGGTCGTGGCGCTGTTCGAGAATGCCACGTTCCTCGACCTGAACGACCTGGTGTGCCCGGATGGCTATTGTGCGGCGCGCAACGCACAAGGCCAGGTGGTCTATCGTGACCGGAAACACCTGACTGACTCGTTCGTACGCGCCCAAGTGCCGTTGGTAAGGAACCGATTGCGCCAGACCGGTCGCAGCGTACTCCTGGCCGATCGGCGCTGAGGGGCGCCAGGGTCGACTTTGCAGCACGGCGCTGCGATCAGTCGCGGCGCCCCCCGTCGAGACACAGTGTGGCGCGCCGCGACAGACGCCACAGGCGGCGCCAGAACCCTGCGCGGCGCGGTTGGTCGGCCGCCGCAAGACTGCCGACGGCGCCCAGTTGTCCGCCGACCAGCAGCGCCTCGGGGACGCGGCCACGGATGGAATGCGCGACGCACCCGGCCAGGCCGGGTTCCGCGGCGACGCTGACCCACAGCACATTCAGCCTGTAGTTGATGTCGGCAAACGCCACCTGCT
>Ga0316576_10000629_pt1 | contig 17025 bp, 18 predicted proteins | sample S0NA_FD_203075 | JGI IMG/M metagenome (GOLD analysis project Ga0316576, IMG submission 203075) | Rhizosphere microbial communities from salt marsh grasses in Alabama, United States - S0-2_050615r3r5 | ecosystem: Host-associated > Plants > Roots > Rhizosphere | place: USA: Alabama | collected... | reverse complement strand
CAAATCCGCGAGTGTTTCGTCCGGGCTCGGCAGCGCCCGGTGCAGCTTGTGCGGCAGCCCGGCCGCTTCGGACAGAATGAATACGACCGTGAGCAGGATCAGCAGCGCGTTGGTCAGTACCCCGCCCAGGCCCCGGATCAGGTTGCCGGCGATGCCGAGCACCCGCGACGGGTCCACCAATGAATCCAACGTCTGGCGGGAGATGTGCAGGCCATGGACATCGAGCCAGGTCACCAGGTCCGCCGAGACGCCGCTCAGGCGCTCCTGGTACTCGGGCAGGGTGGTGTTGAACTGGTTGAGCGAGCCGGTGAACAGGGCGATGACGCCGCCGCCGATCCCCAGCAGCAAAGCGACGACGATGAGCATTGCGGCCCAGTTCGGCAGGCCGATCCGGCGCAGCAGGTGCAGTGCCGGTGCCGCCAGCACGGCGATGAACACGGCCAGCAGGAAAGGGGTGACGAGCGAGGCCGCCGCCTTCAGGCCGGCGATGACAATGACGAAGGCCGCCGCGAGCAGCAGCACCTTGGCCGCCGGCGTGAACGCCGGAACCCTGCGGCCGGCGGCCACGGCTAGTCCTCGAAGGCTGGTAGGCCCGAGTGCAGCCACCAGGTCTTCTGCGCCTCGTCGTAGCGCCACTGCTGGCGGTCGCCGATGCTCTTGAGCACCTGCTCATCGTTCAGCACGTAGTCGATCTGCACCACCTGCACCGCGGTCTTCTCCGCACCGATCACCGGCGGCTGCACCACCTCATAGCCCGTGACGCGGACATTGGCGAGCTTGTCCAGGTCCACGTTCTGGCGCTCGTCCGGATGCAGGAAGCCTGCGGCGGCCGGGTAATAGCCCCAGCGGATCGCCTGCCGGTAGCCACTGGTCGCGACCTCCAGGAGTTCTGCCATCTTGTCCTCCTTCACGTTGCCGCAGCCGGCGGCCGACAGGATCAGCAGCAGGGTCAGCGCAGGGGCGAGCAGGATCGGGACAGGGGCCGTTCGCATGACATCCAGGGCCGGGCAGTGGACCAGTCATGATGATACGTCAGGCATTCCGGGCGCTGCCATGCGCCTGGGCGCCGCTGCCGCGGCTGCGGGCGCTGCGGTATCATGAGCGGCGTTTTGCCATCCTGGAACCGACAGTCTGCATCGATGCCGAGCCCGCCGACGGACTCCCGACCCCATCTTCCAAATCCCCACGATGCGACGCCCGGAAACGCAAGCGGCGCACCGCGGGAGCCCCTGGTCGAGTTGCGCCTCGGCGACACCGAGCTGACGCTCCTCGGCACCGCCCATGTGTCGCGGGCCAGCGCCGAGAAGGTCGCCGAGCTTCTGGGCGACGAGGGCGGCAGCTTCGACGCCGTCGCCGTCGAGCTGTGCCAGAGTCGCTTCGACGCCATCATGAAACCGGATTCCCTTGCGCGGCTCGACCTGTTCGCCGCCATTCGCCAGAAGCGTGTCTACATGGTCGCGGCGAGCCTGGCCCTTTCCGCCTACCAGCAGCGCCTCGCCGATCAGTTCGGCATCGAGCCCGGTGCCGAGCAGCGTGCCGCGATCCGCATCGCGCAGGCGCACGGCCTGCCGCTGCTGCTGATCGATCGCGAGGTGGGCACGACGCTGCGCCGCGCGGCGCGCAACCTGGGCTGGTGGCGGCGCCTGAACCTGTTCGCCGGGCTGCTGGCCGGCATGCTGTCACGGGAGCAGATCACCGAGGACGAGGTGGAGCGTCTGAAGCAGGGCGACGTGCTGGAGACCACCTTTGCCGAATTCGCCGAGGACCGCCGCGAGTTGTACGAGCCGCTGATCGCCGAGCGTGACCGCTACATGGCCGCCCGGCTCCGCCAGGAGACCGCCGGCAGCGCTCCGCGCCGCGTCCTCGCCGTCGTCGGCGCCGGGCACCTGAAGGGTCTGGCCGAGGCCCTGGCACGCCCCGACGCGCCGGCCCCCGCCGACGAGATCGCCGCGCTCGACCAGGTGCCCCCGCCGAGCCGCTTCTGGCGCGCGTTCCCATGGCTCGTCGTCGCCGTGATCCTCGCCGTGTTCGCCTACGGCTTCACGCGCAGCCCGGAGATGGGCTGGAACCTGGTCCTGGACTGGGTGCTGATCAACGGCACCCTGTCGGCTCTCGGCACCGCACTGGCCGGGGCCCACCCGCTGACGGTGCTCGGCGCCTTTTGCGCGGCGCCGCTCACCTCGCTGAATCCCACGATCGGGGCCGGCATGGTCGCCGGCGCCATCGAGCTGACGCTGCGCCGGCCCAGCGTTGGCGACTTCGGCAGCCTCCGCGACGATATCACGACCGTGCGCGGCTGGTGGCGCAATCGGGTCTCGCGGATACTGCTGGTGTTCATCTTCAGCACCCTCGGCTCCGCCATCGGCACCTACCTGGCCGGCTTCCGCATCGTCGGGCGGCTGGTGGCCTGAGCCTCGTGGAAGATGCCTCCGGCGGCGACGCGCCGCATGAGCGTGGGCGCTGCCTCGGGCCGCGACCCGGCGCAGCGCTCCGGCACGGCGCATGAGCCGATCGGGGCCGGCTCGCACGGGCCGGTGGAGCGGGGCCCTCCGCCCGAGTCTCCTATGCGGCGCGCCCCTGTGCGGACAGCGTGCGACGGATCACCCCGATCGCCTCGTCCAGGTGCTGGAAGGCATGGTCGCCGCCGTCGTAGATCCAGAGGCGACCGCAGTCCTGGTACAAGCGCTCGGCGACCCGGTAGTCGATGACTTCGTCGCAGCGGTCAAGGAACAGTGTCGTCGGCACGCCGTCGTCGTCGCCCTCGCAGGGCGCGGCGATGCCAAAGGCGCGGGTGTGCGCGATGCCCTCCGCGGTCAGCGTATAGGTCTCGCCGCGGGCCGTAGTCATGGTTTCGCCGGCATAGTCCGGCAGCAGGTCCCAGGGCGTCAGTGCCGGGTTGATCATGAACAGGTGCGACACCGGAAAGCGGCGGGCCAGGTACTGGCCATAGAAACCGCCCATGGAACTGCCGACCACGGCCGGCGCCGCGCCGGCCTCGGTCAGCTCCCGGAACAGGCCGGTCAGTACGGCGATGGCCGCATCGGCCTGGTGGGCCGGATAGTCCGGCGCCAGCACCGGCAGCGGCGCCAGGGCCTCGCGCAGCACCTGCGCTTTGTGCGACTGCGATGAGCTGTTCAGACCGTGGAGATAGACCAGCATGGTCGGTTCTCAGTGGCGGGTCTCGTCATCGTCGCGCGGTCCGTCGGCACCGTCCGGCCAGGGCGTGTCGCCGCCGTCGGCGATGCGGTGGCGCTCATCGAACCACTCCCCCAGGTCGATCAGCCGGCAGCGCTCACTGCAAAAGGGCCGGAAGCGCGACGCCGGCTCCCAGCGCACGGGCTTGCCGCAGGTGGGGCAGTAAACGGTCTTGGGCATCGTTCGAGTGGGGAGTGCGGAGTACGGAATACGATGTTGGGCGTCACCGAAAAACCCATCGGTAAACTCGTTATCGATAGCGATATCGGTATCGGCCTCGCTTACCCAGGTCCCACGCACCCATCATTCCCTAGAAAACACAGCAAGTCAGCGAGAAGGGGACGTCTTCCCGGCTCTGGGTCGGACGGCCGCCATCGGCGGCGCTCATGAAGCGGATACTGAAGCGGTTCTTGTGGCCGCTGATCTCGGGATACAACGGCAGCTCCGGCGACAGGCCCACGCGCACCAGCTGGGCCGGCGCATGAGAGCTCAGGGCCTCCTGGAAGAAGCCTGCCTCGGCGACCACCTGCCGCGGTGCGGCGCTGCCGCGGGCCAGCGACAGCGCCAGGCGGATGGCGCTGTTGACCGGCTCCATGTCCGCCATCCAGTGTTGCAACCGCGCGGTGCGGCGCTCCGGCGGCTGGGTGAGCAGGTGATGGTAGAGCGGCAGGTCGAAGCTGCACGCGCCGCCGGGAATGCTGCTGCGTTGTGCGATCGACTTGAGGAATTCGTCCTCGCGCGCCTCTGCACCGATCGGGCCGGGAATCCCGTGGATGCCGGAAGCGGCCTGCTCCAGCTGACCGATGACCTGGTTCAGCGCACGCGGGTCCACGCCCGGCTGGTTGCGGATCCGCGCCAACGTGGACAGGTTGCGGTCGATCTCCTTCAGGATCTCGGTCTTGATGTCTGCCCGGGCCGTAATGGTGACCACGTCCAGCAGACCCTCGATGGCGGCCCGGGTGCTCCAGGGATCGGCCTGGGGAATGAAGTGCTCGACCTTCTCGAACAGGTGCTCCAGCCGCAGGAAGGTGCGGATGCGCTCGTTGAGCGGGTGCTCGAAGACCAATTGATTCGACACGGTGATGGGTCCTCCGGCATCGGCGGCCGGGCGATGGCAGCGGCTGCCGCGAGCGGGCCGCGCGCATGCAGGTGGGGCGTGACCAGCGGCATGGCGTGCGCCGCTGCGGCCGCCGGCGCCGCGGAATCGGCGCCGCCCGGCCACATGATTCTGCGGGATTCGCTCGGGCTGGTAAAGGAAGCGCCGTGCGCGGGCAGCTTGTGGGCCGATGGCCGCAGCGGGCTCGGACTGCGGTATCGGTGGCGCCGATGCTAAACTGGCGGGCCATCCCAGCGGCGTGCCGAGGGTCGGCATGCGGCGTCCAGAATCCGGAATTCACCATCCGCCCGTGGCGCGCGGGCGAGCGAGACTTACACGAGAGGGGCTTCATGGCCGGTCACAGCAAATGGGCCAATATCAAACATCGCAAGGCGGCGCAGGACAAGAAGCGCGGCAAGATCTGGACCAAGCTGATCCGCGAGGTCACGGTGGCGGCCCGGGAGGGCGGCGGCGACCCCGGCACCAATCCGCGCCTGCGTCTCGCGATGGACAAGGCCTTCGGCGCCAACATGCCGAGAGACACCGTGGACCGCGCCATCAAGCGGGGAGCCGGCGCCGACGAAGGCGACAACTACGAGGAGATCCGCTACGAGGGCTATGGCCCCGGCGGCGTCGCCATCATGGTCGACTGCATGACCGACAACCGCAACCGCACCGCCTCCGAGGTGCGCCATGCCTTCAGCAAGCACGGCGGTAATCTCGGCACCGACGGCTCCGTGGCCTACCTGTTCACGAAGCAGGGCATCATCAGCTTCCAGCCCGGCACCGACGAGGACGCGGTCATGGAGGCGGCCCTCGAGGCCGGCGCCGAGGACGTCGTCGTCAACGACGACGGCTCGCTGGACGTGATCACGACCCCGGAGGAATTCGGCGCCGTGCGTGACGGCCTCGCCGAAGCCGGCTTCGACACCAGCGTCTCCGAGGTCACCTACAACGCCTCAACCCAGGCCGAGCTGGACCTGGAGACGGCGCAGAAGCTGCAGAAGCTCGTGGACGCCCTGGAAGACCTCGACGACGTGCAGGACGTCTACAACAACGCCGACATTTCCGACGAGATCATGGAGCAACTCGACGGATGAAAATGAGTAAGGAGTTCGCAGTACGGAGTCCGTCGGGCCGCGGCCAGCACGGCTCACGCCGGGGGCGTCCTGCTCGGGCTGTCGGCGTCCTCGACCGCGCCGCAGATGCGCGGCGATGGGAGTCTCCAGGGCGGGGCGCGAGAATGCCGTGCCCCGGGCTTCGAACTTCGTACTTCGTATTATTCTCTCGCGTCGAATAGGCACGTCCCATCCACCAGCCGCGATGCCGTCCGCTCTCCGCCACCGCATCCTGGGAATCGACCCCGGCTCCCGCAACACGGGCTGGGCCGTCATCGACACCGACGGCCAGCGCAGCGTGCGCTGCGCCAGCGGCTGCATCCGCGTCGGCCAACATCCCTGGCCGGACCGCCTCGGACTAATCTTCGACCGCGTCGCCGCCGTGGTCGCTGAGCATCAGCCCCACGAGATGGCCGTCGAGCAGCTCATCTTCGCCCGCGATCCCACCGCGGCGCTGAAGATTGGCCAGGCCCGCGGCGCCGTGCTGTGCGCCGGACTGAAGGCCGGCATTACCGTGCACGAGTACAGCCCCAAGTCCGTCAAGCTCGCCGTGGTTGGCAGCGGCGGTGCCGAGAAGAGCCAGGTCCAGCATATGGTGTGCATCCTGCTGGCACTGCCCGAGCCCCCCGGCGAGGACGAGGCCGACGCGCTGGCCATCGCCCTCTGTCATGCCCATTCCATGGGCATCCCCCAGCGCAAGCGCGCCGCCGCCAGCTGGCGGGACTTTCGGCCCTGAACCCTGCCGCACGCGACCCCCAGGGGCTCGACCGGCCTCGCCGCGCTGGATTGCGGCCCGGCATGCCCCATGCTAGCGTGCGGACTGCCTTAGAGACCGCGGGCGGACGCTGCCTTCGCCCTGCGGGAGACAGCTTCGGATCACCGACCCATGAGCAACGTCGCGCCCGAACCGCTGCCGGACGGCCTGGAGCCGGCCTGGGACATTGCCCGGCTGTTCCCGCCGCAGGGCGGCTGGAGCGAAGAGGAGTATCTGCGCCTGCCGGGCAATCATCTGAGCGAATTCGATCAAGGTGGACGTGGCGGCACTGTTCGACGGCGCCGCTTGAGCGTGCCCGCGCGCGGCGCGCAAGGACCGGCCAGGCTCACGGGCGCTATTTTGCCGGGGTATCGACGACGACCATGATCGGACAATTGCGCGGCCGGATCCTCGCCAAGCACCCGCCGCAGGTGCTGATCGACGTGGGCGGCGTCGGCTACGAGGTCGAGGCCCCCATGAGCACCTTCTACGACCTGCCCGGCATCGGCGAGCCGGTGACGCTGATCACGCACCTGGTGGTGCGCGAGGACGCCCATGTCCTCTACGGCTTCCTGCGCGAGCGGGATCGCGCCCTGTTCCGCAGCCTGCTCAAGGTCACCGGTGTCGGCGCCAAGCTGGCGCTGGCCATTCTCTCCGGCATGGATGCCCAGCGCTTCGCCCTCTGTATCGAGCACGAGGACATCACCGCGCTGAGCCGGCTTCCCGGCATTGGCCGCAAGACCGCGCAACGCCTGGTCATGGAGATGAAGGATCGCATCGCCGAGCTCGGTGGCGGCCCGCTGGCCGCGGCCGCGGCCGGCACGGCGGCAGCGCCAGCCGGTGAGGACAACGCCCTGGCCGATGCCGTCAGCGCCCTGATCGCGCTGGGCTACAGGCCCACCGACGCCAACCGCATGGCCCGCGCCGCCGACGACGGCGCCAAGACCAGCGAGGAGCTCATTCGCGCGGCACTGAAGGCGGTCTCCGCGGGCTGACTAAAGCGGGGCGCATGTGTCCGCGAATGAGGCCAAGAAAGCCCAGCAAGCCGGAAATCGCCGCGAATGGCCGCCGATTTTCGCACATGGCGCAGGTGCTTGGGCGGGCTCGGGCGGTTTTGAATCGGGCACCTGTCCGGTGATCGAGGCTGGATGATTCTCTGTCAACACTGACCCGGCATCCACGTCCGATGCGGGGTCCTGGCTCAAAGGTCGCGAAATGCCCAGTGCGCCCCTGACCGTCGCGCTCACCGCGGTGACGCTGATCGCGTTTGCAGCCAACGCGTTGCTGGCGCGCCTGGCGCTGGAAGGCCCCGCCATCGATCCGGCCAGCTACACGACCCTGCGACTGGCGTCCGGGGCGCTGGTCCTGTGGCTCATCGTGACGCTGTCGAAACGCCCGCGGGCACCCGCGCCGGTCAGCGAGTCGGTCCGGCGCGGGCGCTGGCTGTCGGCGTCGATGCTGTTCCTCTATGCCATCACCTTCTCGGTGGCCTATCTGACCGTCGAGGCCGGCACCGGTGCGCTGATCCTGTTCGGTGCCGTGCAGGTCACCATGATCGGCGCCGGCATCCTCGCCGGGCACCGGCCCAATGTACTGGAGTGGACCGGGCTCGTGGTCGCCTTCGTGGGGCTCGTCTACCTGGTCTCGCCGGGTCTGACGGCGCCCGATCCCGTCGGCGCCGGGCTGATGGCCGTCGCCGGCCTGGCCTGGGGGGTCTACTCGCTGCGCGGGCGCGGCTCCAGCGACCCGGTCGGCGACACCGCGGCCAACTTCATCCGGGCCGTTCCGTTCGCGGTCGCCGCCAGCCTGATCGCCGTCGCCTGGCTCGACATCACCGCCCGCGGCGTCTGGCTCGCACTCGCCTCCGGCGTTGTCGCGTCAGGCCTCGGCTACGTGATCTGGTACGCGGCGCTGCGGGGCCTGACCGCCACCCGCGCCGCCATCGTCCAGCTCGCGGTGCCCGTTATCGCCGCCGCCGGCGGCGTGCTGCTGCTCGCCGAGCCGCTCACCTGGCGCCTCACGCTCGCCAGCGTCATCGTCCTCGGCGGCGTCGCGCTGGCCATCGTCGGCAAAGGCCGCGCCCGTGCCTGATCACCCGTTGGTACGCTCGCCGTCTCCGCCAGCGTAAAGAGGGCCCCCGCATGGAGCCTTTGCAGATGATTGTGGATGATGTCCACGGTTTCTCGGTCGCCTCCGATGTTCATCGTCGTGAGGGAGGTATCGGATGCCGGCCGCATCCGGCCGGGTCAGCCGTCGTTGCTCTGGCCGGCGGCCTTGCGCAGCAGTTCCAGGCCGCGCTCTTCGCGGGCGGCCCCGCGCGCGGCGCGCAGCCGAAAGCGCGTGTCGGCGTCGGCCTCGGCGAGTAGGATGCTGGACATCTCGTCGATGAGGTGGGCAACGTCGGTGCCCCGGTCGCGGGCGAGAGCCTGCAAGCGCTCCAGTTTCTCGTCGGGCAGATCGATGGTCAGGCTGGTCATGGCTGTAGTTCGCGAAGGAAGTACTCCGGTGTCAAGGCCCGTAGCTGCGGGAACGACAGCTAGCGGACGATGACGCGCCCGTCGGTCAGCCCGACTTCCGGAATTGCTGCTGCGTCCAGCCGGCCCGGATCAGGGCCGGGACGATGAATTTGGTGCAGATATCGCGTTCGCGGAGCTCGCGGATGTCCATCGTCGGCTTCGCCCTGTCTTCGACTTCTCCCGTCCCCTCGGCGCCTGACTATTGTCGATCGCCGGCCTGCTGAGCATGGATGAAGCCGGCGATGCGCTCGGCGACCGGTGTTCGATGCAGGGCGAGGGCGTGTTGCGCTGCCGTGGATGCCGCTCGCTTTTCGCCGGCGGCGAGGTACGCGACGGCGCTGCGCAGCTCCCGCTCCGCGGCGCGCTCCACGGCCAGAAGCAGGCTCAAGTCCATACCGCAGCGTCGGCAGGTCGGACCGCCGTCGCAGCGGGCGCGGCAGTTGGGGCAACGCTCCATCGGGGTCAGGATTCCAGGTAGTAGACGAGGTCGGAGAGCTCGGCGAGGGCGCGCTCCAGGGCGGGGATATCGTTGCTGGCCAGTGCGTCCCGGACGGCCTCGGTGAGGTCCACGAGGTCGTCCTTGTCCTCGGCGTTGGCCGTGCCCATCAGCCGCTCGGCCTTCTCGATCATGGCGCGGGCCTGGACGATCTCGCGGCGCTCTGTGGTCTGCTGGTCCGCGGTGCCCGGGGCGGCCGCGGACTCGTCGGGCATGCGCTCGGCCTCGCCGTCGATGAGCGCGGACAGGCGGCGGCGAGCGGCGTCGAGCTCCTGCTCCTCGAAGCGGGCAGTGGCGTTGTCGATGGTGATGGCCTTCTCCAGGCCGGTGCGTTTCTCGCGGGCGGTGACGTTGAGGATGCCGTTGATGTCCAGCGCGAAGGTCGTGACGATGACGTTGCCGGCGGGCACGTCGCTCAAGCCTTCGACGCGAAAGGCGCCGATCTCGGTGTTGTTCAGCGCGTCGGGGTCCTCGCCCTGGTAGACGCGCACGTCGATCTTGGTCTGGCCGTCGTGCAGGGTCTCGAAGGCCTCGCTCTTGGTTGTCGGCAGCGGCGTGTTCTTGCGGATGATCGGCACGAACACGTATGGATAGGGGGCGCCGTTGAGCTCGGCCATCGCGCTGGTCCCGAAGGTGTAGGGGGTGATGTCCACCAGCACCGAGGCGACTTGCTCGCCGGCGATGACGGCGGCCTGGATCGCGGCACCGGCGGCGACGCACAGATCCGGGTCCACCTCGGCGCGGGGCTGCATGCCGAGGATCTCTTCCAGCCGTTGCTGGATCAGCGGCGTGCGGGTGGCGCCGCCGACGAGCAGGACCTCGTCGAGGTCGGCGACGGCGAGCCCGGCGCCGTTGAGGGCGATGTGCACGGCCTCCAGGGTCTCGTCGATGTAGCCGTCGATCATCGTCTCGTACTCGCCCCGGTCGATCTCCAGCGACAGGTTCAGTGGCCGGCCGCCGTGCTCCAGCAGGTATTCCTCGTCGATGCGGGCGAAGGGGGCGTCGCTGAGCGTGATCTTGGCCGCCTCGCAGGCGCGCTCGATGCGGGCCAGCGCGGCACGATTGCCGGCGGCATCGACGCCGTGGGTCTCCTTGAGGTGATTCAGCACGTGGTCCACGAGCCGGGCGTCGAAGTCGTCGCCGCCGAGCTGGTTGTTGCCGTGGCTGGCGAGGACCTCGGTGATGTCGCCGCTCATGCGTACGACGGAGACGTCGAAGGTGCCGCCGCCCAGATCGTAGACCAGGATCGTGCGCGAGCCCTCGTGTTCGGCCTCGTAGGCCAGCGCGGCGGCGGTGGGCTCGTTGATGATGCGCACCACGTCGAGGCCCGCCAGCCCGCCGGCGTCGCGCGTGGCCTGGCGTTGGGCGTCGGAGAAGTAGGCCGGTACGGTGATGACGGCCTTCTCCACCGGATGGCCCAGGTCCTGCTCGGCGGCGCGTTTGAGTTTCTTCAGGATCAGCGCCGAGATCTCCTGTGGGCGGTACGACTGATCGCCCATGTGAAGCTGCACGTCCTCGCCCATGCGGCGCTTGACCGAACGGATGGTGCGCTCCGGATACAGCGTATATTGGTTGCGGGCAGTCTGGCCCACCAGCAGCGCGCCGTCGTCGGCGAGACCCACCACGGACGGCAGCAGATTGGCGCCGTCCACGTCGAGGATGCGCGGGCGGCCGTCCCGTACCACGGCCACTTCCGAGTTGGTGGTGCCGAGGTCGATGCCGATGATGATGTCGCTCACGTCTGGGAATCCTGGGGCTTGGGTTGATCGGTGCGGTTGACGATGACCTCGGCGGCGCGCAGCAGCCGGTCGTGCAGCAGCCAGCCGGGGCGCAGCTCGGCGACCACTTCGCCGCTCGGGCGGCCGGGGTCGCGGGCGAGCTCCGCGGCGTGCATGGTCCGCGGGTCGAAGGGCCGGCCGACGGCGGCCAGCGGGCGCAGGCCGCGGCGGGCCAGAGTCTCGTCGAGCCGGCGCAGGTTCATCGCCATGCCCTCCGCCAGGGAGCCGACGAGCCTCGTGCCGCGGCTGCGGCGAGCGAGCCAGCCGGGGCGGAAGCCGGCGGCTTGGTCATGGCCCGCCTGGATGCGGTCGCGCAGCTCCAGCAGGTCCAGCAACAGCGCCTTCCAGCCCTCACGGTCGGCGGCGCGCGTCTGCTCGCAGCGGCGCTCCTGCTCCTCGCCGAGGCGGGCGTTGGTCTCGCGCAGCGTATCGAAGAGGCCGCGGAACTCGTCCAGCGCGCCCTTCACCTGCCGCGATTCCCGCTTCACCTCGTTCTTCAGTGCCGCAAGCTCAGCGAGCAGAGAAAACAGGTCCGGCGCTTCCCCTCCATCGGTATCGGTATCGGCCTCGGAAACCGCATCCAAATACGTCCGAAACTCCCCGACCATCGCCTCCTTCGTCGCCTCGTCCATCATCAGTCCCCGCGCAGCAGCGCTTCGAGCACATCCCGCCCCGGCCGCGCCGGCGACCCCACCGGCGCGGCCTTCTCCAGCACGTCCCCCGAGTCGGGTGGCGTGGTGTCGAACAGCTCGTGGGCGAGCCGGTCGCGGTGGGTGCGCAATTGCTCATAGGCGGCGCGAATAGCGGCGAATCGCTCCGCGTCGCGCTCCGGAGGGCAGCGCCGGATGCCCTCGTGATAAGCACGCTCGACGGCGTCGTCATCAGCCTCTGGGTCGAGGCCGAGAATCAGGTAGGGGTCGCGCATCAGAACAGGTCCAGCTGGCTGGGGAAGTCGTCTTCGTCGTCGTCCTCCGGCCCGCCCTTGGCCCGCCCGCGCCTGGGCGCGGGCGGGGGGAGCAGGTCGGCGAAGGGATCGCTGCCGCTACCGGCCTGCTCCAGGAAGGCGATCAGCTCCTCTGTCGCGAGTCGGCGGCCAAGCCGGCGTTCCAGGTCCTTCATGTTGCGGACGACCTCGGCCGGGGCGCCCAGGTCCTTGAAGGCCCTCGCCGGGCCCAGGGCGCGAATGAGGTCGATGATCATCTCGCGGGTGGCGTCGAAGTCCTCCTGCTCATTCGCCTCGTCGGAGAAATCGATGGCTTCCGGTGGAATCGGTGGGAACGGAGGCAGGCCGCCGAAGGGGCTGGACCAGGGCAGGATGGCTTGGATGCGTATGGCCGTGCGCATGTCGCCCTGCTCGCGCGCCCGCTCGAGGGCCTTCTCCAGGTTCCACAGGTCCTTCGGCGAGCGGCCGTCGAAGCCGAATGGATACCTGGCCTCGAAGCGGTGCAGCTCGAACACCGGCTCGCCGCGCCAGCGCTTCAGCGCGGCCGTGGCGGCGGCCTCGCGTGCCTGGCCCAGGTCCAGGCGATCCAGCGTATCGCAGGCGGTCTCGAGCTCGGTGCGGGACAGCTCGCGCCAGGGAGACCGGCGCAGGGCCTGACCCAGCGTGTGCAGGGTCCCGTCGCTCAGGTCCTCGTCTCCGTCCAGCGCCGTCCGCAACCGGGCCAGCGCGGCGGCGAGATCGTCGCGACCGGCGGCGGCAGGCTTCTTCAGGCGCAGCCTGCGGGCCAGGTCGTCCTGGGACAGGCCGAGCCCGTCGGCCGCCAGCATCAGCTCCAGGCGCTCGTCGAGGCCGAGGCTTCCGCCCGGCAGGTCGGCGCGCAGGGCCTCGATGTCGTCTTTGTCGCCGTCGATCACCGCCAGCAGTGCGGTGGTCTGCCGCAGCCGCTTGCGCGTAGCCTCGTCCCGTGCCCAGTCCAAGGCCGCCGCCAGCTCTTTTCGCGCGAGGTCGGTGCGGCCCTTGTCCACTTGCTTGTGGGCATGGGCGAGGTGGGCGTCCACCAGTCGCCGCCGCACGCCGGTATTGATGGGGTCCACGGCCAGGATCTGCCGGGCGAGACCGGCCGCCTTTTTGAACGAGCCGGCATCCAGCGCGATGTCCATCGCCGCCTCCAGCACCGGCAGATCGTTGGGCCAGCGCGCTTGCGCCTGCTCCAGCAGCCGGCGGGCGTCCTTGAGCCGGCGGCCGCGCCGGTAGTAGCCGATCAGGCGCAGCCAGGTCGCGCGGTCGTGCGGATCCCAAGTCAGGCTGGCCTCGAGCTGCGCCGCGGCGATGCGGTCGAAGTCGTCAGGGTCGTTGCTCGGCTCAGCGTCACCCAGCATGTTGCCCACGGCGTCGCCGCGGCGCAGCAGCAGCGCGATGCGCAGCGCCGTGTCCGGGTCCTGCTGCTGCCGCCAGCGGGCCTCCAGCAACTGCGCGCAGAGCTGCCAGCGCTCCAGCGCCTGCCAGGGATCGCGGTGCGGCTCCGTGGTCCAGGCCGCGAGCAGCGCCTGCTCGAAGCGATTGGGATGCCCACTGCCGGCCTCGCGCAGCCAGTGCAGGCCGTCGTCGTCTCCCCCGGCGGCCAGGCTCAGGGATTTGCGTCGCACCCAGTCGGCGCCGAGGACCTTCGCATGACGATGAAGCAGGCGCAGCATGTCCCGCGGTGCCGGATCGGGGCCGAGGCGTCTCATGTCCTCCCAGACCGCGATGCGTGCCGGCGGCCAACCGCGCAGCATACAAGCCATGCGCACCTCCCCGGCGGCAGCGGTGCGGGTCGCGTCCAGGAAGTCCGGTTGCGGCAGCAGGCTGAGCTGCGCAGCGCGCCGCAGCGGTGCAAAAGCCGAGTCGTCGCCGATGCGCGACAGCAGCGTCGCCGCCTCGGCCGGGGCCTCCGGCTGGCGCAGCAGCGCCTTCAGCACCTGGACCCAGTCCCGGTACGGGGAGCGGAACGGGATCTGCGCCATGGCCGCGCGAAGGGCTTCGTCATCGTGATCGCAATAGGCGGTCAGCGCCGCCAGCGCGGCCTCTCCATGCCGGCGCACCGGATCGTCGTCCGACAGCCGTTCCAGCAGCGCGCGATCGCCGCCGAGGAACCGTGCCGCGAGGTGGCCGCGCAACGCTTCCAGCTGGGCCTTCGGCAGCGCACCGGCGCCGCCGCCGACGAGCTCGATCACGGCATCGACCTCTCCCAGCCGCACCAGCAGTGCCGCGTGTCCTGCTGGCATCGGCGCGTCCGGGTCCAGCGCGGCGCGGTTCTGCCAGATCGCCAGGGCCTCTTTCAGCATGCCCTTGTCTGCCAGCTGCTTCGCACGCCCGGCATAGGCCTCTGCCAGTGCTGCCCGCCAGTCGGACCGCGCCTCGCGCTTCAGCAGCTCCTTGAATGCCGCGACCGCGTCACGCCAATGTCCGCCGTCGAGGGCCTCGCGGGCGTGCGCCGCCAGCGCGGGCGTCGCCACCTCGTGCTGTCCGCTGCCGCCCGAGCCGCCGCGGGACTTCCGCCGTTTCAGCTTCTTCGCCATACGTCATAGAAAACACTGGATGTCCGGCAGCCGCCCCCGCCGGAAGACAAATCGGTCTCGGTCTCGACCTGGAAATCAATCAAAACATCGCGACCGATCCCCGAAGGAAGACCAATGCCGGCAAGACCGTACCGGTGCCATTCTCACGATACCCCAACCCTTCTCCGGACTGCACGTCCTCTCGCGGCGCCGGCCGCTTGCCGCCGCTGTGCTATCTTTGACCCCTCCCCAAGCCTGGACGCTGCCCGCGATGACCGACCCCGACCGCCTGATCAGCCCCGAGGCCGCCAGCGACGATGGCGCTCTGGACCGCGCCATCCGGCCGCGCCGGCTGTCCGACTACTTGGGCCAGCCGGCGGTGCGCGAGCAGATGGAGATCTTCATCGGTGCCGCCCGCGGCCGGCGTGAGGCCCTGGACCACACACTGATCTTTGGTCCGCCCGGGCTCGGCAAGACCACGCTGGCCCATATCGTCGCCCACGAGATGCAGGTCAATCTGCGCCAGACCTCGGGACCGGTGCTGGAGAAGCCGGGCGACCTGGCCGCGCTGCTCACCAACCTGGAGGCCGGCGATGTCCTGTTCGTGGACGAGATCCACCGCCTCAGCCCGGTGGTGGAAGAGGTCCTGTACCCGGCCCTGGAGGACTTCCAACTCGACATCATGATCGGCGAGGGGCCGGCCGCCCGCTCCATCAAGCTTGACCTGCCGCCGTTCACGCTGGTCGGCGCGACGACCCGGGCGGGGCTATTGACCTCGCCGCTGCGCGACCGCTTCGGCATCGTCCAGCGCCTGGAATACTACTGCGCCGAGGACCTGACCCGCATCGTGCAGCGCTCGGCGGCCATCCTGGACATCCCCGCCGAGCCCGCCGGCGCCGCCGAGATCGCCCGCCGCTCCCGCGGCACGCCGCGGATCGCCAACCGGCTGCTGCGGCGGGTGCGGGATTACGCCCAGGTCCGGGCCGGCGGACAGATCACCCGCGACGTGGCCGACCAGGCCCTGGGCATGCTCAAAGTCGACGGGCAGGGCTTCGATCACATGGACCGGCGCCTGCTCGCCGCCGTCATCGAGAAGTTCGACGGCGGCCCGGTCGGCGTCGAGAGCCTGGCCGCCGCCATTGGCGAGGAGCGTGGCACCATCGAGGACGTGCTGGAGCCCTTTCTGATCCAGCAGGGCTTCCTGATGCGCACACCCCGCGGCCGCGTCGCCACCCGCAGCGCCTACCGGCACTTTGGCCTGGAGCCGCCGCGGCGCGACGATCTCCCGCTGATCGGGGATCTGTTCGGCGCCCCCGGCGACTGATTTCTGCACGGCAATGAGAGGCACTTGCTCGCCCGATCGACGCTCGGGGGCGGCATCCGCTGCCGTGTCGCCATATCAGAGGCTGCGAAGGGGCCTGACACCGGTTACCATCGTGGCTGATCCCGCCGCCGATCGGCGACATTCGGCGGCGGCGCTGGCATGGGCAGGGAGGGTCGCCGGTGGTGGCGGCCGTTTCTCGAGCTGTCGGAACGAGGGTCTACACGACATGACCAGATCGCCGGATGCCGCGAAGGCGCATCGCTCGCCGCCGAGCAAACAGACCTTGGCGCGCATGCCGAAGGGCGATCGCAGCGGCGCGGGCACAGACCCTGCCGCGCCGAGCGGAGAGCCATCCATGTCCGCGCAGTCGGCGCCGACGCTGCTGGCCCTCGCCGACCACCTGCCCGACGTCATCGGGCGGGTGGACCGCGAGCACCGCTACCTCTTCATCAACCGTGTCATCGAGGGCATCACCGGCAAGTCCGTCGCCGAGTACCTGGGGCGGACCGACGACGAGCTCGGGTATCCGCCGGCGCTGTGCAGACTGTGGCACGAGCAGTACCAGGAGGTGTTCGAGACGGGGCGTCCGAGCGAGATCGAGTTCAGCTTCCAGTCGCCGCAAGGCCAGCTGCACTTCAACAAGCGGGCCGTGCCGGAGCTGGCCGCGGACGGCTCCGTCGAGGCGGTCGTCTTCGCCGCCCGCGACATCACGACGCTGAAGCTCGCCGCCGCGGAGCGCGCCTCCCACCACCGGGTGCTGGCCGGGATCAACCGCATTTTCGGCTCCGTTGTCGTTGGCGAGGACGAGGCGGCGCACGCGGCCGTTTGTCTCGCCGTGGCCGAGGATCTGACCGGCAGCGCATGGGCATGGATCGGCGAAGTCGGCAACGATGGGCTGCTGCACGAGGTCGCAGGCTCCGGCCCGGCCTTAGGCGCGGGCGGCGACGGCGAGGGCCGTGACGGGGCGCCGGCGGCCGACAGCGTCCTCGGGGAAGCCATCCGCGAGCAGGTGCTAGAGCGCGGCGAGAGCCTGGTCCGCAACGCCGTCGATGCGTCGGCCGGCAACCTGAGCGCGCCTGCCGGCGAGGCCGGCCTGTCGGCCTTCCTCGGCGTGCCTCTGAAGCGGCGGGGCCGGGTCATTGGCATGCTGGCCGTCGGCAACCGCGACGGCGGGTATGGGCCGCTGCAGCAGTCCATGCTGGAGGCCTTCGCGCCCGCGGTGGCCGAGGCCATGACCCTGTGCCGCACGGAGACCAAGCTGCGCCAGA
>Ga0316576_10000628_pt1 | contig 17040 bp, 16 predicted proteins | sample S0NA_FD_203075 | JGI IMG/M metagenome (GOLD analysis project Ga0316576, IMG submission 203075) | Rhizosphere microbial communities from salt marsh grasses in Alabama, United States - S0-2_050615r3r5 | ecosystem: Host-associated > Plants > Roots > Rhizosphere | place: USA: Alabama | collected... | reverse complement strand
TCTTGAGTTAGAGAGTTGATGAAAGGATATTTTTGTTTAACATCCTCAGCCCATCGTTCAGGACCAAGCTGGTCAGCCCTCAAAGCAAACACAGGATGCAATTCTGCACTTGACACAACGAATTCGATACGGACAAGAGAACTTCCCTTAGAGGGCAGTTGACTAATGTGCAAAGCTTCATCAGGGCTACCAATGTTCACCAAGACTTTTGTGACTGTGTCAGGAATTTCCTTCAATTCGACCTCTTGTACCTCGAAGGGTATTTCACCAGCGTAAATATTCGCTTCACCAGTCGAACAGTCAAGGGTAATTTTATCTCCATCTTCTAGATTGCGGGCGCCAACAACACCAACAGCACATGGAATTCCCCTTTCTCTGGAAACTATAGCAGCGTGAGATGTTCGGTTACCTCTTTCACAGATTAGGGCAGAAACCTTTTCGAGACTCATAACAACTTCCCAGTCTGGCGTAGTCATTGAGGTGACAAGCATCGGCTTCAGACCCCTCTTGTTGAGTTCAATAACCTCTTTCACAGCTTCTTCAGGACTCTCTGCTTTAGCGACAACACCAGAAGCAATTTTTGTCCCAACAGGGATACCAACGAAAAGTGGAGCCTCTTTTGGCTTCTTTATGAGCTTGAACAGAGTCAATACGGTTCTGGTGGCGTGAACGGTTTCTGGTCTAGCCTGCGTTATGAAGACTTTACCATTTTCGACGGCATATTCTACATCCATCGGCTTTCCGTAGCTTTTTTCGATGGTTGTAACATACTTGGCAACCTGGTTCGCTTCATCAAAAGTTATAACTCGAGGGTCACGTAAGCCAACAGGAATGTCACGATTTAACTTGCTCTCCTCGTCATAAACCATCATTTCCTTTTGAGGGCTTTTAGTCGGAAGGGTTCCAAGAACTTTGACTTCAGGGTCTTTAACAAAACCAGTCCAAGATGCACTCTCTTTTCCTTGAACTATCATTTCTCCTAAGCCATAAACTGCCTGAATTACGCCCACATTACGGTTGCCAGTGTTTGGATCTATCGAGAAAGCCACACCCGATTTTTCGGAATCAATCATAGTCTGGATGACAACAGAGATTAAACCTTCTTTAAGCAGGTCAACCTCTGACAGGTCTAGAATCTTTTTCTTACGCAAATCCTGCCTGTAGTCTATAACTCTCCAGCCGAAAGCTGAGGCAATACACTTTAAGACGTATTTGATGACGCTGGAAGATTCCAGTTTGACGTTAAGATATGTTTCGAATTGTCCAGCAAAAGCGGCTGTTGCCATGTCTTCGGTGATGCCAGAACTTCTGACGGCAACTCTGTTACGCCCAACACGTGCCTTCATCATTTCGATTTTTTTCTCTAACAACTCAATGAGTTCTGGATGCGTCTTTATGTTCTCGATAATGTCCCTTATTTTTTTGGCAATTTTCTTGGCTTCAGCTTCATCATCTTTAGCTAATACAGCATCCAATTCTGCTACTGAGTCTACAATTTCAGGGTCGTTGAGCAGTATCTTAGCGAATTCGGTGGTAGCCATCACAGCATACGGAACGTTGCCTTTTCCAAGTATATGGAACAGCTTAGCTAAGTTGGCTCCCTTTCCGCCAGTGTATCTTCCATCGGCAGCAATTTCTTCCTCGATATTAACGATCAAATTTTCAGAAACCACATTCTTACCCCATACTGATTACTGATTTCCTGAACATAAAATAAAGAAAGGAGTTTCTCTTTCGTGCAAGTCCCGCCCTCATGGGTAGACCCCTGCAACCTACTCCCTCAGCTAATCCCCGAGTTTTTCGATAACCACACGGCAGGGTGTGGGTAATTTGGCGCCTCCACGTTTCAGCGCCGTTGCGGCAGCCTCAAGGCCGTCTTCATTTACGTCGGCAATTATAAGGGATTGCCCTGTTTTCACTCTAGCTGCGAGCCCTATGGCTTTGCCAAAAGAATTTCTCATTCCGTCCTGAAGACGGTCCGCGTGGGCTCCAAAAATCATTTTGTTTTCTCGGAGCACAACATGCGGGAAAGGTAAAATCTTCAAATGGTAACTGTTTCCCAGTTTTTCTGAGAGAACTCTGTTAGTTGCTACACGTGCAGCTTCCAAAGCGTTGTGACGAATCTGAACTGCTCTCTCGGCGATCAGTCGGGCTTGATACTTGTAGCTACCTGACGTATCGCCCATAGTGAATTTTACTATTTTTGACGAGGGAGAGCCTCGGATGTACTTCTTCCGTGTATAGGCTTGGCCCTTGACTTCCCGATAGTTACGAGCCTTCATTGTCTATTCTCACCTGCTCTGCCATCATAGTTGAACAGATATTATAAAAACTATTCTATATTTGGCTTAACAATCTGTAAAAAATAGGAACAAAAGACATTCGCTACGGGGGAGTTCTGTGTTCAGTGAATGCAGGTTAGGGTAAGTTAAAAGTGGAAATAGTGTTACATTTTTTGGATGCAAAACTGCCTAAAATTTACGGAAAAGCTCATTCGCTAAAAGCCCTAAATCTTCTGGTGCCAGTTCTCTCACTCTTTTTGTGCTGTAAGTTGTGGAGTCAGCCAATGTCACTGCCTCTTTTCCAGTTAATCCATGCTGGTGTAGGAAAGAAATCATGCCGTTTCTTACCTTCTTGTTTCGTTGAGTGAAAAGCGTTCGTATAAGCGCAAAAAAGGTTTCTTCGTCATCCACAGGGAAAGGGGGTGCTCTAGGCTTCAGGCGTACCATCATAGAGTCTACATCGGGTGGGGGATAAAACATTGTTCGGGGAACAACCTCCAGAAGCTCCACTTCAGCCCTGTAGTAGACATTAACTGTTAATCTCCCGTAATCTTTGGTTCCCACCGAAGCCGCCAACCTTTCTGCAAACTCCTTCTGGAGAATCAGAACTGCCCAATCAAATTGCTGTTCTAGAAGACGAAAAATGAGGGGAGACGAAATGGAGTAGGGAGGAGCAGAAACAACCTTGTTGAATGGAGGAAGAGAAACCTTGAGGATGTCACCTTCTATCAATTCCATATTCTTCAGGCTGTGAAGTTGTGTCCTCAAAAAGCTTACAAGCTGCGGGTCAATCTCAATTGCAATGACTTTTTTGCATTTGCTGGAAAGAAATTGTGTCAGAAAACCAAATCCGGGTCCAACCTCTAACACAACATCGTCTTCAGTTAAGGATGCGTGAGACACAAACCGCTGCAGCATACCCGAGTTAACTGCAAAATTTTGCCCTAAACGCTTCTTTGGGGAAACCTCGTAAAGGCGAAGAAGATGCTTCGCCCTTTTAAGAAGATTAACGTTTTCCACTAGGGCGCTCTCGTAAACAATCTATATTTGCTTTCGCCAGCCAGTTCCTCCAAAATTCTTCTTGTAATCAGTTTGGAGGGGTTAGGCATGTTGGCGCGGTTCTGTAAATCTTCGAGGTTCTGGAAAGGTTTTCTGTCTCTTTCGTCAATGATTTGCCACATGTATTTTTTTCCGATTCCTGGAATCAATTCTAGGGCATGCATTCTGGGTGTTATTGCTTGTGCTGTGTTGAAGAAATTGATGAACCATGGTTCTCTGTTAATCACTATTTTTTCTACTGTTCCAGAGAGTTCCATCTTGGCGTTGGATGTTAAGTCTTCATAGTTGATTCGTCCGATTATGTAGGTTATTTTTCTTCGAGAGTCTTTTCCAACGTAGACTCTGTCAGCGGTCTTGAGAACAACACCGTCTCTAGCGATTGCTTCAAGAAAAGTGAAGTATTCTTCGCCAACTACCTGAATCAGGGCTCCAGCTCTGTATCCTGGTCGTGTTCCTGGTCTTCCGTGGGGAAGATAATCCAGAACATAAGCATACTCTTCGTATCTCTTGTCGCTCCTTTCCACTCGTTCCTACCCTCGAAATGGTACAATTAGGTTTTAGATATTATATAATGAGAAAAGTCCTTATTCCTTTTTTCTATACTTGTTCAAAAAAGACAGTATTTTTTCTAGTTTAGAGGTTTCAATTATCTTGCGACCGCCAGCCAAAAACACCCTGATTTCTTGGATGCTCTCAGGCATAGCATTTACCATCTGTACAGCTTCCTCTTCGTCCACTTCGAATGTTTCCACGAATTCCTTTATGATAAGGTCGACTTTGTCGGGGTCAACTTTGGTGAATTTTGTCGCGTAATCGAGGGACCTTCTCTGGAACTGGTCCAGCTGCTCTTCACCTATAGCGTCTAAGGCTTCTTTTACTTGCGGAACGGTGACGATGCGTTCCTTCAAAGCCTTTCGTGCCATGGCTTTAGCCCTCCTTATGGGGGGTAATGTGCTCTGGGCGAACAATAATTTCTTTGGTTGCTTTACCCTGGGTCACATTAACGATGTAGCTTCCCCCTCGCTTGTCAGCTATAACGCCTATTTTGCCGTGGAACCTTCGATGAGGCATGCCCTTGTGAACACTAGGGTCGAGTTTAATGACAACCTTTTCTTTCGGTTCATATTCACGCAATACTTTGCTTAGTCCCGTCTTTCCCCGTTCGCGGGGTTTCCTCTTTAGGAGGTAACGGGTTCTTCTACGGAAACCTTTCGCTTTTCTTCCCAACTATGATTCCTCCATGATAACCTTCAAAACGTCTAACTCGAGAGGTTTAGCTTCTACGTTGAGGATAGAGGCTACGCTAGGGATGGTTCGCCCTTCATCCCCGCTTACCAATTCTTTAATATAAAGTCCTCCTTGGCAACGTATTTTCATCTCTGCGCGGTTAGGCGCCAACCTCTTAAGATGTGCCTCATATATGTACTTTTCCCGAATTAGGTCCGCTCTTCGATGCAAAACACGTAAAGGTGTTTGTTGCCGAATGCTAGCCTTGGTCAAAGTTTTGGCCACATTATCTAACTCTTCGTCAGAAACATTGCGGTCAAAGTCGATGAAGACTTTGTACATTTTCTGAGCGCCCTCGCCCCGTTTTAGTCGCCGAACATCGTCTTTGGTGGCTGCGCGAAGACTTGAAATCTCGACTTTTTCTTTGGCTTGCTTGTTAACAAGTTCTGTAAGGTTCTTGAGGTCTAGGAATCGTTTTCGTGGTTTTTTGATTTCCATAACAAAGGGTCTGCCTGTTCCCAGCATTCGAGCATCCACGTCTTCTCGTCCAGCAGCATGGAAGGATACGCTTTCTCCTACAGTTTTCTCCAGAATGGGACCTGCAATAATTTCCTCAACAGACTCGGAATACTGTTTTCCTGTGTTATCGCATTTTGGGCATCCTCTGCCTCCGCAGCTTCTGCAGAGCCACATGGATTGGGGAATGCCGCGAACAAGTTTCTTGTATGCTCCGCGGATATATAGGGGGTTAGATTGAAGAATTACTTCTCCAGTGAAGGGCCTGACTAGCACAACAACATCGGGTTTTTTGTATTCAGCTGGCTTTTCTGTGACTGTGACGAGTTTTTTTCCGATGTCACGGCTGAATTCGTTTCGCATGCTTTCTCCGTAGGCGACCTCGAAGCGGGCTTTGAATTCATCTTCCCTTTCCTCAACTGTTGTTGGCAGTTCTATTCCAACGAGAAAGGTAGCATATTCGTATTCTTCAAGGACTTTCAGAGCATTTTCTACCAGAGTATCCACGTTCTTGAATAGTCCTTGGCAGAGGTAACATTCCTTCTTTTTTCTGGCTCTTTTTCTCATGTTCTTGAGGATTTCAGCAGCCATGTCGAAGGAGCCGTTTGCTGCAAAGAGCCGGAGATTTGAGAAGCCTGCTTTTTTGCCAGAAAGTGCCAGCTGATGATTCTTCATTGTTAAAAGAAGCTTCAGGGTCTCTCCCCGTTGTCTGTCATCCAGTCCATAGCCGAGGAGAGCGAACTGTCGTCCTAAACAGTGGTCGCAGAGAGGATGCTCTTCAAGCATTTCATGCGCTTTTTCAAGTATTTCCATTAAATTCTCCTCGGTTTATTTTGTGGTAAATTGGCTATTAGGCTTTCAGATGATTGTTTTAGGTTCCTGGAAGACCTTTTCCGAAAAAGGGAAGCTTCTTTCTTCTAAAGCTTTTCATCATTTTTCTCGTTTGGTTATACTGTTTTATCAGGTCTTTTACGTCTTTCTCTGTTGTGCCCGACCCTCGGGCAACTCTGCGGATTCTGGACGATGAAAGAATCTTAGGTTTCTCTCTTTCCTTTGGTGTCATAGACTGAATTATTACCCGAAATTTCTTGAGGGCATCTTCAGCCAAGTTCATCTGCTCATCTGGGATGTTGTAGCCCATCCCAGGAATCATCTTCAAGAGACCGCTTAAAGGTCCCATTTTCTTCATAGATTCGAACTGTTCATACATGTCCGTGAGGGTGAATTTTCCGCTCAGAAAGGCGCGAGCTTTTTTCTCAGGCACTTTGACTTCTGCGTCACGCACTTTGTCAACGAGGCTCTGAAGGTCTCCCATGCCAAGTAGTCTGCCTACGAATCTGGATGGAATAAAGGGTTCAATGTCTTCAAGTTTTTCTCCTGAACTGATGAATTTTATGGGTGCTCCGATGGCAGCCACAGCAGAAAGGGCGCCGCCTCCCCTAGCAGAGCCGTCAAGCTTTGACACAAGAATTGAGCCGATGGGTGTAGCTTCATGGAGTGCTCGTGCCTGCACAGCTGCCTGCTGACCGATGGTTCCATCGATGACCAGAATTGCTTCGTCTGGTTTGATTACTTTCTCTAAGCGCTTCATTTCATCAATTAAGCCTTTTTCTTCTTTGTGGCGACCAGCAGTGTCAACTATGACAAGCTCATAGTCTTTGAATTCCTTCAAGCCTCTCATTGCAATTTTTTCGGACTTCTTTTCTTTTGGTTCCCCGTATACGGGAATGTTTATTCTGCTTGCCAATTGCTTAAGTTGGTCGTAGGCTCCAGGTCTGTAAGTGTCGGTGCAGACCAAGGCAGTTTTTAGACCTCTTTTTTGGAAGTATTTTGCCAGTTTTCCTGAGGCAGTGGTTTTTCCTGACCCCTGAATTCCCACAAGCATGATAATTTTTCTTTTTCCAGGCTCGATTTTTAGTGTGGCAGGTTTTTCGCCTAGAAAACGTGTTAGCTCTTCGTAAACCACTTTCACTATGTGCTCTCTTCTGGAAACCCCAGGCGGAACTTTCTCTTTCAGTGCCCGTTCTTCTATTCTTTTTGAAACTTCGAGAACCAGTTTGACGTTGACGTCGGCTTGGAGTAGTGCCCGCTGGATGTCGCGGCAAAGCTCTTTTACGGTTTTTTCGTCCATAACTGGCGCTCGGAAAACCTTCTTGAGGGCATCGTTTAGCGAGGAGCCGAGACGGTCTAGAACCATGATTTCTCCCACTTAAGAGTAGATTCGCCTTTTATAGGTATTTAGCTTACGGCACACCATTTTTCCTTTCTAATATACTAATGTTTGTGTGAAATAGAAGAACCAATTTGTGCTGTAGATTTTTCTGAAAAAGACTGTTTTCAACAATGTACTGCTATTAGGCTCCTAATATGCGGAAAGAAGGTACAGGCAGCAGGCACAGAAGTGTGAACAGAGCATCAGTGACTGCCAGCTTATTGTTGAGATTCTTTATTTGAGGTTTATGAAAAGGCTTAAACTCGTCGTGAGAGGTATCTAATAGGAGGAATGTTATTGTCAGAAGCAGTTAAAATTGTGGAAAAGCAGACCATACCTTCTGAGGCTACAATGATTGTTGGGCTCCCTGATGTGGGGCTTGTAGGTCTCATAGCAACATCCTACATAATAACTGAACTTAACCTAGAAGAGATAGCGTACATGGATTCAGATCTTCTTCCTCCTGTCATGGTTTTGCATAAGGGGCTACCTCGTGCACCCCTCAGATTCTACGGAAACAAAAACTTTATTGCAGTAATCTCGGAATTAGCGGTTCCAGCGCCTTCAGTATATATAGTAATGCGAAAGATTGTTGATTGGGGGCAAGCCAAGAAGGTCAAAAGAATTGTGTCAATGGGAGGCATCCCAGTAGAAAACAGGCAGGCAATCACAGAGCCTGAAGTTTTTGGCTCCGCCTCCAACCAAGAACTCCTTGATACGTTAACCAAAAGCGGTGTGAAGGTCATGAATGAGGGCTACATGGTTGGTCCTCAAGCCCTCAGCATGCGCTACAGCATCAACAGCAATATTCCATCCATAGCAATCTTAGCCCAGTCCTTCTACAACTATCCTGACCCGCAGGCAGCAGCTATCGTATTGAAGGAGCTATCAAAGATTCTTGACATCAATGTTGATGTTTCCAAACTTCTTGAGAAGGGCGAAGAAATTCGACTGAAAGCCAGAGATATAATGAAGCGAACTCAGGAAGAAATGAGTCGCATGAAGAAGTCTCAGGAATATGACATGCCGTTATATGTTTAGGGGAAAACGGGAATGCCAGAAAAGCCTCGAAAACGCTCAATCTTTGATGTAATGGGCGAGTATGTGGAAGCGTTTGATGCTTTGGCAGACGAAATGTTGGAAGCTACATTCCCTGAAGGTCCCAGCTGGAACACAGAAACATGTTGTCTTCAAGCCCTCTCCAACGTAGTTGTAACATCCAGAGAGGTTGTTGTCACAGCTGACATGCCAAACATCGAACCTGAAACCGTAAAAGTTGAAGCAGTAGATGAAACGCTAATCCAGATTACAGCCAAAATGAAGAAGAAAGTGCGGTTCACCGATTTGGGCATCTATCATAGGCAGGGCGAGTTTTCTTCGTTACGCTGTCAAAACAGAATACAGGTAGCATTTGATTCAGAAAAGATGAAAATCGCCTTTATTGGAGGCGTACTTGAGGTACGGTTCCCAAGAAAGAGCTAAGAGTTTTGTTTGAAGCCTCAGCACTGCTCGTTTCGTCATAAATCTAACGGCTCTTCTCACATCATCGGCTTCAACTAAAGCTTTCTTTGACTACTCTAATGAGTTTTTTTGACGCCTTCCAAGGCTGAAGCGATAATCAAGGGGAAAGCTATTGTTGCGTCGCAGATGACAGTTACTTCCTTTCCTTCAGGCTTCACCTTTCCCCAACTGATTGCCTCCTTCAAAGTAGCCCCACTTAAGCCACCAGGTTCTGGACGATCCATCGTAATCTGGATTGCACGGTCAACGCCCTCTCTGAAGGTGTTGGCAAAGAGGGCATAATGTTTGGGCCAGCCTCCACCAAGGATTATCATTCCTGCTTTCTTAGCGTCGTAAACCATGTCCACAAGCTTGTGCGTGTCAAGGAGGGGGTCTAGCCTCAGTTTCTTGTCTTGCCCAAACATCCACAGGTGAAAGCCAGCTATAGAATCTACGAAGCCTGGGCTTACGATTGAAACGCCCTTTTTGGCTGCAGTAGCCAGGATAGAGTTGGGGTCAGAGATTCTTTTGCCTATTTCGTAAAGAAGCTCGGTGGTGGATATGCGTTCTCTCTTCTCTTCAGGTATGCTTTCCAAGATTTTGTATATCCACTCTTCTAGACCTTTGAAGGCATCCTGTCCAATGTAGATGTCGCCGATTCGTCCAATGTCTTGGTCTTTTAACTCTTCGTCTTCGGCAAGAAAGGTCCCTATCCAGTGACGGTGACCAAGGGATTCCACCATGTCATGCACCATGTTTGCTCCAGTTGTCACAATAACGTTGACGTATCCTTGGTCTATGAGGTCTCTGATGATTTGCCTCATGCCCCCAGGAACTAATGGACCTGCTAGAGTCAAGAAGACAGTGTAGTCTTTGTCGCTGAACATTTCCTTCACGATTTCGGCTGCTTTGCCAATGTTACCTGCGCCAAGCACTCCGCACTGGTTCATTTCAGAAACGAGGGCATCTACGGTTAAGCCCTTTTTCAGTTGAATGTGTTTTACGCGCTTCAAAGTTTCTCGCCACAGTATTAACTATAACGAGTAAGCTTTGCGGCTAGCGTTTTAAAAAGGTAGCCACACAAAAGTGGAATTATTTTGTTCGGGTTATTCTTGTTCTGCCCAGAATAATCCAAAACTCTACTTCAACGCCTGATTCTAGCTTGTTTTTCAGGTCTTCCTCTTCTGGGTAAGGCGCTTCACTCATTTCATAGGTTTCTAGGTCCATCAACTGAACGGCAGAGGGCAACAAGGCAATAACTTGACCAACTTTTTTGTCGATAAGGGGAACGTCAACTTGTGCGCTTACAGGCTTCACAATGGTTTTTTTGGCTTCACTAAAGACGCTTATAGCAACGATGCGAGCTTTTGCGGCACCATGTTTTCCTGGTTTCGATTTAGTGTAGCTTACTATTTTGCAGGGTTCATCGTCAATGATTATGTAGCTGCCGACTTTCAGGGCGCCTACATCTGAAGGTTTGCTCATGTTCTCTGTTCTCCTGTTAGAAGAATTTCACGCATTTCTCTGTTAATAATCTATCGCCTAAAACAAGCCCCAGACAACAGAAGCAGCTAGTAACGATAAATAGCCAGTTGCACATCCTTCATATGCTGGGAATGAACCGTAAAGCAGGTGGAAATCAATCGCATGAAAGTGTTTGTCCTCGATACTTCAGCTTTTATTGGCGGATTTGACCCCCTCACTGCACAAGAGGAGCAGTACACAGTTCCAGAAGTTAGGAATGAACTCGTTGCAGACTCCATGAACGTGGTGCGATTCAATGCCGCGGTAGAAAGCGGGAAACTGACTATCAGAAGCCCTGAAAGCTCGGTTCTTGACGAGGTGAAAGAGGCTTCCAGAAAGGTTGGCGACATACGTTATCTCTCTGAGGCAGATTTGCAGGTGTTGGCTCTTGCTTTAGAGCTGAAAGGCAACGGATTAGCTCCACTTATTGTCACTGATGATTACTCGATACAGAATGTAGCTAACAAAATCGGCATCGACTTCACTTCGTTGATTACTTTTGGAATAAAGGTGCGCATCAAATGGACCCTATACTGTCCTGGATGCTACCGCAAATACCTACCAGACTACAAATACGAAACCTGTGAAGTCTGCGGAACAGAAATTAAACGGAAACCAAAGAAGAAAACGCGACTATAAACTAGATAAAGTGGCGCCGGGGAAGGGATTTGAACCCTTGTGGTGCATGGCACCACCGGTTTTCGAGACCGGCACATTACCGCTCTGTCACCCCGGCAACCAAAGAAGGGTAGAGTTTGTTTTGGCTTAAAAGCGCTTTCGCCCAAAAAATTGAGAAAGGATAACCGTTATCAGAAGCTTGTCTGCAGCGTGTTGTTTGTTTGTTCAAAACAGATGTGTTTTAGCCAGTTTTTGTTGTCTGTGGCGGGGTAGTCTTGGCGGTAGTGGGTTCCTCTGCTTTCTGTTCGGGTGTAAGCAGCTTTTGTTACTAGATGGGCTACGGTTACCATGTTTTTGAGTTCAAGAAACCGTGTGTTCACTCCTTTTTTGCCAATGACAGCCAATCTTGCCTTTAGCCGTTCTAGCTTGTCCAGCATCAAAGTCATCTGTTTTTCGTTGCGGATTATCCCAACATAATCCCATAAGTCCTTTCTTAGTTCTGTTTTAAGGTAATTCAGTTCTTGAGGCTCTATATCAAAGAATACTGTTTCTTTCTGTTGTTGCGGGGCTTCAAGTCTTTTCTTCAGATACTGTTCAGCTTTTTGTGCACCTAAAGACGAAAAAACCACAGATTCAAGCAGAGAGTTGCTTGCAAGCCTGTTTGCGCCGTGTACTCCAGTGCAGGCACATTCGCCAAAGGCTAAGAGATTAGAGATAGAGGTTTCTCCGTATTCGTTTGTTTTGATTCCTCCACAGATATAGTGGGCAGCAGGAGAAACGGGAATCAATTCTTCGGTAATGTCTAAGTCATACTTCAGGCACTCTTGGTGAATCATCGGAAAACGCTCCAAAATGAAGCTTCTGCCTTTATGCCGAATGTCCAAGTAAACAGAGCCATGTTTTAGTTCATTGAAGATTGTTCGGGCAATGATGTCTCTTGGAGCAAGCTCCCCCATTTTATTGTGTTCCAGCATGAATCTTGTTCCCATATCATTCACAAGAATTGCGCCTTCGCCACGAAGAGCCTCTGAAATCAGAAAGTGGGGAGCACCAGCCTTGTTTAATGTGGTGGGATGAAACTGCACAAACTCCATGTCTTCAATTCTGGTTCCTGCCCTGAGGGCTATGGCTATTCCGTCGCCTGTAGCAATTTCTGGGTTCGTCGTATTCTGGTAAATGTAGCCAATGCCACCTGTAGCTAAGATGGTTGCCCGCGCAAAGACATCACGAATTTTTCTCTTTTTTATATCCAATATCTTTGTGCCGACACATCCCTTGTTTACTAGGATGAGGTTGATGGCGAAGCAGTCCTCGAAAACTTCAATGTCCGGGTTTTCGCGAACACTCTCAGTCATGGCATGTTCTATTTCTTTTCCTGTTGAATCGCCAGAATGCAGCACTCGAGCCATGCTGTGTCCGCCTTCGGTAGTTAAATGAAGCCCATTTTTCGCTTTGTCGAAGGCTACTCCAAAAGAAAGAAGATTTCTGATAGCTTCTGGACCTTGTTCAGCAAGTATCTTCACCATTCGCTTGTTAGATAAACCAGAGCCAACATTCAATGTATCTTCTATGTGCAACTGAACAGAATCATCTTTTCGGGTTACTGCAGCAATTCCGCCCTGAGCAAGGTTAGTGTTTGATTCCATGATTTCCTTTTTTGTTACAATCGTCACTGTTCCGTACTTGGCGGCTTTTAAGGCAAAATTCAATCCAGCTATGCCACTTCCGACAACCAAGAAATCCGTCTTCAAAGGGTCATCTCCAAGCTCATATCTAAGACCTGTGTGGAATGGGTCAGATAACCCAAGGATACGATGTCGATTCCAGTTTTGGCATATTCTTGTATGTTTTCTGGCGTTATCTTGCCTGATGCCTCTAAAAGAACAGAATCGTAAAGGGCGTTCTCACGAAGAGTCTCAATGGTCTCCCCTATTGCCTTAGGTGCCATGTTGTCAAGCATCACAACACAGGGAACTTTCAGGCATAGTGCTTTGAATTTCGTTGCTGCCCGGATAGCCTCTTCGTGGGAGGTTACCTCAATTTCTATGAAACCAACTTCATCCGCAAAGGCTGAAGCATTGGTTAGTGCAGTTTCGATATAATCTGATGTTCCTTCGGTTTTCAGTGTTTCAAGATGATTGTCTTTGATGAGGATGGCGTCCCAGAGCCCAAAACGGTGAGTTAAGCCTCCACTCAAGAAAACTGCCTTCTTGTCAAGATATCGTAGAGGCGCTTTTCTGGTTGCCGCTATTCTGGTGCCAGAATCTTTCAGCAGTTCAGCTAAATGTTTGGTTTCTGTGGCTATTCCAGACATTCTCTGAAGCACGTTTAAGGCGATTCGTTCGGTTGCCAGAATGTCTTTTTGGGTACCTTGAATTTCCAGAACAGTTTCTCCACCCAAGACTTGTTTGCCGTCTTTGATGTAAACCTTAACTTCGAGACCGTGTTTCCGAAGAAACCAGCTTACCTCCTCGATTCCCGCAATGACGCCTGCCTGTTTGGCTTTCAAGAACGCTTTTCGGGACTTGTTTTCGGCTAAAACTGCTTTGCTGGTTATGTCCCCAGCTCCAACATCGTCACAGTATTCTTTTTCGAAAAAGGCATCTAGCCAACGGAGATAATTCTCATTTGCTAAAGTGAGGTCCTTGCCTTTCTGGTAGGCTAATTCAACAAGTTTTTGCCTGTCCAAGGCGTCAAGCCACATTTAACATTCTGTCTAGAGCCTTTTTAGCCCTGACCCTTATATTTTCTGGAACCGTGACTTTAAACTGCTCCTTCTCCAGAGCCTCCAGAATAAGCTCTAACGTAGTTTTCTTCATCTGAAGGCATGTTCCTCCAGGAGGTGCTTGGAAGAAGACTTTTTCTGGAAACATTTGCTTCAGCCGCTCTATCACACCCACTTCAGTGGCTATGATGAAGGTTTTATCGGGGCTCTGTTTCACGTAGTTAATCATGCCAGTTGTGCTAAAAACTTCGTCAGCTAAATCCACAACTTTAGGGATACATTCGGGATGAACCAAAACTTTCGCGTCCACATGAAGGGCTTTTGCCTGTTTAAGTCCTTCTGGAGAAAATTTCCGGTGAACATAACACCATCCACTCCAGGGGATGACCGTTTTATCAGTGTTTTTCATGACATAATGCGCCAAATTGGAATCTGGCACAAAAATTACTGTATCTTCCTCCAAAGAGTTAACCACTTTCACAGCGTTTGCGCTAGTGCAACAAATGTCAGATTCAGCCTTCACATCAGCAGTTGTGTTAACATAACTCACAACTGCAGCGCCAGAATACTGTTGTTTCAGTTTTCGTAAACCATCAACATCAACCATAGCTGCCATTGGACACTGTGCCTGCGTGGTTGGAATCAAAACTGTTTTCTCTGGATTCAGAATGTACGCGGATTCAGCCATGAAGTCGACGCCACAAAAAACTATGATGTCCGCATTTGTTTCTGTCGCCTTTTTGCTCAATCCATAAGAGTCGCCAATGAAATCCGCTACTTCATAGATTTCTGGTCTCTGGTAGACATGTGCCAGAATTACAGCATTTTTTTCTTTTTTCAGCTGCTTTATTCGTTCAATAAGTTTCTTTTTTTCCATTCTGCCACACGGCATACCCTAAAGGTCTAGAGTTTCCTCACACTTTAAACATGTTACGGAAGTTTTGGCATGACAAGGTCAGCTATATCCAAACTGTTATCATAAATCAGGCGTATCGAGGAAGCTACAGCGAGAAGATGACGTCCCATCTCTGGGGGAAGGCCGCGAACAGTTGTTTCAATCGCATGGAACAATGAATCAACGTTCTCTTTTTCAGACCGCACCGACTCCGCCACAGACACGTCACGAGAAAACACGGCACTGATGGCATTTTCATGAGAGGTATAGGCAATGTTGTGTAGCTGTGAAAGAAGTTTTGAAACATTATCCGCAAGTTTTGCGCCATCCAACTTGATTACAGTCTCGCCAATAGAAGCAGAGTGGTCACCGATAGATTCAACCAAACTGGCTGCTAAACGATAATCCAAACAGTCAATGGGTAGAATACCAAGTTTTTCACTAAGCCCAGGATTCTGAATCACAGTCCGAAGAACACGTACCAAAAGGAAATAGAGACGATTAACTTCATTGTCCCTTGCAACAACATTCTTGGCTAGCTGCAAATCGCCCTCCATAAGAGCAGTCATTGCATCCCGATGTATTCCTGAAACAATGGAGTATTCTCTTCGAAGAATCTTTTGGGGCGGAAAAGTTGAGGGCTCTAAAAGAGATTGCATAACGATTTTGGAGTGGTTTTCTTCAACTATTTCCAAGCCAACCAAATGACTTGATGCCTCTTTCACCCGATCACGATCCACTGGACTTATCCTATCTTTAGCTTGAACAGTAATTATGTCATAACCAAGGAGATACTTCTCAATGATTACACGATCAAGCAAAGAAGAGGGTGTAATCATCGCCACCTGAGGGGCACGTTCCACATTATATTTTGGATTAATGACAAGGGTTCCGTCAGCAGTTTCATTTACAGAAACAACAGCCCCTCGATCAAGCCCGTTTCGTTCAGCCCAATCTTTGGGGAGACAAACGAAAAAGGTTCCGCCGCTTGTTCTTTGAATTTTGCGGAGATCCATCTCTGAATCCTCAAGAAAATATTGAATTACTTTAAAGCAAAACGTGTTATTAAGAGTTAACCAATAAAATTCTAACAGATATAGACTCGCAGAGACCTATTTTTCGTAGAAGAGAACAGAGTTAATAGGATACTGAGCACACATATTATCACTTCAACAGAGAGGAAACAAAGGGAGGCTAAGAGGGTGAGTGAAGGCACAAGTCTGCAGAAGGCTGTTTCCTTCACATTAGCGTCAGGATACCAGTTGGACAAGGTAGCTTTCGATTTCTTGAACCAGATAGCCGAAACAGAAGACCCCCTCTTTTTAATGGAAGAAGTTGTTAAGAAAATCGGGGATTTGCCTCAAAAACCCCTCTTTATTGACCGAGTTTTTCTGGAGGCTATGAGAAAAGGACCTTGTGCTGAGGAAAAGTTGCCTTCTCCTGTTCTGTCTCCATCCACTACTGAATCAAGGAAAACCTTCAGACCTTACGCCAAAGACGTTGAAGATCAAGTAAAAGTGATTACAGACCCAACAAAAAAAATTTGCACAACAGGAACCATCACGGAATATTTGGGATATTTCCAAGATCGGTTTGAAAGGCTGAAGAAGATACTTCAAAGAAGGATAGATGCCAAAAACTCTGTGCCCATATCAGTTGCATTGAAGGCGCCACAAAAATCGAAGCTTAATATCATCGGCATGGTCATGGAAAAAGTTGAATCCAAGGGAAAGCTCTTCGTGAGAATTGAAGATTTGGAAACAAGCGCCACCATATTCATATCCTCGAACTTGAGCCGTGAGATTATAGAAAAAGCCCGTTCTCTACTTCTGGACCAGGTCGTTTGCATAAGTGTTGTAAAAGGAAAAAGTGACCTGCTTGTCGCAAAAGATTTTATTCTGCCAGAGGTACCCCAGAAGACCCCCAACAGAGCATCAGAGCCAGTCTACGCAGCCCTTACTTCAGATATTCATGTGGGAAGCAAAAAATTCATGGACAAAGAGTTCAGCCGATTTCTAGAATGGCTTAAGGGAAATCGGGGAAATGATAAGTTAAGGGAGTTTGCGGGGCACATCAAATATTTGGTTATTGCAGGTGATATTGTAGATGGTGTGGGAATCTACCCAGACCAAATAGAGGAGCTAGCGATAACGGACATTTTCGAACAGTACAGGGAAGCCGCAAAGCTCATCGCGCAAGTTCCTGACTACATAGAAGTGATTGTTATACCGGGCAATCATGATGCAACCAGAAAGGCATTACCACAGCCTGCCCTGCTTAAGGAATATGCCGAACCGTTATGTGAAGCACGAAAGATACATTCCCTAGGAAGCCCCTCCACAGTCAGCCTCCATGGCGTAGACTTACTTCTATTTCACGGACGAAGCCTAGATGACATCGCAGCGGTTGCCCCCAACGTCAGCTTTGACACCCCTGAGAAATCCATGAAACTCCTGTTACAAAATAGGCACCTCGCACCCAT
>Ga0316576_10000627_pt1 | contig 17044 bp, 10 predicted proteins | sample S0NA_FD_203075 | JGI IMG/M metagenome (GOLD analysis project Ga0316576, IMG submission 203075) | Rhizosphere microbial communities from salt marsh grasses in Alabama, United States - S0-2_050615r3r5 | ecosystem: Host-associated > Plants > Roots > Rhizosphere | place: USA: Alabama | collected... | reverse complement strand
AGCACCTCGTCAGGGTGCCCCGCCCGGCGCATTTGCCAGCGCCAGAGGAAGAAGGCGCCCACCGCGGTCACGGCGAAGATCAGACCGTAGTAGCGCAGCGGCGTCGGGCCGTGGAGCAGGACGGGGTCGAGGTCCCAGGTGATCACGCCGGCAGGGTACCCCAGTCAGGGGCAGTTGTCGCAGGCGTCGGAGGAGCTGCACTTGTTGTTGCAGGCGGGCGGGCAGGTGACCCCCGGGCCGCAGGCCCCCGAGGCGCAGGAGACGGTGCAGGCGCAGCTCTTGGCGCAGTCCACGCCGCCGAGGCAGGAGCCGGACGCGCAGGTCACGTCGCAGCGTCCGCTGCCGCAGGTCACCGCGCCGGTGCAGGAGGTGGAGGCGCACTTGAGCGAGCAGTCCGCCGCCGCCGAGCAGTCCACCGCGCCGACGCAGATCTTGGCCCAGCAGTCGATGTCACAGCTCCAGCCCGGCGGGCAGACGCAGCCGCTGGCGCAGGGCAGCTTGCAGGTCGCGCCGCTGCAGCTGGAGCAGACGGCGGGGCAGGGCCCCAGGTCGTGGTACACGACCGGGCTGTCAGGGGGCATCTGGTCCGGCGGGCGAGCGTCCGTCAGCGGCAGGTCGGGGGCGCCCTCCAGGGCGCCGTCCGCCGGGCTCGCGTCCGCCGGCCCGTCACCGTCGGCTCCGCCGTCGCCCGGGCCGAGCACGGTGAAGGCGGAGGCCAGGGTGCCCGTGTCTCCCCTGGGATCGGTCAGCGTCAGATCGTAGACCCCGGGCGGCAGGCCGGCGGGGACCTCCGCCGTCAGCTCGGTGGTGCTGACCCAGCGCACCTGCTCCAGGTCGTGGTCCGGGCCAAGGCGGGCGAGGAAGTGGTCGTCCACGCGGGAGCTTCTCGCCTTGTCGTAGTCGACGGTGACGTGCGGCTCGAAGCTGGTGCCGGTGATCTGCACCGCGGTCGCCGCGCTGTTCGGCGCGGACGCCGGGGTCACCGCCGTGGGCCGCGGTCCGTCGGGCAGCCGCTCCTTGCAGGCGGCGAGCGCCAGGAGGGGGAGGAGGGTGGTGATCGCGGCAGGTCGCATAGCCCTCAGATCCTGATCCGGTAGCCGACCCCGACCACGAGGCCGCCGGCGAGGAGCCGGACGTCGACGTTGTCCACCCGGCTCCAGAGGTAACCGGCCTGGAGCACCACGCTGCCTGGCCCGATGCGGTAGCCCGCCCCGGCCAGCCCGAAGGCCCCCGATGCCAGGTCCACGCGCTGTCGTTCGCGGAGGAAGCTCGCCCGGGTCGTCGTCGTCGTCACCTGCAGCAGGTAGCCCGCGGTCGCGAAGGGGGCGAGCCGGCCGACCGGGAGCTGGTAGGTCAGGCCGAGCCCGATGGGCAGCAGGGTCACCGACGACTCGGCGTCCCCGGTGCCCGCGGAGCCATCCACCGACAGACCGGCCCAGCTGTAGCCCGCCGAGACGACGAGGCCGATCCGTCCCCGGGGCAGGTTGAACAGCACCCCGGCGTCCGCCCCGAAGTGCGGGCTGATGACCTCGCCCAGGTTGTAGAGCAGCCCGACCGCCAGCCCCAGCTGGAGCTCGACGGCTCGCCGGGACGTCGGCGCTGGCCCCGTTGCCCGCTCCGTCTCCGGGACTGGACGGCTGGCCGCGCCGGAGGAGGGCGCTGGGGGCGGGTCCATCGAGACGCCGCCGCGGTCCATGGGGATGGCGCGCTCGGCTGTGGAGAGCGCGTCGCCGGGGAGGGAGGCCCTGACGGTGACCAGCAGCTCGGAGAAGCCCGGAGGCGGGGACCAGAGCCGTTCCCAGAGCCCCTGCCCCGAATCTCGAAGAGGCACGGCCGCGCCGTCCACCGTCACCTCGGGCCGGCCGCCCCCGCCACACACGGCCGCCGCGAGCCGCAGCCCCGCCCGGGCCCTCAGCACGGCCAGGGTGAGCCGGTTGTAGGCGGGCTGCTCGACCTTCACCGGCTTCTCCGTCGCCATGCCGACCCGGTCGGTCACCTCCACCTGGGCCTCGGTCGTGCCCGGTGGCACGAGGATCGGGACCTTGGCCTCACCGCGCCAGTCGGTGGTCACCGGGCCGAAGCGCTCCTCGCCCACGCGCACCGTGACCTCGGCGTTGACGCGGGAGCGGACAGGGAGCAGGGTTCGCCCCAGCAGGGGCGCGCGGAGCAGGCGGGGCCGGGGGTCGGGGCCCTGGCGCCAGAGCACGAGACAGAGCTCCTGCGGGGAGGTCGCCGCGGGAGGCTCGAGCCGCAGGTGGACGCCGTCGCCTCGCTCGGTCACGGCGGCGACGCGGCCGACGTTGCTCGCCGCCGCCGGGCGGCCCTGTCCCTCGAGGCCGGTCACGACCAGCTCGATGGGCTTGCCCTTCTCCAGCGGGATGGAGGAGGGGGTGAGCCGGGGCTGGGCGACGGCGTCGGGCGCCTCGACCACCACGAGCAGGACCGCGATCAGCGTCGAGCAGCGCATCGATCCACATTGTTCCACGATCGGCGGTGACAGGGCAAACGGGCTCAGGTAGCATCGGCGCGGATGAGTGATACCCCCGCGACACTGCGGTTCGACATCACCGAGGTCAGACATCTCCCCGGCGACAGCCCGACCTTGGAGCTGGAGCTGTTCCGTCGGCGCTACCCGCCCGATCCTCACCGCTCCTTCAGGCCGATGCGCGTTCCGGAGTGCCTGCGGGCGACGATCCACGGCGCGCCCTTGCGGGCGCTGAAACGGGCGGCGGGCCGGTTGACCATGAACCTTGGCCACGGCACCTACCTCCTGCCGCTGGGTTCCGGGCCGCCTTGCCAGCTCGAGGTGCTCCCCGGCACCCGCGCCTTTGTCCGTTTCGACGTAGCCGACGAGGACGGGCCCCAGCTGCAGAGCGCGGACCTGCACTTCTCTCCGCCCGTGATGCTCCACAACGTGGCCCAAACCCTGGGTCAGGTGCACGAGCTGACCGCGGATCGCCTGCTCGCCCGGCTCAGGCCGCTCCGGCCGCGCCTGCCGGGCTGGATCAACGAGATTGGAGGGCTGGCCCTGGGCTCGGCCGACGTCGCGGCCACGGTGAAGCTCGAGCACATCGAGGCCCGGAGCGCCCCTGGCCGAAGGGGTCCAGTGCTGCGCTTCGCCTTCTCCGGCCACGTGCGCTGGTTTGACCAGGTCGAGGTGCCCTTCGACCGTGTGACCCTGCCGGCGACCGTGCTGCCGGTGCCCTGGGCCGCGCTGGAGCGCCTCGTCTCGGAGCACCCGCTGGCCACCGCGGAGCTGGCCGATCCCCTCGAGGACCCCCTGGGCCTCGTCGCCGCGTTCGCGGCGATGCTGGGCGAGCTCGAGGGACAGCTGGATCTGGAGGTCCAGCCGCCGCCGCTGCAGGTGGCGACACAGACCATCGACGGGGACCGGCTGGCGCTGGGGCTGCAGGTCCCCTCGACGCTGGGCGGCCGCGTGGCCCTCGAGGGTCGGATGGAGGACGGCCGGCTCCTGCGGCTCCGCGCGGAGGAGCTCACCCTGAGGGCGACGGACGGCCCGGGCGAGCTTCGCGCGCGGCTCGACGCCCGCGTGGCGCTGGACCTGGAAGGCGACCTGGACGCGACGCCCTGGCCCGAGCGGGTCGCCGTGGAGGCGGATCTCGATCTGGCGCCGTCGACGCTGCCCGGGATCGACCTCGAGCTGTCCAGCCGGCAGTCCCTGGGCAAGGGGATCTCGGCCCTGCCCCTGCGTCTGGAGGCGGTCTCGCTCGAGGGCGGCGTCAGCCTCCGCGCCGACCACAGCGGCCTGGATCTGGAGCCCACCCGGCCGGCCAACCTCTCCGGCCGCTTCGACAGCCGGGAGCGCTTCGAGCTGCGCCGCGCGGGCACCGGCTTTGGCGGGAGCTTCAGCGACGGCGCGCTGCAGGTAACCCTACGCGCCGAGCCCGGCGGCCGCTGGGAGATCCGCGGCGGGCTCGGCACCCGGGTGGCGGGCGTGCTGACCAGTCGTTTCACGCCGATCCCGGAGCTGAACCTGCACCAGGGCCTGGTGCAGGGCGAGCTCGACGCCACGGTGGAGCTCGGGCTCAACGGCGAGCTGCGGCTGGACGCGGAGAGCGGGGAGTTCGAGGCCGACCTGGCCGGGAGCAGGGGCGCGGCGGGCCTGGAGCGCTTCGAGGTCGACGTCGACGGACGCCGGCTCACTCTGCCCCCCGGCACGCGGGTGGCGGGTCGCCTGATCTGCGGAACGCTCAGCGCGGCGGGGCCCGGCGCCTTCGCCCTGGACGCGCAGTGGGACCTCCGGGGTCGGCCCTGCCTGCTGCACCACGGCGACCTGGCGGTCTCGTTGCTCAGCCCGGAGCTACGCCGCGGCAACCTCGTGCTGCACCTGGACGGTCAGGGGAAGCTGAGCTTCAGCGGGCAGAAGGACGGGTTCTACGGCGTGCGCTACTTCAACGCGCTGCTCAACCCGGCGGCGGATCCGGGCTACCTCCAGGAGCTCCTGCGCTCGGACGACGCGGTGGCCCACGTGGTCGCGGCGCTGGAGACCTTCAACCCGGAGCTCGCCGAGCGGCTCACCGACCTGCAGGCGCTGTGGCGCGCCGGTCAGGCCATCCTCGCGCGCGAGGGGATCCACGAGCCCGGGGACTTCATCCCCCGCGCGGCGATGACCCGCATCTTCTCCCGCATGCTCACCGGCGACGATCGGCTCCGGGACAGGCTCGTCCCGCTGGTCAAGGGGGCCACCGAGGGCCAGGGGCTCGACCTGCCCACGGCGAAGCAGCTCCTGCAGCAGGAGCTGGGCGACTTCGACATCGACTACGAGGTGAGCTTCGCCCTCAACTGGCTCGATCTGGTCCTCAGCCCCGCCGAGGTGCTCGATCCGCCGCGGGTCGAGGAGGAGCTGCCCCTGGATCTGGATCCGCTGCACGCCCCGGGCCGCGCGGGGTTGCCGTCGGCGGCGGAGATCTACCGGGTGGTCGGGCAGGGAGCTGTGGACGAGGCCTGGGCCGAGCGGCTCGCCGAGCTGGCGCCCCGCTTGACCCGGCGGCAGCTGGGCTACGTGCTCGAGCGCGCGACCTTTGGGCGCTGGCCGGGGCGGGCCATGTCCCGGCTCCGCTACGTCTATGACCTGAAGGGCCGCATCGAGGAGATCGCAGAGGGCTACGGCGGCGTGGAGTTCGCGCTGCAGCCGCTGTTCATCGCCGGGTTCCTCGGGGAGGCGGTGGGGCCGTTGCCCGGGATCAATGTGGAGGCGGCGGAGGGGGACGCGGCGGACGACGCCTGGCCGCCGGAGCACGCGCTCGGGCCGGAGGAGATCGCCCACCTGCTCCGGGCGGGCCTGGCCTGGGGGCGTCAGGACACCCAGACCCAGATCAACAACCGCCTGCTGCTCGAGCTGATGCGCCGTCAGCCGGCGGACCTCACCCGTCAGGTGCTCATCGAGCTCGGGCACCAGAGCCCGCGGGCCCTCTCCGGGGTGCTCTACGCCTTCCTGGCCCAGGATCAGGACCAGATGGCGGAGCCGCTCGACCTGGTCGAGCTGCTGCAGGAGAAGCTCGAGCTCCCGGTGCCGCGGCAGGTGGACTTCATGGCCGGGGGGCGCCGGGCCAGGGACAGCTACTACGAGGCGCTCTCCCGCCTGGCGGACGCGATCATCGCGGAGTCCGGGCCGTACCTGTCAACGAAGCTGTATCTCCAGGCTGTCCGCCGCCCCGTCGCGCCCGAGCTGGCGGTCGAGCCTCCGCTGGAGAAACTGGAGCAGCGCGCGCGGGAGGCGGTGGCGCGCGCCGACGAGCTCGCCGCCGGCTGTTCCTTCGACGGCAAGCGCGGCGGCCCCAGGGCGCGCAGCCGGCAGGCGTACCGCCGTGCGTTCCAGGCCTGCGCCGGCTTGCTGGAGCGGGAGCCACGGGCGTTCCAGCTGCCCTGGCTCAAGGACTTCTGGCTCCGCAACGAGGAGGCGCTCAAGGTCCTCTCGGTGGTGCGCGGCTACCAGGAGGACCGCGACGACGACCGCCGCTGGCTCGCGGTGCAGAGCGGTCGAGAGTCGGTGGACGACGAGCAGGACCTGCTCGAGACGGTGGTCCACGTGCTCTTCTGGAACGAGAGCCACCAGCGCGCCCTGCTCGCCGATCCGCTCGTGCGTCTGCTCATCGACCCCGAGCCGGGACAGCTCGACTTTTCCATTATCAGCTGCATGGGGGTGATCACCGAGGGCAAGGACGGGGCCGAGCTCGAGCACGCCTATGACCGTCTCGCCCGACGCGAGGGGGTGCGGATCATCCGGGCTCACACAGGCACGGCCCGCACGCTGGAGTACAACGCCCGCCGGATCATCGAGTCGATCCAGTCGTGCGAGACCCCCTTCGGCCTGGTCGGCTACAGCCAGGGCTGCGCCAACGCCCTGCTCGCGGAGACCATGCTCCACACCGGCACGCCGGACGAGGCGGCGCTGCTCGACCGGCTGGTTTGCCGCAACCTGCTCTTCTCCGCGGCCAACGGCTCGGCCCACGGCACCTGCGGCATGCTGAAGTTCCGCCGGGCGATGGTCCTGGGCGAGCGCTACCTCAAGCACTACCAGGCGATGATGAGCCGCGAGGCCGTGGAGGCCGTGCTCAGCGCGCTCAAGGGCGTGCTCGACTCCCGCCTGTTCATCGCGGTGCTCGGCGGCGCCGACTCGCTGACCTACGAGCGCGCGCGGGTGCTGCACCGCGACGGCCAGTTCCTCGACCGCGTGCCCACGTCCTACACCCGGGCGGTGGCCACGGCGGAGATTATCCCCGAGACGCTCGAGTACCTGTTCTACATGCTGCGCGAGCAGACCGGCGGGGGCGACCAGGACACGCAGGTGCTGATCACCGACGCCGTGGGCCACGCGACCCGGGTGCGAAACGACTACACCGCGGTGCTCGAGCGCTGCGACATGGGCTCGCTGCCCCAGTTCAGCCACCACTGGTCCCCGCTGACCCGGGAGGTGGAGCTCGTCACGACGGAGCGGGACCGGGAGCGGGCGGCCTACCAGAGCCCCAAGGACCGGCTGGTCTGGCCCTGGGTCCAGGTCAACGCGCGATTCGGTCGCATCCGCCCGAATGCGGACGGTGGGGCGGGCAGGCGGGCCAAAAGATGACAAAGGAGGATCCATTGACGACACGGGAGAAGCTGCGCCGGTTTCGGCTGGAGATGGAGGCGGCGGGCGTGGACGCCTACCTAGTGCCCAGCACCGACCCGCACCAGAGCGAGTATGTCCCCTCCTGCTGGCAGCGCCGGCAGTGGCTGAGCGGGTTCACCGGCTCCGCCGGCGATCTGCTGGTGACCGCGAAGAACGCCGGGCTGTGGACCGACGGGCGCTACTTCCTCCAGGCCTCGGCGGAGCTCGCCGGCAGCGGGATCAAGCTGATGAAGCAGGGGGTGCCTGGCACCCCGACGATCCCCCAGTGGCTGGCCAAGAGCCTCAAGTCGGGCCAGACCCTGGGCGTTGACCCGCGGCTCCTCTCTCGGAGCCAGGCCGACGAGCTGAGGCGACACCTGGACATGGCCGGGGCCAAGCTCAAGCTGCTGGACCAGAACCTGGTCGACCGGGTGTGGGCCGATCGGCCGACCCCGTCCAAGGCGCCGGTGGAGGTCCTTTCTGCCAGGTACGCGGGCGAGTCGGTGCGGGCGAAGCTCAAGCGCGTGCGCAAGGCGATGGCCGGGCGCCGGGTCGAGGCCCACGTGCTCACGACCCTGGACGCCATCGCCTGGCTGTTCAACGTGCGCTCCACCGACGTGGACTACAACCCGGTGGTCATCGCCTACGCCGTGGTGACGCCGGACCGGGCGCTGCTCTTCACCGATCCGGACAAGATCTCGGAGCGCGTCCGCCGGGCCCTGGCCCCCGCCGTCGACCTGCTGCCCTACGCCGAGGTGGGCAAGGAGCTCTCCCGGCTGAACAGGGCGCGGGCCCGCGTCTGGGCCGACGGCCGGACGACCAACGCCTGGGTCCTGGCCAAGCTCTCGCGCTGCGAGCTGGTGACCGAGATGACCCCCATCGCCACGATGAAGGCGCGGAAGAACGAGGCGGAGATCGCCGGCTCCCGTGCCGCGCACCTGCGCGACGGCGTGGCCATGGTGCGCTTCCTGCGCTGGCTCGAGGAGGCGGTGCCCGGCGGGCAGGTGACCGAGCTCTCCGCCGCGGCCCGGCTGCGCGAGCTGCGCGCCGAGGGCGATCTTTTTCGCGGCGAGAGCTTCGAGGCCATCGTGGGCTACGGGCCGCACGGCGCGATCATCCACTACGCGGCGGACGAAGCCTCGGACGCCGCGCTTTCGCCCGAGGGGATCCTGCTCGTCGACTCCGGCGCCCAGTACCTGGACGGCACCACGGACATCACGCGTACCGTGCTGCTCGGCGGGAGCGCCACGGACGAGGAGCGCGACCGGTTCACGCGGGTGCTCAAGGGCCACATCGCCATCGCCCGGGCGCGCTTCCCCGGCGGCACCCCTGGCCGGCAAATCGACACGCTGGCGCGCTGGGCGCTCTGGGAGGTCGGGCTGAACTACAACCACGGCACCGGACACGGGGTCGGGTCCTACCTCAGCGTGCACGAGGGGCCCCAGTCCATCAGCCCGGTGCGCTGCGTGGGCATCCCCCTCGAGCCGGGCAACATCCTCTCCAACGAGCCGGGCTTCTACAAGGAGGGGGCCTTCGGCATCCGGATCGAGAACCTGGTCCTGGTCGTCGAGGACCGGCAGCACAGCGACGCCGAGGACACCTGGCTCGGGTTCGAGACGCTGACCCTGTGCCCCATCGACAAACGCCTCGTCGAGCCCGACCTGCTCACGGACGCCGAGCGCGAGTGGCTCGACGGCTACCACGTCCGCGTGCGGGATGCGCTCTCGCCGCACCTCGAGAAGGCCGACGCGGCCTGGCTCAAGCGAGCGACCCGCCCGCTCTAGGCGCCTACTTGCAGACCTGACGGACCGCCGGCTGGTCGGCGCCCACGCCCTCCTGCACGCCCTCGATGCGGGCGCGCTTGACCCGCCGGGCGCGCCGGGCGCCGGCCTCGCCGGAGAGCTCGATGCGGTAGTCGGATATCGTGCCTGCCACCACCGATGGCTGGGTCAGCTCCAGGCTGCAGCCCGGCCGGGTCACGGGCGCGCCGCGCTCGTCCAGGAGCAGCACGCGGTAGGTCACACCCTTGGGGTAGGCGATGTTGTAGGTCACCCTGAGGTCGACCCAGGCGAGCTTCGGGTCGGAGCGTCGACGATAGTGAAAGGTCCGGCGCACCGAGTCTTTGCGCAGCTCGCGCCCCGGCGGGCAGACGTTGCGCAGGAACACCGTCCCCGGCTCGGGCATCTCGTCCACCTCGAGCTCGCGCGGCAGCGTCTTGCCCGGCTGCCACTCCCACTCCTCCCGGTGGCAGGCCAGGGCGCTGCGAAGCCGCGCGCCGTGGATCTGGGCCAGATCCAGCGGGGGCGGGTCGAGGGGCGAGCGGGGTCGGGGCTTGCCCACGATCTTGATCTTGTCCTCCGGTCGGACGATGCGCGCGGCCACCTCCCTGCCCGCGACCAGGGGCCGATCCTCGTCGAAGATCGCGCCCACATCGAGCCGATCCTTCTTGACCACGTTGCCGGCCTGGTCGAGCAGCGAGTACTCGAGCCGCAGCCCCGGGTAGGCCCGGGTCGGCGTGAACACGAGCTCGTGAAACACCTTGCCGCCCACCCGGGGCGCCTCGAGAGTGATGGGGGGCAGGGGAGGGGGCGTGGGCTTCGGCGGGGGTCCCGAGCAGCCGGCGAGGAGCGTGGCGAGGCAGGTCAACGTGGTCCGCATCGGCCCATCTTAGCACCATGGTGTTGAAATAAAAGCCATTTTGTCTCTTGTAATTAATTACACAAAAACGAATAATAGACTACATGAACGCGGCGGCACGCCGGATTGCCCATGTGGTCGAGAGCACGGGGCTCTCGCGCGAGCTGATCCACCACTACCTGCGCCAGGGGTTGTTGCCCGCCTCGCCCTCGCGTGCGCGCTACACGGACAGCCAGGTGCGCCTGCTGCAGCTCATCCGGCGCTTGCGCGAGGACCACGGCCTGCCCCTGGAGGTGATCCGCAGCATCTTTGCCCTCTATGACTTCGACCCGGCGCGGCTCGAGCCGTTGATCCTCGCCGAGTCCCTCGGCCACCGGCTGACCCGGTATGCCCTGCGCAACGAGCTCTCGCCCTCGCGCGCCCTCAGCGCGGAGGAGCTCGCCGCCGAGGCCGGCGTCTCCGAGGAGCGGCTTGCCGAGTACCACGAGATGGGTCTGACGCAACCCCTCGCCGCCGCCGATGGCGAGGACCGCTACAGCGTCTTTGACGCCAACATCATCGCCCTCTGCGAGCGGGGTGTGGCGCTGGGCGTCCCCTTCGACTCCTTCCGCACCATCGCCTCCTACATCCGGGTGGCGTTCCAGCTCGAGCACGCCGAGGTCTTCGCCGGCAGCTGGTCCGGCAGGAGCGAACTCTCCGAGGTCATGGGGCAGCTCTTTCTGCGGCGCGAGATCGTGGTCAACTTCGTGCAGAACGTGCTGCAGGCGTTGATCCAGCGCCACGTCCACCGCTCGCTGGAGGAGAGCGACGCCCCGGGCACGTTCTTGGAGCGCGTGGTCTTCAGCCCGAGCGATGCCTTCCTCAAGCGCCACGGCCTGCCCGCTCGGATCGAGGCGCTGCAGGAGCGGCTCGGCCCGCGGGCGCGGGGCTGGCTCGATCTCGCCGAGCTGCAGCTCCACGCTGGCCGGCACCGGGAAGCGGCCTTCTTCCTCGAGCAGGCCCTGGAGCGCTGGCCCGACAGGGAGGATCTCGACGCGCTCTACGGCGTGGCGCTCGCGCTCTCCGGCCAAGCCGACGAGGCCGTCGCGCGCCTGGAGCGGGCGGCGGCAGCGCACCGGGAGCTCGCGCCCCTGTGCCAGGTGTACCTGGCGCTCCTGGCGCTGCTGAGGGGCGGCGACGGAGGGCGGATCCTCGGCCTCACGCAGCAGGCACTGGACGGGGCGGACGCTGTGGGCGAGCGGCGGGCGGCCTGGGGCTTGACCGTGCGGATCCTCGGTGGATGGCTGCTCGCCGCGTTGCCCCCCGCCTTTCGGCGGGCCGCGCGTGGCGAGGCGCTGCTCGTCGACGCGCTCGGGGAGCTGTCGGTCGCCGGCGAGCTGGACGGCGTGCCGGGTCTGCGCGAGCGGTTGGTCATCAACGCCGCGTTCCTGCTCGACGATCGTCTGCGGGCGGCGGGCCGGGAGCAGGCGGGCGGGCTGAGCCGGGCGGCGCTCTGTGACCAGGTCTGCCGGCTGGATCCCGGCTCGGCCTTCGCCGAGCGGGCGTTTCTGGAGAGGTGAGCCGTGGAGAAGAAACACCAACAGACGTCGTTTGGAGACATCACCTACCTCGAGGCGGGGGATCCGTCGAGCCCGCCGGTGCTCCTCGTGCATGGCATCCCGACGTCGAGCTACCTCTGGCGCCACGTCCTGCGCTTTCTGCAGAACGACTTCCACTGCTACGCGCCGGATCTGATGGGCCTGGGCGACACCGAGGTTGGCGAGGGGGTGCCGCTGCACATGGAAGCCCAGTCCGAGATGCTCGAGGAGCTGATGCTGGCCCTCGGGCACGAGCGCTTCGCGCTGGTCTGCCACGACCAGGGCGGCGCCGCGGCGCAGCTGCTGGCGGCGCGCCGTCCGGCCCGGCTGACCTGCCTGGTGATCACCGATTCGGTCTGCTACGACAACTGGCCCGTGCCCGCCGTCGCCCGGCTCCAGGCGTTGCTGCGCCTGCCGCTGCTGCCCGACCTGGCGAGCCGCCTGGGGCTGTTTCAGCTGGTGGAGACCTGCACGCCGCTCTCGGCGTTTCGCGGGGGCGTCTACGACTCGAAGAAGCTGACCGACGAGGCGATCCACGAGTACCTGCGCCCGCTGCGCGAGGGACCCGCGCGGCGCGAGCGCTTCCGCCGCTTCGTCCTCGCCGGCAGTCCGATCTACACCCAGCGGGCCGTGGAGGGGCTGCGTCGCTTCGACCGGCCCACGCTGATCGTCTGGGCCGCCGACGACCGCTACATCTCGCCATCCTGGGGGCGCCGGCTCTTCGAGGAGATCCCGGGGGCCGAGCGCTTCGAGCTCGTCCCCTTCTGCGGCCACTTCTGGCAGGAGGAGCGGCCGGCGGAGTTCGCGTCGTTCATCGGTGAGTTCCTCTCCCGTCACGCTCGCCCGGTGGAGCAGGCGCCGGGGGAGAACGCGGCCAGCGCGTGAGGAGGCGACCGTGCTCGAGAACAGACTGCTCCTGACGACGCCGACCTTCCCCTATCCAACCCTGCCCTGGAACGACTCGCTCACCGACGCCACCGGGCAGCGCTTCACCAAGGGAGACGACATCTTCACGATCATCTCCCACACCCACTGCTTCGCCAACCACATCCTGGCGCAGAACGTGGATCTGCCCGCGACGCTGCTCGAGTACCCGCGATGGGACGACTTCACCGCCGAGGTGGACCGGGGCTACCCGATCATCGGCATCAGCGCGTTCCCGGTCCACCTGGACTCGGTGCTGCGGATGTGCCGCTACATCCGGCAGCGCTCGCCGGCGACCAAGATCCTGCTGGGCTCCTACGGCGGCCAGGCGTTCCAGGCCCAGTATGACGCCGAGTTCCAGAAGCGCCACGTGGACCACGTGGTCCACGGCGAGGGGGTGCGCTTCCTGCGCCGCATGCTGGGCGAGCCCACCGATCGGCCGGTGCGCCAGGCGCTGATGCCCAAGGCCGGCGGCTCGCTGCCCTTCATCAGCAGGTACCCCAGGGGGACGGTGGGGTTTCTGGTCTCGGGCCTCGGCTGCCCCGGCGGCTGCGACTTCTGCTCCACCACCGCCCTCTTCAACCGCCGGAGGGTCCAGCTCCTCACGCCCGCGGAGCTGGTGCATCACATGCACGAGTACTTCGAGGCCTTTCCGCGCGTGCGGCAGATCTTCGTCGTCGAGGAGGACCACTTCCGCCAGCCGGCGTACCTGGACGAGACCCGCCGATACTGGATGGGGCGCCCCGAGATGATGGAGCGGGTCGACTGGTTCGGCTTCGGCTCCATCGACTACATCGGCAAGTTCGCCAGGGAGCACGGCTGGGACGCCCTGGCGGAGCTGGGCATCGGGGCGATCTTCATCGGCGTGGAGTCCAAGTTCGCCGGTCAGCACGGCTACGACAAGCGCGACGAGGCCGACGCGCGCGAGGTCTTCGACCGACTCCACGCCATGGGCATCCGCACCGTGGGCGCGTGGATCTGCGGCTGGGACTTCCACGACCACAGCAACATCCACGAGGACCTGAACCACTTCGTCTCCCTCTACCCGACGTACCAGCAGCTGACCCGGCTCTCGCCCTTCCCCGGCACGGTGCTCTGGGAGAAGCTGCGCGAGGAGGGCCGCGTGACGGAGGTGCCCTGGGAGGACGTGCACTTCTGGAGCGGCGCCCAGCGCAACGTCGCCCTCGAGCCTCACGAGACCCTGAACCTCACCGAGGAGGGCTACAACCTGCTCTACCGCACGTGGGGGCCCTCGATCCTCCGTCGCCTGGATGTCCAGCTCAACGGCTACAACTACTGCGTCCACTCGGACAACCCGGTGCTGCGGCGACACCGCTCGCGGTTCTTCAAGCAACAGTGCGCCCTGTTCTGGACCTTCCTGCGCGCCATCGACCGCCACGCGCCCAACGGCCTCGTCCGTCGGCGGGCGTGCAAGATCGACGAGAAGTACCGCGCGCTCGTCGGCGAGCCGACCCCGACGATGCAGATCCAGGCCCGGGCCATCGACGGCCTGGCCACGGCGTTCCGCGCGGCGCAGCATCTCGATCCGCTCAACCGCCACCCGAAGGAGGAGCCCTTCAAACGCTACATCTACGACAGGGGTGGCGGGAACGGATCCAACGGCGCGGTGCCCTACCGCGTCGAGGTGCCCGGCCCGCTCTCGCTGCGAACCCGCGCCGGGATGGCCCGGGAGAAGGTGGCCTACGGCGCGATGGAGGCGGCGATGCGCGGGGCCCGAACGCTGCGCTGGCGCGACGGCGACCCGGACATCGACGACTTCCTCGTCGAGTTGATGCACGACCGGGGCTTCGGCTTTGGCTTCTGAGCGTGCGCCGGTCCAGGTGCCGACAATGCCGGTGGCAGATGTCGCCCCGAGCAAGCGAGGTCGACAAAAATCGATCGCCATCTCCGAAGATCAGAGAGATCTCGCAGGCATCGCTGACGCGGTTTCGATCGGTTAGGGGCTGGCACGGCGCCTGCTATGCGCCGGCGCAGACAGGGGCGAGACCGATGAACGGCAACAAGCAGATCCTCGAACGACTGATGGCGGAGCTGGAGCTGGCCCTGGAGTCTGACCGCGGGGCGGCCACCCCGTTCAAGGCGCAGGTCTGGCGGGCGCTGGAGCGCGCCCAGTCCAGGCGGAGCGCGACGGGCGAGTGCTACCCCCCGACCTGCGTGGACCGCCTGCCGAACTGAGCACGCCTCACTGCCACAGGCGGTAGGAGGCGACCACCGTGCTGCCCAGCTTGAGGCTGGCGCTGCCGGTGAAGGCGAGCTCCTTCGTCCCGGCGATGTGGCGGTAGCCGCTGACGTTGCTCCGCGGCAGGGTCACCCCGTCCAGCGAGACCAGCAGGCTCGAGGCGACGGGCACCTCCTTGAGCGCGAAGGTCGTCGCCGTGGCCACGATGCCGCTGATGATGGAGCTCACCGCCGAGGCCAGGTTGGACTGGCACACGTCGTAGACCTGCCCGTTCAGCGCCTGGGCGAGCTCGTTGTAGCCGTGGGCGACGTCGGGCTGGTAGGAGCAGAGGGTGCTGTTGCAGGTCCCGCCGATGACCTGGAAGTAGTCCACCTTCGCCTCCGGGTCGGTGCCGCTGCCCGAGAGGTAGTCGATGTAGGGCTTGACGTGGGCGTCCACGGTCGCCTGGTTCGCGGCGCTGAGGGTGCACTGCTTGAACAGGTTCGTGTTGGGCAGGACGTTCTTCAGCCCCTGGGGCCCCTCGTCGGTGACCACGATGACCACCACCTGGGCGTCGGTGCGGATCTTGGACGGGCTGTTCTGGGCCCGCGGCAGGTGCCGCTTGATCGCCGCCTGGGCGTTGACCAGGCCGTACTCCTGGGCCGGCTCGTAGCCTGGCGGGTTGTTGATGCAGGAGGAGAAGATCGCCTGCTCCGTAGGCGCGAGGAAGCGGTCGGTGCCCCCGTCGTCCTCGGAGTCGGCGGCGATCTGCGAGCAGAGCTTGCCCACCGCGTACTGGAACGATCCGTTGGGGTCGCAGACGTTGGTCACCCCCATGCGGAAGTCGAGGCCGGTCTGCTGCAGCTGCTTGAAGAAGGTCGCCGCGCCGGTGGCGATGGCGGCGCGCTTGGAGTCCATGGAGCCCGACTCGTCCATGACCCAGATGATGTCGACCTCGTTCTTGGGCTTGGCGGACACCGTCTGGCTGTCGCAGAGCGAGCCCGGCGTCGCGCTCTCTTGCCCGAGCAGGTTCGTGCTCGCCAGGTCGCCCGAGAGGGTGCTGGCGAGGTGGCTGAAGTCGGCGTCGTTCTGCGCCGCCGTCACCGCCCCGACGAACAGGGCGCGGTTGTCCTTGCGCAGCACCACGGCGAGGCGGATGACCACCTCGGAGGTCGTGGCGCCGAAGGGCGCCGGGGCGCTGGAGAGGTCGGGGGTCGGGACCTGCAGCAACCCGGCGACCAGGGGCAGCCGCACCTGCGCGATGTCTCTGGCGCTGCCCAGCGTGAGATCCATGGTCAGGCGGGCGACGGCGTCAAACCCGTCGTGCGTCTGGATCTGCGCGCCCTGAGCGCGCACGCTCAGCGTTCCGTTCGATCCCAGGCGCTGGGTCAGCTCCTGGACGGCGGCGCCGGCCTCCTGGGCCACGCTGGAGTGGGTCGACTGCCGGCTGACCACGAAGCCCGCGACCTGGTCCCCGGAAACGTCGTAGTCGAACACCGCCGCGGCCTGCTTGCCCTTGGCGTTGGCGATGGTCAGCGTGGTCGCCTTGGTCTGGGGCTCGAGGACCACGGTCCAGTCGCCGGGAGCGTCGCGGCCGAGCACCACGCTCCGAAACCCGATGGGGTCGCACAGGGGGGCCTGGTCCGCCCGGGGGCCGTCCGTCAGCGGCCCCAGGTCCCAGCGGCCGCCGTCCACCTCGGGCACGCAGATCCCGCCCTTGCAGACCAGGCCCGGGTCGCACCGGTCCCCAAAGAGGCAGGGCCCGCCGATGGTCCCGGGGGGTCGGCCGTTCTCCACGGCCGGGCCGTCCGTGGCCGAGCTGCCGTCGAGCACGGCGTCCGGGTTGCTCCGGGTGCAGCCGGCGAGGAGCGCGGCGAGCGCGGCGGCCACGAGCAGTTTCATCGGCACCCTCCTCCCCCGGGCTAGGTAGTCAACAGTAGGTACGATTATACACCGGGTGAGGATGCGGGGGCGGCCTGGTGGCACACAGCGGCGCTCGCCAGTTGGGTCCTGTGCACACAATGGGTGCAGGGAGGAGGAGCTCTGTTGACATGTCAGTTGACATGTCGCTGACATGTCAGGAGCGCTCACATGATGCCTGGAACAGACGACTCTGTCCTCGAGACCCGGCTCCGGCCAGGCGTAGTTGTAGGTGATTCCGGCCCTTTGCGGCCAGTTCTGGCGCTTGTCAGCCTGTTTCCGGAGGACGGAGCCCGCTATCCGCTGGACACGCCAGCCGTGCTGGTCGGCCGTTCGCCCGAGGCCCACGTCCAGCTGGACCATCCATCGGTCTCCCGTCTACACGCCCGCATCGAAGCCCACGGCGCCCGGCTCTTGCTCGTGGATCTCGAGAGCAAGAACGGCTGTGCGATCAACCGTCGCCCCCTCGCCCCTGGCAGCAGCGTGCCCTTGGCACCCGGCGACGTGGTGCGGGTCGGCGATGTGGTGCTGCGGCTGGTCCCGGCCAGCGAGAGCAGGCCGCGCTTCTCCCGCGAGACGCCGACCCTGGTCGGCGGCCCGAGCCTCGACGAGGTCCGCCGACTGATCCTCCTGCTCGGCCCAACCGACCTCCGCGTGCTCGTCGCGGGCAAGAGCGGTACGGGCAAGGAGCTCGTCTCC